>Ga0209385_1001058_pt1 | contig 11580 bp, 9 predicted proteins | sample NGEPerB_FD_184506 | JGI IMG/M metagenome (GOLD analysis project Ga0209385, IMG submission 184506) | Arctic peat soil microbial communities from the Barrow Environmental Observatory site, Barrow, Alaska, USA - NGEE PermafrostAB12-B... | ecosystem: Environmental > Terrestrial > Soil > Wetlands >... | reverse complement strand
ACCTTGACGCGAAGTGCGTATGTGCAGGTCAAGTGCGCTGTCGTTGCGCTGTGGAGCGAGCGACACCAACGCTACGCCGCCAGAACCTGTCTCGGAACGTCAAACTTGACTCAAAATTCCGGCTTCGGCGGTTGTAGCTTCGCGGTTGTAGCTTCCTAGGTGATCAAGTTCAGGAATCGGGCGTTGAGTCCGGTGAACGACGCGTGCGCCTCCGCCACCACGTCCCGAACGCCGGCCTCGTCCAACTCCGCGGCCAGCATCCGGCTACCCGCGTCGCGGCCTGCCTCGGTGAGAGTCCAGCGCGTGACGTCGGCGAATCCGGCGCGCCGCACCCATCCGCGCGCCTCGTGGTCCAACGGCACTCGTCGACCGTGACCCGGTCCAGGGAGAAGCGCTGCGCCACCGAGCCCGTGTCCGCCATGCCCTGGATCCGGACACCGTGCAGGACGAGCAGCTCCGATGAGGAGACGAACGCCATGCCGGAACGCTACCGTCGGGTCTCGTCATGCCGGAGTCGGAGTCGGAGTCGACGGGGCACTGACCCAGAAGGAGGCATCTGATGGCGGATCCGATGAACCCTGACCCTGGCCCGACCGAAACCGCCACGGGGCTCGACGAGAGTACTCGGGCGTTGAAGGAGCGGATCTACGCGAGCTTCACCGGCCTGGCAATTCTGGCGGCCGTCTACGCCAACGGTCACGCGACTGCGCCCGAAGCTCTGCTGTCCGTTGCGGTCGGCGTGTTCGGAATCTCGGCTGCCGGCTTCCTCGCCGAGGTCGTCGCGCACCTGGTCGCCCATCAGCGGATGCCCTCCCGTGCGGAGGTCCGCACGATGGGGCGGATCGCGCTGGGCGCCCTGGGATCGGCATCTCTACCGATCCTCGTCCTCGCCCTCTGCTGGGCGGGACTCCTATCGCTGGAGGTGGCGCTGTGGGTCGGGATGGCAATCTACGCAGCCACGCTGGTGGTGGTGATGCTTGTCGCCGCCCACAACTCCGGGCTGCCGCCCCTTCAGCGTCTCGTCTCGTCTGCGATGCTCGTCGGCCTGGCACTCCTGGTCGTGGCCGTCCTGCTGCTCGCTCACCTGCACTGACCCGCGTAGTGGGTCCGGCCGGAGATCCGTTGCAGCGCCGGGCGCGGCGCTCACTGGTGAACCGGACACCGCTAGCAGCAGCGGGCGCCCGGGTTGGCCTCCATGGCGCTGTATCGCTCGCGCCAGTATTCCTTCTCGGTGGGGATGGGGCGGTCGGGGTGCTGACGGGCAAGGTGGTCGAGGTAGCGGGCGTAGGCGTTGTCGCCCATCACGGACGCGATCCACCATCGGACGCCGCGGGCCATCGTCAGCACGGCATCGACCATGCTTCTGGTTTCGGGGCCGTCGGGTTCGGGCATCAGTGACCGCCGCCCGTTCCGGAGGGCACCGCGTCCAGCCCGGATTCCGCCCATTGCGCCGCGACCTTTTTCTCTGCAGGCGTGGTGAGGAAGCTGCTGGGCGCGAAGAAATGGGATGGGGTGTCGGGTTCCTCGGTGGTGGGCAGGCCGCCCGCCCGGATGGACCGCACGCACACCACGGCCGCGGCGATCACCACGATGATGACCAGGGAGGCGAAGACGATCGACAGCGTGCCCTGCACCAGGGTGTTCCGCACCACGGCGTCGATGGCCGCCGGGCTGGTCGCGGTGCCGAACTTCTGGGCACCGGCCGCCTGCGCGCCCGCGAACGCGTTGTGCTGGGCGAAGTATCCGATCGCCGGGACCGGAGAGAAGATCTTCTGATAGGACGCGGTGAGCGTGACAATGAGGTCCCAGACCAGCGGGACGCCGGGGATCCAGGCCCACTTGTAGACCTTTTTCTTGATCAACACGGTGAACACGACGGTCAGCGCGATGGCGGCGAGCAACTGGTTCGCGATACCGAACAACGGGAAGAGCGTGTTGATGCCGCCGAGGGGGTCGGTGACGCCCATGATCAGGATGGCGCCCCAGGCCAGCACCACCAGCAGCGAGCAGGTCCAGGCGCCGAACCGCCAGGAGGGATCGCGGAACTTACGGGCGCCGGGGATGTTGCCGATCGAGTCCGACAGCATGAATCGCGCGACCCTGGTGCCGGCGTCGACGGTGGTGAGGATGAACAGCGCCTCGAACATGATCGCGAAGTGGTACCAGAAGGCCTTCAATCCGACTCCGCCGACGACCTCGCTGAGTACCTCGGACATGCCGAAGGCCAGGGTCGGCGCACCGCCGGTGCGGGAGATGATCGACGCCTCACCGACATCGGAGGCGGCCTGGGTGAAATAGTCGGGGGTGACCGGTGGACTGGACAGCCCCAACCCGTTGACGTAGGCGGCCGCGGTTTCCGGGGTTCCGCCGGTGAGGCCGATGGGGGCGTTGAGGCCGAAGTACAGGTGCTGGTCGAGGATGACCGCGGTGACCAGCGCCATGATCGCCACGAACGATTCGGTGAGCATGCCGCCGTAGCCGATCATCCGGGTCTGGCTTTCCTTTTCGATCATTTTCGGGGTGGTCCCGGAGCAGATCAACGCGTGGAAACCGGACAGCGCGCCGCAGGCGATGGTGATGAACAGGAACGGGAACAGCGCTCCGGCGAAGGCCGGGCCGTTCCCGTCGATGGCGAACGAGGTGACCGCCGGCATCTGCACGACGGGCCGTGCGATCAGGATGCCGATAGCGAGCAGCATGATGGTGCCGACCTTCATGAAGGTGGACAGGTAGTCCCGTGGTGCCAGCAGCAGCCAGACCGGCAGCACGGACGCGGCGAACCCGTAGATGATCAGCGCCCACGCCAGGGTCACCTTGCCGAGGGTGAACCAGCTTTGCCCCCAATCGGTTTCGGCGACCCAGCCGCCGGAGATGATGGCCAGCAACAGCAGTGTCACCCCGATGGCGGAGACCTCCGACACCCGGCCGGGGCGCAGGTAGCGTAGGTACACGCCCATGAACAGGGCGATGGGGATGGTCATCAACAGCGAGAAGACAGCCCACGGACTTTCGGCCAAGGCGTTCACCACGACCAGCGCCAACACGGCGATGATGATGATCATGATGACGAAAACGCCGATGAGCGCGGCGATGCCGCCGACCCTACCCAGTTCGTCCCTTGCCATCTGACCCAGACTGCGTCCCCGGCGGCGGGTGGACAGCCACAGCACCAGGTAGTCCTGCACGCCGCCGGCCAGCACCACACCGATGATGATCCACATGGTGCCAGGCAGGTACCCCATCTGCGCGGCCAGCACCGGTCCGACCAGTGGCCCCGCCCCGGCGATCGCGGCGAAATGATGCCCGAACAGCACCCTGCGGTCGGTCGCGTCGAAATCCTTGCCATTGCCGTGGGCCTCGGCGGGCGTCGCGCGTTCATCGCGAGGTTTGACGATCTTGTACTGGATCAGTCGGGCGTAGAAACGGAACGCGATGATGTACGTGCACACCGCAGCCAGCACGAACCAGACGGAGTTGACCTCCTCGCCCCGGATGATGGCGACCATCGTCCACGCGAACCCACCGAGCAGGGCGATGATCAGGTAGGTGACCCGGGCGGTCGGGGTCATCGGGACGCGTTGCCGGATCGCGACCGGGGGTTGCTCGGGGTCGGTCCGAACGAGTTCGGTGTCGGTTGTCATTGATCACTCTCGACTCGTGATGGCGGCTGTGTTCCGCAGATCCGGTATTCGTCGGGCACGGGTGTGTACGGGATTCCTGGGCGGCAGGAAAGGTTCCCCAATGCGACGGTAGGCAAACGGCGGCATTGGCCCCAGCGGCTGTTGGTTCAGCACGGCTGACACAACTCTGACCACCTGAAGATGTCAAGCGCGGAGCGGGCTGATGCCCCGACCAGCTGATCGACGATGACGGTGGATCCCGCTGTTCGTCCGAAACGTCCTGACCAACTACCGTGAGCGGAGCGGTATCAGCACAACCAGCGTGGAGTGCCGGCCCTGCTCGGCGGGGTCTGCTCACGGACGTTCGAGGGGGACGTGACACCGGAGAATTGCCGACGAAGGCTGGTCCACGCGAAGCACGTTTCTGCTTTCTGCTTGTCGACGGCACGCGATAACGGTCGCGGGAAGAGGTGTGATGGCGGCCCCGCTGCTCGAGACGAAGTTTCACGTCCCCCGGCGGGCACGCGGTCTGGTCGCACGTCCGCGACTCAGTGAGCGGCTGAGCCTCGGGGCCGATTCGGCTCTGACGCTGGTGTCAGCGCCGGCCGGGTTCGGCAAGACCACGCTGCTGGCGGAATGGCTGTCACTCGTTGCGTCCGAGGGAAGAACCGTGGCGTGGCTGTCGCTCGACCAGCGCGACAACGACCCTGCGGTGTTCTGGACCTACCTGGTCGCCGCGCTGAGGACGGTGGCGCCCGGTGTCGGGGCGGAGGCGCTCTCACTCCTGCAGGCGCCCCAGTCGCCGCCGATCGAAGGCGTCCTTGCCACTCTGCTCAACGACCTCAACGCCATCTCGAATGATGTGGTGCTCGTGCTCGACGATTACCACCTCATCGACGCACGACACGTGCAGGAAGGGATCGCCTTCCTGCTGGAGCACCTGCCCGCCCAGATCCATGTGGTGATCGCCGGCCGCGCCGACCCGACGCTGCCGTTGGCGCGGTTGCGATCGCGTGGTGAGCTCGTCGAGATCCGCGCCGCCGACCTGCGTTTCACGCCCGACGAAGCGGCGACGTACCTCAACGAAGTCATGGGATTGGCGCTGACCGCAAGGGATGTCGCGGCATTGGAGGGACGCACCGAGGGGTGGATCGCGGCGCTCCAACTGGCGGCACTCTCGATGCAGGGGCGAGACGATATCGCGGGCTTCATCGCGGGCTTCGCCGGGGATGACCGGTACATCGTCGACTACCTCGCCGAGGAGGTCTTGCAGCGCCAGCCCGAGCATGTCCGCCATTTCCTGTTGCAGACGTCCATCCTGGACCGGCTGACCGGCCCGCTCTGCGATGCCGTCACCGGTCAGGACGGCGGCAGGGCGAGGTTGGTGGCGCTGGAGCGAGAGAACCTGTTCCTGGTTCCGCTTGACGACCGCCGCCGGTGGTATCGCTACCACCAGCTCTTCAAGGATGTTCTCCAGGCGCACCTGCGGGACGAGGAGCCCGACGCCGGTCCAGGCCTGCACCGGCGCGCGAGCGTGTGGTACGAGCGGAACAGCGAGCCCGCAGAGGCGGTCCGTCACGCGCTGGCCGCGGAGGATTTCGAGCGAGCGGCGGACCTCGTCGAGCTACAGATTCCGGCGATGGCCAGGAGCAGGCAGGAAGCTACGGCGCGCCGCTGGCTCGCGGCACTTCCCGACGACGTGGTCCGAGTCCGGCCCGTGCTCAGCGTGGGGTTCGCCGGGGTGTTGCTCGCGGTTGGCGAGCTCGAGGGCGGTGTCGAGGCCCGCCTGCGGGACGCGGAGCGGTGGCTGGACACGGCTGGTACCGGTCAGGGATCCCCCCTGGTCGAACGACGGGAGACACCCTCGGCCGAGATGGTCGTCGTGGACGACGAGCAATTTCGCCGCCTCCCGGTGATGGTCGAGCTGTACCGGGCCGCTCTTGCCCTGGCTCGGGGCGACGTAGTTGCCGCCGTGACGCACGCCCAGCGGGCCTTCGACCTTTCCGCTGAGGACGAACAGCTGACTCGTGCCGCAGCAGCGGGGTTGTTGGGGCTGGCCTACTGGGCGAGCGGGGATCTCGAGGCCGGGCACTCGGCCTATACCGAATGCATGGCGGGGCTTTACCGCTCCGGGTACGTCTCCGACACCTTCGGGTGTGCGATCGCATTGGCAGACATTCGGCTGGCGCAAGGTCGTCCGCGCGAGGCAATGCACACCTACGAGCAGGCGTTGCGGCATGCGGCCGAACACGGCGGGCCGGTTCTGCGGGGAACGGCCGACATGTACGTGGGGATGAGCGAGGTCCTCCGCGAACGCGACGACTTGCCCGCTGCCACAGCATATTTGCTGCGGAGCCAGGAGCTGGGTGATGACAGCGGGTTGCCGCAGAACCCGTATCGCTGGCGGGTCGCGATGGCCCGGATACTCCAGGCCCAAGGAGATCTGGAGGCTGCACTCGACCTGCTCGACGAGGCGGAGCGGCTGTATGTGAGCGACCTCTTCCCGAACGTCCGGCCGGTTCCGGCCCTCCGGGCAAGGGTGTTCCTCGCCCAGGGGCAGTGGGGTGACGCGTTGGGCTGGGCCCGCGAGCGGGGCCTGTCCGCCGGCGACGAACTCAACTACCTCCACGAGTTCGAACACATCACCCTGGCCAGGGTGCTTCTTGCCAGGTACACGGCCGACCGCGACGAGCAGGCGATTGAGGAAGCGACCGGACTGCTGGACCGCCTGCGGCGAGCGGCGGACGACGGGGGGAGGACGGGGAGCGTCATCGAAGTTCTTGTGGTGCAGGCGCTTGCCGCTCAGGCGGGGGGCGATATCCCGGCAGCTGTTACATCGCTTCAACGCGCGCTGACGCTGTCCGAGCCGGAGGGCTACGTGCGAATCTACGTGGACGAGGGTCCGCCGATGGCCTCGTTGCTGAGGGCGTCCACGAAACAGGGGATTGCTCCGGGTTATGTCCGCCAACTCCTGGCAGCCCTGAACAATTCCGCTGAGAACGCTGGGGAACCGCCCGTCAAACAGGGTTTGATCGAGCCCCTGAGCGCACGCGAACTGGACGTGCTCCGGCTGCTCGCCACCGACCTGGACGGCCCGGACATCGCCCGCGAGCTCATCGTGTCCCTGAACACGGTGCGGACCCACACCAAGCACATCTACGAAAAGCTCGGCGTCAACAACCGTCGCGCGGCGGTCCGCCGGGCCAGGGAACTGGACATGTTGTCGCGAACCCGCGATCACTGACTCTCGCCCACCGTCGGAGAAGACCCTTAGGGGGCGGGATCTTGCGCGGTGATGATCTGACTGACCAGCTTGATCAGGATGCGTTTGTCGGCGGCGTTGAGTGAATTGCCGCCGTCGAGCGAGCGTGGAACACCGCGACCGCTCCTGGAGAACGCGTCGTCATCGTCCCAACTTCGGATTGACCCAGCCATCGCGTCGGTGGGTGCGTTGAAGGGCGTGTCGTCGGCTCGCCCGTTTCGCCGCTCGTGACACCTCATCACATCAATCACCACATGTGGTGATGCTCGCTCATCACGTCCGCTCCTACCTTTCAGTCACACCGCCGAACGACCGCCCCGCGGCGGAGATCCCGCCAGGCGAGCACGCGAAAGGGGAGCGCAGATGAGCGAGAAATCCGCCGTCGACGAGGCCGGGCGGTACGAAATTCGCCTCAAGGGGCACCTCGATTCTCGATGGGCCGAATGGTTCGACGGGCTCGGCCTCACCAACGACAAGGACGGCACGACCGTCATTCACGGGTTTGTCCTCGACCAGGCCGCACTGCACGGATTGCTCCGCAAGGTGCGCGACATAGGCCTGCAACTGATCTCGGTCACCCGGGTCGAACCCGACCAGCCCGCTGTACCCACAGCGAGGCCCACCGATTCACCAACCCAGCAAAGGAAAACGACATGACAACCACCGCACCGATCAGGAAAGCCACAGCAACGAAACGAGTTCCGATGACCTCACTGCGGAAGACCTCGCTCGCTGCGGGCGTCCTCTACCTCATCACCTTCGTCTCCATTCCCGTACTCACTCTCTACAGCCCGCTGAGCGATCCGAACTACATCGTCGGAGTCGGCCCGGACAACGGCGTGATCGTCGGCTGCGTGCTGGAGATCATCGTGGCCCTGGCCGGTATCGGCACGGCCGTCGTGCTGTACCCGGTGGTCAAGCGGCAGAACCAAGCGGCCGCGCTGGGCTTCGTCGGCGTGCGCGTGCTGGAAGCGTCCGCCATCTTTGTCGGCGTCATGAGCCTGCTGACGCTGGTGACCTTGCGGCAAGCCAACCTCGGAGCCGATGCGGTGATCACCGGCCGGGCGCTGGCCGCCTTCCACGACTGGACGTTCCTGGCCCAGGGACTGCTGCCGGCGGTCAACGCCGTGCTGCTGGGCTCCCTGTTGTACCGGTCTCGCCTGGTGCCCCGGATCCTTCCGACTCTGGGTCTGATCGGCGCGCCCCTGCTCGCCGTGACCGCTCTCGCCACGGTGTTCGGCCTCTGGGACCAGGTATCGCCGCAGTCGCTGCTGCTGACCATTCCGATCGCGGTGTGGGAGTTCTCGCTCGGCGTCTACCTGACAGTCAAGGGTTTCAAGCCCTGCCGCATCACCGCGGAGATCACGGCCGAAGAGACCGCTGATGTGAGCGCAGCCGGTACCCGGCCCACCCAGCAGGGCGTCACCGCCTGACCCGCGACGCGGCGGCCGAGCCCACCACGGGCTCGGCCGCCGTCGGGTTGCGCCCCTCAAAATGACCACCCCTGAAGTCAACTCGCTGTGAAAGGCACATCCGATGATCGAAGTCGAGAATCTCAGCAAGCGATACGGCGACAAGCTCGCTGTCGACGGCCTGAACTTCGTGGTTCAACCGGGAATCGTCACCGGGTTCCTCGGCCCGAACGGTGCCGGGAAATCGACCACCATGCGGATGATCGCGGGTCTCGACGCGCCGACCACCGGTCGGGTGGTCGTCAACGGTGGTGACTACCGGTCCGCCGCCGCGCCGATGGCCGAGCTCGGGGTGCTGCTGGAGGCCAAGGCGGTGCACACCGGCCGATCAGCACGCAATCACCTGCTCTCGCTGGCTCAGAGCAACGGGATCAGCCGGCGGCGGGTGGACGAGGTGATCGACATCGTCGGCCTGCAGCAGGTCGCGGGCAAGATGGTCGGCGGGTTCTCCCTCGGAATGGGTCAACGGTTGGGCCTGGCGTCGGCGTTGCTGGGCAACCCGCAGACGGTGATCCTGGACGAGCCGGTCAACGGCCTTGACCCCGAAGGGGTCCGATGGATCCGGACCACGCTCAAGGAGTTGGCCGATGATGGCCACACGGTCTTCGTGTCGTCGCACCTGATGAGCGAAATGGCCCAGACTGCAACGCGTCTGGTCGTGGTCGGTCGCGGCCGGTTGATCGCCGACACCACGGTCGACGAATTCGTCGCCCGTGCCTCGAATCATTCCGTCACCGTCCGGACGCCGGAATGGGAACGGTTGCGTGAGCTTCTGCTTGCCACCGTCGGCACCGTCAATTCGGGCGTCACCGTCGCTCGTGAGCGGCCCGACGTACTGCGGGTCGACGGTCTCACCGCCGAACACATCGGCACCATCGCCTGGCAGGCCCACCTGCCGATCTTCGAACTCGCCGTGCAGCAGGCCTCCCTGGAAGAAGCGTTCATGACCTTGACCAGCGACTCCGTCGAATACCGGACCTCTGATATTGCCGGCACCCAGATCATCGACACCGGGGCGGTGGCGGCATGACAACCACGCAGACCACGCAGGCCACCAAACCGGCGTCGACGATGTTCATCAGCCGTGGCACCGGGATGCGGGTGACGCAGTCGCGGGTCGTGCTGTCCGAGTGGACAAAGTTCCGTTCGGTGCGGTCCACCGTCTACACCTTGCTGGCCGCCGTGGTGTTCATGGTCGGGCTCGGCGCCCTGTTCTCGGCCATCACCGCCGGCCAGCCGGGCGGCTTGGAGCCCGGTCAATCCGCTGTGTCGACCTCGCTGAGCGGCACAATTTTCGCCCAGTTGGCCATCGGAGTGCTGGGCGTGCTGCTGATCAGCGGTGAATACAGCACCGGAATGATCCGCTCCTCACTGACCGTCGTGCCCCGCCGCCTGCCGATGTTGTGGGGCAAACTCGCGGTGTTCACCGGTGTGGTGTTCCTGACCATGCTGATCGCCAGTCTTGCGGCGTTCTTCGTGGGCCAGTTGCTGTTCAGCGGGCAGCACCTTGACGCCTCGCTGTCCGACCCGGGTGCGTTGCGGTCGGTGGTCGGCTCCGCGCTGTACATGACCGTTGCGGGCGTGACGGCGCTGGCGTTGGGTGCGTTGCTGCGGAACACCGCGGCCGCGATCACCACCTTCGTCGCGGTGTTCTTCGTGATCCCCCCGTTGACGCTCCTGCTGCCCGCCTCACTGACGGACCAGTTCGTGCAGTACCTGCCGTCCAATGCCGGCACCGGCATCATGGGCGCCGGCTTCGGCGTCGCACACCCGTTGGCGCCGTGGACCGGGTTTGCGGTGATGTGCGGCTACGCGGTGGTGCTGATGGGATTCGCCGCCTGGCGGCTGCGCCGCGCCGACGCCTGACCCACGACGGGCCAACGGTCTCGATGCCGATCGTGCCGATCGTGCCTACTCATCGGACACGCTTGATCGGCAGGATGGCGAGACCTCCGATGATGGCGCACACGCCGGCGAACGCGTAGAGCACGCCGTAGCTGCCGCCACCGATCACCAGGATGACCGGCGCGATCGCCGGTGCGACGGAATAGGGAAGCGCGCCGGCAATGTTCAATACCCCGAGATCCTTTGCCGCGTTGGCTTTGTCGGGCAGCACATCGGCAACGAGCGCCAGGTCAACGGCCATGTACACGCCAAAGCCGAGGCCACCGATCGCCATGCCGACCAGGAATCCGTTGAAATTGCTGGCGATGGCTATCACGAACATCGCAAGGCCGTACACGATCGAGGCGGTGAGAACGAAGATCTTCCGTCGACCGGTCCGGTCGGAGAGCTTGCCGCCGATCAGCGAAGCGCCGACGATGAGGACCGACTGGACCAGCGTCCCGAGGAAGATCTGTTGCGGCACATCGGCCTCGGCGCTGCCGATCTTGTCCAGCAGGTAGTAGGCCTGGTAGGTGGTCAGCAGTGCGTAGGCCATGACGAACATGAAGCGGCTGGCGAAAGCCCAGGCGAAATCCGGGCTTTTCCGCGGATTCACATAGAACGTGCCCGCGAATTCCCGGAGCGACCACGGCGGCCTGTCCGCCTTGGCCAGCCGGCGGTCATTGAGCGTCACCGCGAAGAGCAGGACGAAGAACCCGCCGATCCCGCAGGGGACCAGGAACATACCGATCGCATTGCCGGTGAACAGCTGGACCACGAAGGTGCCGCTCACCGACGCGATAGGCAGGCAGACGCCCAGGGCACCCGCGACCAGGCCGCGTTGGACCTCCGGGACCTGGTCCGGCAGCACCGCGACCAGGGCCGCGAGCAATGCGTTGAAGAACAACTGGGCGATGCACCATCCGGCCAACACAACCGGGACGCTGGGAGCCAGCGCGACGACGAGGATGCCGAGGGAGCCGCCCAGCAGGCCGATGACCATCCAGGGCCTTCGCATCCCCAGCGGCGACGACGTGCGATCGCTCATCCTGCCGAAGAACGGATTGCCGACCAGTGACAGCAGGGCGCCGGTCCCGGTGACCAGCGCCAAGTTGGTCGGGGCCCGTTCGATCCCGACCAGCGAGTTGATCTTCAAGGCCAGCGTGACCAGCAAGGGTGCGAGGAACAACAGGCAGGTGCCCATGTACGCCAGCACGTACAGCGAGATGAACCCCCAGCCGACCCGGCGTACCGCGGGCGGGGTGGTCTGCGGCGCAGCCCCGCCCGCGGCCCGATAGTCAACGCCCTCCGACCCGACGGTGGGAGCCAGTTGGGGGTGGGC
>Ga0209385_1001057_pt1 | contig 11585 bp, 10 predicted proteins | sample NGEPerB_FD_184506 | JGI IMG/M metagenome (GOLD analysis project Ga0209385, IMG submission 184506) | Arctic peat soil microbial communities from the Barrow Environmental Observatory site, Barrow, Alaska, USA - NGEE PermafrostAB12-B... | ecosystem: Environmental > Terrestrial > Soil > Wetlands >... | reverse complement strand
CGTCCCAGCATCGGCGAGACGCCGAGTACCGGGAAGGCCGACGCGGACACGCGCGCGGCGTGAATGCGTTGCGGTTCACCCTCGCCGGTGAGGTTGAATCCTTCGCTCTCGAACGCCGCCACATCCGAGAAGGAACGGTTCTGCTCCCGATAATCGAGGTACTCCTGGGCCGCTACGCCGAGCTCTTCGTTCGGAGAAACCGACTCGGTTTCGGAAACCAGCATGAGGCGCTTGGGCTGGCGATAAGGGAGCGCACGCAGCAGCACCGCGTCCACGACACTGAATACGGCGGTATTGGCCCCGATGCCAAGCGCCAGGGTGAGCACCGCGACCAGGGTGAACCCGGGCGACTTGCGCAACTGCCGCAGTCCGTACCGAAGGTCTTGAAGCATTTCGTTCTCCGCGCCTCCACTTTCCGTGCCGCCCTGATTCGCAGGGATGGTTCGGTATTGACAATGCAAGGTGCTGGCCATGTCGGGAGCCTAGTTTTCAGTAACTTAGGGATGGCGTGGTGCACGGAATGTCCGGCAGCGAGACGCCGATGTTCGCAACCGGACAGAAAGACGGGTTCAGTAGGGCCGGACGCCAGCCCCACAAAAACGCGAACCCCCTGCCGAAGCTGGGGGTGGATGATCTGATGGAGACCGCTGAAGCAGTTTCAGAGTTAGTGTGAACTGCGGAAGTCTCGCCTCCGCAGCAATACCAACCCGGAGCAAGACCGACGCTCGGGTAGTGCGGCGCTTCAGCGCCGCGTCATAAGGCTCCGGATGGAAGGGCCTTTAGGCCCTGAGGTTCGGTGTTTGAATCAGCCTAAAGGCCGCCAGACCAAATACTCCAGGGGCTGAAGCCCGGTTCTCTAAAACGCTATTAACGCGGACCTGAAGGTCCGCACTACGCGGGTCGGGTGTACGCTAACTCTGAAACCGCCGTAAAGGCCAGCACTACCGGAGCCGCAGGTTACTCTGGAACCGCCCTTAATGACCGGGCAGTCACCAGTTTGGTAATCTCTTTCTCGACTCATTCAGAGTGGGGCAAATGTTCCAATCAAATTGGTTTTTGAAACTCGGGGCGTCGGGCTCCTGCGCGATTGCAGCGTTGTTGTTGGCCGTGTCGCTCCAAGCGCAAGTTGACGACACCACCCGCCAGCTCTCCCGCGACATTTTCAAGCAGCTTATCGAGATCAATACCACCGACTCGGTAGGCAACGTTTCCACCGCGGCCGAAGCCATGGCCCAGCGGCTCCGCGATGCCGGTTTCCCGGACAGCGACATCCAGGTGCTGGGGCCGAACGATCGCAAGAAGAACCTGGTGGCGCGGCTCCACGGCACAGGCGCAAAGCGGCCAGTCCTGCTGATTGGCCATCTCGACGTCGTGGAAGCGCGGCGACAGGACTGGACCACCGATCCTTTCCAGTTTGTCGAAAAAGACGGCTACTTCTACGGTCGCGGAACGCAGGACATGAAATCGGCCGACGCCATCGATGTGGCTACGCTGATCCGATTCAAGCAGGAAGGCTACAAGCCCGACCGCGACATCGTCCTCGCGCTGACCGCTGACGAAGAGGGCGGCAAGTCGAACGGCGTCGACTGGCTGCTGCGCAACCATCGCGACTTGATCGATGCGGAGTTCGTACTGAACGCCGACGGCGGCGGCGTTGATACAGTCAAGGGCAAGCCGCTTGATGTGTCCGTCGACGCCGCCGAAAAACTCTATGGCGATTACCAGCTCGAGGTGACCAACTCCGGCGGCCACAGCTCGCTGCCGGTTCCTGACAATGCGATCTATCGCTTGGCCGACGGCCTCACGCGTTTGCAGGCTTACCTGTTTCCCTTCGAGTTAAATGCAGTGACCCATACCTACTTCCAGCGGATGGCCACGGTCGAGACGGGCCAGACCGCGGCAGACATGAGGGCCATCGTGAAGAGTCCGCCGGAGCAGGTGGCAATCCGCCGGCTCTCAGCTAATCCCATCTACAACGCGACCATGCGCACCACCTGCGTGGCCACGCGGCTCGACGCGGGGCACGCCAACAACGCGCTCCCGCAGCGGGCGACGGCCAACGTCAACTGCCGCATCCTCCCGGGACATTCCCGCGAGGAGATACGCCAGACGCTGGTCAAGATTCTGGCCGATCCGAAGATTACGGCGCGCTACGTGAGCAACGATGGGACGGTGTTGGACAAAGCCCCTGAGCAGACGTCGCTGCCGCCCGTCGTGCTGCGTCCCGAGGTGATGAAGCCGCTGGAGGAAGTCGCCGCCAGCATGTGGCCCGGCCTGCCGGTTGTGCCCTCCATGTCAACTGGGGCGTCCGACGGCGTGTATACCAACGCAGCAGGGATGCCAACCTACGGAATCTCCGGGATCGCGATTGACACCAATGACGTGCGCGCCCACGGCAAGGACGAACGCCTGCGGGTCGAGTCGTTCTATCAAGGATTGGATTTCTACTACCGCTACTTGAAGGTGCTCACGTCGGAACCGTAGCCTCGGGCCAGATGGAACTACGGTGGGCCTCCCCAGAGAAGTTTCACTTTTGGTGTATAGGGTGGAGCAGCGCTTCAGCGCTGCATTCGGCGATCGCTCGGGAAACCGACTTGAGAGGCTGCTGAAAAAGCCGGTTTCAGCCAGTGTTTTGAAGGGGCGCACCTTTAGGTGCGCTTGTTTTTTGTCATCACGAGCGGGCTTCAGCCCGCGAGGGATCTGCTTTTCCGACTTTTTCCGCAGCCTGTTTGAGCCGCTGAGATAATTGAACCCCTTTACCTCAGGCGCTAAAGCGCCGATCAGAAATTGCCGCTCCCAATGCACGCCTGAAGGCGTGCTCCACCCGTTGCCAATAGATCAAAGGTAAAACTGCTCCAGGGACACCTGTAACGCGCGGGACAGGGTATGCTTTCTATATGGACCGCGCACCTTCAGCGACGGTGGAAAGTTTTTCCTTTGACGTGGTGGTGGTCGGCGCCGGCCCGACCGGCCTGGCCTGCGGCATTGACGCGAAGCGCGCCGGCTTCACGGCGGCCAACATTGACAAAGGCTGCCTGGTGAACTCGCTCTACAACTATCCCAGCAACATGACGTTCTTCACCACGCCTGAATTGCTGGAGATCGGCGACCTTCCTTTCTCCAGCCCCAATCAGAAGCCCACGCGCCAGGAAGCGCTGGAGTACTACCGCAAGGCGGCGGAGCACTACCAACTCGATGTGCGCCAGTACGAGCCGGTGTCGAAGGTGGAAGGCAGCGACAATCGCTTCGTCGTGCACACTACCAACCTGCACGGCCACCAGCGCGAATACCGGGCCCGCAAGTTGGTCCTGGCGACCGGCTATTACGATCGGCCGAATTACATGGACATTCCGGGCGAAGACTTGTCCAAGGTCATGCATTACTACCGCGAGCCGCATCCTTTTTTCGGCCTCAATGTGCTGATTATCGGCGGAAAGAATTCGGCGGCGATTGCTGCGCTGGAGTTATGGCGTCACGGCGCGCGAGTCACGCTGGTACATCGCGGGCCGGGCATCAGCAATTCGGTGAAGTACTGGATCAAGCCCGACATCGAGAACCGCATCAAGGCGGGACAGGTGGCAGCTTACTTCAATACCCGCGTGCGCGAGATCACCTTGGAACATGCTGTGCTCGATACCCCGCAAGGTGAGGTGACGCTGGAGAACGACTACGTTTTTGCGCTGACCGGCTACCATCCGGATTTTGAATTTCTCTCCGCTCTCGGCATCAAGTTGAGCGGTGAAGCCGATAAACGGCCGGACTGCAATCCGGAGACCCTGGAAAGCAACGTGCCGGGAATTTATCTGGCGGGCGTAATTGTCGCTGGCATGCGCACCAGCGAGATCTTCATCGAGAACGGGCGCTTCCACGGACAGCTCATCGCCGCCGACTTGAAGCAGAAGCTGAACACGGAAGCCGTGTCGGCGTAAGAGTTGCCGGATGCAGCGAAATCAATCTACCCCAGAGCGACCGTCCCTCCGCCTATTTGTTCGTTGATGAGGCGCGCGACCAGCGGCTTCAAGCCCTCTCCAGTTTTGCCGAGCACGAAGTCATTCTTCTCTTCGGACCAGTCGAGCTTGAAGCTGGTAGACAATGCCGAGATCCAGACTTGCCGCACTGGTGAGTTGGGCGAGATGACGAACTTTCCCGGAGGCTCGTCGAAGCTGATGTCCAGCGCCCCGGCATTCTCTTCAACTTCAAAGTCGGAATCGCCTTCCGCGGCGTAGAGGCTGCGCTTCAGCGCTTCCAATGCCGCGTCGGCGCGGCGGCGAAATTCCTGTTCGTCCATGCCGGAATTATACGTGCCGGCGCCGCCTACGAACTACAGCACAACGCCTTCCAGCGGAGAGCTCGCGGTCGCGTACAGCTTCTTCGGCATGCGGCCAGCCAGATAGGCCTGGCGTCCCGCCATCACCGCGTTCTTCATGGCTTCGGCCATCAGCACCGGGTCCTGGGCTCCGGCGATGCCGGTATTCATCAGCACGCCGTCGACTCCGAGCTCCATCGCGATCGCCGCGTCCGACGCCGTGCCCACGCCCGCATCCACAATGAGCGGCACTTCGGTGATGATCTCGCGCAGGATGCGAATGTTCGGCTGGTTCTGGATGCCCATGCCGCTGCCGATAGGAGCACCTAACGGCATCACTGCGCTGGCGCCAGCATCGATCAGGCGCTTGGCAACCACAATGTCATCAGAGGTATACGGCAAAACCGTAAAGCCCTCCTTCACCAGCACACGGGTGGCTTCGATGGTGGCCTGCACGTCGGGGAAGAGGGTCTGTTGATCGCCGATGACCTCGACCTTCACCCAATCGGAGAGTCCGACCTCACGCCCCAGGCGCGCGGTGCGGATCGCCTCGTCGGCGGTGTAGCAGCCGGCGGTGTTGGGCAGCAGGAAATATTGCTTGGGATCGATGAAGTCGAGCAGCGACTCCTTGCTGCGGTCGAGGTTCACGCGGCGCACCGCGACCGTGACCATCTCGGCGCCGCTGGCCGCGATGGCGCGCGCCGTCTCCGGCCCTGATTTATATTTGCCCGTGCCCACGATGAGCCGCGAGCGGAACTGCCTGCCTGCAATGATGAATGAGTCCATGGTCATATTGTAATGAAAGGCGGAGGTGTGTGGGTGTGACTGGTCAAGGTGTCAGCTATAGCTGTCAGCACTCGCTAATCGGATTGCGCAAACGGGAAGTTCCTTCCAGTTGAAATGGTCACTGATCATTTGCAAATTGCAAACCGCTGATCAATGTTATTAGGTAACCAAACGTCCGGTCGCTTAACCCGCCGCAGTTGGGCTAATCCCTCCGGACAACAGTTGCGTCTGAAACCACTGTTCGAGCTCTTTAACCTTGCCCATTGATCGAAACGGCTCTGTGTCGATTACTATGAGGAGAGTCAAAACGCAATATTCCCGAATAAGGCCAATCTCTGCATCACTGACCAAGAAGTTTCCAGAATGGACGATGTTTGATCTCACCTGATACAAGGAATCTGCTCGACAACTCGCTTTTTATCGGCCATCGTAGGGCCCCCTCCCAAGTGCGCGCACCGGACAGCCAGTCGATGCGATATCTCGGTTTTCACGTCTCGCCCTAGAAGCAAGCTCTCGAGGGCAATAGCGTATAGAAGGAAGGCTTCCTCTCGCCTAGCTTCAACTTGGGCCGGCCCAGCCCACTGTATCGAGGCGAGAATTCTTTCCTCAAGATCAGTTGGAACTTCCTCGCCAAGCATGTCAGAAACCCTTGGGAACCCATTGCGGCGAGCGATCTGGTCCAACGGTATCCGTCGGATAGGTCCGGCCTGCCGGAAGCTCGGCGTAACCCTGCCATCTTCGCAGACCGCGAGAACAAACTCGCGCTGCGGCATCGTATCCCCGGGAAGGAAAGCCCAGCCACCCAATGCTTCACGCGAGGAAAAGAAGTTGATCGCATCAATTGTCGTCTGCAACTTGTGCCTCGCAGCCAGAATTGCTGCCTCGCCGTCAACCGCGTTGACCGAAAGCACTCCAATGGTCTTGCCCTGTAGGAGTTTCAGGCTGCTCTCGAGGTATGACGCCGCGTCATCGCTATTCTTGACACCCACGTTCCTTACTGCGTCGAGTACCTGGTTTTGTAGGTTTGAAAACGCAGCCTCCTCGAGATATTGAAACTGCACTTGGCCGACATTCATCGGCAAGCCGCTGGATGCAAGACCGTCTACGATCAACCGTACCTCCCAATTCTTCGGCTGCTCAAACAATGCGTTCTTCAGCCCCTGCATCTCATCCTCGACCTGCTTGGCGAGACTTGGATTGTCGGTACGATCTCCAGAACTCAGCATTCGCCTAAAAAAATCATCGAGAATGCCGCTTACGGCCCGCTTGCTTACTGGCCTCCTCTCGGATACAGCCATGTAAATAGAAGACACCATTTCTGTGTACTTGTCGGCGTCTTCCCCGATCAAGATCACGGTATGATCGCCGCACGTCATTAGCACCGTGGAGTCCTTGAAGAAACCCTCGTCGAACTGGCCACTGCAATCCAGATTTTGAATAAATTCGGCGAAGGAGCGAAGTGTTCCGTTGAGGTCCATACAATCCTTCGAAAAACGCCGAGATCCGTTCAAGCGAGGCTTGAGTGGGGATCTGCGAAAATCTCCGTTATTTCGTTTCCGCCTTCGCGGCCCGCTTCTTGCGCTGCGTCGGGTGCACAAACCATGCAATGGCGATGCTGAACAGGTACAGCACGATCATGGGCGCGGCGAAGATGCACATGTTCATGATGTCGGTGGTGGGCGTAATGATGGCGGCGATGATGAAGATTACCAGGATGGAATAGCGGAAGTTGCGCCACATCCAGCCCGCCGTCAGAATGCCCATCAGCGAGAGGAAGAACACCAGGATCGGCATCTCGAAGACGATGCCCAGCCCGGCGATGATGGTCAGGAACAGGTCGGTGTATTCGCCGACGGTGATCATCGGCTTGAACTGGGCGCTCCAGCCAATCAGGAAATCCAGCGCCGCCGGATAGACCATCTTGTAGCCAAAGAAGCCGCCCGCCAGGAACAGGCCCACGGTGCTGAACATGAAGGGGAACACGTAGCGGCGTTCGTTGCGGTAAAGGCCCGGAGCGATGAACGCCCACACCTGATAGAGCACGAACGGCGAGGCCACGAAAATTCCCGCCAGGAACGCGATCTTCAGGTACATGTTGAAGGGATCGGTGGGGTTCAGGTAGACCAGTTGCGTGTCCATCTTGTGATTGGCCAGGGCGGTCACGATGGGCTTCTGCATGATGGTGAATATCTGCTCGTGAAACCACCAGCAGACGCAGAAGCCGGCCACTACGTAAAGAAAGCTGTAGATGATCCGGCGCCGCAGTTCCTCCAGGTGCTGGAGGAAACTCATTCCGGTCATTTCCTCGGAAGCGCGTTTCTGTGCCGTTTCCACGATGGGGCTAGGCATCGGGAGTTGACCTGGCGGGTGTGGGAGGCTCGTTCATAGAGGGTGCAGCCGGGAGTTCCGCCGGTGCGGGATCAGTTTCGAGTTGAGAGATTGCATCGGCGCTGCCCCGGCTGACGATCCCCACCGGAGGCAGGATGGTCGCCTCCCACGACTTCTCGGACGGCAAAGCCTCTGCCGCCTCAGTTTGCTTCTTAGCGCGCTCATCCAGCTCAATATTCATCATCTCGGTTTCGAGTTGGTTCTTGAAGTCGTTGCTGGCACGTTTGAACTCGGCGACCCATTTTCCCATCTGCCGGGCCAACCCGGGCAATCGTTTGGGGCCGACCACCACCAGTGCCAGCAGAAAAATGAAGATCATCTCTGGCATGCCAAGGTTCATGGGATCATCATAAATGCGGAGGGCCTGTTTTCACCACAAAGACAACTCTCAGCCGTCAGCTCTCAGTGAATCTCGCTATTCGCTTTTCGCCCTTCGCTTTTTCGCTTGAGGATGAATCCATTTCCCTTGTCATCCTGAGCGCGGGCGCGCCTCCTTTGCGCGCCGGAGTCGAAGGACCCCTATCCCTGCAAAAAACCTTCCTATGCGAGATCCAAGTGCCAAGTGCCCAACTGCCAAGTGCTAACTGCCAAGTGCCAAGTGCCAACTGCCACGTGCTAACTGCCTGGCTCCTGCCCTGCTCACCAAGCCATCCTTCCAACGTCTGTTACGGAGACGGGGACCAAAACGGATTTCGCACCCTTCTCTCCCAACCAGCATCCAAAATAGCGGCTGATCTGGCTGGCTCGGGGTGGGCTAAAGTGCATGGTATACTGCGTGAAAGTCTTGCTCCGGTGCGCATACCTTGAAGATTCATCCCCGGTCAGCCGAAGGAACACACATGGCAAGTAGTTCGCGTCGCTCCGCTATTCTCGTCCTCAGCATCATTCTGGCTTGCGGTTGTGTGGGCGTGGTTTTTGGCCAGCGCCTCACCTCAACCGCTACTTCTGGCGACGGCGACATCCGCGACAGCCTGCGCAGCTTTACCCAGGTTTACGAAGTCGTCCAGCAGAACTACGCCGAGCCGGTCAACCCCGATAAGGCGATCTACAACGGGGCAATTCCGGGGATGTTGCGCGTGCTGGACCCACACTCGAACTTCTTCGATCCTAAATCGTATGCGGCCTTGCGCGAGGAGCAGCGCGGGAAATACTACGGTGTGGGCATGCAGGTCGGTCCCCGTAACAACAAAGTCATCGTGATCGCGCCCTTCACCGGCGCTCCGGCGTATCGGGCCGGTATCCGGCCGGGCGATGTCATTATCGCAGTGGATGGTAAGCCCACCGACAACATGACTACCAGCGATGTTGCCGAGTTGCTGAAGGGGCCCAAGGGGACAGCGGTCAAGATCACGATGCTGCGGGAAGGGTCCGAGAAGCCGCTCGACTTCACCGTGGTGCGCGATGAGATCCCCCGCTACAGCGTTGACGTGCATTTCGTGATTCGTCCGGGTATCGGTTACATCCACGTTTCGGGATTTCAGGAAACCACGGAAAAAGAAGTGCGCGACGCGCTGGATGAGCTTGGCGATATTCACGGGCTGATTCTCGACCTCCGCCAGAATCCCGGTGGACTGTTGAGCGAGGGTGTGGGCGTGGCTGACCAGTTCCTGAAAAAGGGGCAGGTCATTGTTTCCCATCACGGACGAGCTTCGGCGGAGAAGGTTTACAAAGCCGCCCATGGCAACGGAGGCAAAGACTATCCGCTGGTGGTACTGGTAAACCGCGGAACGGCTTCGGCGGCGGAGATTGTCGCTGGCGCTATTCAAGACCATGATCGCGGTCTGATTGCCGGTGAGACTACATTCGGCAAAGGTTTGGTGCAGACCGTGTATCCGCTGTCGGAGAACACCGGACTGGCGCTGACTACGGCGAAGTACTACACCCCAAGCGGCCGCCTGATCCAGCGCGACTACAGCAGCATCTCGCTATACGACTACTACTACAACGATCGCGACAACGACGCCAATAACGCCAACCACGAAGTCAAGATGACCGACAGTGGCCGCACCGTGTACGGTGGCGGCGGTATCACTCCCGACGTGAAGATCCCGCCGGTGAAAACCAATAAGTTCCAGGACACGCTGCTGGAGAAATACACGTTCTTCAATTTCGCCAAGCACTACGTCATCAACCACAAAGTCAACAAACAATTTGAAGTTGACGAGGCGGTGATGCAGGAGTTCCGCAAGTTCCTGGACATGCAGAAAACCCCCTTCACCGAGGCGGAGTTGGCTGAGAACGGCGATTGGATCAAATCCAGTATCAAGGCCGAATTGTTCATTAACGAATTTGGCCAGCAGGAAGGCATGAAGGCACATGCCGAAACCGATCCGGCTGTGGCCAAGGCGCTGGAACTGCTTCCCCAGGCGAAGCAGTTAGCGGAGAACGCCAAGCGGACTATCGCGCAGCGCAATAACGCCAGGCTGACGGCGCAACAGGACGAAACTTCCGCACCGCAATCCGTGAAACGTTAGCTGCGTTTGAGAATTCGCCGTAGAACGCGTAGAGCCAGCCTTCAGGCTGGCGTTCAAGATCGCCCTGCACAATATAAAGCTCGAGCCGCTGCGGTCATGACCGCAGCGGCTCAAATCTTTGAAGGGGCACGGCTTCAGCCGTGCCTTTACGTCTGTGTGAGGAGTTGGGCTTCAGCCCCTGAGGGAAGTCGCACTTCGTCTCAACACCGAAGTCCCTCAGTGGCTAAAGCCACTATAAGGAAGCGGCCTTGTGGCACGGCTGAAGCCGTGCCCCTTCAAAGCGTGAGATCCTCTTGAATAATGCAGCTAAAGCGCCGCTCTACCCGCCCTCGATGAATTCTATTCATCGGCTGAGGATGCTACAGCCATCTTGGCTGCCTTCGAAGCCGAAATCGTCACTCGTCGTCTAGCTGATCGGCGGAGCGGGACAACATCGGCATATACCGGAGGCGATGCTTGGATTTGTTCCGCCCCGCTCGATCAAAGCCCACTCAAGCCATCGCGTGCTCGGCGATTCGTGCGGAGGAAAAATTCATTACCTCGGGCTGCACCAACCTGTCGAAATCCGTATACATCATCCTGATCAATTCACGATGCGAGCCCGCATTGAAGGCGATCTCATCGTCTTCAGTCAAGGTCTCGTCGACGTATACAGGGATACCGTATAGGTTGCCGAACGGAGGCATAGCTCCCGTCTCGCAGTCGGGAAAATGCTGTTTGAACTCGCGTTCGCTGGCCAGTTCGGCATCTTTGACGCCCACCGCTTTCTTCAGAGCAATCAAGTCCACCTGGTAGGACGCCGGCAGCACCGCCATGGCAAGGGCGCCGTCGAGTTTCACGATTACGGTCTTGGCCAGATATTTGCCCGAGATATGCGAGACCGCAGCAATACCCTGGGCGGTATAAGCCTTGGAGTGAGAGATGACGACGTATCTCACTTCATGGCCGTCGAGGAAGGCTTTGACTTTGGTGAAATGCATATCGAACTCCTCGCGACATTCCGCGGGCCCACGGCCCGGAAAGATAGGGTTGATGCAACGAGCTAGTCCAAGGCGTCGTCGATGGCCTCTTTCATCCGCTCTGCTTGTTTGCTGGATTCCGCGAGGTTGCTCGCGCTTGCTCGATAAGAGCTTTGACCATCCGGGCTACCTCCCTACGGTCGGTTGACCCTCGTGTAACCCCAGTGTAGTCCGGTCGGCACAGCGCGCAAGCACAGCCGTCACATTACCCTTGTGACAGCGGAGAATCGCGTCGGAGCACTGGAGTATTCTTCCAAATTGCAGGAGCTCGACCGCGGAGACAAGGCCTAGAAGCCTCCTTTGTATCAGGGCACGGCTTCAGACGTGCCGCAAGGGGCCAACAACGACTTGGGCTTCAGCCCCTGAGAGGGACTGTTTTTGCAAGGGCTAAAGCCCTGACTTTCCTGCGCTGTGTTCGGCACGACTAAAAAGCCTGCCCTGAGCGCAGTCGAAGGGTGCCCTGAACCCCCCAGAACAACCGCCGCCTGAGGCTGCGGCTTTGCCGGGCAGGACCAAGCGGCTTCCCATCCTTGACGGCTGCTCGCACGGCGCAATACAGTCGAGTTATCCGGAGATGAGCCTTGGATACCCTGGTCGGGAAAAGCATCCTTC
>Ga0209385_1001055_pt1 | contig 11592 bp, 7 predicted proteins | sample NGEPerB_FD_184506 | JGI IMG/M metagenome (GOLD analysis project Ga0209385, IMG submission 184506) | Arctic peat soil microbial communities from the Barrow Environmental Observatory site, Barrow, Alaska, USA - NGEE PermafrostAB12-B... | ecosystem: Environmental > Terrestrial > Soil > Wetlands >... | reverse complement strand
GTTCTCCGACGCCCAGTGCGGGTTCAAGGCCATCCGCGCCGATGTCGCCGGGGAGCTGCTGCCGCTGGTGCAGGACACCGGCTGGTTCTTCGACACCGAGCTGCTGATCCTGGCCGAGCGCAGCGGGCTGCGGATCCACGAGGTCCCGGTCGACTGGGTTGACGACCCTGACTCCCGGGTCAACATCGTGCAGACCGCGAAGGACGACCTCAAGGGCGTCGCCCGGGTGGGCCGGGCGCTGGCATCCGGCGAACTGCCGCTCGCCGAGATCCGCCGGCAGCTCGGGCGGGCACCGCTGGATCCGGCGCCGTCCGGTGTCCCCGTCGGGATGACCAGGCAGGTCGTCCGGTTCGCCGCGGTTGGCGTGGTCAGCACGCTGGCCTACCTGGTGCTGTTCATCATGCTGCGGCCGGTCGCCGGCGCGCAGATCGCCAACTTCCTGGCGCTGGCGATCACCGCGGTCGCCAACACCACGGCCAACCGGCGGCTGACCTTCGGTGTGCGCGGGCGCAAAGACGTTGTCCGACATCAATTCCAGGGCTTCGGCGTGTTCCTGCTGGGACTGGCCATCACCAGCGGATCACTGGTGGTGCTGCACGGAATGTCCCCTGAGCCGAGCAATCTGGTGGAGATCACCGTCCTGGTGATCGCGAACCTGTTCGCCACCGTGGTGCGGTTCCTGCTGTTGCGCAGCTGGGTGTTTCGCCGCCGCGCAGCCATCATATTGTCGGAATCCATTACTCCGCAAGGCATCTCACGAATCTGATCCACCCGGACGCAGCGCCCCCAGCGCCACGGGCGCAGCGACACCGTTTCTCCCCCATTGATTCTCGATAGCGAAGTCCAATAGCGGAAGCGAAACCACCATGACCGGAACGATCACCACCGACGTCCCCCTCTCGCCCGGGCAGACTCCCCCACCACCGCGTCCCGGAGAGTACGAGCCGCCGCCGCCGAGAGCCGTGGAACCACCACGACCTCGGGGCAGGGCCGCCCGGATCTTCCTGGGCCCATCGGACGACCCGCGATGGGCCAGGCCGGCGCTGTGGGCACTGCTGCTGGCCACCGCCGCGCTCTACCTATGGAACCTGTCCGCATCCGGGTACGCCAACGACTACTACGCCGCGGCCGTGAAGTCCGGCACCGAGTCGTGGAAGGCGTGGCTGTTCGGGTCGCTGGACTCCGGGAACTCGATCACCGTCGACAAGCCGCCGGCATCGCTGTGGGTGATGGTGCTCTTCACCCGGATCCTCGGCTTCAGCTCCTTTGCCATGCTGCTGCCGCAGGCCCTGATGGGCGTCGGCACCGTCGCGCTGCTCTACGCCTCGGTCCGGCGTTGGTCCGGACCGGCCGCCGGCCTGATCGCCGGTGGACTGCTGGCCGCGACCCCGGTCGCCGCGTTGATGTTCCGGTTCAACAACCCGGACGCCCTGCTGACTTTGCTGGTGACCGCGGCCAGTTACTTCGTCATCCGCGCCATCGAGACTCCGACCGGCCGAAAGGCGTTGCGCTGGTTGCTGTTCGCCGGGGTCGCCATCGGGTTCGCGTTCCTGACGAAGATGATGCAGGGCCTGCTGGTGCTGCCTGCCTTCGCGTTGGCCTACCTGTGTACGGGGCGGTCCGGGCTGTGGACCAGGATCTGGCACCTGCTGGCGGCGGGCGCAGCGGTGGTGGTCTCCGCCGGGTGGTACGTCGCGCTGGTCGCACTCTGGCCGGCGGACTCCCGCCCCTACATCGGCGGCAGTGAGACCAACTCCCTCTGGGAACTGGCGATCGGCTACAACGGCCTCGGCCGCATCTTCGGCAACTCCGGCGGCGGCGGAACGGGCGGCGCAGGCGGCGGAGGCGCGGGCGCCGCAGGCGGCGGAGGCCCGGGCGGCATCGGCGGCGGCTTCGGCGGGTCCACCGGCATCGGCCGCATGTTCAACACCGCGTTCGGCACCGAGATCTCCTGGCTGATCCCGGCCGCGCTGATCGGCCTGGTCGCCGGCCTCTGGTTCACCCGCCGCTTCCCGCGCACCGACAAGATCCGCGCTGCGCTGTTGCTCTGGGGCGGATCGATGCTGGTCATCGCGATGGTGTTCTCGTTCATGGAGGGGACGATCCATCCCTACTACGCCGTCGCCCTTGCGCCTCCCATCGCGGCCGTGGTGGCGATCTCCGGCCGCGAGTTGTGGCGGGGGCGCTCCACCACCATCGTGCGCGGCCTGCTCGCGGCGATGATCGTCGTCACCGGTGTGTGGTCCTTCATCCTGCTGGGCCGGGATACCACCTGGTTGCCGTGGCTCCGCTGGCTGGTCCTGATCGGATCCGTGGCGGGCGCGGTGCTGCTGGCCATCTCGACGCAGAAGCTGCGCAGGCTCGCCGTCGTCGGGCTGCTGGTCGGGTCGTTGACCGCGCTGAGCGGGACGACCGCCTACACGCTGGCGACCGCCGCGACGCCGCACTCCGGTTCCATCCCGACGTCGGGACCGACCGGCTCCGCCATGGGAGGCGCGGGCGGCGGTGCCGCCGGCGGGTTCACCCGGGACGGCAGGACCGACGGCACGGCGTCAGGTTCCGCCGGTACCGCGACAGCGCCCGACGGCACCGCGACAGCGCCCGACGGCACCGCGACAGCGCCCGACGGCACCGCGACAGCGCCCGACGGCACCGCGGGTCAGGCGCCCGGCGCGACCGGCTCGACGGGCGGGACGGTTCCCGGAGCGACCGGCGGCACCGGCGGTGCCCCCGGCGGCGGGTCCACGACCACCAACAGCGAGCTCGTCGCTCTGCTGGAGACGACCACCACCCGCTGGGCCGCGGCGACCACCGGCGCGCAATCTGCGGCCGGGTACATCCTCGGCACGGACAAGGCGATCATGGGCATCGGCGGTTTCACCGGTAGCGACCCGGCGCCCACCCTGGCCGAGTTCCAGCAGTACGTCGCGGACGGCGACATCTCCTACTTCATCGCCGGTGGCGGGATGGGTGGCGGGGGCGGTCGCGGTGGCGGATCCGGCTCCGGTTCCGAGATCGCTGCGTGGGTCGAGGCCAACTTCACCTCGACCACCGTCGGCGGGACAACGGTGTACGACCTGACCAGCGCACAGACGTCCTGACGATCGGGCGCGCCGGGGCCCGTCCCCGGGCGCGTCGACTGAACGCAGACGGAACCCCGCGCCGCCACCTCACCCCGAGGCGGCGGCGCGGAGTTCGCCATCTGTCGATCCGGATCCTGAAGGAATCTGAAGGATTTCAGAGAATTTGTTGCTTGACCCTGACGTAACGTCAGGCTTCATGCTCGTTGGTGTCCGGGTCGACCGGCCCGGACATTCACAGGAGATCGCCAGAGGAATTGATGAGCTACACGGTCGGACAGGTTGCCAACCTGGCCGGTGTGACGGTCCGGACGTTGCACCACTACGGCCAGATCGGGCTGCTCGAGCCGCAGGACCGCAGCGGAGTCGGCTACCGCCGGTACTCCGATGAGGACCTGCAACGGCTGCAGCACATCCTTTTCTACCGTGAACTCGGATTTTCCCTGGACGAGATCGCAACCATTCTCGCCGACCCGGGCGCGAACACCGGAGCCCACCTGCGTCGCCAGCGCGAGTTGCTGAACAACCGGATGGCCCGGCTCGCGGCGATGGTCGCCGCCGTCGAGAAGGAATTGGAGGCGTTCACCATGGGAATCCAACTGACCCCCGAAGAGAAGTTCGAGATCTTCGGGCCGAACTACAGCGAGGACCACGAAACCGAGGCGGAGCAGCGTTGGGGCGACACCGACGCCTGGGCACAGTCCCAGCGGCGGACCAGCAAGCTGACCAAGCAGCAGTGGACCGAGATCAAGGAGACCGGTGACGACCTGAACCGCCGGCTCGCGGCAGCCATGCAGGGCGGCGCCGCGCCGGCCAGCACCGAGGCCATGGACCTGGCCGAGGAGCACCGGCTGGGCATCCAGACGTTCTACGACTGCCCGCCCGAGATGCACCGCGGACTCGGCGAGATGTATATCGCCGACGAGCGTTTCACCCGGACCTACGAGGATGTCGCCCCCGGGCTGGCGGCGTGGCTGCGGGACGCCATCAACGCCAACGCCGACCGGGCGAAGGCCCCGCCGGCCTGATGACAACGACGGCTGAAACGGCAGGCCCCCGCTCATCGAGCGGGGGCCTGTCGGCAAGAACGGCCGGCAACTGCGCCTATGGAGCGGTGGCCGCGACCGGGGGCAGGCCCTGCAACTGTGCGAGCACCGCGGGATCCTGCAACTCCATCCAGGCGATGACGTCCTGATAGGTCGCGCAGTAGGTGTCGGGCTGGCCGCACTTCTCCTTCATGAAATCCATGGCCGGCGGGTTGAAGGAGTCGCCGTTCCACTTGTTGAAGTGATTGGCGATCAGCACCGGCGCACGGTTGCCGTTGTAAGCCTGGTCGTACATGTAATCGTAGGTCTTCTTGACGATGTCGCGGAGCTCGGGAGCCGTGTCCGGCTCTTCCTTGTTCTTGTTGAACTTCGCCCAGAAGTTGTAGTCCATGGCGGTGGTCATGCTGTCGAAGCCCGGTGAATAGACCTGCGGCATGTAGAACTCCCAGATCCCGTCGACGTTCTCCGGCCAGAAGATCCCGTTCCTCGGCGCGTTCATCGAGGAGTCGTAGGTCATGTTGTGCGCTTTCCAGGTCGGAATCAGCTGATCGAGAGTGCCGGTGAGGCAGGGAGTCCGACCACCCTTGATGGAGCCGATCGGCATCTGCAGGTCGGGCGCGTCGGTGTAGCCGTTGAGCGTCTTCCAGTCCTTCATGAAGGTGAAGAACTGGTCCAATTCGCTGTTCCAGTCGGCGGTGGTCCATTGGTTGCCACCGGGCAGATTGTCGTCGCAGAAGTGGCCGTTGTAGTGGGTGCCGATTTCCATTCCCTTGGAATAGGCCTCGTTGAGGTCGTTCACCTCGGTGACGATCTCGTCCTCGGGTCCGCCGTAGCCGATGGAAGACTTGCCGGGCGCGTGACCGGGGCCGGTGTACGCGTCGGCGTTCTTGGCGGTATCGCCAAGCAGGTAAATCCCGGACAGGAAGCCGGTGAACCGCGAATTCGTCGGGGCCGCCGCGTCCATGAAATCGTGCCAGCGCTGGTGGTTGCCGGCGCCGTCGAACGAGAAAATGATGAATTGCGGTGGCTTGTCGCCAGGGTTCAGTTTCGTCATCGGGATGTTGGTCGGCGGCCGTTCCCCGACCTGGACCGTCGTCACCGGCCCGGTGGAGGTATCCGCGTCCCGGCCGTAGGGATCGGACGTCGTCGCACCCGCGACTGTGGTGGTCTGCAGGACGGTCAGCGGTCCTCCGTTGCCTGCCATCACGGTTTGGTTGCCCTGATAGATCAGCACCCCGGTCACCGCGGCCAGCGCCACGACCAATCCGATGACCAGATATCGCGCTCGCATGCACTCCTCGTTTCGTATCGCCGTTCGTCCAGCCGTCTGTTCTCACGCGCTGTCGTTCCTGGGCCTGTTCGAGGGCGATCCCGCCCCTCCCGGCCCGTCCGACAATCCCCTGCACCACAGGCCCCCTGCACCACCGGATCACTCGGCGCACAACCTCACGCCTGGACCCTTGCGATGGACGCTCGACCGATCAGGAGGTTGCCGCACGACCCTGGTGGCTCCCGTCTACAGGGTGGCACGGGGGCACGTCGAGTTCGGGCAGATCCGGGCTCATGTCATGGGGCAATCCACGACACCGCCGGTGTGCCTTCGATGCCGTCATGGCCGGGCGCCCGGCCGGTGTACGCGTCGTTCCGACGTCAGCCGGTGGGCAACGCCTCCGACGTCGGGGCGTCGGTCGCTCCCGACGTTTCGAGCACGTCGTGACAGGCGTTCACCCCGCCGTTGCGGCCGAGGGTGAACCACTGCACCCGCTGGAACGGGTCACCGTGATCGGCCGAACTGGTCCAGGCCATCTCGTCGGCGAGCGCGCTCAGCGAGTTGACCATCTCCTTCTCGTCACCATCCTCGATGGTCAGCGTGCCGTCCGCGGCGGCCCCGAACAGGGCCGCGGCACCGAGGCAGTCGGCCTGCAGTTCATCGCCCTGGGCGACCAGGCTCGGGTCGAGCCGTTCCTGGATGGCATGACCCCACTCGTGGGCGATCACCAGGTACACCCAGGTGTCACCGATCACATCGGCACCGCGGACCATCAGGTTGACGTCCCACGCCACGAAATCCTCCGGGGCGCAGTACGAGGCGTTGTACGCCTCCAGCGGCGTCCCGCCGCAGGTCGGGGTCTCGTCGGCGACCGTCCCGTCGTAGAGCCCCAGCACCGTGGGTGGCTCGTAGGTTCCGGTGTAGAAGTCCGACCAGTGCTTGGCCCAGTAGCCGTCGACGATGTCCTGGGCGCCCTGCATGTCCTTCTTGAGTTCCTCGAGGGTCACCCCACTGGCCAGGGTGATGTCAGCGCTGGAGGTGTCAGCTCTGCCGGTGCCGCTTGATGTCGCAGGCGAAGATGTCGACGACCGGGATGTGCCGGACGCTGTGGACTGCGTCGAGGCAGCGGACGTCGGACCGAACCCGGTGGAACCCACGGCAGGAGTCCCTGAGACCCCGGTCGAGCAGCCTGCGAGGGCAGCCAGCAGCGCGAACGCGCAGGTCAGGTGGGCAGTTCTGCGCATGGCGTTGCTCCGGTGACTGGGGGACGACATCCGTCCGGCGAGTCAACGATCCGTCCACGGCACCGGACGCGTCAAGATCCCGTGCGGGTCGTCGTCGGCCGAAGGGCATTCGCTCCGATACCATTGCCCGCCCGGTCGGGAATCGTCCCCGCCTGCAGGTCCTTGACCAGTTCACGTTTGAGGATCTTCCCGCTCGGGCCGAGGGGCAGCGTCGGGACGAACTCGATCCGCCGCGGGTATTTGTGCCCGCCGAGCCGCTCCCTGCACCAGGCGATCAGCGTGTCCGCGTCCAGTTCCTCGCCCTCGGGGGCGCGCACCACGACGGCGCAGATCTCCTCACCTTGCACCTCGTCGGCGAATCCGATCACCGCGACCTGGGCGATGCCCGGATGGCCGGCCAGCACCTCCTCGACCTCCCGGGGGTACACGTTGAACCCGCCGCGGATGATCAGATCCTTCTTGCGATCGACGATGGACAGGAAGCCGTCGGCGTCCTTGCGGCCCAGGTCACCCGACCGGAACCAGCCGTCCACCAGGACCGCCGCCGTGGCCTCCGGATCGCCGAGGTAGCCGGCGAAGATGTGGTGACCGCGCATCACCACCTCGCCGATCTCGCCGGTGGGCAACAGTTCGATGCGGTCCTCGATCTCGGGGGCGGCGATCTCCGCGTCGGTGCCCCAGATCGGCCGGCCCACCGTGCCCGGTTTCCGGCCGTAGACCCGCTGGTTGAACGTGGCCACGGGCGAAGTCTCGGACAGCCCGTAGCCCTCGTAGATGTCCGCACCGAAGGTCTGGGCGAACCGGTCGATCACCGCGACCGGCAGGCTCGCGCCGCCGGAGACCGCGATCCGCAAGGTGGGGCGGCGCTCGTCGGCGCGCGCGGCGGTGAGCAGGCCGACGTACATGGTGGGCACGCCCATGAACACGTTGACGTTCTCGGTGACGATGGTCTCCAGCGCGGCCGCCCCGTCGAAGCGAGGCAACATCACCAGCGCCGATCCGGCGAAGAATCCGGCGTTCATCGCGCACGTCTGGCCGAAGGAATGGAACAGCGGCAGGCAGCCCAGGATCACGTCGTCGGCGGACAGGTAGATGACGGAGTTGGCAGTCACCATCGCGTTCATCACCATGTTGAGCTGGGTGAGGACGGCGCCCTTCGGCGAGCCGGTGGTGCCGGAGGTGTACAGGATGACGGCCTCGTCGGACGGTTCGCGGGAGACGTGGGTCGCGATCGCGTCGATCTCAGCGGCCCGCAGGTCCAGCCGGTCGACGTCCTCGCCGCCCATCACCGCGAGCAGCTTGACCCCGGCCTGTTCCGCCGCAGGGGCGCCCTGGGCGAGCAGCGGAGCGGCGGCGATCAGCATGGTCGCCTGCGAATCGGTCAGCACGAACCCGATCTCCCTGGCTACCAGCAGGGCGTGCACCGGCACCACCACGGCACCAAGGGACAGCGCCGCGTAGTAGACGCGCGGAAAGTCGGGGACGTTCGGCATCAGCAGCGCGATCCGGTCGCCGGGGCCGACGCCCTCCTGCGCCAGCACCGCTGCGTAGCGCCTGGTCTGCTCCCACAGCTGCGCATAACTGATCCGCTGCTGGCCGATCACCACCGCGTCCCGCGCCGGGTACCGCTCCGCGGACTCCGCCAGGATCGAGGCGAGGGACAGGCTCATGGCGATGCACTCCCTTTCGTCGCGGCGTGGCCAACCCGACGCGAAGCCTGGTTTCCTGGCCGGGCCCGTCGTCGGATTGGTGATCCGCACCACGTGCGGAGCGCGACTGTGACTGCGGTGTCTGACCTGATGGCCGCGGCAGAACGAGCCCGGCAGCCGTTGTGAACGGCACATTACTGCGGCATGACCCCCTTCGCCCGGTTGTGTCCGCGCCAGACGTGGTGGCAGGGCCGTGGAATTGACCGGCCTTCACGGCCAGTAACCTCGTGATGACACCAGGGCCGAGTTTGTCCAGGCGTCCGGAGGGGACGATCCAGCCGCTGAGGTCCGTGTTGCATGACAACGAGAGGCGAACCGAATGTCCGAGGTCACTGATACCGCCGAGTCGCCAGCCGTCGTAACCGGGACGGTCGAATCCACGGCCGGCTCATCTCCCACGCCCACCACCCAGGCCGCAGCCTCGACCGCTGCGGCTGAGAGCCCGGTGACGCTCGAGGCGCACTCGCCGGACCATCCGGGTGCGCTGATCGAATACAACGGGGCCAAACTCGACCTCAAGATCATTCCCGCGACCGACGGGTCGTCCGGGGTGGATATCTCCAAACTGCTGACCACCCTCGGGGTGATCACCCTGGATCCCGGCTTCACCAACACCGGCTCGACGACCTCGGCGGTCACCTACATCGACGGCGACGCCGGCATCCTGAGGTACCGCGGGTACCCGATCGAGCAGCTCGCGAAATCGTCGAACTTCATCGAGACCAGCTACCTGCTGATCAACGGGGAACTGCCGACCTCGGACGAACTGGACGCGTTCACCCGGCGGATCAGCCGGCACACCATGCTGCACGAGGACCTCAAGCGGTTCTTCGACGGCTTCCCGCGGGACGCGCACCCGATGCCGGTGCTGTCCAGCGCGGTCAGCGCGTTGTCGACCTTCTACCAGGACTCGCTCGACCCCTTCAATCCCGAACAGGTCGAGCTGTCCACCATCCGGCTGCTGGCCAAACTGCCGACGATCGCGGCCTACGCGTACAAGAAGTCCGTCGGGCAGCCCCTGCTGTACCCGGACAACTCGCTCGGCCTTGTGGAGAACTTCCTGCGCATGTCGTTCGGTTTCCCCGCCGAGCCCTACGAGGTCAACCCCAAACTGGTGCATGCGCTCGACCAGTTGCTGATCCTGCACGCCGACCACGAGCAGAACTGCTCGACGTCGACGGTCCGGCTGGTCGGCTCGTCCAACGCCAACCTGTTCGCGTCGATCTCGGCGGGCATCAACGCGCTGTTCGGCCCGCTGCACGGCGGCGCGAACCAGGCAGTGCTGGAGATGCTGGAGGGGATCCGGCGGGACGGCGACGACATTGCCACGTTCGTCAGGCGGGTCAAGGACAAGGAGCCCGGCGTCAAGCTGATGGGCTTCGGGCACCGTGTCTACAAGAATTACGATCCGCGTGCCGCCCTGGTGAAGGGCACCGCCCACGAGGTGCTCGACAGCCTCGGCGCCGCCGACGAGTTGCTCGATCTCGCCCAGGAACTCGAGGCGGTCGCGCTGTCCGACGATTACTTCGTCTCTCGGCAGCTGTACCCGAACGTCGACTTCTACACCGGGCTGATCTACAAGGCGATGGGCTTTCCCACCAAGATGTTCACCGTGCTGTTCGCGCTGGGCCGGTTGCCCGGCTGGATCGCCCAGTGGCGCGAAATGATCAACGACCCGGCGACCAAGATCGGCCGCCCGCGTCAGGTCTACACCGGCTACACCGAGCGCGACTACGTCCAGCTGGGCGCCCGCGAAGAGGTCTGATCGCTCGACGGCGGCGATGGGCCGTGCTGTGCAAGATGTGGCATGACGACTCCGACGGTGTTGTGGTTCCGACGGGACCTGCGGCTGGCCGATCACGCCGCACTGTTGGCGGCCGTCGACAGCGCAGGCGGTGGTTCTGGCGGCGCTGACGGCGGCGTGCTGGGTGTCTTCGTCGCGGACGACCGCCTGCTCAGGCCGTCCGGTGCTCCCCGCAGGGCGTTCCTGGTCGGGTGCCTGACGCGGCTGTCCGAGTCGATGGGCGGGAAGCTGCTGCTCGTCAAGGGATCGCCGGATTCGGTCATCCCCCGGATCGCCGCCGCGGTGGGCGCACGGGCGGTGCACGTCTCGGCCGACTTCATGCCGTACGGCCGTCGCCGTGATGGGCTCGTCGCGGAAGCGCTGCGCGCCAAGGACATCGAGCTGATCGCGACCGGTTCGCCGTACGCGGTCGCGCCCGGGCGGGTGCGCAAGCCGGACGGCAGCAGGTACGCGGTGTTCACCCCGTACTTCCGCGGCTGGACCGAGCACGGCTGGCGGGCGCCCGCCGTCACCGGGGACGACGTCAGCTGGGTCGATCCCACCGATCTCGACGCGATCGGTGGCCGTCGGATGATGCCCGAGGACCTCGGAATCGCCGTTCCGGACGGCTTGGAGCTCCCCGAGCCCGGCGAGAAGTCCGCGGCTGAGCGCTGGACGCACTTCCTGGCCGAGGCAGTCGGGGAGTACGACGACGAGCGGGATCGCCCGGATCATCCTGGGACCAGCAGGATGTCGCCGTACTTGAAATGGGGCTGCATCCACCCGCGGACGATGCTCGCCGACCTGGCCCGGCTGCGCTCGAAGGGCGCCGCCGCCTACCGCCGTGAGCTGGCCTGGCGGGAGTTCTACGCCGATCTCGTCTTCCATCGGCCGGAGTCGCTCCGGCAGTCGATCGACCCGGTGGTCGACGAGATGACGTGGGACCACGGCCCGGAGGCCGACGCCCGGCTGGTCGCGTGGCAGCAGGGCCGGACCGGCTACCCGTACATCGACGCCGGGATGCGGCAGCTGCTGGCCGAGGGTTGGATGCACAACCGGGTGCGGATGGGGGTCGCCTCGTTCCTGATCAAGGACCTGCACGTGCCGTGGCAGCGCGGCGCCGCGCACTTCCTGCGGCACCTGGTGGACGGTGACGTGTCGTCGAACAACCACGGGTGGCAGTGGGTGGCCGGCTCAGGACCGCAGGCCGCGCCGTTCTTCCGCATCTTCAACCCGGTCGGGCAGGGCGAGAAGCACGACCCTGACGGCGACTACGTCCGGCGGTACGTTCCCGAACTGAGATCCGTTGCGGGAAAGGCGGTTCACCGCCCCTGGGAGCTGCCCGGCGGGCTGCCGAAGGGGTATCCGGAGCGGATCGTCGATCACGCCGCGGAACGGGCGGAGTCGTTGCAGCGCTGGGAGCACCGCCCCCGCCGCTGACCCCTTTCACGGCCCGACCC
>Ga0209385_1001050_pt1 | contig 11623 bp, 6 predicted proteins | sample NGEPerB_FD_184506 | JGI IMG/M metagenome (GOLD analysis project Ga0209385, IMG submission 184506) | Arctic peat soil microbial communities from the Barrow Environmental Observatory site, Barrow, Alaska, USA - NGEE PermafrostAB12-B... | ecosystem: Environmental > Terrestrial > Soil > Wetlands >... | reverse complement strand
ACCTACTCGATCACGGCGGACGGCCTGGGTACCATGACCTTCAACCCGGCCCAAGGTCCTACTCTTGTCTTCGCGGTGGCTGTCTACAGCTCCGGCGGTGGCAGGCTGATTCAGAGCGATCCGTCCAATCCGCAGGCGTATGGTTCCGGCGCCATTAAGGCACAAACGATTGTCGCGCTCTCTGGGGGTAATTTAGCCTTCGGAGCGACTGGAGTCGACCTCGCCGGAAGTCGATACGCCAGCGCTGGAGGTTTCCAGATCAACGCTACTGGAGCCTTGACCTCGGGTGAAATCGATATCAATGACGCCGGCACAAAGACTACAGGCGCCTCTTTGACCGGCTCCTACTCCGCGCCTGATCCCACCACCGGCCGCGGCACGGCCAGCCTGAGCGTTAACCGCGCCCAGGCGGAAAACTTCAGCTACTACTTGGTATCTGCCACCGAGATGGTCCAAGTCAGCACCGACCAGGTCTCGGCTACTTCTCCTCTGACGCTGACATCGGTGCTCCGGACGGTGTCCGCTGGCGCAGGCTTCACCAACGTAGCCTTGAAGGGCGTAAGCGTTCTCCAATCCAACGGGGTTAATCCCAATGGGGGGAGCCCGGAAGCGATTGGCGTTGCTGGATTGTTCACCGGTGATGGCACGACCGACGGAAATGGCTTCGGCAACGCTACCCTCTTGTTTGACCAGAACACTGGCGGAACGCTGGCCCAGCAACAGGTGACTGGGGGGCAGTACAACGTCAACCAACTGAATGGCCGAGTAACCCTCAACGGATTCGGTGGCACTCCGCCCGTCTTATACCTGGTGAACGTGAAACAGGCCTTCGTGATTGGCACCGATGGTAATGCCACCTCCGGAGTGCTGGCGCCACAAATCGCAGGTACGACGGGCGTACCCCTCAGCACTAGTTCGGTCCTCGGCGCTTATGTGGGGGGCTCGGTCACGCCGGTTTTACCGGCGGTGACCAATCAGGTTGACTGGCTGTTTGCCGACGGGAATGGCAACATCAGCATTTCGCAGGACAGCAGCGGTCCGGGCGGTCCCCAGAGTAACCAGTTTGCGGCCACCTACCAGGTTGACGCTACGGGCCGGGCTCTCATCGATTCGAACCCGGGCGGTACGCTGCAGGGCATCATGTTTGTCGTTTCGCCGACCACGGTAGTGGTTCTCTCGACCGACGCGAATCCGGTCTTGTCGACCTTCGCGATAGGGAAATCGACGAACTAAGGGGGTTCTCTTTGATGTCTTGGCCAGGGGTGGAGCACGTCCTTACAGGCTGCGGAAAAACTCTGTGAGATTTTGGTGGAAGCCCCCTGCTTCAGCAGGGGGAGCTGGACTTTAGTCCAGCGGAAAAGCGTTCGAACTTGGAATGGGCTTCAGCCCCGGGATTTCTCGATCCCGGCGCTAAAGCGCATCATCAAAGTCGAGCTATTCCCGGGGCGCTGAAGCGTTCCTGCCCCGGATCAATGCGGGGGGCTCCCACCGTTGCCCGTCGCGGCTGCGGCTGACGGCCGGAATCCCACCAACTTCATGGCGCGTTGTGCTTCATGGTTCTTCATGAAGTTCTCCCAGATGAATGCCGTGCGGTAGTTCTCCGCCATCAGCATGGTAATGCCCTGATTGATGCCGATCACGTCAAGATCGGTCCAGCCGGTGAGAGGGTTGAACGCGTCAACAAACCCGTAGCGCTTCCACGCCCGCAGGCCGTGTTGATTGTAGAGGTGGGTGAGGCAGGCGATGGTTTCCCGGGGCTGAAACGGAATCGAACCTCCAGCGGCGCAGGGTACGACAGTGCCGTCAGGATATCCGATCTCGGGTGGGCCGCCCCAAGTCTGGTAACCAAGCCGCGAATCGGAAGCGGTAATGCCCCAAGTGTTCTGGTCATAATCGGGATAGCGCCAGCGCAGCGACAGGCAGAACTGCTGGTGGACGTAGGTCGCCATCGCCGAGTTTTGAAAGTAATTGGCGTACGCATCCCGCTGCTTGCGAAAATCGAACCACGCGTGGGAGTACTGGTGCACGAAGAGCGGATCGGTCCCACTGATGTAGCTGTAGCCTTCGAATTGCTGCATCGGCCGCGCGAACGCATCCCATGCCGAGGGACTGATGTTATAGACCGGCGCTGCAATGGCCAGCAGGTACATCATCATGAGTTCGCAGTAGGTGTCCCAGCGCGCGCCGATGAACTTGTATTCCGGCGTCCAGCCCAAGGCGAAGGTCTTTCCGCCGTTCAGCATCCAGCGCCAGTTCACCCGCGCGTAAATGTTGGTGGCCAATTGCGAAATGACAGGATCGCGGAAATAGGCGCGCGCCGTGAGCGCGCCGCACAGCAGAATGGTCGTGTCGATAGGCGAGACCTCGGACATACGCACCCGTCTGCCCGTGTTCACGTCAATGAAGTGATAGAAAATGCCGTTGACCTGCTCAACATGGTTCAGGAGAAAGCTGAGCGTATTGACCACCCGGGCCCGGACTTGGTCCGCCGGAAGATATCCTCGCTGGTGGCCAATGCACAGCGCACCCAGGCCAAATCCCGTGGCAGCGATGCTGGCGATTCGCCGTTTGTCCGGACCGCCGTCGGCCAGGGCCCGGTCCCGCACCAACCCCGTGCGCTTTCCAGTCTCATTCCAGAAAAAAAGAAAGGCCCGGCTAACGATCTCCTCCAGAAGTTCCTCGCTGGTGAGTTGCCAATCCGCTGGTACGGCTTGGGACGACGACTGTGTCTTCCTCGCCAGAGCGAACAGTCCAGACGTGGCCAGAGGATAAGTCAGTGCGCCTTTGGCCAGGAGCGAGAGCATTTCACGGCGTGTGAGACCGTGTCTTTCATTAGCCAACTTGCCTCCGCATCCTGCCAACATTTGAAGTCTGTAGATTCCCAACACAAGCGAGTTTACTCAACCGCGCGAGCAGCCACAACGAGGACGAACAGACTGCGGGCCATTACGAGTAAGAGGGCGCGACGCGGTTCTTGTGTTGCTCGAACCAAGGCTTTGAGAAGGTGAAAATTTTGGAATGGTGGTGCAACTACTCCCCGGAAGGGGGAAGTAATCCGGCACTGTAGTGCAAGTTCTTGCACCTACCTCTGGCCAATCTCTAACGTTTGCAATAAGTTGCAGCGGCTACAAAATTGCAATATAACCTACGGCTGAGTCTGTGCATCCGGCAAACGTCCAGAGACAGACCGGTCTTTGCACCAAAGTGGTTGCGCCTTCTCCTGCTTTAGGCGCCTCCACCGGTTCCCCGTGAACACCGCAAAGTGTTCGAGTTAGAAAGTTCAACCTCGCGAGTCAGACTCTCAACCACGGAGGTAACAAACTTGAGCAAGAAACTTGGATGGTCGGTATGCTTGTTGACTCTCGCCCTCTGCGTAAGCGCCTTGCCGGCGATGAGTGGAACCCTCTTCAGCGATCTCGGACCCCCAGGAAACGTCTACCAAGGCGGTACCGGATGGACGATATCCGGGACTGGGACCGTCGGCACCAGCTTCACCGGTGCGAACCTGTTTACGGTTGGCGGCAGTGGCAGTTTCACCCTTGACCAGCTTGATTTTGGCGAGAGCTTTGTGGTCCCGCCCGATACTTTCTACGCCAGCATTTGGACAGACAACGCTGGCACTCCCGGCACCCAGGTGGCCGGCGCTTTTTGGAATAACCTGACAACTACCCAGGGTTTCGGAGGCTGCTGCGGCCTCGTGACCATTAGCGGCATTTCGGGCGTCACCCTGACCGGTGGCCAGTCATATTTCATGATCCTTGGCCCGGTGAACTTTAACGATGCTAGCTGGACCGTGTGGAACTGGAACAGCCAGGGCGTAAACGGCCTGGATCTCTATTCCACCGACGGTGGGACCACTTGGAACAGCAATGGCGACGGGAACCCGCTTGGTGCGTTCGATGTCATCGGCCACCAGGGCGGCGGCACCACCCCGGAGCCCAGCTCTCTGTTGCTGCTCGGCACCGGATTGATCGGAGCGGTCGGAGCGATTCGCCGCAAGTTGAACCGGTAATCCTCCTGTAGTTCACTTCGCTAGCCGGAGCCAACCAGCTCCGGCTTTCTTCTTGTTAAAAAAGTTTCAGGATTGGTGTAGTCCGGCGAGTACGGTAGAGCGGCGCTTCAGCTGGATTATTCATCTGTTTCGGCAGCTGAAGACAGAAATCTTTGAAAGGGCACGGCTTCAGCCGTGCCCCTTCAAAGCGTGAAGTCATCATGAATAATCCAGGTTCAGCGCCGCGTTCGCCCGGAAAAACCAATCGCTTGGGCCGCTGCGGTCATTGAAAATGACCGCAGCGGCCCAAGCCTTATAGTGTGAGGCGATCCTGGACGCCAGCCTCATTCCCCACCCCTGACTGGACCTCGCTTCGCCACGGGCCGCACGCCGAAGAATCGCAATCAGGAAACACGCTTCGTTCAATCCCACCAAGGCACGCCGCCATTGCTGACGGCATGCCTTGGCTTACGGAAATTAACGATGAGGTTCAGCCTGCTCCTGACCAGGCGGAGGCGGTGTCGTGCCCTGCGGCGGCGCACCGGGCTGAGTTGGGGCCCCGCCGGTTCCTTGCGGCTGGGCGTAGGGCGGCGTCGGCGAAGTCAACTCTTGCACATTCGCCGGAACAACACCTTTCACCGTCGGCACCCGCTTCACTTGGCCGGCTTCGGCATCGGCAAGATCAATGCCGAGCTTGGAAAGCGTTTCCGCGGTGGACTGATCCAGTGCCACCCTGGATTTTTCGTAGTTGGCAGCAGCATTGAGAACGTTCGACTCGGCTTTGGTCAAATCGCTGGACGCTTGCAGCACCAGCGTAGGGGTCGAAGCGCCATAGCCAAACTTCTTCTGCTCCGCCACCAGGCTCTCCTTCTTAAAATCGCGGTCCGCCATGGCCGATTGCAGAGCGGCGTAATTCTGCTGCACCGAAAATTGGGCCTGCCGCACTTGGATGGTGATGGTGTTCTCGGTCTGTTGCAAGCCGACCTGGGCCTGCCGATATTCCAGCTCGGAGCGCACCTGTTCGGACTGCGCGGCACGGTTGCGAAGAACAATGTTGAGGTTCACCCCGACTCCTTTGTCCGGCCCTGAGCTATTAAAGAGTTCGTGGAATGCGTTGGGGTAGCCGCTCCTTGGAATCGTGCCCGGATCCAAACAATTCTGCCCCGGGACCGCTCCTGGGAAGTTGCAGGGAGGGAGGAGAGCATTTTGATCGCCCGCCAGTGACGAGGCGCCGTAAAACGCGTATAGGTCCAACGTGGGACGCAGAGCATTCTTAAGCGATTTGCGCGAGATCTCCGCATTGGTTAGATTGATGCGCGCCGTGGCAATGTCGGGACGGGCCTGCAAGGCTTCTCGAATCAGGTCCTCGACCGGACGGACCTCTTGCGGCTCGTTGAATTGCAGTGTGTCGGTCGGAATTACCGGCGCGGCCGCCAGGATTGGGTCGCCCATGTTCTTGGTGATGGCGTTCTTCATCAGCAATTGTTGAAGCTGGAGCTGGGTCTGCGAAGTAATCAGGTTCTGGTTCGACAGTGCAACTCCACTCTTGGCTTGCACCAGGGTGATGGGTGCCAGCGTGCCAATCCTGATTTCCTCTTCATCGTCCGACTGCGTTTTCTGTGCCACTTGCAGCGCCCGCTCGTTCACCCTCACGGCCTCGTACGCGGTCACCAAGTCCCAGTAAATATTTTCGACTTGCGAGACCGTCGCGATAATCTGCTGGCGAAATACGACGTCCCCGTTCTCGCGAGTGTTGCGGGCAATGCGTATCCAGCGCAGGTTGGGATCGAACCCGAAGCCTTGCAGCAGGTGCTGGCGCAATTGAAACCGGAAACTCGGCGCTATCTCTGGCGACACCAGCTGAAAGAGCGAATTCGTCGTGATACGGCTGTTGTCAAAAACAACCGAGGCCTGGGTACCCGTTGCAAACGACTGGGTGTAGCCGAAGTTATAGATATTCGTGTTTTGCACCAGCGTGGGCGTACCGGTGAACACAATGTTCGGCTGAGGCGACTTTGCGCGCTCGCCTTGGATCGTACCCGTTAGGGTCGGGTCATAGCTGTCAAGTGGAGGACCCGCGCCATTCGTGGATCCCACCAGACCCCCGACTCCAGCGCCGGCCCCGCCCACACCTATTTGTGTACCACCCGCGCCGGTGCCAGTCGCTGCGGTAGAGGAGCTTCCCGTTCCCCCGGCGAACGTAGAACCGCTCGATCCGCCAAGCGTGCCCTGCACCACCCCCTGATTGACGCCTAGGGCGAATGCTCCGGATTTTGTGCGCAGCAGGTCCGTGTCCGCAATGGAAAGGTTGTAACGCTGCAGGACGATGTCCAGGTTATTCTCCAGCGCCATCGCCACCGCATCGTTGATTGACAGGTACATCTTGCCGTCGCGGAAGAGTTGATCGGTCCGCGCCGAATTGCTCAGGTTAGGGGCCGGCACGTTGCGCGACGTGTAAGGCGCAATCACATTAGGGAATGGAGATTTTGGCTTCGAGTAGTCCTGGTCGGAATACAAATGAGCGTTATGCTGCGGAGCCGGGGCCTGCGGCATTGCCGTCATAGGAGGCGCGCTCGATTGGCTACTGGGTGGAGTTGCATCCTGGGCAAAACCCGTTATTACAAGCAGAACCACGATCCCCAGTAAGAACGCCTTTCGGACCGCTGATTCAACGAATCTGGCAACGCACATTTCCTTATCTCCTGAAACTGACGTTTGCGTCAGTTTGTGTTTTCCGCTGTTATGAATTGCTGTGGTCTCTGTGTAATACGCACCAAAGTGCCCAAAGGTTCACGCTGAGACGAACGGGAAGCCGTGGCGGCCGCTGCTTCGGCGCCTCGGACTCAAATTTGCTGCCGCTTCCAGCGACCGCGCTTGAACAAGATGGCGCTCGCCCCTGCGATGGCCGTCTCCGCGATCACAATGGCGATGAAAACCCCATTTGAACGCAGGTGCGCCGGGATTGCCAGCCAATAAGCCAGCGGAATTTCCAGCAGCCAGAAGCCGAACAAATACACAAACGTGGGAGTCACCGTGTCACCCGCTCCGTTGAAGGCTTGCAACATCACCATGCCATAGGCATAGCCTACGTTGCCATAGCTGACGATGCGCAAGCAGGCCGCGCCCAGCGGCACGACCGCTGGATCCTGGCTGAACAACCGTATCAACGGTTCCGCAAAGAAGATGAACAGGACACCCACGCTGCCCAGGAACAACATGTTGTAAATCCCAGTCCTCCACACCGATTGCTCGGCGCGCTCCGGCTGTTTGGCTCCCAGGTTCTGACCCACCAGGGTGGCGGCGGCATTGCTCAATCCCCAGGCCGGCAAAATGGCAAAGATCACGATGCGGATCGCAATCGTGTATCCGGCAAGCGCGGCCGCGCCAAACATGCTCACGATACGCACCAGTCCAATCCAACTGGTGTGCGCAATGGCAAATTGCAGGATGCCGGTGAGCGACACTCGTGCCAGCCGCAGAAGAACGTGCAGGTTAATGCGAATCTGCCGGCGAAGAATCCGGATGCGCTCGGTACCGTGCAGTAGGCGATAGAACTGGTACACGACCCCGATACTCCGGCCCGTAATGGTTGCGACCGCCGCGCCAGTGACACCCAATCGCGGGAACGGTCCCAACCCGAAGATGAAACATGGATCGAGGACCAGGTTGATGATATTGGAGACCCACAAGATCCGCATGGCGATCGCCGCGTCACCGGTGCCGCGAAAGATCGCGTTGTTCAGAAACAGCAGCAGCAGAACTCCGCTTCCGCCCAGCGCAATTCTTGCGTAGCCGCTGCCAACGGCGACGATCTCGGGCGAGGCTCCCATCAACCGCAGCAGGTGAGGCGCGAAAAGGAGGCAAGGTGCCCCAATGGCGAGCGAAACCGCTAGGCCCAGCGCAATCGCCTGGACCCCTGCCACTGCAGCTCCGGCGGGATCTTTCTCCCCAATGCGTCGCGCCACCATTGCCGTGGTCGACAAGCTCAACCCCAGGCCGACTGCGAATACCAGGCTCAGCAGCGATTCCGTCAACCCCACCGTGGCCACGGCGTTCGCTCCCAGATGCGCCACCCAGAAAACGTCAACCACGGCAAACAGCGATTCCAGCACCATCTCCAGCACCATGGGCACGGCGAGCAGAAGAATCGCGCGGTTTAAGTTTCCGGTGGTGAAATCCTGATGCGACCCCCGAATGGCCTCGCGCAACGAGTTCCACAGGCTGGGCTGCGAATTGGGTGTGGCTGTGGAGACAGCATCCATGGCGACCTACCGTTTTTGCGCCACGGCAGAAAGTGAAAACCGGCGATGGCGCGTTGAAATTCGTACGTGGAAACAGGACTCCACGTCAGCAGATTCGGTCAGCGGATTCGCAAGGATGGCGTACTTACTGAGGGTTGAACATCTTCTTGTCTCCCTGTCCTCGGGGCCCAGCGCCAGGACTTCGAGAACAGCAAGCCTGACGTGAAACGGACGATGGATCGGTGAAAGGGATTCTAGCCGATTCAGCCGGAAGCATCAAACTGGGATACCGGTCCACGAAATAAAAATGGCCGCCAGCCCGACTGCGCTGGCGGCCATGGAGTTAAGTCGGCTTAGTCACTATTTAGCAGGGGGCGTCTTGCCGGGCTGCACCGGAAGTTCGTTGTCACGATCTTCGGGTCGCCTCGCCGGATGGTCCGACTTGGCGCCCGGTATGGGCTTGTCGTTTTGCGAACTCAATCGCGGCTCCGTCATCTCATCCGAGGTAAAGCCGTAGCCCTCAGTGAAGACCGCCTGCTGGAAGAGGCCACCCGTCGGTTGGTGGGCGATAACATAGATCGGGAAAGCCCTTCCTCCCGCCGGGTACACCGTCGCCACGTAATCGGCCACCATTCTGCCGGAGAAGGTGTTCGGCAGCCAGCTTAACTGCATGGGACCCGAAGCCTGCCGGCCCGCAGTCCACGTTTGTCCGCCATCATTCGATAACGTGAAGCCTGCGAACAAACGACAGTTGCTTCCACAATTCGAGACTGGATAGTAATAGTAGGTGATCGCCATATGGGCCGAAGTTCCCGAGGTCCGGATGTCAATCCCCATGCCGTGAATGAAATGGTCCACGCCGCTATTGATGGGATCGATGGGGACCCGGACCACCGAGCTCCAATGGATTCCGTCGGTCGAACTGCTGTACACAATGTCGTTGGCAGCGCAACCGCTTTCGAAGCGGCAGTCCGGCCAGGAGACATAGACCGTGCCAGTTCCATCGATGGCCGTGGACGGAAGGCCGGCACTGCGAAGGCCGCCCGCCTCACCGTGGCTCGGAGCGTTGGCAATGCTTCTGGCTGCGTTCCAAGTCTGACCGCCATTGGTAGAGGTAAACGCCGACATGCCCCCGTTGAAATCACCAAACCCCACTACGACGGTGCCGTTCGGCTGCACCACAGGATTGACGCCAATACCGAAGTCGCCAGCCGCTGTGGCTTTCGCTACTCCCCAGGTCAGCCCGCCGTCGGTAGAAGTGGTCATCTGTATCTGGGAGTTGTCCCACCCCACATAGCAGTTTCCGTAGAAGGGGCTGGTGGCCGTGTTATCGCAGATGATCCAGTTCTTGTCGGCATCGCCGGCCTGTGAAACGTAGATTGGGTTGCCCCAATGTATGCCGTCGGCTGAGCGGCTCACCGCGACGTTTACACCGCTTGCGATTGGCAGCGTGTTGATCAGCCACACGGCGTGTTTCGCATCGTAAGCGACTGCGGCGTCGCTGGCGGCGCTATTGGTTCCGCCACCGCCGGTAATGGTGAGGCCGGGTAAGTACCCATTGCTCCAGGTAATCCCACCGTTCAGCGAGGTTGCCCAACCAACATCGGACCCGCCGCCGCTGAAGACGCGGGCTACCTGAAATGCAGTAACGATCACCGGTCCCTGAGCGAAAGCTCCCGGTTCAACTTCGCTCATGTGCTGGCCGTTCGGGTCGGTGAAGCTGTCTTGACTGATCTGTCGCAAGACGCCTTGGGCGGAAGCTGGGATCGCGCCTGCGAAGCTGACGGCGAGCCCCAGAGCAGAGGTAAGCACTGCCCGGCGGAGGCCAGGGCAGGAAAGCGAATACAAAGGTTTCATTAGAACTCTTCCTTCTTTTTTGTGGTTAATTTCAGACTGGTGTCTAGTGTAGGCACGAGGAATGCAGTTTGCGCCGGACAGGAGGGCATGCCGAACCGCCGGTCAAGGCCAACAAAACTGTACCGTGGTGAGCCACTGCATGTCAATTAAAGCCAAAGCGGAACTGCGCGCGTGGCAAGAAAGCGAGCCCATGAATTTAACAGATTCGGAAATGATGCCGACGCAAAACCGTTGAGTACCGGACGGGTGTCAGCCTGGGCCAGGCGGTCACGCAGGTTTCTATCGCTCTCTGGAAGGAGCAGAATGAGCCTCCAATCCCTGTCGCTTGACTCCGAGTCCTTCCAGGCTTACCCTATTTGTAGGCGAACGAAAAGCGAATATCGCACCCCCCTCATGCGCCCCTCCCTACTCCAGACCGACAACCGCGAGCCTGCCCCGCTGGTCGGCATCGCCAAGCTTGCGGCACAAGGCGAATCCATTCGCCAGGGCCACCTGGTGGAGTACTTCACGCTTCCCTCGCGGGCTTTGCTGAATCGCTGCACCTCCCGCCGCATGCCCTTTGCCTGGACGATCAATCCTTACCGCGGCTGCGAGTTCGCCTGTAAGTATTGCTATGCGCGCTACACCCACGAGTTCATGGAGATGCGTGATGGCCTAGACTTCGAGCGCAAGATCTACGTCAAGCAGCAGGCGGCGTGGCTGCTGCGGCAAGACCTGAAGAAGGTGAAGCGTGGCGAGGAGATCGCGATCGGCACGGCGACCGATCCCTATCAGCCCGCAGAAAAGCGGTTTCAGGTAACCCTCGGCATTCTGGAAGAACTGGCCCTGCATCATGGGCTGGATATCGGTATTGTCACCAAGTCGGATCTAATTCTGCGCGATGCTGACCTGTTGCGGCAGGTTGCAGAGCACAATTCGCTGTTCGTGAATATCACCATCACAACCATGAATGCGGAGCTGGCGCGCATTCTTGAGCCTCGCGCGCCACGTCCCGACCTGCGCATGGAAGCTCTGCGACAACTAAATGCCGCCGGAGTTAACGCCGGTGTCATCTGCGCACCTGTGCTACCCAGCATTACCGATTTCCCTTCGGCGCTGGATGCCCTCGTCCACGCGACCAAGCTAGCTGGCGGAAAATATATTTACGCTAATCCGTTGTTCCTGAAGCCGTGCTCGGCCAGCGTTTTTATACCGTTTCTGAAGAAAGAATTTCCGCAACTAATTGATGACTACCGCAAGCGCTTCGCCGACCGCGGTTTCGTAAGCAAGGCCTACAGCAAACGCATTTCGGAACTGATGGCGAGCCTGCGTAAGAAACACGGCTTCAGTTCCGAGTTCAGCTCAGGCAGCCAGAGGGCGCATCCACCGCAGCAAGAAGCTGGACAGATGAAGCTGTTCGGGTAATGCTTGCGGAGGTGGGTTCTAGCTCACCCGGTGCAGGTGTCAGGCGTCACAGACAGGTGGACGTTTTGTGCGCTAGGCTGGGCTGTAACTGTGGAGGTGTCACGTGGCAGCGCCTTGGGCACATCGATAC
>Ga0209385_1001049_pt1 | contig 11623 bp, 6 predicted proteins | sample NGEPerB_FD_184506 | JGI IMG/M metagenome (GOLD analysis project Ga0209385, IMG submission 184506) | Arctic peat soil microbial communities from the Barrow Environmental Observatory site, Barrow, Alaska, USA - NGEE PermafrostAB12-B... | ecosystem: Environmental > Terrestrial > Soil > Wetlands >... | reverse complement strand
GTATACCGGTTATTGTTGAATGGTATTATGATGAAGAAGATATTGATCTTAAAGAGGGAGGTATGGATATAGCACTGCTTGCAGGAATGGATTTTACATTCATACCTAAAAAAACTGATTCCTGATGAGGGGACAAAAAGAACTTTACCTGCTTCTCGAAAAGCTGTCCATCGAGTTTGAATACCATGAACATCCTCCTCTTGCCACAATTGAAGACACTAAAATACACTGGAAAAATTACAATTCCGGAAGATGCAAGAACATTTTCTTTCGCAATCATAAAGGAGACAGACATTACCTGGTTATCCTTGAACATTTAAGTCAGCTTAATATCAGGGACCTTGAAAAACGTTTAAAACAGGGCAAACTAACTTTTGCTTCAGATCAGCGACTGAAAAAATACCTGGGAGTTGAGCCCGGTTCAGTTACACCATTCGGACTAATAAATGACACTGAAAAACACGTCCATTTGTTTATCGATGAAAAATTAAAAGATTTTGAAAGACTCACTTTTCATCCTAATATAAATACGGCATCGCTAGTCATCTCAGAATCCGACTTTCTCAAGTTTCTGAAGCATTGCGGAAATTCATATGAATTTATCAGACTTTACGACTAGGGCTTTTAGTGCATCAAAGTGTCTTGATTATGACCGGTGGATACAAAAAGCTATAGATGTACTTAGTGATTCCTATAACTACAAGGACCTTTGTTTCTCCTCAAGGTAATAAACAATTCATTGAACCACAAAGAATACCAAAGGAAAAGACAAAGTAATTTGAATGAGATTGGTCAGGCCGCAATTCATTTCTAATAGCTTTGTTGCAACAGATTAAAAAACAAGAACGTAAAAAATCAGGTTTTTTTGCATCAAAATCCAAACTTTTACGTCCTTATTAAAAAAACAGCTAAAACAAGCTCTTTATGAAAAGAACTTTTACAACTATACTTATCGCATTTTTTCTTCTTCCCCTTCTCTTTGGTCAGGATCTCGAAAAAAAGCAATATACCGCAACTCATATTACAACTCCACCGGTAATAAACGGAGTTCTTGATGATGAAGCATGGCAGGCAGGAACATGGGCAGGTGGTTTTACCCAGAATCAGCCATATAACGGTAAACCGGAAACTCAAAGGACTGAGTTCAAGATTTTGTTTGATGATAATAATCTCTATGTTGCAATCAAAGCTTATGATACCTCGCCCGACAGCATCGTAAACCGCTTAACAAGGCGCGATGAGGCTGACGGCGACCTTGTAGGTATAATTATTGACAGTTTCCACGACCTACGTACCGGTTTCCTGTTTGGGGTAAGCTCTGCAGGAGTCAAATACGATCAAATGTTTACAAATGACAACGGAAATGGCGATTCATCGTGGGACCCAAACTGGTGGGTCAAGACCTCCATAAATAAAGAAGGCTGGGTCGCCGAAATGAAAATTCCCTTCAGCCAGGTCAGGTTTGAAAAAAGCTCAGGCGATGTCTGGGGACTCGATATTGCTAGAATTCTATACAGGAAAAACGAAACAACCTTCTGGCAACATATTCCCAGAGATGCACCCGGAATGGTCCATCTGTTTGGAGAACTGAAAGGACTGGAACAAATAAAGCCCAGGAAAATATTCGATATAACTCCTTATGGTGTAGCCAAAACAGAAACCTATCAGTCAGATCCTGCAAATCCATTTATGGCATCAGGAAAATCTTCAAAATTAAATGGAGGCATAGACGCCAAGATTGGAGTAACAAATAATATGACAATGGACCTTACAATTAATCCTGACTTTGGTCAGGTCGAAGCTGATCCCTCAGTGGTCAACCTTTCAGCCTATGAAACTTTTTTTACTGAGAAGCGACCCTTCTTTATTGAAGGAAATAATATCACAAACTTTGGTTTAGGTATAGGCGACGGAGGTGTTGGGAACGATAATCTTTTCTATTCCAGAAGAATAGGTCGCCAGCCCCAGGTATCTCCTAACTTGAATAATGGCTGGTATGATGATGTTCCAACCAGGACCAATATTCTTGGCGCGGTTAAACTTACCGGAAAAACCAAAGATGGATTCTCAGTTGGTATTGTTGAGGCTATGACAGCACAGGAAAAGGCGGAGATTGACACTATCGGCGGAAGAAAATATGCAACGGTTGAGCCTCTGACAAATTATTTTGTCGGACGTGTGCAGAAAGACATTAATAACGGTAACACTATAATTGGCGGGATTTTTACCAGCACAAACAGGGAACTCGATGCTGATACAAGGGATTTTTTACATAAAGCGGCATACACCGGTGGAATTGATTTTACCCAGTACTTCAAGAATAAAAACTGGATGTTTAATATAAATACAGCATTAAGCCTGGTGGAGGGTTCCAAAAAAGCAATAACAAATACCCAGGAGTCTTCAGCTCACTATTTTCAGCGTCCCGATAAAAACTATGCTGTGCTTGACACAAGCCGTACATCGCTTTCAGGTGCAGGAGGACGAATGCAGTTAATGAAGCAAAACGGACACTGGAATTTCCTGGGTGCAGTTTTATGGAAAACACCTGGCTTTGAAACCAACGATCTGGGTTACATGCGTACCACCGATCAGATCCTTTCTGTACTCTGGGCCGGATACAACCAGTTCAATCCAAAAGGCATTTATAAAAGTTATAACCTTAATTCTGATTTTTACGTCATTAATAATTTTGGAGGCGACTGGATTGGAGAAGGTTATGAATGGAATGCAAATATGACACTGAAAAATTACTGGAATATCTTCACCGGAGGCAGTCTTAACACTTCATCACTTTCCTCCGATATGCTTCGCGGCGGACCAATGATGAAATTACCGGGAAGCATCTATCCCAGAATAGGCTTCTCAACAGATAATCGCAAAAAGCTGGTCTTCAATGTTTTTGCCAATACTTCAATAGGCTTTGAAAACAGCTCTGACAACTTGTACACCGAAGTGGATATAACTTTCAAGCCTACCAATTATCTGGTTTTTACCCTTAGTCCTTCTTACAACAAATCATACACAGAACTTCAATATGTAGAGCAGACAAGTTATAATGGAGTACCAAGGTATATTTTCGGAAGCATCGACCAGAAAACAATCAGTACCTCATTCAGGGTGAATCTGAACGTGAGTCCCAATCTTACTCTCCAATACTGGGGACAACCATTCGTTGCAACCGGGAAATATTACGACTATAAATACATTACCAATCCCATGGCGAGCAACTACCATGACAGGTTCCAGACATACAACAGTGATCAGATATCGTTTGATACAGATCATTATAATATCTCTGAAAACGGAAATGGCAAGATCGATTACACGATCGGTAACAATGATTTCAATGTGAAACAATTCCTGTCAAACCTTGTTGTAAGATGGGAATATAGTCCGGGTTCAACAGTGTTCCTGGTATTCAGTCAGACCAGAAGTTATAACACTAGTACCGGGCAGATGGATTTTTTCAATAATGTTGGTGACCTGTTTAATAAAAGCAAAAATATACCTCATAATGTCTTCCTTATTAAATTCAGTTATCGATTTGGTTTAAAATAAGTTTTTTACATGTTTGATTAGGGACATGCCTTCGCATGTCCCTTCTTTTTTTCTTCCGGGTGAACTTTACAGCTTTCATTATGGATACTTTGTTTAATTCTTCACATAAACAAATGACCAAAGTACATCGCTTATATAACATCGTCAATAATACATACAAATGGCATCCTTTATGCCACTTTGTGTAATTCTAAGTGTTCCTTTGTGTTTAAGAAGATTTAGTTTATGTCGCAAAGGACACAAAGGGTTTCATATAGGCACATTAGGTTAACCCTGCTTACTTCGATGCTTCAGTTTTCTGAATTTCACCAAATAATGCTTTAAAGCAACTTACCTGCGAATTAGTAGAATTATCAGCCTTCCTGTCATAATAATTGTCAAGAAACTGGCCGGCACCTGACCAGATTGTTTGTACCATACCCTGGTATCGATCTTTCATTTCGGGAGTGGCAGCGTTTCTGAACTTAAACATATCCTGCACCTGAAGCACTGCATTTACCGGATTCCGCCAGGGGCATGTAACGACACTCAATCCTTTCATTGCAAAATAAACCGGGGTCTGATCAGGCCTGTCGTAATGCCAGTCGCATATAATTATATCTTTCGGAACCATATCGATTGCCCGGTAGGTATTATTATAACTTGCCTCCCATTCTCCGATTCCGGTTGTTTTTCCATCTATCAGCCTGTCGCCCCATATCCATAATTTACGGTCTTTCATTGCAAGGTGATCTCTTATGGTACGGACTTCACCTGCAAACAGCTCAGCTTTATCTTTTCCTGAACAGCGCGGACATTGTGCTTCACCAATATAGAAGACCTCATCCATGCCTGCATGAAACGCCTCAGTTTCAAACACATCACAGATCTCATCAATGATATCAAATACTATTTTGTGCACATCGGGATTTAAAGGACAGTAACTCTTGCAGTATAACCCGTCAGCGTTTGGCCATACATATTTTTCAGGCATCTTAATCGATGGTGTTTCATCAAATTGCGGATACACTTTCAATAAATTCCCGATTTTGCCTGCCCATGACTGGTGACCGAGCAGGTTTACCTGAGGAATAATGTGAATATTATTCTTCCTGCAAACAGCTACCAGCTTTCTGACATCCGCCTTCGACAGGGCAACAGAATCGCGCAATTCAGGATGGCTTTCATACTGATAATTATAATCCACCCTTAGAATAAGGGTATTCACCGCCCTGGGAGCAAGCTCCTCACCGATAAACTTTATAAACTCATCAACCTCCTTAGGTTGAGGAGCTGCTATGCAGAAACCACGCACTGGGAGTATATCGCCGTCTTTGGTTTTCTGGGATTCACTAACCTGGGAATATAAACTGCTGCAGATAGCTAATAGTATGATTGGAAGAAAATGTTTCATAATTAATTTGGTAAAGGGGTGTAATTTGAAAAGAAATTAAATATAAAGTTATCATTTTTTTGTTTGTGTTGATCTTCCTTCCGGGAATGATTTGGCTAAGCAATGTAAAAATCAACCTGAAAAATTAATACCCCGAAATGAATAAATTGTTGCCAGATAATTAATGTAGTTCTATCTTGCTTCTTTTTTTATCGATGAGAAATTCATATCGCCCTCCCTGGCAAAAAATTTTCAGAAATTTACATCTGCAGAGATATACTATCCTTTGTTTGTGTTTAGTCTTTCCGGTTCGGAAAATCTCTTCTCAGAATTATTTTCAGCAGAAAGTAAGTTATGAAATTAATGTCACCCTTAATGACATAAAACACGAACTCAGAGGATTTGAGTCAGTTCAATATATTAACAATTCCCCCGATACCCTTGAATTCTTATATTTTCACCTTTGGCCTAATGGATATTCGGGTAACAACACACAATTGGCCAAAGAGTTAATAAGGAGAGACGGAAAATCTAAATTGTTTAATAATGCTGAGCTAAGAGGATACATAGATTCTCTGGATTTTGAAGTTGATGGTCAAGGTATTATATGGAGTTTCCAGGAAGGTTATCCTGATATCTGTCAGCTCATGCTTAACCAACCTCTTAAACCTGGGGACACAATTTATATTTCTACTCCTTTTCATCTTAAGATCCCAAAGGGAGTAACCTCACGCATGGGTCATATCGGTGAATCGTACCAGATCTCGCAATGGTATCCCAAACCGGCCGTTTATGACAGATCAGGATGGCACCAGATGCCTTACCTCGATCAGGGTGAATTCTATTCTGAATTTGGCAGTTTTGATGTCAGTATTACTTTGCCTGCCAATTATGTCGTGGGAGCAACCGGAAACCTTCAGAATGAAGAAGAAAAGAAATGGCTTAATAATTTGACTGCAGATACTGCCTGGATGAGAATACCCGACTACCTCCGTGAAGGTTTTCCGGCCTCATCAAAACAAATGAAGACATTGCACTATACTGAGAATAATATCCACGATTTTGCATGGTTTGCCGATAAAAGATTCCATGTTCTGAAAGGGAGTGTCAGACTTCCTGAATCAGGTAGATTAGTTACAACATGGGCGATGTTCACTGACCTTGACGCACATCTCTGGAGAAAATCAATCTCCTATATAAATAGTGCAATATGGCATTTTTCAAAATGGAACGGAGATTATCCCTATGGCACATATACCGCGGTTCAGAGTGCTCTGAATGCAGGATCAGGAATGGAATATCCTGAACTGTCGGTGATCGGTGAAGCACCCGATGCTTATAGTCTCGATGACGTTATATCTCACGAAATCTGTCACAGCTGGTTTTACAGTGCGTTAGGATCAGATGAACGAAGATTCCCATTTATGGATGAGAGTATCACCACTGCAAATGAATCGAGATATATGGAAGCAAGATATCCGGGGAAAAAGCTCTGGGAGATAGATTTGAAAAGCAGGAAGCTGGCTGGATTCTTCAATATCGATAAAATGCCGGTTCAGAGGATACAGGAACTCGATTGGATAGTTCCTGCACGCAATAACCTTGAACAGAAAATAAATCTTGCCGCTCCGGAATTCACTTTCAATAATTATGAAAGTATTATCTATAGCAAAGCTTCGCTTGGTTTTAACTATCTCAGGTCTTATCTCGGAGATTCTATCTATGATTCAATAATGCACGATTACTATCGCTTATGGAAAAACAAACATCCTTCCCCGGACGATCTGCGGAATGTATTTAATTCTCACACAGAAAAGGATCTCACCTGGTTTTTTGATGATTTCCTGGGTACTACAAAAAGGCTCGATTACAAAATTGCTCGGTTCAGTGATGGGAAGGTGCTTATAAAAAATAACGGTGAATTAAAAGCGCCGTTGCTGATTGCTGGTTTAAAGGGAGATTCGGTCTGTTCCGAAAAATGGGAAGACGGTTTTGAAGGCAGTAAATGGTTCAGTACGGGTCCCGGCAATTTTTCCGAAATCAGAATAGATCCTGAGCATAACATGACCGAACTGTACAGGCTCAATAATAATATACGGACATCAGGCATATTCAGGAAAGCCGATCCGGTTCGTTTTCAGCTTTTATATGCAATAGAGGATCCTGATAAACGATATCTCATATATTTCCCATCTTTTAACTGGACTAATACAGATGGTTTTATGGCAGGTGTTGCTTTGCATAACGGGACAATTATACCAAAGCCTTTAGAATATTTTGTCATGCCTTTCTATTCTTTCCGTAATCAGGCTATTACAGGTTATGGGGAAATTTCATTCAATAAAATCCCTTATGACAATCTCATAAGGCTAGCCTCGCTTTCACTTGAAGGTGAACAATTTGCTGCTCCCGGAAGTCAGGATTACCGCAGGGCAAGAATCGGATTAGATCTGTACTTCAGGTCAAAAAACGCAATTGATCCAGTTAATCAGAAGGTTTTTGGCTACTATACTGCCGCATCAGATCTTGGCCAGATAGAGTCTCTTACTAAGGCGAAAATGCGTTCATATTTACAGTTTGGGTATCTACTTGACAAGACCGGAGTTGTCAATCCATTCCACTTAGCATTTTCTTTAGAATCAGGAGAATCATATCAGAAGACATCAGTGGAGCTAAACTATAAGTATAGCTATGGAGGAAAGAAAAACGGTCTTGATTTCAGGATGTTTGCAGGAACGATGCTCAAAAATGATGCATCTGATCAGATCTATTCCTTTTCGCCGGGCGGAAGAAGCGGCAGGGAACAATATTTATACGAAGGCATATTTCCTGACCGTTTCACCGAATTTCCTAAAACCTTATGGTCGAGAGAGATGTCTCTTCCTGAGGGTGGACTTGCTTCTGCCGTTAATGACAGTCTCGGATACAGCCGTTGGCTAGTTTCATTCTCTTTAACAAGCAGCCTTCCGGGTTTTGCTTCAAAGATTCCGGTTAAACCCTTTGCTGATTTATTACTGAACGATCATGGACCCGGGACAATTAATAAGCCAGCTTTTTTCTATGAAGCTGGACTAAAGGCGGGTATATGGAATTACTTTGAGATTTATTTCCCATTCATTGTTTCTGATAATATAAAGTCAATAACAGGATCATTTAAAGAAAGGATCCGTTTTGTTTTCAGGCTCGATAAATTAAATCCTATGAAAATAAAATCTTAGTTTTCAGATGGCTGCATTGGGTTAAGCCATAGCCGGAATCAGTTATTTTTCTGTGATTTTAAAAAAGCCTGGTACCAATAGTAGCTTTCCTTGGGGATGCGTTCCTGCGTCTGAAAATTCACATATGTAATTCCAAATCTTCGCGTATAACCCATCATCCATTCCAGATTGTCGAACATACACCATACGTAGAATCCCTTGATTTTAACGCCCTTATCTATTGCCTGATGCACTGCTATGATATGACGCTGAAGGTAAGATGTCCTCAGGGTATCATGCACTCTGCCGTTAATAAGCGTATCATCTTTAATACCGTAACCTGCTCCGTTTTCGGTAATAAGAATATCAGGGTTGTTATATTGGTCCTTAAGACTTAAAAGTCCTGTGACAAATGCATCGGGATTTACAAAACCATTAAACATCGGAGGATTGTCCGGATTTTTTCCATTTACAAGACCGAAGAAGCCCGCTCCTTTCTTTTCGTGATACATGTTGATCCCATAATAATTAATTCCAAGGAAGTCAGTTTTTGCAGATTTTATTATATCAAAATCACCCGGCTGAATATCGCCATACTGAGATGCATTTAATCTGTCGAAGATATCCTTCGGGTAATATCCTTTGAACACAGGATCCATAAACAGGTTATTCCAGACACTTCTTACTATTTCAAGCGATTTGTTGCCGTTTTCTGAGGCAGTAGTATCCATTTCGCAAAGCATAAAATTATAGGTTATCCCTATTTGTCCGCCTAGTTTTTTCTGATGGTAAGCATTAACTGCACCGGCGTGAGCCAGCATAAGATGATGAATATATGAGAAATGCTTTGAAATATACTCTTCAGAAGCCGGAATTTCAGGTTCTTTATGATTATTGACAGCTTCAAAAAAAGATTGCATGAAGAGAAGTTCTATCGAAGGTTCATTAAAAGTCAAAAAAGTTTTTACCCGGTCGCCAAACCTGTCAAAACAAAGATTTGCATAATCTGTAAACCATTTTATGCTCTCACGGTTCATCCAACCACCTTTATTCACAAGAGCAAGAGGCATATCAAGATGATAAAGCGTAACAAGAGGCTGAATGCCTTCCTTAAGCAAACTGTTTATGACAAAATTATAATAGTCTATTCCGGCTTCATTGACTTTCCCTTCTCCTTCCGGAAGAATCCTTGACCAGGAGATTGAAATACGATAACTATTAACACCCAGTTCTTTAATCAGTTTTACATCTTTTGAAAACTGTGCACGATCATATTCATTGATAGAAACATCACCGTTTGCATCTTCTCCTGTTACCAGTTTTATAAGGCTGTAGGGTGGATTCAGATACTTATCCCATTCGTTAGGACCGCGTCCGTCAGCTTTTGTACCCCCTTCCACCTGGTAGGCAGCTGAGGCAGATCCCCATTTGAAATCTTTAGGAAAGTCTAGTTTATCCTGACTCGTTTTTTGAATGGGAGTGCATCCCCACAATATTGTTGCGACAACAAAAGAAATCAGAATTTTCTTTATCATAGAGTGCATTTTAAAATTATTACCTGACAGAAGCCGTTAAGTCAATCTCGCATTATATGTCTAAATATAAAAACAATTTAACAAAAAGCCTATCGATTTCAGTAAATTGGTAATTAAAAAAGCATTAAATATCTTTATCCTTCCTCATACTACAACATGATCATTTTTATATAACGAAAGTATCAGAACCCTAAACCACTTGAACTATGAGAATATCATTTTGCCTTGCTTTTTTATTCCTATTCATTAACTCTTATTCAAATGAGTTGGCTGACAGCTCAAAAACAAAACTGAAAGCCGGAGCGACAGTAAGTCTCAACAGCAACGGGATATCCTCAATACCTGCCTTTTCATTGGGGAAGCCGGCTGTTATCGCTTCCGTTTCACTTTCAAAGAACAGGTTCAGTTATGATCCTCAGCTTGCATACGGACTTAATTTCAAGGCATGGTTTATCGACAGCTGGCTTCACTATAAATTTATCGACAGACCTCATTTCGTTTTCAGGCCTGGCTTTAACTTCAGCACATTTTTCAGCGATTATGCAGGATCGCAGGAGACAATCCTGCAGAACGAAACGACAAGACAGGCTCAAAGATATTTTACCCTGGAACTGACCGGTGTAGTTAAATTTACCTCAAATAGTTCCCTTACGGTCGGATACTGGAACGACAGAGGCCAGGATAAAGGAACTACAATGGGTCATTTCTTCAATCTGATTTATGGAAGATCTGAAGTCAGAGTAGGAAAAAGTTTTTTGTTCTCCGCCGACATACAGATCTTTTACATCAATTATATAGGACCTAACGATGGCCTGTTTTTCTCTCCAAAGATCTCGGCTTCATTACGCAATGTGCCTTTTGCCATATTTGTCCAGCCTATTCAGGCGTTGATAAGCAATATATCACCCTACCCGGGTTTCCGATGGAATCTGGGAGTGGCATATACCCTTTAGATTACATACATTCTGTCAAACCAGTGCAATGGTTTAAGCCGTAAAAGATGTTATAATATTCTTATTCCTTCGTGTTACTTTGTGAATCTTTGTGGTTAAATGAATTATTATTTACTACCAGGGCACACAATGACAAGGACTAAGGTTCATTAAGGTCTCCAGAACAACTTTTTCTGCCGTTATCGAAAAAAAACCACCCTTCAAATTCCTTGAAGAGTGGTGTGTCTATTAAGTAATTTTAATTTTATTCTTATGCCTTGTTTGCGCTGCCAAGAACATTTACCACTTTATGTTTGTAAAGTTCCTTAAGTTTATCACGGGCAGGACCCAGGTAATTACGCGGGTCAAACTCACCTGGCTTTTCAACAAATACTTTACGTATAGCTGCAGTCATTGCGAGACGTCCATCGCTATCGATGTTGATCTTGCAGACTGCTGATTTTGCGGCTCTGCGCAGCTGGTCCTCAGAAACACCGGCTGTATTCTCCATTTTTCCGCCATATTTGTTAATCTCGGCTACGATATCCTGTGGTACTGAAGATGCACCATGCAGAACTATCGGGAAACCGGGAATGCGTTTTTCGCATTCTTCGAGAATATCGAAACGAAGAGGGGGAGGAAGTTCTCCGGGTTTTACTTTGAATTTAAATGCACCATGTGAAGTTCCAATTGAAATGGCAAGAGAATCAACTCCGGTTTTTTTCACAAAATCCTCAACTTCCTGGGGTCTTGTATATGACGTATGATCTGATGAAACCTCATCCTCAATACCGGCTAAAACACCCAGTTCGCCTTCCACAGTAACATCGAACTGGTGAGCATACTCAACAACCTGTTTTGTTAACCTGATGTTTTCTTCATATGGGAAATGAGAGCCGTCGATCATCACTGATGAAAAACCACTCTCGATACACGATTTACATGTTTCAAATGAATCGCCATGATCAAGATGCAATACGATAGGAATTGCATAACCAAGTTCCTTTGCATATTCTACAGCTCCTT
>Ga0209385_1001047_pt1 | contig 11624 bp, 10 predicted proteins | sample NGEPerB_FD_184506 | JGI IMG/M metagenome (GOLD analysis project Ga0209385, IMG submission 184506) | Arctic peat soil microbial communities from the Barrow Environmental Observatory site, Barrow, Alaska, USA - NGEE PermafrostAB12-B... | ecosystem: Environmental > Terrestrial > Soil > Wetlands >... | reverse complement strand
CTTACGGCACGGCTGAAGAGGCTGCTGAAAAATGAACCAAAGTAGTAATTTCGAGCGTTTCTTGACTCAAAAATCACTCGTAAGTTATTGAATCGTCGTTGCGCAAAATGCCGAGTTTACTTGTTTGAGTCTTTTTTCAGCAGCCTCTTCAGCCGTGCCGTTATGAACGCGGAGAGTTGGGCTTCAGCCCCTGAGGGAAGTCGCCCTTTGCCGCAACACCGAAGTCCCTCAGTGGCTAAAGCCGCCATAAATGACAACAAGTAACGGCACGGCTGAAGAGGCTGCTGAAAAAGTCCGAAAAACAAACCTGTCGTCGGCTGAAGCCGACTCCGACCTATAAGAACAAACGGCTTGAACGCGGGCCTGAAGGCCCGCACTACCCGAACGTCGCTTTTTTCCGCAGCCTCTGAAGCCGTGCCCTTTCAAAGCTACCGATGAATAACCCAATAGAAGCGGTGGAATATTACCTTTCCCGCAAGCGGGACTCGGCTTCTTTCCGGTAAAACATTCCAGCGGACAGTTGCTTGTATAGCTGGTTCACGTCTACTTCCCCGCCCGCAGATGCTTCAATCCCCGGGCTGCAATGTCTTTGCGGTAGTGCATGCCGTCGAAACGGATTTTCATTACCGCGTCGTAGGCTCGCTCCACGGCATCGGGCAGGTCTTTCCCGTGCGCGGTCACGCCCAGCACGCGCCCCCCGGAGGTGTAATAGGCGCCATCGCGCCGGTGCGTGCCGGCGTGAAAGACTTTCACTCCGTAGATCCGTTCAGCTTCGTCAATGCCGCTGATGAGCTTGCCGACCTCGTACCCACCAGGATATCCGCCGGACGCCATCACGACGCAGACCGCGGGACCATTTGTCCAGCGAAAATCGCCTTCGCTGACGCGGCCCTCGATGGACGCCTCAATCGCTTCGAGCAGATCGCTTTCCATGCGCATCATGATGGGCTGGGTTTCCGGATCGCCGAAGCGGCAGTTAAACTCCAACACCATGGGCCCGCGCGCCGTCATCATGATGCCGCAATAAAGGATGCCTTTGTACTCCGCGCCCTCGGCCCTCATGCCGGCGATGACCGGACGCGCGATGTGGGTCACCAGCCAGTCGCGCATCTGGTCATCGACCATCTGGTCGGTCGAATAGGCGCCCATGCCGCCCGTGTTCGGGCCCTGATCGTTGTCGAAGAGGCGCTTGTGGTCTTGCGCCGCCACCAACGGAACTACCCGCTCGCCGTCGCTCATCACCAGGAACGACAGCTCTTCGCCCGTCAGACATTCCTCCAGCACCACGCGCGATCCGGCCTCTCCCAGCATCTTGCCGCTGAGCATGTCTTCGGCAGTGCGCTGGGCTTCGTCCTTGGTCGGCGAGATGACCACGCCTTTGCCGGCTGCGAGACCGTCGGCCTTCACCACGACGGGAGCATGAAGCAACTTAAGGGCCTCACGAACTTCTTCTTGGTTGGTGCAGACCGAGTACTTCGCCGTCGGGATGCGGTGGCGCTGCATGAACTCCTTGGCGAAACTCTTGCTCGACTCCAATTGCGCGGCGGCGCGGGTCGGGCCGAAGACCGGCCAGCCACGCCGCTGGAATTCGTCCACCACGCCGAGCGTCAGCGGCAGCTCGGGACCGACCACAGTGACGTCGGGACTGAGCCTGCTTGCAAGTTGCACCAGGGAATCCAGGCTCTTGAGGTCCGCGGCGACACACTCGGCGTCGGCTGCCATGCCCCCGTTCCCGGGAGCGCAGTAAAGCTTCTTGACCCGCGGCGACTGCCGCAGCTTCCATACGATCGCATGTTCGCGACCACCGCTACCGAGGACCAGGATCTTCATGGGACCAAGTTCCACACGACTTTTCTGCTGGCGAGAATTAGACGCGAAGCGAAAGAAAAGAGTAGGGGTGCAATGCGCCCGCTGTCAAACTTGCAGTGCAGCTGCTTTTCCATCTGTCATCCTGAGCGAGGTCGCCGCGGCGACCGAGTCGAAGGACCCCTATAAGCGCGGGATCGCTCTGTCGCCGTCTTGCCCAGCAACAAATCTGGGATTGCCTTGCAATCCTCTATTAACTGTCGTTAACTAACACTTAACAAGTCCTATGATTACGGTTTCCAAAGAAGATTACCTCAAGGCCATCCTGGAAGCGGAGGGCGAAGGCGAGCAGGTCATCTCAGCCCGCCTGGCGCAATGGCTTTCGGTTTCCCCGCCGGCGGTCACCATGGCGTTGCGGCGGCTCAAGCGCGACGGCCTGGTTTCCGTGCGAAGCGACGGGCGAGTGCAACTCACGGCAGAGGGACGGAAGATCGCCCGGCGACTGGCCGTACGGCATCACCTGATCGAACGCATGCTACACGAGATCTTCGGCATGGAGTGGTACAAGGTGCATGACGAAGCGGAGCGCCTGGAGCACGCCGTCTCCAGCGACTTCGAGGCCATGCTCACGCGCAAATTGGGACGCGGCGGGCCTTGTCCGCATGGCAATTCGTCGACCCCTGAGCCTCCGCGCATCAAGCGTAAGCGTGGCCTGCTGCTGCTTTCCGAATCGCAGCCTGGGGGCCGTTATGCGGTGCAAAGCGTTTATGAGCGCGACCGCAGGCTGGGAGAGTTCCTGGAGAAGCTTGGTATTCGCCCCGGAGCAGAGATTGCGGTCCATCTCCGGAACTACGACGACACCCTGAGCCTGGTCACCACCGCGGGCAAGGTGTCGCTAGGCCGCAGCGCCGCGGAAAAAGTGTGGGTTGCACCTGCCAATGGCGACAGTTCCTCTCATCCAAAAAAGAATTAACCATGGTTTAATAAATCCTGTATACTTCGGCTAAGGATGTGGAATTCGTGGCGACGCCGTGTCGTCGTCTCCTTTTTTCGGTGAGCTTTGAACACGAAACCCCAGGCGCCGCCTAGCCCGCAGAACGCGCGACCGGATGAACTCCGGGCCGCCGACCTCGGTCACGTGTCGTTGGAGGGGATGCACAGTACCGTCGCGGTGCCGCACCATGAGGCCGGCTTCTGGCAGCAGTGGCGGGCCTTCGTCGGGCCGGCGATTCTGGTCAGCGTCGGCTATATGGATCCCGGCAATTGGGGGACGGACCTGCAAGGCGGCGCTCAGTTCAAGTACGGGCTTTTGTGGGTGGTCGGTCTGGCCAGCCTGATGGCCATCTTTATGCAGGTCATCTCCGCACGGCTGGGCGTGGTGACAGGGAAAGACCTCGCGCAATGCTGCCGCGACTGGTATCCCAAGTGGACGCGCTGGCCCAATTGGCTGATGAGTGAAGTCGCCATCGGCGCTTGTGACTTGGCGGAGGTGCTGGGGAGCGCGGTCGCCCTCAACCTGATGTTCCACATCCCGCTGCTTTGGGCGGTCATCATCACCGGCTTGGACGTGCTCCTGCTGCTGGCCATGCAGCACTTTGGGATGCGCACCATCGAGGCCATTGTCGTCTTGCTGATAGTCACCATCGGCGTGTGCTACTTCATCGAAATTTTCGTTCTGCCGCAGACCCAGCCCAGTTTCCTGGAAATGGGACGGGCGCTGATTTCGCCGCGCCTTCGCCAAGCGGGGATGTTGTACGTCGCCGTCGGCATGATTGGCGCGACCGTGATGCCCCACAACCTGTACTTGCACTCGGCCCTGGTGCAGAGCCGCAAGCTGCAAAAGGACGAACTGTCCATGCGGCGCGCGGTCCGCTTCAACACCATCGACTCAACGGTGGCGCTGACCATCGCTTTCTTCGTCAACGCGGCCATCCTGGTGTTGGCGGCGATGGTGTTTTTTGGCAAGGAAAGCGTGACCGTAACCGGCGGCCAGTTGATCAAGTTCAGGCCCGACAGCGATTGGATTCGAGTCGCGTACTTGACGCTGGCGCCGTTGTTGGGGACGGCTTTTGCGAGCACGTTGTTTGCGGTGGCCCTGCTGGCTAGCGGCCAGAGCAGCACCATCACGGGCACGCTCGCCGGGCAAGTCGTGATGGAAGGCTTCATGCATTGGCGAATCAAACCGTGGGTGCGGCGGCTCATCACCCGCACGCTCGCCATTCTGCCCGCAGCCTTCATTATTGGCCTGCGAGGCGACAGCAGCGTTACCGACCTGCTGATCCTCAGTCAAGTGGTGCTGGCGTTGCAGCTTCCGTTCGCGATGTTTCCGCTCCTGCAATTCACCAGTTCCCGCAAGCGAATGGGGAATTGGAGGAACGGTTGGTTTCTACTGCTGGCGGGTTGGGGCAGTGCTATCCTGATCACCGCGATGGACGTTTACAGCTTGCCCGAATCGCTGAAAGCTGCGTGGCAGGTCATCGCCGGCACGTAACTCGGCGACGAGACAAACGGGACGACCATGTACGACACCATTCTCGTGACGTTGGACGGTACTCCGACCGACCGCGCGATCATCGAGCACATCAAACAGCTCGCGAAGCTGGCACACAGCCATTTGGTGTTGCTGCATGTCGCCGACGGATGGGCGGCCAGAACCTATGGCCCGGACGCGATCAGTGCGGAAATCGCCGAAGATACTGCGTACTTGGAGAAAGTTCGGGCGGAGTTTCAAGCCATCGGCATTCCTACAGAAGCGGAGCTCGCATACGGCGAGCCGGTCAAGGAAATCATCAAATGGGTGCAGCGCAAGGGCTGCGATCTGGTGGCGATGAGCACCCACGGACACCGTTTCCTGGCCGACCTGTTTCTCGGCACCACCGCCACTCAAGTCCGGCACAGCGTCAGCGTGCCTGTGCTGCTTCTCAAGGCGAAGTGAGGGATTTCGTTCGAGCGAGAACGAATTCACGCTGCACCAACCCGCAAGGTCCCGGCTTATCCTCTGCCCACTATCCACTAACCTCTCCCACGGTTTAAGATAATTAGTTTCGCTTTCTAGAGCGTGTTTCACAAATCGGTTTGTATCAGGGATGGCTTCAGCCGTGCCGCAGGGGTCTTTATAACTATGTGGGCTTTAGCCCCTGTCCTCAGCGGCTAAAGCTGTTATCTTCGACCGCCCCGGCGGCACGACTAAAAAGCCTGCCCTGAGCGCCCGACCTGCGACAATTTTTGAAACACGTTCTAAGAAGCTGCACCCAGTCATCGCTCCTCTAATAGGAAGGGACTCATCCATGAACACTTTTGGCAGTCGTTCCGTACTCCGCGTGGGCAAGCGGGAGTTTGAAATCTACCGTCTTGACGCGCTGGAAAAGCAGGGCTGCGCAGTCGGCCACCTGCCTTACTCGCTGCGCATCCTGCTGGAGAACCTGCTCCGCCGCGAAGACGGCAAAGCGGTGAAGGCCGATGACATCCGCGCGCTCGCCTCGTGGACGGGCAAGACCGTCCCGGTGCAGGAGATTGCGTTCATGCCCAGCCGCGTACTGCTGCAGGATTTCACCGGCGTGCCCGCGGTAGTTGATCTGGCCGCGATGCGCGACGCCATGAAGGCGCTGGGCGGCGATCCGAAGCTGATCAATCCTTTGCAACCCGCGGAGCTGGTAATCGATCACTCGGTGCAGGTGGACGAGTACGGCACGCCGCAGGCGTTTCAGCTCAACGCCGAACTGGAATTCCAGCGCAACAAAGAGCGCTACGCCTTTCTGCGCTGGGGACAAACTGCGTTCAAGAACTTCGCTATCGTGCCGCCCGACACCGGCATCGTTCACCAAATCAATCTTGAATACCTGGCGCGTGTCGTGTTTGTCGGAGCGAACGGCAAGTCCGGCAAGCCGCTGGCTTATCCCGACACGCTGGTCGGCACCGACTCGCACACCACGATGATCAACGGCCTCGGCGTTCTTGGCTGGGGCGTTGGAGGGATCGAGGCCGAGGCCGCGATGCTGGGACAGTCGGTCTCCATGCTGATCCCGCAGGTTGTCGGCGTGCGCCTGAAGAGCCAATTGCGCGAAGGCTCGACGGCAACCGACCTGGTCCTCACCGTGACCGAGATGTTGCGCAAGAAAGGTGTTGTCGGCAAGTTCGTCGAATTCTTTGGCCCCGGTCTGCCCAACCTGCCGCTGGCCGACCGCGCCACCATCGCCAACATGGCTCCCGAATACGGTGCGACCTGCGGCATCTTCCCGGTCGACGAAGAGACGCTGCGCTACCTCCGTCTCAGCGGACGCACGGAAGAACACATCAGCATCGTCGAGGCCTACTTCAAGGAGCAAGGACTGTTCCACACCGCCGACACGCCCGAGGCCGAGTACTCCGATGTGCTCGACTTCGACCTTGCGACGGTCGAGCCGAGTATCGCCGGGCCGAAGCGTCCGCAAGACCGCGTAGCGCTGTCGGCGGCTGCGAAGTCATTCGAGGAGGCTTTGCCGAGTTTGCTGAAGCCGGGTCAGCAGGTCCCCCCCAAGCAGGGTGCTCGCTGGGAAGGTGAGGGCGGACTTCCAGCCGGAATGGACTCGCAGACCGACGTTGTCGAAGAGCACGTTGTTATTACCAAAGCGCTGACCCATGGCAGCGTCGTCATCGCCGCCATCACCAGTTGCACGAACACCTCGAACCCGTCGGTGCTGGTCGCCGCGGGATTGCTGGCAAAGAAGGCGGTCGAGAAGGGCCTCAGGGTGCCATCGTGGGTGAAGACCTCGCTCGCGCCGGGGTCGATGGTGGTCACGGAATACCTAACGCGCTCCGGATTGATGCCCTACCTCGAGAAGCTGAAGTTCAACCTCGTCGGCTACGGTTGCACGACGTGCATTGGAAACTCCGGCCCGCTGCCGCAGGAAGTGTCGAACGTCATCACGGAGAAGGATTTGGTAGTGGCGTCGGTGCTCAGCGGCAACCGCAACTTCGAAGGCCGTATCAACTCCGAAGTGCGCGCCAACTATTTGATGTCGCCGCCGCTAGTGGTGGCCTTCGCGCTCGCCGGCCGTGCTGACATTGACATGTACAACGAGCCGTTAGGTTACAGCGCCAGCGGCAAACGCACCCCGGTTTACCTGAAGGACATCTGGCCCACGTCGAAGGAAGTGAACGATGTGCTTGCGAAGTATGTCACCGGCGACATGTTCCAGAAAGCCTACAGCAAAGTTTTCGAGGGCGATGAGCGCTGGCGCGGTCTCGAGGTGCCCGAGGGAGAGACTTTCGCGTGGCAGGAGAGCTCGACCTACGTGAAGAATCCTCCCTACTTCGACAACATGCCGAGGAGGCCTGTGCCGGTGAACGACATCTCCGGCGCGCGCGTGCTCTGCTATCTCGGGAACAGCGTTACCACCGACCACATCTCGCCTGCCGGTTCCATCAAGCCCAACAGCCCGGCGGGACAGTACCTCATCGCGCACGGCGTCTCGGTGGGCGACTTCAACTCCTACGGATCGCGCCGCGGCAATCACGAAGTCATGATGCGCGGCACCTTCGCCAACGTGCGCCTGCGCAACAAGCTCACGCCCGATCGCGAAGGCGCTTACACCCGTCACCTGCCGGATGGAAAGGAGATGTTCATCTTCGAGGCGTCCGAGAAGTACCGTGAGGAGGGCACTCCGCTGATGGTGCTGGCGGGCAAGGAGTACGGTTCAGGTTCGTCGCGCGACTGGGCGGCGAAGGGGCCAAGATTGCTCGGAGTGCGCGCGGTGCTGGCCGAGAGCTTCGAACGCATCCATCGCTCGAACCTGGTGGGCATGGGCATCCTGCCGCTACAGTATCTCGACGATGAAAACGCCGAAACCAACGGCCTGACCGGCGAGGAGTCGTTCGACATCGTCGGATTGACCGATGTGCTGAAGAAGTTCGCGCCCGGCAAGACGGTGAAGGTGCGCGCCACCAAGGCCGACGGCACGACGACGGAGTTCGATGCCACAGTGCGCATCGATACTCCACAGGAAGTGCAGTACTACCAGCACGGCGGGATTTTGCAGTACGTGCTGCGGCAGTTGCTGCAGTAGGAAGCTGTCAGCTATCAGCTATCCGTTGGGTAAATTACGATGTACGAGGCTCTGTGTGGGGTGATAGTGACTGCATATAACAGCAATAACGGCTTCATAAAATACAACGAGAAGCTGTTCTCTTGGGGAGACCAGATCCGACTTTCCGGTGCGCTAACACGGGCACGCGACCGGGGCGTCAACATCGTTCTGACGAATGCTAATCACGGTTCCGTTAGAGAGCTTTACACCAAATCCGGCTTCGCAGTAAAAACCGTTTCCCGGTTCAGTTCGATATCTGCGGACGCGCAAGGTCGTAAGCAATTTGAAGAACTGATCGCGGTGGCGAGTCCTAAACGCATATCGTTGCCTTAGGCTCCGGATTGTTCTTCGCGCGGGCGTTTCGGGCGTGGGACTGCTATGGGGACTTTCGTTGCTCACCTGGGCAAGCGAAAATCTATGCCCCGGTCGTCATTGGCCTTGGTGGTCGCGGGCACATCCAACTCGGCGATGGGAATTTTTCGGGAGCGCTGTTCGGTGAAGACCCAGAGGGTTTTCCCGACGATGGCGTAATTCTGGATTTCCTCGGTGTGTCGATCGCGGAATACCAGCACAGTTTCGGCGTGGACCTGGGCTTTGGGCGGCGGCGATGGCGCTGAGTACGACGGCGGCTGCCGCGATTCTCGCTCGTCTCGCAAGCGCGCCACTTCCTGGTTCAGACGATCAATCTCATCTTGCTGGAGCTGGCTGTTCGGAGCGTACGCGTCTGAGTTATCGGGAGAGGCATAAACGTAGGCCGGATAGTTTTGCGCCGGATACGAGTAGCTGTCGCCATACCAGCCTGCACCACCGTACCATCCCCATCCGGGATACCAGGACCCGCCATATCCGTAGCCCCAGGGATATCCCCCGCCCCAATAACGATAAGGGTAGTGGCCATACGGAGGACGTCGCCAACCCCAGCCGCCGTTAGGAGAATGGCCTCCACTCCAGCCGCGTGAGCCTGCTCCCCAATTCGCACCGCCATGTGGACCGCCGCCATAAACTGGGCCCCGGCTAAATCCGCCTCCGCCATGTGAGGCGAATCCGCCATGACCTGCGCCGCCCATGGACATTTCACCGCGACCGCCTCTTTGCCCCCACACCGGAGTGGTCAGCAAAGCCGCGCCCAAGGCCGCCATGGCCAGCCAGCGATGCATGGCTACATTATCGCTCTTTTGCTTCGGAGATTAAAGCGCGCGAAGTCGCCCGGGCGCGACCCTAAGCGATTTCGAGCCGCTTCAGCTTGATCCGGTCGGCGCGCACCTGGGCCAGGTCGTAAAGCGCTTGCTGCGTAAGCCAGGTTTCAGCGCTGCCGCCGAAGACCTTGGACAGACGTACGGCCATTTCGGGAGAAATTCCTCGCTTCTCGTTGACCAGTTCCGACATCGTGGTGCGCGTGACGCCAAGAGCGGCCGCAGCTTGCGTGATGGTCAAGCCCAAAGGCTCGATACACTGGCGCAGCACAAAGCCACCAGGGTGCGGGGGGTTCTTCATCGGCATGGTTCAGGCTCCTTCAGTGGTAATCGACATAATCAACCTCCAGCGCGTCGCCCTCCACCAAGCGGAAAATCACCCGCCAGTTGGCGCGCACCGTCACCACCCAAAAGCCTTTGAACTCGCCCTTGAGCGGATGCAACCGGAAGCCCGGCAAGTCCATGTCCGCGACCGTATTGGCAGCATCCAGACGGGCGAGAATGTCACGCAGCTTTTCCACATGCTGGCTAATGACGCCGCGAGGATCGTCGTCCTCGTAAAGACGTTTTAGTCCTTTGTGGCGGAGCGAGCGGACCATTCTCGACCGTAACGCGTAACGTAACGCATGTCAAGAGAAAGGCATGGGATGGCCTGTCCTTAACGGGCCATTGGCGGCACGACCGAACTGGCTGCCGGAAAGTCTCAAAAGCAGGTCCCTCGCCGGCTGAAGCCGGCTCCCAATGACAACAACGCAAACAAAGGACTTAGCCGGACGATCTTGCAGAGTTGTCATTTCCTGTTTCAGCCTGCCCCAGCAGGTCCGTTGCTCAGGATGACAAAATGAAAGACGCCCAACGGCGCACCTAAAGGTGTGCCCCTTCAGTTCCTCCCGTTCCGGTTTCGTTCTGTCCCTGTGACCCACCTCACAGACCCCGCCCGCCATTCCTCCTATCGTTATGAGTTATACCTCGACTTCCTACGATTGAGAGGCACTCATACTATGTCTACCGCCACCGTCTCCGCGGCTTCCCGCGTGCTGAACCCCACACTGGCCAGCCGCATCATGAGCGCTGAAGAGGCTGCCGCCCTTATCCACTCGGGCGACCAGATTGGCATGAGCGGATTCACCGGCTCCGGCTATCCCAAGGCCGTGCCGATGGCGCTGGCCCGCCGCATCTCCGATGCCAACCTGCGCGGACAGAAGTTCCAGGTCAGCATCTTTACCGGCGCCTCTACCGGGCCCGAGCTCGACGGCGCACTCGCCATGGCCGGCGGCATTCATTTGCGGCTGCCGTACCAATCCGATCCCGAGACGCGCAAGCGCATCAACGCCGGCGAGATGGAGTACATGGACATCCACCTCAGCCACGTGGCGCAGTTCGTGGAATACGGCTTCCTCGGCAAGCTCGATCTCGCGCTGATCGAAGTCACCGCCGTGCTCGAGGACGGCCGCCTGGTGCCGAGCTCCTCGCTCGGCAACAACAAGACATGGATCGAGCAGGCCGAGCACGTGATCATCGAGGTCAACTCGTGGCAGCCCGAGGCGCTGGAAGGCATGCACGACATTTACTACGGCCTGCAGCCGCCGCCCAACCGGGGACCGATTCCCCTGACCCATACCGGACAGCGCATCGGCAGCCCGTACCTTGAAGTCGCCCCGGAAAAGGTTGTCGCCGTCGTGCTCACGAACTCACCCGACCGCAACAGCGCATTCAAGGCGCCCGACGAGGCCTCGCGCCGCATCGCCGGACACATTCTCGAATTTCTCGCCTGGGAAGTGAAGAAGGGCCGCATGCCCGAGACGCTGCTGCCGTTGCAGTCGGGCGTCGGCAACATCGCTAACGCGGTGCTCTTCGGTCTCGAAGAGGGCCCGTTTGAAGGACTCACCTCGTACACCGAAGTCATCCAGGACGGCATGATCCGCCTGCTGAAGTCGGGCAAGGTGACCGCAGCATCGGCGACCGCGTTCTCGCTCAGCCCGGAGATGCTGACCGAGGTCAATGCCGACATGGCCAGCTACCGCGATCGCATCGTGCTGCGCCCGCAGGAAATCTCCAACAATCCTGAGATCATCCGGCGGTTGGGCGTGATCGCCATGAATGGAATGATCGAGGCCGACATCTACGGCAACGTCAACTCGACGCACATCATGGGATCGCGCATCCAGAACGGCATTGGCGGCTCTGGCGACTTCGCGCGCAACGGATACCTGTCCATCTTCATGGCGCCATCGACCGCGCAGAAGGGAGCCATCTCGACGATCGTTCCCATGGCCTCGCATGTGGACCACACGGAGCACGATGTCCAGGTGGTGGTGACCGAGCAGGGTCTCGCCGACCTGCGCGGACTCTCGCCGCGACAGCGCGCCCACCTCATCATCGAGAAATGCGCCTCGCCCGACTACAAGCCGCTGCTGCTGGACTACCTCAGCCGTGCCGAGCGCCTGTCGTATGGACGCCACACTCCGCACCTGTTGAGTGAAGCTTTGGGCTGGCACAACCGCTATTTGCGCAGCGGGCGGATGAGGCCGCAAGGGGAAGAGTAGGCAGGGGCCAGGGG
>Ga0209385_1001046_pt1 | contig 11625 bp, 9 predicted proteins | sample NGEPerB_FD_184506 | JGI IMG/M metagenome (GOLD analysis project Ga0209385, IMG submission 184506) | Arctic peat soil microbial communities from the Barrow Environmental Observatory site, Barrow, Alaska, USA - NGEE PermafrostAB12-B... | ecosystem: Environmental > Terrestrial > Soil > Wetlands >... | reverse complement strand
GCACGCTTAAGTTCGCCGTGATTGCGAAAGAGGCGACATCGATGACCTCCACGGCGCCGGGACGTAAACCGGCGATGGGTATGTTCCGCACTGGTGCGTACACTTTACTAGCGTCCGGGGAAAAAAGCGCCATCTGCGCAAAATCAGGAAGAGTCACGCTGCCACTTACCGCCTCAGTAGCGTTATCCACGAAGTCGAGTACATTTCCACTCTGGTCATAAACCAGCGTGGTGGCCAGGCCGGGGCTTACCACTTCGAACGTCAACGAGGTTCCGACCGATATGGTTACTGGAACACCGGGTATGATCTGGCCAGAAGAGTTCGTCGTCTGCGCGGTGAAGGGCGTAGTGTCGTTTTGCGTATCCATTATTTGCAAGTTACCCGAATAGGTATTGCTGATGAAAGCGCGATGCGACACCTTGCTGGGCGGCGCAGTTGAACTCCCGCTCCCGCCGCAAGACGCCATGAAAAAAACGATTAGCAAGGTGAGGAGGAGAACTGGAACCCGCTTCAAGCGTTTACCCCGGACATCATGATGAATTGAGATGATATGTTGGAATCCGCTGAATTATAGCAGAGCGCGGCGGAACACTCGGGTGCGCGGGCGATGGCGATGGCGAATTTCCGCGGTTTGCGATAAAGTTCAATCAAGCTTGGCATTTCAGCCTCCAAAATATCCATGACTGCGGACCTCATTTCGCGATTGCAGAAGGGCGCTGTCTTATGCGATGGCGCCATGGGTACGTTGCTGTACTCCAAGGGTATTTTCATCAACCGCTGCTACGACGAGCTCAACGTCTCGCAGCCCGACCTGATCCGCGGCATCCATCAGGAATACCTCCAGGCCGGGGCAGACATCATTGAAACAAACACCTTTGGCGCAAATTCGTTTCGTTTGTCCCGGCACGGATGTGTGGACAAGTTGGCCGATGTCAATCGCCAAGGCGCCCGTCTGGCACGGGAGGCGGCGAAGAGTTTCGATGCCCTGGTCGCTGGCGCCGTCGGACCTCTGGGAGTGCGTATCGAGCCGCTGGGCAAGGTTTCGCTCGACGAAGCCCGGGCGGCCTTTCACGAGCAGATCGCAGCCCTCAACGAAGAAGGCGTGGACTTGCTCATCCTGGAGACCTTCGGCTACCTGGAGGAACTGCACCAGGCGATTCTAGCCGCTCGTGAAGTGAATCCCAAATTGCCCATCGTGGCCCAGGTCACGATCGACGAAGATGGCAATTGCCTGGATGGATCGGCCCCCGAGCACTATGGTCCGCAAATCGAAGCCTGGGGCGCCGATGTCGTGGGATGCAACTGTAGCGTCGGTCCGGTGGCTATGCTGGACGCGATCGAGCGGGTACGCGCCGTCACCACCGCGCCACTCTCGGCCCAACCCAACGCCGGCATGCCGCGCTCAGTGGAAGGCCGCAACATCTATCTCTGCTCGCCGGAGTACATGGCGGAGTTCGCCAGAAGGTTTGTGGATGTCGGCGTGCGCCTCATCGGGGGTTGCTGCGGCACCACGCCCGACCACATCCACGTCATGAAGGCGTTCCTGCGCGCGGTCTCCGGCGGCACCCTGGCGCGCAAGCCGGCTGCGCTTGCCAAGGCCCAGCCGGTTGAAGTGCCGCCGCTCCGAGAACGTTCGCAACTAGGACGCAAGATCGCCGACGGCGAGTTTGTCACCATGGTGGAGATTGTTCCGCCGAGAGGTACCGATGGAAGCCGGGAGATCGAAGGAGCGCGCTTCCTGAAATCGGTTGGCGTGGACGGCGTCAACATTCCTGACAGCCCGCGCGCCTCGGCGCGTATGAGCAACCAGGCGCTCTGCTTGCTGGTGCAGCAGCAGGTCGGGATCGAGCCGATTCTGCACTACACCTGCCGTGACCGCAACGTGCTGGGGATTCAGTCGGACTTGCTGGGCGCAAGCGCAGTCGGCATCCGCAACCTGATCTGCATCACCGGCGATCCCCCGAAGATGGGCGACTACCCCGACGCGACGGCGGTCTTCGATGTGGACGCCATCGGCTTGGTCAACATTGTCCACAACCTGAATCGCGGGCTGGACATCGGCGGCAATCCCATCGGCGGCTCGACCAAGTTCGTAATTGCCGTGGGCGCCAATCCCGGCAGCCCCAACATTGACGAGGAAATCCGCCGCTTCCAATTCAAGGTTGAGGCCGGCGCGGAGTTGGCCGTCACCCAGCCCGTGTTCGATATTCGGCTGCTGGAAGAGTTCCTGCGCAAAATCGAGCACTGCCGCATACCGGTGGTGGCGGGCATCTGGCCGCTCACCAGCACCCGCAATGCGGAGTTCATGAAGAATGAGCTGCGGGTTTCCATCCCGGACGAGATCTTCACCCGCATGGCGAAGGCGACCACCGTCGACGCCGCCCGCGCCGAAGGCGTGGCCATTGCCCGCGACATGCTCGCCGCCGTCCGCCACATGGTGCAGGGCGCACAGATTGCCGCGCCTTTCGGACGCTACTCCTGTGCCGTGGACGTGCTGGAGGCACTGGGAACGGGAAAACGCACCGCGGTGTAACGGGCGAGCGATCTCGCTCTCTCATGTCTGCCCGAATCCAACCCCGCAGGAGGGCGGTCATCCTCAGTCAGCGCGGAGGAGCATTGGGGTTGTAATCTACGCCCTACTCTCCGATTTCCGCAATCCGCTTCGCTGCAAGCGCTGCCCCTTCCAACACGATTTGGCGAAGCTCAAGTAAACTTATCTCGGCAATAGGGGAATATTCGTGAACGTTGGAGAGCATCGGCATTGAAGACCCTGAACGCTGAAGACTGAACGTGTAATACAGTCCCCTGTGCACAACATCACACCGCACGTCGTATAAAAGATCGACGGCGGAGGTCAGAGATAGATGGACACCGCCAGCATGTCGGAAAGCCCGCGAAAGCCGCTGTTTACTCTCGGACGAGCAAATCTCCGTGAAGAATTTCTGAACATGACTCCTGGACTGACCCTCACCTTCGTAACCCGCCGCAATCTTGGCCACCAACTCTGCCGCAATAAGGTAAAAGAGTATTTGGAATGCAGGTCTGCCGCGCGCTACTTCATCGATCTTGTCGGCAAGCCATACCATTCGACCCGCTTGATGAAAAACAATTTTGGCATCTTTCTTCGAGTCGGGGAGGCTTCGAATAGTCTCGTAGAACTTGGTACTGGAATCCAACGAACCGAACACCTCAGCGTAGAGTTGCGGAAAATCAATCTCGGCAATGTGGACTGGCGCTTCAGGAATCATGAAAACAGGATACCTCTTCCACTCCGTTGACCCTTGTGAAATACAAGGCACCCCCGGCCGTCCTGCGCCGCGGGGACGAGATGGCGTTTCTACTGGGAAAATATTTCCCGCCGGAGTTCGATTGACTCCAAATTTTTACATTCACCGAAACCGTTCTGCACTAGAATTAGTAACGGAGTTTGAGCTTGCCTAAATTCGAAGAGTCTCTCCAACGGCTGGAAAAAATCGTGACTGAACTTGAGAAGGGGGACGTCTCTCTCGATCACGCGCTGGAGCTTTTTGATGAGGGCATGAAGCTTTCCAGTTCCTGCCGCAAGGAACTGGAGGAAGCCGAAGGCAAAGTGGAAATCCTGCTGAAGCGAAATGGAAAGCTACATCCGGAAGCCTTCGAACCTGCGAGCCAACCGGGCGACACTGCAAAATAGCTGCCGCCCACGATTGCCTGAGTTATGTACCGCGCCGCGGAGTGCGGGGTGGTCGTTTGTTCACACAAGATGGTTCATTGGATGGCAACAGCTATCCTTGCGCCACTCGAAAAAGGGTTTGCCATGCGGCCTATTAATGTTGTTCTCGCTCACCACGATGCAGTTGCGGCCGACCGCCTGGCTGCATCTCTGGGTAAACAGTTCCGCAACCTAGCCGTCGCAAAATCTGCCGGAGAAATTGCACCTGCGGTGGCGCGTCTTCGCGCCCCATTCGCGGTCGTAGACCTGGAACTGGTTGGCTTCTCCGAACTGAAGGCCCTCTGCTCGAAATTTCCTTCCACCGCTTTCGTATGCATCCATCGTCTAGCGGACGATCGCATGTGGTCCGATGCTTTGGCTATGGGCGCGGTGGATTGCTGTCACGCCAGCAACCTGCAAGGCATCCTGCTGGCCTCGGAACGCTACGTGGTGCTGACGCGGTCGCGGTCCGCGGCGGCGTAAAAGGCACAGCGTCGTTAGAGGTTAAGAACGGCTTGGATTCGCTCTTCGCGAAGGTCATCCAGCATGCGCTGCCAATTCGCGCCGCGTTCGGCCGTTCCTTGATGGATCCAAAGTCCGCCCACCTGGATCATCGATGCTCGTTGCACAACTACGCGCAGCAGAACGCCGTCAGGCTGTTCCACCGCCTCAAGTTCGGTCTCGGACGCAAGCCCTAGCCGTTTTCGCAGCGGTTTGGGAAGTAAGATGCGGCCTGACTTGTCAATCCGAAGTTTCATGTTACAGATTATGCCACTTGGGATGATCCATGGCGGCGCAGTTTCCCGATATGGTTAGAGCTTGCGCTTTCGTACGAACCGCTGCGAAGATAAAAACATTACTTCTATTGACGAAGCTGATTTGCGTTTTTCTGAAGCCCATTGCGCAGGGCGTAGCTGTTCAGCTCAGAACAGGTGGATACTTAGTGACAAAAACGGAGATCAATGCCGAACTGCAGGCAATAAAGAAAGCGACGGACGAATTTTTCAGCCAGGTGCGGGTTTTCATGAAAGGCCTTTACCCTGATGAGGTCGCCCGCGGTTTGGAGAGCCTTATAAATCCTTATGATTTAGCGCGAAAGCTCTTGCCGGAACTGGGAAACCTTGGGAATGATCTCCGTTTACAAATTGGCACCCTCGGGGCCCAATACGTCAATGCTGTAAAGCAGTCCCCGCTCCTGATGGAGGCCGATGGTTCCGACATCCGCATCGCCTTCAGGAAGATGGCAGCCGCCGTCGTACTTCGGAGCTATAGTTACCACGAATCACATGTAATCGCGGAGGAAGACCGCGTCTTCGGGATGGCTCCCGCGGAACAAAGTGAATCGCAGATATTACCAACCGAAGCCAGGTCGCAATTCTTGTGTGCGGGAGAAGAGCTCCTTGAAAAATTGGAATTTCTCCTGCCAGCAGAACAAAACCTCACCAAGGCCATCGTGGCCGCAGAAACACCCGAAATCAGAAGCTATCGCCCGAATACCGCCTTCATAATGATGCAAATCAGCACGGATCTTCCCAAGCTTGAGGACATTAGGAACTCCCTGAAGGAGGTGTTCAAGAAATTTGGAATCAAGGCAATTCGGTCCGACGAGATAGAGCACCAAGATGTCATAACACAGCGCATCCTTAGACGAGATTGCTACAAGCGAATTTCTAGTGGCCGACCTTACGGGTGCTCGCCCGAGTGTCTACTATGAAGTGGGATATGCCCACGCACTAAAACGTCGACCGATTCTATATCGTGAGAAAGGGACACCGCTCCACTTCGATTTAATGGTGCATAACGTTCCCGAGTACGAGAACATTACTGATCTGAAAAAGAAACTGACCGCAAGGCTCGCCGCGCTAACCGGGCGCGAGCCATCGGAATAGGCACTTGGTATGGGTAGCTTGCGAATCGTTACGCCGTAATACCCGGAGCAGCGCTCTTCGCCGCTCTCGCCGCAGCTTTCTCCTGCTTTTGCGCGTCCGCGAGCAGCCTGCGCAAAATTCGCATTCCGCTGTCTACGTGCTTTTCTTGCAGGAGGAATGGCGGCAAAAAGCGCAACACCGTGTCCTGGGTAACGTTAATCAGCAGACCTTTGGCGAGTGCCCCTTCCAGGATCGGCTTGCCGGGGACAGTCAACTGCAGCGCCTGAATCGCGCCCATCCCGCGGCTTTCCACCGCGATGTCGAACTTCTCCACCAGTTCGCGCAGCTTCTGTGAGAAGTATCCTCCGACGCGACGCACCTGCTCCAGCAGATTTTCGTCCTCCAGGATCGCGAGATACTCCAAGGCGACACGACAGGTCAGCGGCCCTCCGCCGAACGTCGTTCCGTGCTTGCCCGGAGTGATGTGCTGCGCGAACCGCTCGTTCGCGAGAAACGCTCCCAGGGGCAGTCCGGCGGCGATGGGCTTGGCGATGCACACCACGTCAGGCACGACGCCGAAGTGCTGGAAGGCGAAGAGCTGCCCAGTACGTCCAAGTCCGCATTGAATTTCGTCGAAGATGAGCGCAGCCTGGTTCTGGTCGGCCATCTGGCGGCACGCCTGCAGAAACTCGGACGACGATTCCTGAATGCCACCCTCGCCCTGGATGGGCTCAAGCACAATACCGCAAACCTTGTCGTCCATCGCATTGCGCAACGCTTCCACATCATTTCGCGGTACGAAGCGCACGCCCTCCAGCATGGGATCGAAGCCCTGGCGATACTTCGCCTGGCCGGTTAGAGCGAGCGCACCCATGGTCCGTCCGTGAAACGAGTTCTCCAGCGCGATGACAATGCACTTTTCCGGACCGCCCGTGGCGTGGCCGGCAGCGCGCACCAGCTTCAATGCGCCTTCGATTGCTTCTGTACCGCTGTTGGAGAAGAAGGCGCGATCTAATCCCGACTTCGTGCATAGCTTCTCGGCCAGCAGCCCCTGGTACTCGTTGTAGTAGAGGTTTGAGACGTGGATGACCTGCGCTGCCTGGTCGCGGATAACCTTCACGATGCGTGGGTGCGCATGGCCGAGCGCGTTAACGCCCAGTCCGGTGAGGAAGTCGAGATAGCGCCTGCCCTTAACGTCGTAAACGTACACTCCCTTCCCCCGCGCAATGGCAAGCGGATAGCGAGCGTAGGTGTTCAGCAGGTATTTCTGTTCAAGCGCAACAATTTCTTCATACGTCAGCACGATGATGACCTCGCAAAGAGTTCATTGTAACGCGGGGCGAAGGTGGCCCCGCCTGGGACAGAGGTGCGAGGATTTCGCGTGGAAATCCAGCACCGTAAACGCGGCTCAGTTTGGGTAAAGTGGGAAATAGATCCGAGTCCCGTAGCCGGTGCCCCCCAACGAGCGCCGTTTTTGCGCTTGTTGGGGTGGTTGAGGGACGACACAGTTCTCACACACCCTCTAAAGCCCCGGAGTATTTACGACAACTTACGCGCCGGCCTAAAGGCCGACTCTACCCGAACAGCGACTTGTTCAGAGTTTCCCCAGTACAACGCCGAAGCGTCGAGGCCGTTATCGCGACGCGATCAGGGCCACAGAAATAAGCGCGCCCACAATGCCTGCGTTCTGCGCAGCGGAGATGCGCTCCTTCAGGAATATCCGCGCAAGGACCACTGTGCTGGCAGGATAAAGCGACGACAACACCGCCGTAACGTCGAGGCGCCCGTGTTGCGTGGCCGCGATGAAAAGCGCATTCGCGGAGGTATCGAGGATGCCCGAAAACAGAATCGGAACGAGAGCCGGGCGTAGGGGCCGCTTGTCGGCTGCTGAAAAAACCACGATGAGCAGCATGAGCAGTGTGGAAACAGTGCGGGCCGCGACCAGCGGCCAGAAGACTCCGTGATGGCCAGCTTGTTTTCCTGCGATGAGGAACAGTCCGAACATCACACCGGCCAACACAGCCAGCCCCAGACCACGATGCGTATCGATTTCACCGTCCGGCCGTGCAACCAACCATATGCTGACCAATGCCAGCACGAAGCCCGCAAGCTGAATGCGGTCGGGCATTCCTTCGCTGTACATGCCGGCCACCACAGGCAACACTCCCGTGATGACGGAAGCGACCGGCGCGACGATGCCCATGCGTCCGATCGAAAGCGCCTGGTATAGCGCCGCGATGCCGAAAGCTCCAGCAATACCGGCGACTGCGCCCCACAATAACGTCGAACGCGGCGGGAACGGCTCTGCCGTAATCCATGCCAACAAGAGCATGAGCAGCAAGCCGCAGGCGTGCGCGCCCGCGACAACCCGGAAGACGCTGGCCCGCCTGGTGGCGATGCCTCCGGCGAAATCGCCTCCGCCCCAGACGGCAGCAGCGCTCAGGCTGAGACCGGCGCCGGTTAAAGTTCCAGAGTCCATTAAATTTGAGGAGGACGCTACTTCGCCGCAGCGCTTCTCTCGCGCAGCACAATCGAGTTCTGATCGTAGGGCACGATTGTCACATTGAGATCCTTGCGAGCGTTGAACTCCTGCTCGGTGACCGGAAACGACACCAGGACAGTACCCTTTTGCTCGGCGCCCGGCATGATCTTGGTCTCCACCGTCAAGGGCTGCGTCGAATGTTGGCGCAACTCCGGGTAGGCTGTGAAGTATCGATCATAATCGGAAGCGGACGCGGCGTCGTCGGACTGATCGCCCTGGTCGGTTTTCAAGTTGGCGGTAATGGACTTGATGTACAGCGCCTTGTCGCCTACATTGCTCACCGTGACCTGGAGAGCGACCATGGTGTTGGTCATGTTGGCAGGCTGGCTGGCGTACACGGAGTCGATGCCGCCCTGCGCCACCGGCTTGGAGCGTTCCACGAAAGCGATCACTCCTACCACGATGGCAACGACAACCAGTGCGATGACAACCGGCACGGCGGGCGGCAGGCTACGTTTGGGGCTGTCGAATTCCTCCGTGATGGGAACATGCCCGACGTCATATTGCGGTTTGGGCGGAGTCGTATTATCGGCCATGAATCACCCCCGATGATGATACAGGAGCATGCCGTCAGTTTTTTCGGGTGTCATCCCGAGCGACGAGCGCAGCAAGGAGTCGAGGGACCCCTATGGCCGCCAATAATCCCAGATTTGTTGCACTGCTAGCCACCACACTTTGATTTTTTCGTTAAATAGGGTTCCTTCGACTCCTCGTTCAGTCGCCAAGGCGACTGGACTCGTCGCTCAGGATGACAGATGTGAAAGTTCTTCATCCTTGTGGGTGCGCCGCAGAGCTATGATCATCAATTTCCAGGCCACTGATGCTTCATCGCCTGGCGAAATTCTTTTTCCGGCAGGGTGTTCAGCACATCCTTCCGGGTGAGCCATGCGCGGCGTGCCTGAAGGATACCGTACTTGATCTTTTCGAAATGCGACGTGTGGTGCGCGTCGGTATTGATCACGATCTTCACGCCGCGTTCCCGTGCCATGCGCAGATGCACGTCGTTCAAATCGAGCCGATCTGGATACGCGTTCAACTCCATCGCGACTCTGTTCTTCAGCGCGGTCCTCAGGATCGCATCCATGTCGAACGGATAGGCGTCACGCCGCAGAAGCAGGCGGCCCGTGGGGTGTCCGAGAATCGAAACGTTCTTGTTGTTCAACGCGCGCAACAAACGGTCGGTCATCTGCTGCGGCTCCTGGTTGAATGCCGAATGTACGCTGGCGACGACAACATCCATCTGCTCAAGCACCGAGTCGGAGAGATCGAGCTCGCCATCGGCCAGGATATCCACCTCGATGCCTGCCATGATGGTGATGCCATCCGTCTGCTCGTTGGCGGCGTGAATACGAGCGATGTGTTGCTCGGCACGCTTGTCGTCCAGGCCGTTGGCGAATGCCAAATTTTTCGAGTGATCGGTGATGGCAATGTACTTGTAGCCGCGCTCTTTCGCCGCCGCCGCCATCTCGTCGATGGTGCACTTCCCGTCGGTTTCGACCGTGTGCATGTGGACCTCACCGCGCAGATCGGCGACGGTGATCAAGTCCGGGAGATTATGCTTTTCGGCGGCTTCGATCTCTCCGAAGTTTTCGCGCAGTTCGGGCGGGATGCAATCGAGCTTGAGCTTGCCGTAAATCTCGTCTTCGGATTTGCCGGCCACGCGGCGGTTGTCGTCCAGGCGAAATAGCCCGTATTCGTTCAAGGTGTAACCCATCTTGAGCGCGCGTTGCCGTAGCGAGACGTTGTGGTTCTTGGAGCCGGTGAAGTACTGCATCGCCGCGCCGTAGGACTCCGGCGGCAAGGTGCGCACGTCTACCTGCATTCCACTCCGCAATTTGAAACTGACTTTGTTGTCGCCCTTGGCCAGCACTTCGACGATTCCGGGAAAGCGCACTATTTCCTCGATCAAACCTGCGCGCTGCTCATCGTCAACGCAACACGGTCCCGTGATCAGCACGTCGAGATCGCCGACTGTCTCCCGTCCACGGCGCAGCGAACCGGCGGGCGTGATCTTCTCGATCCCTTTGATGTGCCGCAGGTGCTCGGTCAACTTCTGCGCGGTGCGATCGGCTTCGTCGAGCAGGAAGCGCCCCGAAATGCGGCGGTAATCCTCAATCGCCTTCAGGATTTTCTGCTCGCTCTTTTCGCTAAGCCGCGGCAGTTCGCGGAGCTTGCCTTCGCGCGCCAGCTTCTCCACACCGACGAGATCGCTGACCTGGAAGGCGCTCCAAAGCAGCGCGATCGTTTTCGGCCCCAGTCCCTGGATCTTCAGGAGCTCCAGCATCGAGGGCCGGTACTTTACCAGCAACTCCTGGTGCGGACCAAGTTTGCCGCTGCGGCACAACTCCTGAATGTTTGCAGCCATACCCTTGCCGATGCCGGGAATCTCCAGCAGCTTCTTGGGCTCGTCGATCAGCCCCGAGACTTGCTGAGGCAGTCCTTCGAGGGCCTCGGCGGCGCGACGATAAGAGCGGATGCGGAAAGAGTCGTCGCCATTGATCTCCATGAGATCGGCGGTTTCGTAAAAGACGTTGGCGATGGCCTTGTTGTCCACGCAAGATCACCCGAGGGGAATTGTAACGTGGAGAAGGGATATGCGGTGCGATTCAGTCTTGCTCAGAATCTAAGATTACCCGAACACGGGGAGCAGAAAGGCGACGAACCAATTGACCCCCAATGAAAAACCCAGCCTCGCCGGCTGGGCTTCATGGAGACACTGCGAAGGACCTTACTGGACCCTCGTCACGTTGCCTGCTTGGGGGCCTTTCTGACCGTCGACGATCTCGAATTCGACCTGGTCGCCTTCCTGCAAGCTCTTGTAGCCTTCGATGTTGATCGCGCTGTAGTGCACGAACACGTCCGCACTACCATCCTCACGGCCTATGAAGCCAAAGCCTTTTGCGTTATTGAACCACTTTACGGTTCCTTTCAGTCTCACGTTCTTCTTCCTCCTGGCAGAGCCCATCAGCATCCCCACCCCGAGGATGCTGGTCTTGAATTGCGTCAATCAGGTTGAGCCCAGAAGCCAAAGTCGATGGAGGACTTTTTTCCCAGATGACATCTGGTCAGTTGGATTGGCCTGTTGAACAGCGTACCTTAAGTTTCCTACCGTTTGGTGGTGTCGTCAAGAGAGCATATAGACCAAAGCCCCATTTGAAGCGGGTTTTTGAGCAGTTTTCGAATTAGTGAAGTCCGGGCGAGGGTACGGGGAGAGCGGCGCTTCATCTGGATTATTCATGAGCATCTCACGCTTTGAAGGGGCACGGCTTCAGCCGTGCCGTAAGCTGCTGTCATTGATGGTGGCTTTAGCCACTGAGGGACTTCGGTGTTAAGACGAAGTGCGAGTTCCCTCAGGGGCTGAAGCCCAACTATCTACGCCCACGTAACGGCGCGGCTGAAAGAGGCTGCTGAAAAAAGACTCAAACAAGTAAACTCGGCATTTTGCGCAACGACGATTCAATAACTTACGAGTGACTTTTGAGTCAAGAAACGCTCGAAATTACTACTTTGGTTCATTTTTCAGC
>Ga0209385_1001045_pt1 | contig 11630 bp, 8 predicted proteins | sample NGEPerB_FD_184506 | JGI IMG/M metagenome (GOLD analysis project Ga0209385, IMG submission 184506) | Arctic peat soil microbial communities from the Barrow Environmental Observatory site, Barrow, Alaska, USA - NGEE PermafrostAB12-B... | ecosystem: Environmental > Terrestrial > Soil > Wetlands >... | reverse complement strand
CTTAGCGTATGCTGATTCAAGTGACCAAGCTGACTCTTAATCAGCGGGTCCCAGGTTCGAGCCCTGGTGCGCCCACCAAAACCCATTGATAATTAAAGAGAATATAGAGCGGGAGAAATCGTCGTCACAATTTTTCGTTGCCGGGGTCACATCTTGAGGTGTGTGCTGAAAATCTAAACGCGGACGTCATGGTGATGAAATCCCAACGGAATAGGCTAGAGTGTCTCTCGGATTTGCCGGTCGCATTGCGATCGTAGTCGTTGACTGGCCGTGACATCTTGCTCGAAATTACAAAAATGACGAGAGTGAAGCGAAGGCGGGGGAACATCGCCTGTTCTGCGATGGGGGGCCAAACATGAACCGGGCTAATTTGACGCGCGGTATGATCTTCGTCCTTGCGGTATTGCTTTCTAGCCACGGGACCGGTCATGCGCAGAGGGGCGCGGAACCTTTCGAGCGATTGGCCGGCCAATGGGCCGGGTCTGGCACAATCGATCTGTCGAACGGCACACGTGAGCGAATAAAGTGCCGGGCGTCATACGATGCGCTGGCGGAACGACACAATCTCCAGCTCAGTATTCGTTGCGCCAGCGATAGTTTCAATTTCAATCTCAATAGCAGCGCGGATTTAGCCGGCCGTGCCATCAGCGGGACGTGGAGCGAATCCACGCACGGCGTAGGCGGGACAATCTCCGGCACGGCCGAAGGTGATCATATCCATGCCCGCGCCGAGAGCCCGGGCTTCACCGCCACCTTAAGCCTGGCTACGCACGGTAACCGGCAATCGGTTGTCATTAAAACAGCCGACCCGAACGCTGGCATCAAGGGCGCGTCAATCAGCCTGCGGCGCGGCGGCTAGGCCGCCGGGGTCTCGCGCGCGAAAGGCCTATTCAGCCGGCGACCGGCTCGATGGCCGCACGGCGATACGGCGTGCGATCTTGCTGAGGAACGTGGCCGTTGGCCGCAAAATGAGCAGATCGGCGATCAGCGCCGAGATCATCGCAAACGCGCTTAGCCATCCGAACAAGCGGAGCGAGGGGAGGCTGGAAAAGACCGTCATTGCTAGCCCACACGCCAACACGGCTGATGTCAGGATCAACGGCGGCCCGACAAGAATGGTCGCGCGCTCGACGCCCACCGCGGGATCCGGCTCGGTGTCCTCGATCTGCAATCGGTTGAGGAAATGAATGGTGGCGCTCAAGCCCAGGCCGAACGAGACCGTCAGCGCGATGACGCTCGCAAATTGCAATCCGAGGCCGGTCACCCACAGCAAGCAGCCCGCCAAAACGATGGGGAAAAGTCCCGGCAAGATACTGGTCAGCATGACAATGAAAGACCGGAATGCCAGGCCAATAAACGCGGCGACGAAGACGATCTCGATCGTCAGCCCGCGGCTCAGCTTGTCGATCATAATCGCGCTGTTGCGCGCCGCGATCACGGACAGGCCGGTGACCCCGACCGTATAGCCGGGATATTTCGCGTTCAGGGCGTTTAGTTTCTTGTCGAGGGCAGCGACGATGGGCAGCAGCTTGCTGGCGTCGGCGTCGGGAACGCGGCCATTGACGATGACGGCGTCTTGTTTGGCGGAGATGAACCGCCGCGTGAGATAGGGTGGAAGCAAGTCGACATATTGCTTGAGGGTGGCGACGTCCGACTTGTTCATCTTGTCCGCTAGCCACCGGCGCAGCGTCTCCAGCGACCAGACGTTGCCGACCCCCGCCTGTTGCTCGAGAATCGAATGCACATCGGCGATGACGGCAAGGGATTCAGGCGCGTAGAGGGATCGCCCCTGCGGAAACTCGATCAGCACGTCGATCGGATTGGCGCCGGTCAATTTCACGTCTAGCCGCTGGCTGGCCGCAACGGCGTGCTCCCGGTCGGGCACCTGATCGGCGAGCCGATAGCGCGGCTGAAGCTGGGTATAACCGAGCGAAAGACCGACGACCACGAGCAGGCCGGCCAGCGCATAGAGGCCCGGATGAGCGACCATGCGAAGGGCGATCCACCCGCAAAACCGCCGCAAAACGTCGAGCGCCTTGTCCATGCCCCGCACGCTCGAGGCAAACCCCGACTCATTGTGAATGAGCAAGACTCCGAGCAACGGCACCATCGTCAGCACCGCCACCATGGCAATGAGCGTGGCGATGAGTCCGGCCTCGCCGAAAGTCCGGATCAAGTCGGATGTCGAGAACATCAGGGCGATGAACGAAACGGCGGCGGTGGCATGCGTGAGCACGCAAGCCGGTCCGGCGATGAGAAGGGCATTGCGGAAGGCGGCATATTTGTCGTCGCCGGCGATCAGCCGGTCGCGCGCCGCAAAGGTGAGCTGCATGCTGTCGGAAAAGCTGATGACCATGATGAGCGGCGTCATCACATTTAGAAAAATGTTCAAGCGAAAGTCGAGCCAGCCGAGCGAACCAAGCGCCAGCAGAATGGCGGTAAGCGGCGGCGCGGCGGCGATGATCATGAACGATATGCGGCGGAAGAACAGGACCGCAATCAGGCAGCCGATTGCAAACCCAAGCGCGTTGTAGACGAGCCGGTCGCGCTCGATCGCGTTGCGAATCTCGAACTGCATCACCGGGACGCCGGACAACTGGACGCTGAGCCCTGTATCCGCCAAATTTTCGTCAATGGCTTGATGAACATTGCCGATGACGCCGGAAAGCTTTTCCCGGGCCGCGGACGGGTCGAGCGCGAGCACGACCAAAGCGAGCTTGCCGTCGTCCGACAGCAATTTGCCGCGAATGATTTCGTTCGACCTCACTCGCGCAACGAGGCTTTGGTATTCGTCGCCTTCCGGCAAGGGATTGGGGAAGAGCGGGGCCGGAATATCGCCATTCCGCGGCGGTTCGCGCGCGGAAAACAGCGAGATTAGGCCGCGCGTGCCGTCGATCAGCTGGAGGTCGGTCACAAGTTCGCGCAGTTTTTCGAGCGAGGACCGATCGAGCAGCGTGGGGCCTTCGATCACGATCAAAACGTCGAATTCGCTGGAGGGAAAGTTGCGCGTGACGTCTTCGTAAGTTTTGTATTCCGCCGTATCGGACCGGAACAGTTGACTGAGCGAGTCGTCGACCTTCAGACGCGCAAATCCGACCGTTGCGGTGATGCAAAGAACGGCAAAAACGATGATGGATATCAGCCGGTAGGAGAGCGCGATGAACCCAATGCGCTCGATTCCAAGCGCCAGATTCCGGGGTACTATCGCGCGCGGCGATTTCACCAAGTCGGGTTCCGGCGTTGGAGGGCTTGTCACGGATGCACTCTATAGAAATATCAGTTGCGGCCGTACCGGAATGAAACGCGGAGCGAGCATGTGCGGTCACCAAGTGTATGCGCTCAGTGTAACAATCGCATGAGCAAAGTATAGTGCTGGTGCCATTCCCAATAGGCACTGCGCCCGGCATTTGCTTTGAGCCAATGCCCATTATTGGCTAGGTGCTGGCGCTAAGTTCTATTTTCAACTGCGGCGATTTGCGATGAAATGCGCTGCCGCTTTCAAAATTGCGCCGTCTTTGCCGAACGACGCGACCGCCGTCTCAGCCTCGACGATAAGCGTCTTGAGCCGTTTCCGCGCGCCATCGACCCCCAGTAGGCTCAGGAATGTAGCCTTGTGGGCGGCAGCATCTTTTCCCGTCGCCTTACCAACAGTGGCTGCATCGCCTTCGATATCAAGCAAATCATCGGCGACTTGAAAGGCTTCGCCGACCGCCGAACCGTAACGTTCGAGCGTCGCACGCGCCTTTCGGGGTGCCTCGCCGAGAATGGCTCCACTCGAGCAGGCAAACTTCAGGAGTGCTCCGGTTTTCATGGATTGCAATGTTTTTACATCGCCGAAATCAAGTTGGCGTACCCGGCCATTTGCAAATCGACCTTCGGCCGCAAGATCGAGCATTTGTCCACCCACCATTCCGCCGACGCCGGCGGCTCGCGCAAGTGCGGAAGTGAGCGCAATTCTGATGTCGGGCTTTGCGTGTGTTTGCGGGCGAGAGAGGATATCGAAGGCGAAGGTCAAAAGCCCATCGCCGGCCAGGATCGCGGTTGCTTCGTCGAAAGCCTTATGCACGGTGGGCCTTCCCCGACGCAACGCGTCGTCATCCATCGCGGGAAGATCGTCGTGAACGAGCGAATAGCAGTGCACGCACTCGAGCGCGGCGGCGACCATCAGTGCCTGCCGTCGCTGCACCCCGAATAGTTTCGCGGTTTCAACGACCAGAAAAGGGCGGACCCGCTTGCCGCCCCCTAGGCTTGCATAACGCATGGCGTCCAGGAGGCGGGCAGGGCGCGCTAGCTCGCCGAAGACCGGTTTGGGTGCCAGCATCCGGTCGAGCAGTCCCTCGGTGTCGGCTGCTACCTGATCCAGGCACTGTTTAAAACGGTCCGTGGGATTGGCTGATCGAGAAGGCTTGCTTTTGATCGAATAAGGCTGTGTCGGATTTTGAGAAGGCGGACCCATAGATTCCAGGCTTTTCAGCCCCCTCGGTGGCGACCTGAAGTATTTTTTATACCAGTGCCCAACAGATTACTGCACCGGTGCGACATCATCTAGGTGGAGAACCGTGCCGCGGTCCGCGCTCCGCCCCGCGTGGCCGAACCGCTGCTCGATGTAGTCGGTGACCATTTTCTTGAAATCGGCCGTCAGCGTCGGGCCACGCAGCGTGGCTGCCTTCTTGCCGTCGATGAATACCGGCGCGGTCGGCTGCTCGCCGGTGCCGGGCAGCGAGATGCCGATATTGGCGTGTTTGCTCTCGCCCGGGCCGTTGACGATGCAGCCCATCACCGCAACCGTGAGCGTCTCGACGCCCGGATAGCGCGTCTTCCAGCCCGGCATCGAGTCGCGGATGAAGCCCTGGATGTCGGAGGCGAGTTCCTGGAACGTGGTGGATGTGGTGCGGCCGCAGCCGGGACAGGCGGCAACCAGCGGAACGAACGTCCGCAGCCCCATGGTCTGCAACAGTTCCTGAGCGACCTGTACCTCGAGCGTGCGGTCGCCGTTCGGTTCCGGCGTGAGCGAGATGCGGATGGTGTCGCCGATGCCCTGTTGCAGCAGCACGCCCATGGCGGCGCTGGAAGCGACGATGCCCTTCGATCCCATGCCGGCTTCGGTCAGCCCGAGATGCAGCGCGTAGTCGGAGCGTCGCGCAAGCTCGGTATAGACGGCGATCAGGTCCTGCACCGCCGACACTTTCGCTGAAAGGATGATGCGGTTGCGCGGCAGCCCGATGTCCTCGGCGCGCGCGGCGGACAAGAGCGCCGATTGAACCATGGCCTCGTGCGTCACCTCACGCGCGCCGCGCGGGATCGGCGACTTCGAGTTCTCGTCCATCAGCTTGGTCAGCAGTTCCTGGTCAAGCGAGCCCCAATTGACGCCGATGCGCACCGGCTTGCCGTACTTGAGCGCCATCTCGACGATTTGCGTGAACTGCGGATCGCGCTTGTTCTTGAAGCCGACATTGCCGGGGTTGATACGGTATTTGTCGAGCGCCTCGGCGCAGCCAGGATGATCGGCCAGCAGCTGGTGCCCTATGTAATGGAAGTCGCCGACGATCGGCACGTTGACGCCCATCTTGAGCAGCCGCTCCTTGATGTGTGGCACCGCCGCCGCCGCCTCGTCGCGGTCGACGGTGATCCGCACCAGCTCGGAACCGGCGCGGGCCAGCGCCGCCACCTGGCGCGCGGTTCCCTCCACGTCGGCGCTGTCGGTATTGGTCATCGACTGCACGACGATGGGCGCACCGCCGCCGACCATGACGCCGCCGACGTCGACTGCGATCGATTTATGACGTTCCTGTGTCGCGGTGCTCATGAGACGTCTTTTAGGGTGTTCCGCGCGAGCCGTTTCTGGCCCGCATACGGACTATATCGCCTTCCCTCACCGGCGCGTCAACGCCACCGGCGCAAAGGGCTGGGAAGGGTTCCGCGAGAGGCTCTTTCCGGCCAGATCAGACTTCGCTGAGACCGAGGAGGCCGAAATCCGGTCCCATCAGCTGGCGGGCGCGGAGCAGGGCGCGGCGCGCCGCATAGGCATCATAAGCGACGCGGAGTAGGCCGGACAATTGCGACGGCCCTGCGATCAGTTCGCGCATGACTGCCGTTATACTTGTGCCGCCGTCTGTGCGCATGCCGGCAAGCGCCGCCTCCGGCACAACCCGATGCGCCGGATCGATGACCACCCTGACCGCTGCGAAGCTCAGCCCGTGGGTCGATGCGTGCCGGGCGACGAGATGCGACTCCATGTCGACGGTTGCCGCACCGGTCTCGATGTGCATTCGCCGTTTGGCTTCAGGGTGAGCGACTGCGTAGTCGACGCCCGCGATGGGCATGTGTTGCGCGCCCGGGATCATCTCCAGGATCTTTTCCGACCAAACACGATGGGTCGGGCGAATCTGCTGCGCGTCGATGACCGATGACGCGACGATCCAGTTGCCCGGGCGCAAATGCGGAGCGAGCCCGCCCGCTACTCCGAAACTGATGATGCTGCGGGACCCTCTTTTAATGGCGTGGTCGAGCGATGAGGCAACCTCGCTTTCCGTGTTGCGGCAAATAACGACGACGCCTGGGCCGGACGCAATGCGGGCTTCGAAAGCTAACCCCACGAGGGCGATGACGAGGCGGTCCGCCGGAGCGCACTCCACGTCCAAACAATCCGGCTCGGCAGGGCCTGTAATGTCACTGCTCGCTGAAGGAATTGCGCACGGCATCGTTCGGGGCTCCGGCAATTGGGAGGCCCATGAATCTTTCAATCTGTTTCGCGCCATTGGGGCCCCTAGACCAGCTCTATCTCTAATAAAGCAAATTTCATGCCGCGATAGAGCTTCCCCTTTGGCCGCAACTCGAATAGACGACCGAACGTAGCAGGTCGGCCACGGCATTCCGCATGAGCAATAAGGAAAAGATTCTCGTCACCGGAGCAAGCGGATTCGTCGGCTCGGCCGTCGCACGCAAACTAGTCGAGGCCGGCTTTTCGGTGCGGGCGCTGGTTCGTGGCACAAGTCCACGTAAGCACCTCGCCGGGTTAGATTTGGATTTTTTCGAAGGCGACCTGCGCGACCGGAAATCCGTCGCGCGCGCGATAGCCGGCATGCGTTACGTTTTTCACGTAGCGGCGGATTATCGCCTATGGGCGCGCGACCCCAGCGAGATCTTTGCCTCCAACGTCGAAGGAACCCGCATCCTCATGGAGGAGGCGATGCGTGCGGGCGTCGAGCGCGTCATCTACACCAGCAGCGTGGCGACCATCGCCTTGCGAACCGATGGGATGGCTGCGGACGAGACCACGCCACTGCGCGAGGATCAGGGCATCGGCGCCTACAAGCGCAGCAAGATCGCGGCCGAACGGCTGGTCGAGGCCATGGTGGCGGAACGAGGTCTCGCCGCCGTCATCGTTAATCCCTCGACGCCGATTGGCCCGGGCGATGTGCGGCCCACGCCGACGGGCAGGATCATCATCGAAGCCGCCAAGGGCCGCATTCCGGCATTCATCAACACCGGGCTCAACCTCGTGCATGTGGACGACGTGGCCAGCGGCCATCTGGCGGCGTTGCATCACGGGAAGATCGGCGAACGCTACATTCTCGGCGGGCAGGATGTCTTGTTCTCGCAGATGCTGCGCGATATCGCCGGCCTGGTCGGTCGCCGCGCGGCGCGGGTGCGGCTTCCGTGGCGTGCGCTCATCCCGGTTGCGTATGTCGCCGAAGCGGTGGCCAACGTCACGGGACGCGAACCTTTTGCGACCCTGGACGGAGTTCATATGGCGAAGTCCCACATGTTCTTCGTATCGACCAAAGCCGAGCAGGAACTCGGATATCGCTCAAGACGTTATACCGAAGGGATTGACGACGCCGTACGCTGGTTTCGCGACGCCGGATACTTAAGTTCCTAGCGCGTCATAAGATTAAATGGCCGTAAGGTCACTTGATCGGCCCTAGGAAAGTTGTGGTTTATGTAATAGATACGCGCAACCAACCGGGATACCGGAATATGGCTTTGGTATAATTCTTGCCTTATACTTTTGTTGATATAGCTGGTTAGTTCCAAAGATTCATGAGCTAATTTGCCACTCACCACGCAGACTGGAAGCGAAATGTTGGATTCGATTAAAGAGCCGCGCGACCTGAAGAACCTGTCGGCGGAGCAGCTGCGCGAGCTGGCCGACGAGTTGCGCTACGAGACGATCAGCGCGGTGGCGGCGACCGGCGGGCATCTCGGGGCCGGCCTTGGCGTGGTGGAACTCACGGTCGCGCTGCATTACGTGTTCGACACGCCGACCGACCGGCTGATCTGGGACGTCGGGCATCAGGCCTATCCGCACAAGATTTTGACCGGGCGGCGCGACCGCATTCGCACGCTGCGCCAGGGCGGCGGGCTGTCCGGCTTCACCAAGCGGGCCGAGAGCGAATACGACCCGTTCGGGGCGGCGCATTCCTCGACCTCGATTTCGGCGGGGCTCGGCATGGCGGTGGCGCGCGATCTGGCCGGCAAGAAGCACAACGTCATCAGCGTGATCGGCGACGGCGCCATGTCGGCGGGCATGGCCTATGAGGCGATGAACAATGCCGGCGCCCGCAACGAGCGCCTCATCGTCATTCTCAACGACAACGACATGTCGATCGCGCCGCCGGTCGGGGCCATGTCGGCCTATCTGGCGCGGCTCGGCTCCGGCCACATGTATTTGAAGCTGCGCGACGTCGGCAAACAGCTCACCCATCACCTGCCCAAGAGCTGGGACCGCGCCATCACGCGGGCGGTCGAGCACGCGCGCACCTATGTGACCGGCGGCACGCTGTTCGAGGAGCTCGGCTTCTATTACGTCGGGCCGATCGACGGGCACAATCTCGACCACCTGCTGCCCGTGCTGCGCAACGTGCGCGACGCCGAGATCGGGCCGATCCTGGTGCATGTGGTGACGCAGAAGGGCAAGGGCTACGCCCCGGCGGAGACCTCGGCCGACAAGTATCACGGGGTGGTCAAGTTCGACGTGGCGACCGGCGCACAGGCCAAGTCGAAGGGCGGCGCGCCGCAATACACCAAGGTATTCGGCGAGAGCCTGATCAAGGAGGCGCGCAAGGACGACAAGATCGTCGCCGTCACCGCGGCGATGCCGTCGGGCACCGGGCTCGATCTGTTCGAGAAGGAGTTCCCCAACCGCTGCTTCGATGTCGGCATTGCCGAGCAGCATGCGGTGACCTTCTGCGGCGGCCTGGCGGCGGAAGGCTTCAAGCCGTTCGCCACCATCTATTCGACCTTCCTGCAGCGCGCCTATGACCAGGTGGTGCACGACATCGCCATCCAGCGGCTGCCGGTGCGCTTTGCCATCGACCGCGCGGGCCTGGTCGGCGCCGACGGGCCGACCCATGCCGGCGCCTTCGATGTCGCCTATCTCGGCTGCCTGCCCGGCTTCGTGCTGATGGCGGCGGCCGACGAGGCCGAACTGGTGCACATGGTGGCCACGCAAGTGGCGATTAACGACCGGCCGTCGGCGCTGCGCTATCCGCGCGGCGAGGGCCTGGGCGTGCCGATGCCGGCAGAGGGCAAGGCGCTGGAGATCGGCAAGGGCCGCATCCTGCGCGAGGGGCACAAGGTGGCGCTGTTGTCCTATGGCGCGCGGCTGGGCGAATGCCTGAAGGCGGCCGACGAGCTGGCGGCGCTCGGCCTCTCCACCACGCTGGCCGATGCGCGCTTTGCCAAGCCCTTGGACGTCGACCTGCTGCTGCGACTGGCGCGCGAGCACGAGGTGCTGGTGACCATCGAGGAAGGCGCGGTCGGCGGCTTCGGCTCCTATGTGTTGCAGGCGCTCTCCGGCAACGGCGTGCTCGACAATGGCTGCAAGGTGCGCACCATGGTGCTGCCGGACCTGTTTCTCGACCAGGACACGCCGGCCGCGATGTACGCCAAGGCCGGCCTCGACGCCCGCGGCATCGTCGCCAAGGTGTTCGAGGCGCTCGGCAGGGACGTTCGCGCCGAATCGCTCAGGCTCGGCCTCGCATGACCGATCAGATCCGGCGGAGAAACCGATGATCCAGAAATTGCCATTGCGGATTGTCCTGGCGCAGCCCCGCGGCTTTTGCGCGGGAGTGGTGCGGGCGATCGAGATCGTCGAGCGCGCGCTGCAGAAGTACGGCGCGCCGGTCTATGTGCGCCACGAAATCGTACACAACAAGCACGTGGTCGACAGCCTCAAGGCCAAGGGTGCCCGCTTCGTTGAGACGGTCTCCGAGATACCGGAAAACGCGGTGACCATCTTCAGCGCGCACGGCGTCGCCCGCAGCGTCGAGGAGGAGGCGGCGGGACGCGGCCTTCCTGTGCTCAACGCCACCTGTCCGCTGGTCACCAAAGTTCACAACCAAGGCAAGCGCTATGTCGCACAGGGGCGCACCCTCATTCTGATCGGCCACGCCGGCCACCCTGAGGTCGAAGGCACGGTAGGACAAATTTCCGGTCCCGTGGTGCTGGTGCAAACCGAAGAAGACGTCGAAAAGCTCGATATCCCAGTTGATGCCCCGGTTGCCTATATAACCCAGACGACGCTGAGCGTGGACGACACCAGGGGAATCATCGCAAAGCTGGAGCAGCGCTTCAGCGATATCGTCGGGCCCGAAATGAGGGATATTTGTTACGCCACGCAAAATCGCCAGGCGGCGGTGCGCGAGTTGAGCAGGCAGGTCGACGTCATTCTGGTGGTCGGTGCGAAAAACAGCTCGAATTCCAATCGCCTGCGCGAGATCGGGTTGGAGACGGGCATCCCGAGCTATCTTATCGCCGACAGCAGTGAACTGCAGCCGGAATGGGTGCAGGACGTGCGGACCGTAGGCCTCACCGCGGGCGCCTCGGCGCCGGAGGTTCTGGTCGAGGGCGTCATCGATGCCTTGGCCCGCCTTGGTCCTGTCGAAGTTTCGGTCTTGGATGGCCGTAAGGAGACGATCGAGTTTCGGTTGCCTGCGGAATTGGCGTCGGTATAACCGGCTCCAATCCTTTCCACATGTTGCGCGGCGCGCGACAGTTCGAACGAGAACTGATGAAATATGAAAATTCCCTATTTCAAGGAAATTCGCATCGCGGCCTATCTCCTCAAGCAGAGGATCATGGGCCGCAAACGCTATCCGCTCGTTTTGATGCTGGAGCCGTTGTTCCGCTGCAATCTCGCCTGCATCGGCTGCGGCAAGATCGATTATCCGGACCCTATCCTCAACCAGCGTCTGTCGGTCAAGGACTGCCTCGACGCAGTCGACGAATGCGGCGCGCCGATGGTAGCGATTCCCGGCGGCGAGCCGCTCATCCATCGCGAGATCGGTGAGATCGTCAAAGGCATCGTTGCGCGTAAGAAGTTCGTCTCGCTTTGCACCAACGCGCTGTTGCTCGAGAAGAAGCTGCATTTATTCGAGCCGTCACCGTATTTGTTCTTTTCCGTCCATCTTGATGGACTCAAAGAACATCACGACAAGTCGGTTTCGCAGAAAGGCGTGTTCGACATCGCGGTGCGGGCCATCAAGGCCGCGAAGGCCAAAGGTTTCACTGTCAATGTCAACGCAACGATCTTCGATGGGCACGCCGCCGAGGACATCGCTGCATTTCTCGATCAGGCGAAGGAGCTCGGCGTCGGCGTCTCGATCTCGCCCGGCTATGCCTATGAG
>Ga0209385_1001043_pt1 | contig 11637 bp, 8 predicted proteins | sample NGEPerB_FD_184506 | JGI IMG/M metagenome (GOLD analysis project Ga0209385, IMG submission 184506) | Arctic peat soil microbial communities from the Barrow Environmental Observatory site, Barrow, Alaska, USA - NGEE PermafrostAB12-B... | ecosystem: Environmental > Terrestrial > Soil > Wetlands >... | reverse complement strand
TGCTGGCCGACTATCTCGACAAGCGGCAAACCCACAGGGCCGGCGCCGACAATGAGAGCCTGTGTATTCAAACGATAATTTCGAGATGACCGAGGATCGATAGAAACGCTATCATTTTGTCTAGGCTTGCGGAGTCGATTGGCTCCGCGGTCATGTGATGGACGATTATGAATATAAACCTCGGCCAGCGGATTGGCTCTTTTCTCGCAGCGCACCATGTGGTGTCGCTCGCTACATTCGGTTCGAGCGGACCGCACGCAACAAGTCTGTTCTACGCATGCGACGGATTGGCACTCGTCTGGGTATCGGATCCCGATACGCAGCATTCCCGGGAAATCGAAGCAGATCCTCGTGTTGCAGTCACGGTGGCGCCCGATTACTCGGATTTTACGGCCATTCGGGGCGTGCAGATCGCTGGTGCGGCCCGCCGGATCGTGGCGGCGGATGAACGAATGCGCCACCTTGCACAACTTGAAGCGCGTTACCCTTTCCTCGGGCAATTGGCGGCGGGGCCGTCGGAACTGCGTCAAGCTTATGCGCGAACGGCCGTCTATCGGCTGCAGCCGGCTGGCTCGCATCGTTCTGATCGACAATACCAAGGGCTTTGGCCATAAAGAGGCGCTCGAAATTTCTCCATAGACGGTAAGTGACGCACGGATGAGTAAGTGCGCTTGTTGCAATGACATGTGTGAAGCGGCGGTGCTTCGGCCGAGGAGGGAAGACAAATGCGACGCCTGATCGTTGGCCTAACCGGCGCAACCGGCGCAATTCTCGGCGTGCGACTGCTTGAGGCCCTTAAAGAATGCGATGTGGAATCCCACCTTATAATCAGCAACTGGGCACGGCAAACGATTGAGCATGAGACGCCTTACACGCTTAAACAGGTGTGTGCGCTGGCCACGGTCTACCACAATTCAACGAACATGGCGGCGGAGATCTCGTCGGGCTCGTTTATTACTGACGGTATGGTGGTGATACCGTGCTCGATGCGCACACTGGGGTGCATTGCACATGGTTATGGCGAACATCTGGTCCATCGCGCGGCCGATGTCATTCTCAAAGAACGGCGACGACTGGTACTCGTCGCGCGCGAATCGCCATTATCCGAACTGCACCTGGAAAACATGTTGAAGCTGGCACGCATGGGGGTGACAATAATTCCGCCGATGCCGGCCTTTTACAACCATCCCAAATCCATCAACGATATCGTCGACCATATTGTGGCGCGGGTTCTTGACCAGTTCGGCATCTCCGCGCCATTTGCCAATCGCTGGGATGGACATATCGTTACCTCAACCAAGACTGCATCCGGTGGCGATGAGACTAAAAGTCATGCGATAAAAAAATGATCTGTTCAAAAACTGTCCGGTCTGGAAATCGGTTTGACGATGGAGTTGACGACTGACGGCTTTTGATTAATCGAATAGGCGAACTCGATAGCGAAAAACGCATCATAGAATGCGTTTCTGCCCCCGGCATACTGTCGCTCGCCATCTTATTCATATGGAGTACCTCGACCATGGCTTCCAATACGCGTCCGAAAGACATGCGGACCTGGATCGATTTCTGCTCTCGGCATACTGTCGCTCGCCATCTTATTCATGTGGAGTACCTCGACCATGGCTTCCAATACGCGTCCGAAAGACATGCGAACCTGGATCGAAGAATTGGAGGAAGCCGGCGAGCTCATTCGCATCGCCAAACCGGTCGACCCGCTCACGCAGATGGGTTCGCTGCTTTATCAATCGCGGGAGAAGGCGCTGTTCTTCGAAAATCTCCCGCACGGCTGGCGCTCGCTCGGACAAGCGCCGGCCAATATCCGGCATGCAGCCATTGCCTTCGGTACCACTCAGGAAAAGATGGTGCCCTTGATCGCCGAGCGCATGGGCAAATGCATTGCGCCGGTGATGGTCGAGGATGGGCCGGTCAAAGAGGTCAAGTTCAAAAAAGGTGAGTTCGACCTCACGCATCTTCCAGTTCATGTCGCCGGCCAGCGCGACGGCGGGCCAGTGATCGGTTCAGGCCTGGTGGTAACGAAGGACCCCGACACCGGTCGGCGGAACGTGAGCTTCCACCGCCTTCAAATCAAGGGACCGAATAAATCCGGCATATTGCTCTACCCGCGTCACACCTGGAAAAACTACCTCAAATACCAGGCGCGCAATGAACCAATGCCGGTGGCGATCTTCATCGGTCATTATCCGCTCTATTACGCCGCCGCGGCAACGACGGGGGCCTATGGGCTCGATGAATTCGAGATCGCCGGTGGCTATCTCGGTGAGCCGGTGCGCCTGGTCAAATGCGAGACGGTGGATCTCGAGGTTCCAGCCGATGCGGAGATTGTCCTCGAGGGCCACATCCCGCCGCATTATCGCGAGGAAGAGGGACCGTTTTCCGAATTCCAGGACTACTACGTGACCGGGACCGGCAAGAATCCAATCGTCGAGTACCAGTGCATGACGCACCGGCACGACGCCATCTTTAAGAATCTGCAGAACGGCTCGGAGATGGAGGGCTGCGTCTTCCACAAGATCCCGATGAGTGCGGCCATCTTCCGGCGGCTCAAGGATGTCGGCGGCGGTCCCAATCTGCACAATGTGATGGTGATGCCCGGCGTCTTCGGGGTGGTCGTGCAGATGACGCCGCGGGCCTATGGCGAAGCCAAGAATCTGCTGTTGGCGGCGCTATCCTCTGAATACCAGCATCCGAAAATCGCCATCGCCGTTGACGCGGATGTCGACATCTTCAATCCGTCGGAGCTGATGTGGGCGCTGTCGACGCGGGTCGATCCGCAGAAGGATGTGACGATTATTTCTGGCACGCATAATCACGCCATGGATGCGAGCCTGACCGAACTCGGCGCGCCAGGGACGGCTCTTTGGCAGCGTTTCGGCTCGAAGATGCTGATCGATGCAACGATCCCGCCGCCCGCCGACCCCGAAGCCCGTGCGATGTTCGAGCGCATCCGCCCGCACAATCCGCAGCTCCGGCTCGAAGATTTCGCCGCTGAAAGCTCTCTCCCGCTGGTTCGCGCCCTGTCCCCGATGTTCTTTGGATCGAAGCTGTTGGGCGAACGCTGAATCTGCGGTAATTGGAATAACAATAAAATCTGACGCTCGGCCCTAAAGGGAGGCTAGAATGTCGAAACGGTGGCTGTGCGCGATTGCACTGTTGTTGATGAGCTTCGGCACCCAAGCATGGGCGCAGAGCTGGCCGACCAAGCCGATCCGGGCGATCGTCCCCTACAGTCCCGGCAGCGCGACCGACATCATTCCGCGCACGATTTTTGCCAAGGTCCAAGAACAACTGGGCCAGCCGATTATTGTCGAAAATCGTCCCGGGGCATCGAGCACGCTTGGCACCGCAGCGGTGGCTAAGGCCGAGCCCGATGGCTACACGATCCTGGTCGCCTCCTCGGCCTATACCATCGTGCCATTGACGGTTGCGAACATGCCCTATGATCCGTTGCACGACCTCGCGGCGGTAACCCCGTTGGCCAATATGGCCAATGTGCTGGTGGTCTCTCCGGATAAAGCAATCAAGACTCTCGGCGAATTCGTTACAGCGGCTCGCGCGCGGCATGGATCGATGAATTATGTCACCATCGGAGAAGGAAGCGCGGCACATCTCAATTCCGTGCGGTTTCTCCGTGCCGCGGGCTTCGAAGCACAGCCGATACCCTATAAAGGGTCGCCGGCCGGGCTGACCGACGTCATGACCGGGCGGGTCGATTTTTATTTCTGTCCGCTGTTGCCTGCGCTTTCGCTCATTCGCGACGGCAAGCTGACGGCGTTGGCAGTGAGCAGCTTGGAGCGCTCACCTAAATTGCCCGACGTGCCAACCACCATCGAAGCCGGGTTCCCAAACTCCGAGTATAATTTCTGGTTCGGTGTGTTCGCGCCCGCCAAAACTCCACCTGCCATCATCCAGCGGCTTTATGAGGAGATTACCAAGGCACTGCGCGATCCGGACGTGCAGGAAAAGTTGTCGAATCTCGGCGTTCAGCCGATGCCTATGTGTCGAATCTCGGCGTTCAGCCGATGCCTATGCCGCCGGCCCAGTTCGATGCCTATGTCCGCAAGGAGCTTGAGCAAAATGCGGTGCTCGTGAAGGCCGTCGGCATTAAAGCTCAATAACTATTTTTGCGGCTGAAAGACCACAGCCACCCGAAGACCTCGGTGCTACGAGGGAATGACGCGACATGATCCGGATCGGCATTATCGGGCTCGGCTGGTGGGGCAAGCAGATCGTCATGTGCCTGGCCGACAGCCCGCGCTTCAAGGTGGTGGCCGGCTGCGACATCGACACGAAAATGGCGGCACCGTTCGCGGCGGCCCATAAATTCGACCTCACCGGCGACTACAAGATGCTGCTCACGCGGCCTGACATCGATGCCATCGCGGTGGTGACGCCGCATGCGCTGCACGAGGAGATGGCCATCGCGGCCATTGCCGCCGGCAAGCAGGTGTTCTGCGAAAAGCCGCTGGCGCTCACCACCGCCAGCGCCGAGCGAATCTTGGCGGCCTGTGCCAAAGCCAAAGGCGTGCTCGGCATCGGCCATGAACGCCGCTATGAGCCGGCGATGGAGGAGATGCGCCGCCTGTTCGAAAGCGGCGCACTCGGGCGCCTGCTGCACATGGACGCCAATGTCAGCCACAGCAATTTCCGCAAAATGGACCCGGCGAACTGGCGGCGCGATCCTAAGCATGCGCCGGCCGGTGCCTGGACCGCGCTCGGCATCCATCTCGGCGATATGTTCGTGTCGCTGGCCGGTTCGCCGATCCGCGTCGCCGCACGCACCGCTTCGCAAGTTTTCCCGGCCCCGTCGGAGGATTTCGTCAGCGCGGAAATCGATTTTGCCAACGGTGCGCGCGGGCGCATCACTTGTCTGTCGACGCCGCCGTTTTACGGGCGCTTCACGCTTGTGGGCGACCAGGGCTGGGTCGAAGTGCAGGAAGGCGGCAATGTCGACAAAGGCATCCCGTCGAGCTTCGTGCATTGCGGAGCGGACGGCAGCCGGCAGATGCGCAACTACGACCCCGTCAATACCGTGCGGCTGAATTTCGAGGCCTGGGCCGACGCGGTCGAGGGCCGCGCGCTTTATCGCTTCTCCACCGAGCAATTGCTTGGCAATATCCGCATTCTCGACGCGGTCACCCGCTCGGCGGCGGCGGACGGCAAGCCGATCATGCTGTAGTATCGGGCCACAGGCGCCGCATGCAGCACGAAAAAGAACAGGTCGCACTCACTTCGATCGCGGCGTCCGCCGCGCTGACGATCGCCAAGGGCCTGGTCGGCGTCGCCACCGGCTCGCTGGCGATCCTATCGGAAGCCGGCCACTCGCTGATCGACCTCGGCGCCACGGTGATGACCTATGCCGCCGTGCGCATCTCCGGCAAGCCGGCCGACGCAGACCATCAATATGGCCACGGCAAGTTCGAGAGCGTCTCCGCGCTGGCGGAAACCGCGCTGCTGTTCCTGCTCTCGGGGGTGGTGATCTGGGAAGCGGTCAAGCGTCTGACCGAGCACGAAGAGCACATGGTGATCGCGAACGCCTGGGCGTTCGGGGTGATCGTCGTGTCGATCGCCGTCGATTTCTTCCGCTCGCGCGCGCTATCGCACACCGCCAAGAAGACCCAGAGCCAGGCGCTGGAAGCCGACGCGTTGCATTTTTCGTCCGATCTGTGGGCCTCGTTTGCCGTGCTGATCGGCTTAGGCGGGGTGCGGTTTGGCCTGTGGTGGGCGGATTCGGCGGCCGCGTTGGCGGTCGCGATCCTGATCTGCATCGCCGGCTGGCGGCTCGGCCGCCGCACCATCGACACCCTCACCGATGTGGCGCCGGAAGGCGCCGCCGAGAAAATCACCGCCATTGCGGCGAAAGTCTCCGGCGTGGTCGCGGTCGAGCAGGTGCGCGCGCGCGCCGTCGGCGAGACGACCTTTATCGATCTGACCGTCGCGGTCAGCCGCACGCTGCCGCTCGACCGGGTAACCGCGATCAAGGACGCGGTCGCCGCCGCGATCCGCACGCAAATACCGGGCGCCGAGCCGATCGTCACCACCGATCCGGTAGCGCTCAACAACGAAACCGTGCTCGACCGCGTCATGGTGATCGCGCGCAACCGCGCGCTCGCCGTGCATCACGTGACGGTGCACGACCTGAAGGACCGGCTGGCGATCTCGCTCGATTTGGAAGTGGACGGCAAGCTCTCGCTGCGCGACGCCCACGCCTTGGCGGACGGGCTGGAAAGCGCGATCGCCGCCGAGCTTGGCGCCAGCGTGGAAATCGATACCCACATCGAGCCGTTGCAGCCGCACCGCGCCTCCGGCCGCGAGGCGCCGGCCGAGCGCGTGAAGGCGATCGAGATCGCGCTCGCCGAGCTTGCGGCGGACGGCCGTACCCTGCGCGACGTGCACGATGTGCGCGTGCGCGAGACCGACGAGGGCGAGATCGTTAATTTCCACTGCCTTGTCGATCCGCAGTTGGGCGTGCAGACCGTGCACGAGAAGGTCGATGCGCTGGAACGCGCCTTGCGCGAGCGCTCGCCGACGATCAAGCGCGTGATCGGCCACGCCGAGCCGATGCGCTAACCAGCTTGCCTTTAGCCGCCATGCGGCCACGCGCACTCGGCGACGTATGGATGAGGGCGACGGCCACGATCCCGGTCAGCAGATAGCAGCCGGCACCGAGCCAGATGCTGACCTTGATCGAGAAAGCGATGTTCACGGCAACCGCGATGCTCGCCGCCAGTACGCCGGCAGCGCCGTTGATCGCCCAGAACCACGGCGTCGGCCGTGCGTTGATGGCATTGGCGAGCCGCATGCCGGTGGGGAAGCCGAAGCCCATCAGCAGACCGAGCGGCAAGATCATCACAATCGCGACCAGCGCCCGCACCGTGATTGAATAGGCCTCGAAGCTGCCGACGAGAACCGGCAGCCACGCCGGAAGAAAAGCAAGGTAGAGCGCAGTCAGTCCACACCACGACAAGGCACTAAGCGCATCGCTGATGGGCCAGCGATCGCTGAGCAAGCTGCCGATGCCGGTGGAGAGAATGATGGCGAACAGGCCCACGGCGAGGCCGTAGACCGGATGGCCGAGAAACAGCGAGAGCCGTTGGATCAGTCCGATCTCAACGAACATGAAGCCGAAACCGATCAGCAGGAAATAGGCCGTGCCCAGGCCGATCAATCGCGCCGAGACCTGTCGCGCCGAGGGCAGCGCCGGAAGGATGATGGTGAGGACAACGAGAACGAAGGACAACAGCACGATGATCAACAGCGTAATCGTGGCACCGAGATTGCCCTTGATCACGCCCGAGTTCGCCTCCATCGCGCGCAGCATGGCGACCGGATCGGTCAGCCGCAATTGATTGAAGAAGAATGGCCGCTCATCGGTGGGCGGCGACACGTCGAGATGAAACTTGGCGGAGAGCGCGCCCAGCGCCGCGGCGTCGGGCGCTTGCATGATCTGCCGCAGCGCCTCGGACGCCGCCGGTTGTCCCGGACTGATCAGGATGGAGAAGCCGAGCCGGTTCGCCGCGTCGCGCAGGGTAGCGAGATCCTCGGCTGAGAACGGCGCGCGGCCGACGATCAGCGTCGACAGATTGGCGTACGAGGCGAGAACGAGATGCTGCGCCGGGTCGGCTACGCCCATGTCGAGCAGGGTCGCCTTGGCTAGGCTGACCAGCCGTCCGGTCTCGTCGACATTGTCCGGCGCGTACCAGCGCGACACAGTGAACACCCCGCTTGGCGCCAGGCTCGCCATGAAGTGCCGCCAACCCTGCACCGTGTAGAGCCCATTCTCCGAGAGCGAGAAGGCGCCGACCCCGGTCGCGGCCCAAGTGTCGATCATGCTCATCTGCACGAGGTCGAACTGGCGATCGCGCCCCACACTGGCGAACCAGCTGCGCGCCTCGTCCACTTCCAAGCGCACGCCAGGGAGATCGGCGAGGTGGTTGAAGTCGCGGAAGCGGCTGATGAAATAACTGATGAAAATCGGGTTGAGTTCGACGCCGGTGACGTCGCGGAAGCCGAACAAATAAGCGGTCAACAGGTCGCGCCCGCCGCCCACCCCGATGACCGCCGAGCGGCCCTGGTTACGAATGTTATAGGCGAGGCTGGTGACGTCGTATTTGAGAAAATCCACCTCCTGCAAATTGCCGCTGAAGCGATACATCGCGGTCCCCGCATCGCCGTCAATGTTCATATAGCGCTGATCGACCTCGGTTTCCGGCATGGTCGGCGAGGCGCCCCACATTGCCGGAGATTCGTGCACGGTCTTTTCGGCGCGGATGCGCGAATACGAATTCCACTGCATGTGTTCGCTAATGCGGGGGTCCTCGGCCTTGCCTTTGGCGAAGGACAACAGCAGTCCATGCGGATGAATCGCTGCATTGCCGAGCGCGAGCAGCGCGAACACCACGAGCAGCGCGCCGGGCCGATGCAGCATGCGCAGCCAGCGCGGCAGCACGACCGCCCGCGCTTCCGCATCGCTGCAGCCGCGCGCGAAGGCCAAGGCCGCCGCCGCGCCGAGCGCGCCGACCATCAGCATGGCCGACACACCATCGAGCGTGCTCATCAGCACCAGCGCGCCGAGGCAACCGAAGGCGGCGCCGGCGAGGTCAAAGCCGTAGACCAGTCCGACCGGCCAGGGACTGCGCGTCAACGCCAGCGAGATGCCCATGCCGGCGAAAATATAGGGCGGCACCAGCGCGGCGATCAGCTTAAGCCAGAGCACGGCCGACAGGACGAAGCCGAATCCGGGGTCGAGCAAAACCGTCGAGATCAGAACGACGGTCGACAGCACGACGGTGACGGCAAATCCCGAGGCGATCCAGCTCAGATTCGCCAGCAGGCGCTCGGGCGTGAAGAATTCCTGGTTGAAGTAGACGATGAGCGAGCCGGCGGTCATGCCGAACATCGCCATGCTGATGGCGAAGAAGGCGAGATGATAGTAACTGATCACCGACAGAACGCGCGTCTCGACGATCTGCAGCACGAGAACGCATGCGCACAGGAGAAACAGTCCGCCGAGGAAAGCGATTTTTCGGGTCATCAATAAGCGCTACCTGCTACGACGCGGACCGTCCGAATTCAGCGTCGCAGCCCCGGATGCAGCTGGCAAGTCCCAAGCAACGAGCGCTAAGGCACCAGCACCGCTGCGCCCTGCAAGCGCCCGTCGCGCAAATCCGACAGCGCCTCATTGGCGCGCGCGAGCGGATAGCGCGTGACCTCGCATTTGACGCCGGCCTTGGGTGCCACTTCAAGAAATTCGAGCGCGTCCGTCCGCGTGAGGTTCGCCACCGACATGACGTGCCGCTCTCCCCACAGCAGCGAATAGGGGAAGCTCGGGATGTCCGACATATGGATGCCGCCGCAAACCACGCGGCCGCCCTTCTTCACCGCCTTGAGCGCGGCCGGCACCAGCGCGCCCACCGGCGCGAAAATGATGGCGGCATCGAGCGGTTCCGGCGGCGCCTGTTCCGAGCCGCCCGCCCACACCACGCCGAACGCGCGCGCGAAGTCCTGTGCGGCGGTGTCGCCCTTGCGCGTGAAAGCGAACACGCGCCGGCCCTGCCAGATCGCGACCTGCGCCAGGATATGGGCGGCGGCGCCGAAGCCGTAGAGGCCGAGCGTCTTGCCTTCGCCGGCCATTCGATAGCTGCGCCAGCCGATCAAACCGGCGCATAGCCAAGGCGCGATCTCGGCGTCGTCGCCGCCATCTCGAAGCGAAACCGGCGCATAGCCAAGGCGCGATCTCGGCGTCGTCGCCGCCATCTCGAAGCGGAAAACAAAACCGCGCGTCGGCGACGGCGTGCGTCGCATAGCCGCCGTCGCGGGTGTAGCCGGTGAACACCAGCGTATCGCACAAGTTTTCGGCGCCGCTGCGGCAATAGGGGCAGGTCCCGCAGGTCGCGCCCAGCCACGGCACGCCGACGCGCTCACCCAGCGCAAATCCGCTGACGCCCGCACCCGTAGCGGCGACGCGGCCGACGATCTCGTGCCCCGGCACGATCGGCAGCTTGGGGTGTTCCAGCTCGCCGTCGACCACATGCAAATCGGTGCGACAGACCCCGCAGGCCGCAACCGCGACCAGGATTTCGCCCGCGCCGGCCTGCGGCAGCGGCCGCTCGCGCATGACGAGCGGGCTACGCGGCGCGTCCAGCACCATGGCGTGCATGCTCGCCATCATTCTTCCTTCCAATTCTGCGGCAGACATCCTAGATCAAAACCCATGCACACCGATACCGCCCAGCCCATCCGCCTGAAGGATTACCGCCCGCCCGACTGGCTGGTGGAAACCGTCGCGCTCGACGTGTCGTTGCATCCGACGCAGAGCAAGGTGCGCGCCACGCTCGCGCTCAAGCCCAACCCGCAATCGGCGGCCGCGCCGCTGGTGCTCGATGGCGACGGGCTATCGCTGGTCTCGCTCAAAATCGACGGAACCGCGCTGCCGCCGGAAAGCTATGTCGCAACGCCCGACAGCCTGACCATTTCGCAGGTGCCAAACGCCCCGTTCATGCTGGAGATCGAGACGCTGGTCGATCCGACCGCGAACACACAGCTCTCGGGGCTGTACCGCTCGAGCGGCACCTATTGCACGCAATGCGAAGCCGAGGGCTTCCGCCGCATCACTTACTTCCCCGACCGGCCCGACGTGATGGCGGTCTACACCACGCGCATCGAAGCCGACAAAGCGCAAGCGCCGGTGCTGCTGTCGAACGGCAATCTGATCGAGAGCGGCGATCTTGCGGGCGGCCGGCATTTCGCGGTCTGGCACGATCCGCATCCCAAGCCGTCCTATCTGTTCGCGCTGGTCGGCGGAAATCTCAGCGCTGTCGAGGATCGCTTCGTCACTTTATCGGGGCGAAACGTCACGCTGCGCATCTATGTGGAGCCCGGCAAGGAAGACCGCTGCGGCTATGCCATGGACTCGCTCAAGCGCTCGATGCGCTGGGACGAGGAGGCGTTCGGGCGCGAATACGATCTCGATATTTTCATGATCGTCGCGGTGTCCGACTTCAACATGGGCGCCATGGAGAACAAGGGCCTCAACGTCTTCAACGACAAATACGTGCTCGCCAGCGGCGACACCGCGACCGATGCCGATTTCGCGCAGATCGAGGCACTGCGACCGATGCTGATTTCGCGCAGATCGAGGCGGTGATCGCGCACGAATATTTCCACAACTGGACCGGCAACCGCATCACCTGCCGCGACTGGTTCCAGCTCTGCCTGAAGGAAGGCCTCACGGTTTTCCGCGACCAGGAATTTTCCTCCGACATGCGCTCGCGGCCGGTCAAACGCATTTCCGTTGTGCGCGGCTTGCGCGCGGCGCAATTCATCGAGGACGCCGGTCCTCTGGCCCATTCGGTCCGGCCGGAAGCCTATAAGGAAATCAATAACTTCTACACCAGCACCGTGTACGAGAAAGGCGCCGAAGTGGTGCGCATGGTGCAGACGCTGATCGGTGGGCAAAAATTCCGCGCCGGCATGGATCTCTATTTCGCCCGCCACGACGGCCATGCCGCGACCGTCGAACAATTCATCCAGTGCTTCGCCGACGCGTCGGGTCGCGACATGACGCAGTTCATGCGCTGGTACAGCCAGGCCGGTACGCCGAAGGTGACGGTCGCGGCA
>Ga0209385_1001042_pt1 | contig 11653 bp, 10 predicted proteins | sample NGEPerB_FD_184506 | JGI IMG/M metagenome (GOLD analysis project Ga0209385, IMG submission 184506) | Arctic peat soil microbial communities from the Barrow Environmental Observatory site, Barrow, Alaska, USA - NGEE PermafrostAB12-B... | ecosystem: Environmental > Terrestrial > Soil > Wetlands >... | reverse complement strand
CTGAAAATATTAAATACAGGTATGATTTCTTCTACGATGATTGTACTACCAGGATCAGGGACCTTCTTGAAAAATCAATTGGCGAAAATCTGAAATATCCGCCTCCTGAATCCGGCAGAATTCCTACATTCAGAGACATGGTCGCCAAATATCAGAATCCATATCCCTGGCTAAAATTCGGAGTGGATCTTATAATGGGATCAACAGCTGATAAGAAAGCTTTTTTCAGAGAAAGGATGTTCCTCCCTATTGATATGAAGGATGAATTATCAAAAACTGTTATTCAGAGATCTGAAAAGAGGATTCCGTTGCTGCAAAATCCGGTTGTGTTACTCAATTTTGAAGCTCCGTCAGTAAAGCAAAACTTTTTTATCTCTCCGTCTTTTATATTTACCCTGGTAATAATATTGATACTTATCCTGGCTGCACTTACAAAAAACAGGAGGGCTGTCAGGATAATTGATATTACAATTTATTCTGTTTTTTCACTGCTTTCGATTCTTATGATCTTCTTTAACTTTTTTACTGATCATGTGCAGATGAGATGGAACCTTAATATAATATGGCTTAACCCTTTTATTATAGTATGCCTGGTGATGCTGCTAATGAATAAAACAGGAACCCTTTGGTTCAGAATAGTATTTTGGTTTTCTGCAGGATTTATCGTTCTGCATTATGTTCTGCCACAGGATTTCAATATTGGGTTCATATTGCTCGCAATTATACTGCTTATCAGAAGTTCAGTGAGATGCGGTTTTAGCTGGAATCCACTAACACTAAAATAATATCTGAATTCACAATTGTTTTAGCCCCCCAGATGGGGAGCTTAAAAATCCTGGGATTATTCTTACCCCCAAATTGGGGAGAACAGGGGTAGAAATCCCGAAATGTGAAACATTATTAACCTTTAACTAATATTTAACATCCATTAACAAGAAGTTAAAAGTTTCGGAGCTTCTTTTGTAAACTGTTTTCAAAAAAACAGTTATGGTTAATGATACTCAAATTATTATATTTGCTACTTAAATTTTTTAGCTATGGAGCAAACTGCTGACATCAGGATTTTAAATGAAAAGATTGAAAAGGAAAGTTCCTTCGTCGACATTATCAGAATGGAGATGAATAAAGTTATTATAGGGCAAAAACACCTGCACGACAGCCTCATGATCGGTCTGCTTGCCAATGGGCACATTCTGCTTGAAGGTGTACCCGGGCTGGCAAAGACCCTTGCCATAAAATCGCTTGCCTCTATAATAGATGCAAAATTCAGCAGGATACAGTTTACACCTGATCTTCTTCCTGCGGACCTTATTGGAACTATGATCTATAGTCAGAAGAAGGAGGAGTTCATAGTAAAAAAAGGACCTGTCTTCGCAAATTTTATCCTAGCTGATGAAATCAACAGGTCTCCTGCAAAAGTTCAGAGCGCTCTGCTGGAAGCCATGCAGGAAAGGCAGATCACGATAGGTGAGAATACATTTAAACTTGATGAACCGTTCCTGGTTCTTGCAACACAGAACCCTATTGAACAGGAAGGAACTTACCCGCTGCCTGAAGCACAAATTGACCGGTTTATGATGAAAGTGCTTATTGATTATCCGGCTATGGATGAAGAAAAACTTATAATTAGAGAAAATATGGCTAAGGATTTTCCCAAAGCTAACACTGTCATCAAAACAGCTGATATAATACGAGCCAGGAATATTGTCAGGGAGGTATATATGGATGAAAAAATTGAAAATTATATTCTTAATATAGTTTTTGCAACAAGAAACCCTGAAAAATACGGCCTACCGGCATTTAAAAACATGATTTCATATGGCGCCTCCCCACGGGCATCAATTAATCTTGCTCTTGCCGCAAAAGCCTTCGCATTTATAAGGAGAAGAGGATATGTTATTCCTGAAGACATAAGAACGATCTGTCATGACGTAATGCGTCACAGAATTGGTCTGACCTACGAAGCAGAGGCTGAAAATATCAACCAGGATCATATAATTTCCGAAATTCTTAATGTAGTTGAAGTTCCCTAGCAGTTGCTCTATGAAAATTATCACGCTGTCTGCAGCATTATTACTGACCTGCGCTTGCAGCTATAGCCAGAATCTAATAGGGTTAAGGGAAAAGGAAGTCATGAAGTATATGAAGGAAAACCGTCACGACATGAATTACAATAATGTCATAAACAGCAAGTTTAATTATCTGAGATACTCTGATAATTCAGAGAATGAAACAGTATTGTTTTTTCTTACCCCCGATTCAGTCTGCAGAAGTGTGAGAATTATATGTGACGAAAGTATAAAATCTCAAAAAATTAAGGAACTCGATTCAAAGTACGTTAAAAAGGGAGAGAATAAATGGATCGACAAAAAGGGTGGTAAGGAATATCTAATTGAGATCATGGAAGGTAAATGGTCATGCATAATATCTATTGAACCCGATAAATAATTTGTTGTAAAAGTGGAAGCAACTGAATTATTAAAAAAAGTCCGGAGAATTGAAATAAAAACCCGAGGATTAAGCCGGCATATATTTGCAGGTGAATATCACAGCGCTTTTAAAGGTCGTGGTATAGCTTTCAGTGAAGTAAGGGAATATCAGTATGGCGATGATATAAGAAGCATAGACTGGAATGTGACTGCCCGTTTCAACCATCCATATATTAAGATTTTTGAAGAGGAAAGGGAACTCACCGTTATGTTGCTAATTGACGTAAGCGGATCGGGAAATTTTGGAACACAGGTAAGCTTTAAGCGAGATGTAATGACAGAAGTAGCTGCGGTGCTCTCTTTCTCCGCAATATATAATAATGATAAGATTGGCGTAATTTTCTTTTCCGACAAAGTAGAAAAATTTATTCCTCCGCTTAAGGGAAGAAAACATATTCTGAGGATTATCAGGGAACTTCTTGATTTTAGTTCACAAAGCAAGAGGACTAATCTCGATGAACCACTACGTTTCCTTACAAACGCCATTAAAAAAAGATGCACAGCATTTATTATATCCGATTTTATTGTTCCTGAATTCGAAGAAGCTCTGAGAATTGCATCAAACAAACATGATATTGTTGCTTTAAAGGTATATGATCCTGTTGAACAGTCAATTCCTGACATCGGCTTAATAAAAGTATCAGATTCGGAAACAGGAGAGGAAAAATGGATAGATACCTCATTTGCCGGTACCAGGATAGCTTATGAAAATTGGTGGAGAAGTCATATGGAAACAATAAAAAATACCTTTAAAAGATGTGGCGTGGATTCTGCTGAATTGCGAACTGATGCAGATTATGTAAATCCACTTATGAAGCTGTTTGAGAAAAGATAATTTTTATGAAGAAATTTATTATTTCCATATTTCTCTTTTTTTCAATTATTGTTTCATCTTTTGCTCAGGATGTAAAAATAACCTCATCATTCGATTCAGTAAAAATTTACATTGGCGATCAGATAAAGTACACAGTTACAATAGATAAACCATCGGATCTGAAGCTTTCTTTCCCTGTTTTCAGAGATACTTTGTGTAAAAATATTGAAATTATTTCCGGTCCCAGGATAGACAGTTCTCTTCAGAACGGAAGGACCAGGATTATCCAAAAATATCTGATAACATCATTTGATTCAGGACGATATCAGGTTAAACCTTTATTTGTCGAAGTTAAAAATGAAGGTGGATTAAAAAGATATTACTCAGACTATTCGACCCTGAAAGTTATAAGGGTTAAAATCGCTCCTGCTGATACCACAGCAAAAATATTTGACATAGTAAAGCCTTACAAAGCTCCGGTGACATTAGGAGAAATACTTCCATGGATCCTTATCGTTCTGTTGGCCGGAACGCTTACATGGGCTGCATTAAGGTATTTCAAGAAATTTATTAAATCCGAAACAGTAGCAGAGTCTTTCATTCCTTCGGAACCCGCTCACGTGATCGCATTCAGGGAACTTGAGAAGCTAAAAAGTGAGGAGTTGTGGCAGAAAGGAGAGATAAAAAGATATTATACAACACTGACTGAAATATTGCGTCAGTACCTTGAAAACCGGTACCGAGTTTTTTCTCTGGAGTTGACAACTTTTGAGACACTTGAAGCTCTTGTAAAAACAGGGTTTAAGAAGAACGGATCGTACAATGATCTTAAATCCGTGCTTACAGGTGCTGACCTGGTGAAATTTGCAAAATATAATCCTACGGCTGAAGAAAATGAATTGCATTTTCAGAATTCATGGAATTTTGTGCTAGCGACGAGGGAGATCGAAATGGCTGATGAACCGGAAGCAGAGAAGATAAGTATGAAGGAGGCCAGTATATGAATGGAATAGCCTTTGCCCAGCCGCTCTTTCTGTACCTTCTGGTCATCGTGCCGGTTATGGTTGTATTTTATTTACTTAAGCAGCAAAAGGTAACTGCTTCTGTAAGAATGCCTGGTTTACAGTCCTTTGCTGAAGCAGGAACCACATTCAGACTCATACTCAGACATATTCTTTTTGCCTTAAGGATTATTGCAATAACTCTTCTGATTATTGTTCTTGCCCGTCCTCAGAAAACTGATAAATACCAGGACGTTACAACAGAAGGAATTGATATCGTTCTGACCCAGGACATTTCAGGCAGTATGCTCTCACGCGATTTCAAACCCGACAGGCTGGAAGCAGCTAAAAATATTGCCACGGAATTTATTTCCGGAAGACCATACGACAGGATAGGACTCGTAGTTTTCAGTGGGGTATCATTTACTCAATGTCCGCTGACAACAGATCACGCTGTGTTGATCAACCTTCTTCGAGAAATCCAGAGTGGAATGATTGAAGATGGAACAGCGATAGGAATGGGACTGGCCACAGCCGTAAACAGGATAAAGGATTCGCAGGCTAAGAGCAAAGTGATAATACTGTTGACTGACGGAGTAAATAACAGGGGTGAAATTGCACCTGAAACAGCTGCTGAAATTGCAAAAACATTTGGCATTCGCGTTTATACTATCGGAGTCGGTACTCAGGGAATGGCTCCATATCCTGTACAGACACCTTTCGGAATTCAATACCAGGATATTCCCGTTGAGATAGATGAAGCAATTCTTCAGAAAATTGCAGAGACAACAGGCGGAAAATATTTCCGTGCAACTGACAACGATTCACTTGAAAAGATCTATAAAGAAATTGACAAGCTTGAAAAATCAAAGATTGATGTAAAGCAGTTCATCCGAAAGGAAGAGAAATACTTACTTCCGGCGTTATTTGCATTTTGTCTTTTAATGCTTGAATTAGCAGCCAGAACTACGATATTTAAAAACCTCACTTAAACGCAGAACAGACAATGCAATTGTTCAGATTTGCAAATCCAGTTTTTTTATACCTGTTGCTTCTGCTCCCGGTTTTAATACTGTTGTATATACTTAATGAAGTCAGGAAAAAGAATGCTTTAAAACGGCTAGGTAATATCAACCTTGTCAGCAGGCTGGTACCTGAAATGTCAAAGATTCGTCCCGCAATTAAGTTTATTTTACAGCTAATTGCTGTTATTGCCGGAATAATTATGATTTCCAGACCTCAGTTTGGTTCTAAGATTGAAGATATCAAAAAACAGGGAGTAGAGGTTATTATTGCACTTGATGTAAGTAATTCGATGCTTGCTGAAGACATTCAACCCGACCGGCTCACAAGGGCAAAGCAGGCAATATCCAGGCTTGTTGATATACTTGACAATGATAAAATAGGATTGATTGTGTTTGCCGGTGATGCATATATTCAAATTCCTGTAACAACAGATTACATTTCTGCAAAAATGTTTCTGTCGACCATTAATCCCAATATGGTGGCGAAACAGGGAACAGCTATAGGATCAGCTATCAGTTTGGCAATGAGATCATTCAGTCCGGGTGAAGGGAAAAGTAAAGCAATCATTATAATTACAGATGGTGAGAACCATGAGGATGACCCTGTAAAAGAAGCTGAAGAAGCATCAAAAGCCGGAATAGTAATTCATACAATTGGCATCGGGTCAACTGAAGGCGTTCCTATTCCGATTGTAAATAATGGGAAAAAAGACTATCTTAAGGATGCCACCGGAAATACAGTCATAACAAAGCTTGATGAAGACATACTTAAAAAAATAGCTTTAAGCACAAATGGAAACTATGTAAGAGCAAGTAATTCGAACATCGGGCTTGATGAGATCTATAACGATATCAAGAAAATGAAAAAACAGGATCTTGAGAGCACCATGTACACTGAGTATAATGATCAGTTTCAGGTATTTGCCGGTATAGCCCTGTTTCTTCTTATATTCGATTTTATGGTTATGGATAGAAAGAACAGAAGGCTGGCAAATATCAGGTTATTTAAAATTAAGGTTTAATCTATTTTGGCATTAATTATGTACAGTGTGATTCACATAAGAGAGAAGATGTCAATACTGAAAAGTTTTTTACTCTTTTCATTTGTGATTTTTTCAGCCACTCTGAACGGACAGACTGATAAGAAATTCATCAGAAAAGGTAACAGGGAATATGAGAAGAATAAATTTTCTGATTCAGAAATTTCCTATAGAAAGGCCATAGATAAAAATAAGCAATCTCCTGATGCTTTATTTAATATAGGGGACGCACTTTATAAGCAGAACAAGTTTGAAGATGCCGGCAAGCAATTTATTGAGAGTACAAATGAAGATTATGACAAGATAAAGAAATCAGAAGGATTATATAATCTTGGAAATTCAATGTTTAAGGCGAACAAGCTGCAGGAAAGCATTGACGCTTATAAAAACTCGCTTAAGCTCAATCCAGGCAAGATGGAGGCAAAATACAATCTGTCATACGCAGAGGATCTGTTGAAAAAGCAGCAGGAACAGCAGAAACAGCAACAGCAGCAGGATAAAAACAAGAAAGATCAGAACAAGGATAAAAACAAGGACGATAAGAATAAGGATCAGAATGATAAAAACAAAGATCAGCAAAAAGACCAGAACAAAAATCAGGATCAGAAACAACAACCAAAACAGCAGCAACAGGAAATTTCGAAGGAAGATGCTCAACGTCTGCTGAATTCAATGGCAAATGATGAAAAAAAGGTTGAGGAAAAAATCAAGCTTGATAAAGCTGAAAAAGAAAAGGTTAGGACAAAGATAAACTGGTAATTTGAATGGAATGAGAATGAAAAAAGCACTATTATATCAGTTAATCTTCTTGATATCTTACTCAGTTTCAGGACAGGATGTTTTTGTTAAAGCTGAATATCCGTCAGTTGTAAATGCAGGAGATCAATTTACAATAATCTGGACGGTTAATTCCGGAGGTGGTGAGTTTACTGCACCATCATTCAGTGACTTCTATAAACTAATGGGACCTCAGACTTCGTACAGTTCAAGTACCCAAATAATAAACGGGAAGGTTTCAAACGAAACTTCCTATTCCTATGTTTATTACCTTCAGGGAGTTAAAGAAGGTAAATTTGTAATCGCACCGGCTACATTTATTCTTAAAAACAAAACTTATTCCTCTGATTCCTTACGTATAGAAGTTATTGGAAGTAATTCTCAAAAGCAAAGTTCTGGACCGGGAAACACTAATTCAAATAATAATCAGGAGGTAGAATCTTCAGGCAAAGATCTTTTTATTAACCTGTCGGTTAACCGGAGAGAAATCCTTATGGGTGAACCGGTTGTTGCAACAGTTAAAATCTATTCGCGCGTAAATATTGCCGGAATTAATGAAATCAAATATCCCTCTTTTAACAGTTTCCTGAGATCAGATATTGCAACTCCGCCTCTTACTTCACTCCGGCAGGAAAATGTCAATGGCACGATATATGGTTCCGGAGTGATTCAGCAGTTTCTGCTTTATCCACAGGTTACTGGCGAAATAAAAATTGATCCGGTAGAGATTTCTGCTCTGGTTCAACAAAAAACAAAAGGTGAGTCTGATCCTTTTTTTGGAGACTTCTTCTCTTCTTATCAGACTGTGCCTAAGGTTGCTGCAAGCCAGACTGTCAGAATTAAAGTCAAACCGTTGCCTGGAGTTAAACCAGCCGATTTTTCAGGAGTGGTAGGAAAACTTGACCTGAAAGCAACTCTTAACAAACAATCTGTCAACGTAAATGATGCTGTAACTTTTAAGATAGTTTTATCAGGAACAGGTAATCTGAAAATTGCTTCCGTTCCGGTTCTGAAATTGTCGCCTGACATCGAAGTTTATGATCCTAAAGTATCTGATGACATAAAGAATGGAGTCAATGGCACTACCGGACAAAAAAGTTTTGAATATTTGATGATACCCAGGCATAATGGAGATTACACAATCCCTCCGATATCTTATTCGTACTTTAATATAGCCAACGGCAGATATGAAAAGCTGACAACAGAAGAGTTTCATTTCAGTGCCCAGAAAGTAAGCGGACAGAATTCAGGAGCAACAGTTTATGGAGGAGTAGGAAAGGAGGATGTAAAGTATCTCGGAAAGGATATCAGGTTTATAAAATCAGATCCGGGAATCCTTAAAAAAACAGATGATATTTTATTTTCCAAACAATCGTTTTACAGTGCTTATGCATTTTCGCTTTTTGCTTTCCTTCTGATTCTGTTTCTGAGAAGAGAACATATAAGACGAAATTCTGACCTCTCGCTGGTCAGGAACAGGAAAGCCGGAAAGATAGCGATCAAAAGGCTGCATTTGGCATCGGTTTGCCTTAAGAATGATGAGATAGATCAATTCTATGATGAGATTCTTAAAGCTATCTGGGGTTACCTGAGTGACAAACTTAATATTCCTGTTTCGGGTCTTACCAGGAACAATGCAATCACTTCACTTCAGGAACAGGGAATTGATGATGAAATTATAAATAGCCTCTCAAAAATTCTTGATGCCTGCGAATTTGAAAGATTTGCACCTTCTTCATCAGGTACTGAAGTTGCATCAATTTATGAAGGTGCCTCAAATTTCATTAAGTCAGTTGAAAACTTAATAGGCTAAAAAATGAACACAAAAAAACAATATATTTTAATCCTTCTTCTCATCTCTTTATTTGTTAATAGAGCATCATCACAGGGTACTGACAAAGACAAATTTTATCAGGGTGTCACCTATTTTTCTGCTGGCAGCTATAAAGAGGCATTACAGGTCTGGACAGATATTTATAATACAGGCTACAGATCAGCAAATCTTGATTATAACCTTGGGAATGCTTATTTTAAACTCAATAATGTTCCTTATGCTATCCTCTTTTATGAACGTGCAAGCCTGCTTAAGCCAGCCGATGAAGATATTAATTACAATATTCAGGTTGCAAAGACTCTGATTGTGGATCGATTCCAGGAAATTCCGGAACTATTTTTCATTAAATGGTATAATTTTGTCTCGTTATTTCTTTCCACAAACAGTTGGGCTAAAATTAGTCTTTCTTCTTTTATTCTTTTTCTTCTTCTGTTGTCATTATATATCTATTCGCCCAGACACAGATACAAGGTGATAGGATTTTGGCTGGCGTTCTTTTTTATTATATTGTCTCTTAGCTCACTTGCCTTTTCAAAGAGGAATAAATCACTGGTGTATGACAGTCACAAAGCAATAATATCCATTCCGGTAATAAGCGGGAAAAGTTCCCCTGACAAAAGCGGAAACGACCTTTTTGTGTTGCATGAGGGCACTAAAGTAACTATCGAGGATGAAGTAGGAGAGTGGACTGAAATAAGACTGTCAGACGGGAACAAAGGCTGGGTTCCTTTAAATACTGTAATTATTATTTAACCGGATTGCAACTATTTTGCTATATTTCTGGTCAGAATATTTAAGTAAATTCTTATCCTGATCATGAAAAAGCTCATTGTTACTTCTCTATTTATTTTATCAGTCCTTGCATGTAAAAAGAAAGAGCTCTCGCCTGAGGGACCTACTGATATCAGAATCAGAAATAAGTCCGATCTGACTTTCCAGAATGTAATCGTAAGCACTTCTGAGAAGACAGGAGATACTGTCACTATCGGAACTATTCCAAATGGTTCCACTTCTGATTACTTTCGAATCACAAAAGCATATCCTAAGGCAGAAATTTCTGCAATGATAAATGTTAATGGCTCACAGGTTAAATTTTCTACAGGGTCAGTAAGTTACACTTATATGCAATATATCGGAAGAGACAGGATCACATATGAAGTATACATTTCTAATATGACCAACAAGGAACTTTCTATAAGTGATGTCATTGAAGATGAAGCACTGGTTTTAAAATAGTTATTCAGATTCCACTTTCATCTGCATAATGGAAGAATACGTAACTGCCTGCCCCAGAAACTGCTATAGCACCTGTACATTCAGGGTGCAGGTTGAAAACAACACTATCCGCAGAATTCTTCCATACTCAGAAAATCTTGCCACCCCTGAGGGTCCTTGCATAAAAGGGCTGTCTTATATTGAAAGAACCCATTCACCTGACAGAATTATTCATCCTCTGATCAAAACTTCTACCGGAAAATTTGAAGAAATTGGCAGTAAAGAAGTACTGGACAAAATTGCCGCCAAACTAAGTTCTATAAAATCAGAATATGGCACAAAAAGCATATTATGGTACAAAGGAAGCGGAATGTCGGGACTTACAAATGATATCGGGTATTCCTTCTGGAAAGAATTCGGGGGAACAACAACTACATATGGCAACCTGTGCTGGCCAGCGGGCCTAGAAGCTGTAAGACTGACCTTAGGTTCTGTAAAGCATAACGTACCATGGGATCTCGAAAATGCCAGAACTATTATAATCTGGGGTAAAAATCCTGCTGAAACGAATATCCAGGAGATTGCTTTCATTACCAGAGCAAAAGAAAATGGCTGCAGGATAATTGTTATTGACCCATTACGTACACCTACTGCTGATAAAGCAGATATTCTTATCAGTCCAAAACCTGGAACAGACGGAGCACTTGCCCTCGCTATAGTTGGAGTACTTATTGAAAATGATCTTATCGATCACGAATTCATAACAAATCATGTAAATGGCTTTGACGAATTAAAGCAATCATTGCACATCTCGACTAAACAAGCTGAGCATATTACCGGCATTCCTGAAGAAAATATAATTGAGCTTGCAAGGATAATCGGTAAAAACGGACCATTAACAATAGTGCCTGGATATGGGCTACAGAGGCATCAGAACGGAGGACAGACTATACGAACAATTCTTTTGCTTTCAATACTAACAGGTAATATTGGCAAACCGGGTTCAGGATTTAATTATGCAAACCTTCAGAGTTATATTTTCGATGATCTTAAAGAACCTTTATCATATTATCCTGATCCGGCTAAAGATGCTCCATTCAGACGAACTATTTCAATGGCAAAACTGGGAGCCGATATGCTGAAGGTCATCAATCCGGTACTTAAAGCAATATGGATTGAGAGAGGTAATCCTCTTTTACAATCGCCCGATACGCACAAGGTCAAAAAAGCTTTTTCAAACCTGCAGTTTAAAGTTGTTGTAGAACAATTCATGACAGATACTGCAGCTATGGCAGATATTATACTTCCTGCCAAAGATATGTTCGAACAATCTGATATAATAAGTTCATACTGGTCACCTTATATTCAATTCAAACCTAAAATAATTCAGTCTCCCGGTGAGGTAATGCCTGAGAGTGAAATTTATTTTCACCTGGCAAAAAAGCTCAACCTTAATAT
>Ga0209385_1001037_pt1 | contig 11676 bp, 10 predicted proteins | sample NGEPerB_FD_184506 | JGI IMG/M metagenome (GOLD analysis project Ga0209385, IMG submission 184506) | Arctic peat soil microbial communities from the Barrow Environmental Observatory site, Barrow, Alaska, USA - NGEE PermafrostAB12-B... | ecosystem: Environmental > Terrestrial > Soil > Wetlands >... | reverse complement strand
GAGCGGCGGTGGCCTTCTTCGGTGTCCTGGGCTACGAGCTCGACCCGGGCGCGCTCAACGACGTGGAGCGGCAGGAGGTTGCGGACCAGATCGCCTACTACAAGGCCCGCCGGGAGCTCTTCCAGCACGGCCGTTTTGTGCGGCTGCGGAGCCCCTTCGCCGGCGACGGTAACGAAACGGCCTGGATGACCGTTTCGCCCGACTCGCGGCGTGCCGTGGTGGGCCACTATCGCGTCCTCAACCGGCCCAACCGAGGTCCGTCGCGGTTGCGGCTGCGCGGTCTGGATCCGAGAGTCTCGTACCGCGTTTCGGTCTGGCCGGTTGGCGAAGACCCCGTCTCGACCGCCAACACCGGGATCCGCGGCGGTGACGAGTTGATGCGCGTCGGCCTGCTTGTCGCCTCGGAGGATCCGGTCGAGTCGCGCAGCGTGGGCGACTTCACGGCCAGACTGTTCGACCTGGAGGCGCAAGAAGCTCCGCGCCGGCGCGGTCGTGCATGAGTGGCGGCCGGTTCGCGATCGCGGGTCACTACCGTCCAGGTGAGAAGGCCCGGACTGGAGGTCGGTGATCCTATGACGGCGAAACCGTGGACTGCTCCCGAGCTGACCTCGGAGAACCGTCTGCCGATGCACAGCGTGCCGCATACCGACCGGATCGCCCTGGACGGCCGGTGGCGCTTTCAGCTGCTCCACACTCCGGAAGAGGAGCCGGCTGCGAACTGGAGCGAGGTAGAGGTCCCCGGCTGCTGGACGATGAGCGGGTCGGTCGAACCGCTTGGGGGCTTCTTCGATCTGCCCCACTACACCAACGTCCAGATGCCGTTCCCCGGCGATCCGCCGCATCTACCGGACGTAAATCCTACGGGTATCTACGAGCGCGACTTCGACCTACCTGCGGCATGGCTCGCCGACCGCCGCATCGTCCTTCACGTTGGTGCCGCCGAGAGCGTCCTGATCGCGACCGTCAACGGCCACGAGGTCGGCATCAGCAAGGACTCCCATCTGGCAGCCGAATTCGACGTCACGAGCGTGGTCCGGCCCCGGGCCAACACGATCTCGTTGCGCGTCGTGAAGTGGTCCGATGCCACCTACGTTGAGGATCAGGACCAGTGGTGGCACGGCGGCATCACCCGCTCGGTGTATCTCTACGCCACGCCGCGGGTCCACCTTGCGGACGTTCGGGTCAACGCCGGCCTCACCGACGACCTCCGGACCGGCACCTTCGAACTGATCGCCGACGTCGCTTTCGACGGCGTCAAGGGCGAGGCGGGCTGGACGATCGAGTCGAAGCTGGGCGAACTGTCGCCGCTTACCGCGATCGTGCCGCTCGCGAATGTGGGAAGCGGTCCGCGCGTGAGCCGGGCCGATTCGGAACCACTGACTCGCCACCGCTTCGATATGGCGGCGAAGCTCGTGTCGGTGGGCCTGGATGGCTCCGACAAGGCCGAGTGGGATGCTCTGGCGCCGCTGCTGCATCCGCCCGTAGATGGGCGCGTCACGCTTGGCGCCCGGATCCCCAGCGTCAGGCAGTGGTCCGCGGAACAGCCGCACCTCTATCCCTTGCACGTGGTTCTGCGATCGCCGTCCGGCGAGGCCGTCGAGGAAGTGGATCTCAAGGTCGGATTCCGCCGAGTCGAGATCGAGGGTGTGCACCTGCTCATTAACGGCGCCACTGTGCTGATCCGCGGCGTCAATCGCCACGACTTTGATCAGAACACCGGACGGGTGATCTCGGCCGACTCCATTCGGGCGGATCTGGTGGCGATGAAGCGGTTCGGGTTCAATGCCGTTCGGACGTCCCACTATCCCAACGACCCGGTCTTCCTGGATCTTGCCGACGAGCTGGGCCTGTACGTCGTGGCCGAGGCCGACATCGAGTCGCATGCCTTCATCGACCGGCTCTGTGACGATCCACGCTACCTGAACGCGTGGGTGGATCGAGTCGCCCGGATGGCCTACCGCGACAAGAACCATGCCTCGGTCATCATTTGGTCTCTGGGCAACGAGTCGGGTCATGGCACCAACCACGATGCCGCCGCGGGCTGGGTCCGGCGCTACGACCCCTCGCGGCCCCTCCAATACGAGGGCTGCATCCGCTGGGATTGGCTGGCCGACCAGAAGGTCAGCGACATTCTCGCGCCGATGTATCCGCCGATCTCGGCCATCGTCGGCCATGCCCAATCCGGCAGGCAACGGCAGCCGCTGATCATGTGCGAGTACTCGCATGCCATGGGGAACAGCAACGGCACTCTGGCCGAGTACTGGGACGCCATCGAGTCCACGGACGGGCTGCAGGGCGGCTTCATCTGGGAGTGGTGGGACCACGGCCTGGTTCAGACGTTGCCCGACGGCACGACCCGGTGGGCATATGGCGGCGACTTTGGCGATCAGCCGAACGACGGCAACTTCTGCCTCGATGGCCTGAACTGGCCCGACCGAACTCCCAAGCCGGCGATGTGGGAGCATCGCCAGCTCGCGGCACCCGTGCGCGTCACCCCCGGCGTCGATGGAGCGGGCGAGGGTTCCATCGAGCTGTCGAATCGCCAGTATTTCACCGGTTTGGGTTGGCTCCGTGCGTCCTGGGAGCTGATTGCCGATGGCGAGACAATCCGTCGCGGCGAATTCGACCTGCCCGATGTCGGACCAGGCAGGCGCACGCAGATGCGTCTTGCCGGCTGGACACGGCCGCTCCCCGACGGCCGCGTGCTATCGCTGACGGTTCGCTTCCGGGCCGCGGCTGAGCTGGCCTGGGCACCGCAGGGGTTCGAGGTCTGCTGGGCTCAGCTTCCAATCGCCCCGGGTATCCCGGAGTTATCCCGACCGTCCGCCCGGCCCCTGGCCGCCCTCCCCGACGGCGCCCCGGTTCTCGACGGCGACGGTCTTCTCGTCCACGCGATGCTCGCCGCTTCCCCCCGCCTGTTCCTGTGGCGAGCTCCCACGGACAACGACCGAATTGCCGGCCTCACGGCCCAATGGCGCGATTGGGGAGTGGCCGATCTTGTCCGCGGCGCCGTGGACATTCAGCGCGAAGCGGGCTCAATCGTTGTGACCGCGGAGGAGCGCACCGCGGCCGGGATCGTCGTGGGTCACGTCCAAACGTTCCGGGCCTTGAGCGGTGGTGGCGTGCTCGTGGAAGAGACGGTTCACATCCCGGAGGAACTGGCCGATCTCGCCCGTGTCGGGATCGTGCTGGAGGCGTTGCCGGGGCTGGAGCAGGTCGAATGGTTCGGTCGCGGACCGGTCGAAACGTACCCGGACAGGCGCCGAGCCGGTGCCGTCGCGCGGTGGCGCTCCACGGTGGCCGAGATGTACGTGCCGTACGTTCGGCCGCAGGAGAACGGCGGCCGCAACTCCGTCCGCTGGCTCGAGCTTTCCGATGGCGCCGGCCGGGGGTTCCGTCTGGCGGCCGATCGGCCTTGCCAGGTCTCGGCGACGCACTACCGGGCCCTGGATCTCGCCACCGCGATGCACGACGTCGAGCTGAAACCCAGGCCAGAGACGATCATCCACCTGGACGTCGCGCACCGCGGCTTGGGGACTGCCAGCTGCGGCCCGGACACGCTGCCGGAGTATCGTGTTGGGCCTGGGACGTACAAGTGGTCGTGGTTGATCGCCCCGCTCGGGGCGCGCCCGACCACCTGAATCGCGCGCACGCAGGAGGCCTCAATGTCTGAGTTCAAGGTCGGCATCAACCTGTGGAGCCAGGGCGGCAGCTGGGCGGAGTTGCTCGACGCCGCGCAGACCGTGGACCGCCTGGGCTACGAGCACCTCTGGACCTGGGACCATGTCAAGGCAATCTTCGGCGATCCGGACCAGCCCATCCATGAGGGCTGGACCACGATCACGGCCTGGGCTATGGCAACGCAACGGGTCAAGGTCGGGCTCATGGTTGGGGCGAACACGTTCCGCAACCCAGCCCTGGTGGCGAAGATCGTGACCACACTCGATCACGTCTCGGGCGGGCGCGCGATCCTCGGCATAGGCGGCGCGTGGTTCGAGCTCGAGCACACGGAGTTCGGCTTCGACTTTGGCAGGAGCCCAGGAGAGCGCCTCAATTGGCTCGACGAATCGGTCGGCGCCATCCGAACGCTCACGTCCGGCGGCAAGGTCACCTCGCCGGAGGGCGGCCGCTACGAGTTCAACAATGCCAGCATCAACCCGCTCCCGGTCCAGAAGCGCTTGCCGATCCTGATCGGCGGCAACGGCCGGACCAAGACGCTGCGCACTCTCGCCCGCTACGGCGACATGTGGAACGCTTTCGGCCTGCCGGCCGAGGTGCGCGAACTCGATGGCGTGCTGCGGCGCCACTGCGAAGAGGTGGGCCGAGACGAGGCCGAAATCGAGCGGTCGATCAACCTCTGGCTCGTCATCCGCGACTCGGAAGCGGAGGCGCGGCGCGAGTGGGCCGCGGCGATGGAACTCAATCGCACGCCATTGGAGAGGGGTCTGGAACCATCGCGGCCCGTCTTCGGTACGCCGGAGACCATTGCCGAGCGACTTCTCGAGTATTGCGACGCCGGCTTTACGACGGCGATATTCGAAATACCCGCGCCGTATGACCGCGAGACCCTGGAGCGGCTGGCCAAGGAGGTCAGGCCGCTCGTGGCGAAGCAGTCGGCCTGACCGTTTGGGGTGCGCCTGGCTCCGGCGCCTGGCGGGCTCCACGAGGCTCCCGCCGCTCAGTGTGGTCCGACAATCGTGCCGACAACCAGCCCCATGACCACGACGACCGCTACCAGCACGAGGAATACCGGCCAGGCGGTCAGCCCGAGCAATCGTGCGCGCCGCGAGACCGGTGCCGCCGCGGCTGCACGAGCATCGGCCGCTCGCTGGCGTGTCCTTCGAGTGGCGAGGATCAGCCAGCGGACCGTGACCCCAAACGGCACGAACGCGATCGCCACCAGAGGGATGGAGAAGATCCCCAGAAAGTGGGCTGTGTAGATCGCTCCGCCCAGGCCGATCACAGTCAGCACGGCCACGGCGAGCCGACCCAGCGTTGATGGCCGACGTCGGCCGCCCCGCCGCTCCCAAATGAGTATCTGCAATGCGAGCGCAGCCGCACCGATTGCCGCCAGAACGACCAGCCATTTCATGTCGGCGACCAGCATAGGACTCGCGAAGCTGTCGCGAGAGACCGTTGGTAGGGTCGCCGTGGGCTTCGGTTCACGGCCCTGGCAGGGGCCGGCAGGCCGCCGGCCATGTGACTCCGGCGCTTCCAAGGAGTATTCTTGGCAAGGCGGCAACCAGATCCCGGCCGCCTCGTAAGATGCGGCCCTCGTTCAGCTGGCCCGCAAGGAGTACGTCATGCCGTGGGGCCTCAGTCCTGCCCACCTGATCATCCTGCTAGTCATCGTTCTGATCGTCGTCGGCCCGGGAAAGCTGCCCGATACCGGCGCGGCGATCGGCAAAGCCCTGCGCGGCTTCAAGGACGCGATAGAAACCGGCGATAGCCACCAGGCGACTCCGCCGGTCCAGCCGGTCGCGCCCCCGGCCTATCCCCAGCAGCAGTACCCGCAGCAGCAGTACCCGCCGCAGCAGCAGTACCCGCCGCAGCAGCCGCCGCAACAGCCGCAGTATCCGGCGCAGTACCCGCCGCAGCAGCCGCCGTACGCTCAGACGCCCTACCCGGAGCCCGTGCCGGCTCAGCCGTATGCGCCGCCGACTGTCCAGCCGGCTCCGCTCCTTCCGACCGAGCAGCCCGTTGCACCACAAGGCGAGCCGCCTCGCCAGGGCTGAACCTCGAAGTACGGGCGAACTCCGCCCGGAGGCATTTGTCGGGCGCGCGCCGCATGCCGTCGGCAGAGGGGAGCCAAACCATGACGACCCATTCTGGAATCGTCGGGGGCCTCGCCTGGGGTCGTTCGAGCTTCGGACCGCGGCTCCGATTGCCACTCTCTTGGGCGATCCGTTGAGCTGTACCAACCGTGACCTCGACCACGATCTTACCGCTGGGCGTCGCCGGTTGCGACCGGGACGACCGTGATGGCGGCTCTCGCCGGGCGCCTCAGTTGGGCCACTGCCGAGGACGACCGACCGAATTGCGCATTTCTGGCCGGCGGGTCGACCTATACTCGCGCGGCCGGTCGGCGCTCCTCGGCCAGAGGTTCGTCACGCGCCGACCGATTGAATTGGAGGAGATAGGGATGGCTGCGAGGACGGTCCGCGACTTCCAGGTCGGCTTCGACATTGCGCCGGTAGTCGACGCCTGGGCCGGTCCGAACCACTACGGTTTCCGCGGCGTATCGCCCGACGGCACGCGCAACTACCAGCGCGGCAACGGGGTTCTGACCGGCGCAATGCCGCTCACCGTTCGACAGAGTGGTGCCGGCGTACACCTGGAGGCGTGGATCCACGCCACGATCGTGGCTCGCGTTTGTGCCCTCTTCCTGATCCCGACCGACATGGGCATCGAGTCCGGCGGCCTCAAGGGAGTCCTGCCGCGGTCGATGGCCCGAGACTCGGTCAACAAGCTGCTCGCCCAGCTCGGTCAGCCGCCGATCGCCTAAGCCCCGTCATGGCCGAGTTGGCTCCTGCGACCTCGTTCTACACGCTCGAATCCAAGAATCGGCGCGAGTCGATCCTGCTGGTCGTGCAGTCCCGAGGCCGACGTGGCCCCACCGAACTCGGCACCGACGCTTCACCAGGTTTGGACCCCCGCCTATACCCGTTGCGCCGGGCAATTAGCTTGTATCGGTACGGATCGAGGATGGGGCGTATGAACTCCAAGACGGTGCGTGACTTCAACGTGAATGGCGACGTATCGGCGATAACGGACTCGTCGGCCAGCAGTAACGACCTCAAGCTCATGGTTGTCGACCCGGACGGCACGCGCCGATACCAGCGCGGCCACGGGCTAATGGTGAATGCCCAGCACGCCAACGTTCGCCAGTTGGGCCCGCAGGTGCATCTCGAGGTTTGGACCCACGCGACATTGCTCGACCGGACCTCCAGCCCAGGTATGCTGCCGGCGAACATGGCCCTTGAGTCGGGCGGTCTCCGTGGCATGATCCCGCGGAAGAAAGCCAGGGAATCGGTCAACCAACTTCTGGCACAGCTCGGCCAGCCACCCATTTCGTAGACCCATCCGGGCTCCGACCTGACGCCGGAGCTCGCTCCGAGACTGGTTCGGGACGCCGGCGCCACCCACTTCGACTACGATCCAACCGTGAGCGAGATGGAGCCCGCACGGCCCGACCGCGATGGTCGCATCAGTGTCCTCATCGACTGCGACACAGGCATCGACGACAGCCTGGCGCTGCTCTACGCCGTAGCCTCGCCCGAGTGCGAGCTGGTCGCCGTCACCTGCACCGCCGGCAACGTCGATGCCCGCCAGGTGGCGGAGAACACCAGGGCTGTTCTTGAGCTGGCCGGTCGTTCGGATGTGGAAGTGGCGATCGGGCGCGAAACGCCGCTCGCCCGAGCCCTCGTCACGACTCCGGAGACCCACGGTCCGCGGGGCATCGGCTACGCGCAGCTTCCGCCTGCCGCCTCGGCTCTCTCGTCGCGCTACAGCCCCGACCTGATCGTGGAAGAGGCTCGCCGCCGGCCCGGCGAACTGACGCTCGTGACGCTTGCGCCCCTGACGAATGTGGCCCTCGCGGTCTTGCGCGAGCCCGAACTGCCGCGACTGCTGAAGCGGCTCGTGATCATGGGCGGCAGCTACCGGTCGTCCGGCAACACCGCGCCGACGACTGAGTGGAACGTCAACGTGGATCCCGAGTCGGCCAAGATCGTCTTCGAGGCGTTCGGGAGCGGGGCGGCTGGGCCGGCCGGCGGGAGCCCGCGTATGGCCGGCGGGAGCCCGCGTATGGCCGGCGGGAGCCCGCGTATGGCCGGCGGGCCTCTCGATGGCGGGGTTCGCCCGATCGCCCTCGGCCTCGACGTGACGGAGCGGGCCAGGATGCTGCCCGAGCACCTGGCCGCCCTGGCCGAGCATGCCGGTTGCGCCGCCGATGGCGGGCGCATAGACGGCAGGACGAACGGGGTGGTGCGGTACCTCGCCGACGCCCTCCGCTTCTACATGGAGTTCCACAGCCGCTACGACGGCTTCTACGGCGCCTTCATCCACGACCCGCTGGCGCTCGCGGCGGCTCTGGATCCGACGCTGGTCCGGACCGAGGCGGTGACGGTGGACGTGGAATTGGGCGGACGCCTGACCACCGGCGAGACGGTCACGGACTGGCGGCGCGTCTGGGGCCGCCCGCCGAACGTGGACGTCGCCGTCGAGGTGGACTCGGCCCGCTTCATGGGCCGCTTCATCGAGCGGGTGGGCGAACTCGCCGCCCGGCGGGCCCTCGCCCGGTAGATCTGGCAGTCGCCCCCCAAACCTGACAAGCTGTCGCGGCGCGGCACCCGTTCATCCGACCTGGCCGCGCTCCGTAGAGGAGAGCAGGAGAGATGGGTTTGCTGAAGCGCTGGATAGCTCGCCAGTTCACGACCCGCGTGATCGTCCTGATGCCCGTGGCGATCGCGATCAACATCGTCCTTGGCTACACGGTCCAGAGCGTTCTCAAGCTGCCGATATATGTCGACTCAATCGGCACGATCCTCGTCGGCTGCGTAGCAGGGCCCTTGCCCGGCGCCGCGACCGGCATCCTGAGCAACCTGATCTGGCAATACGCGCCTGGCATTGGCCCTGGTTCGCAGATCGGCCCATTCGCGGTGACCGCCGGCGTGATCGGCTTCATGGCCGGCATCTGGGGTTATCTCGGCGTGTTCCGCTCCCGACCCGCGAGCGGCCTTCGGCTGATCGTACCGGTCGCGATCGCGATCGCGATCATCGTCCTGCTGGCTGCCCGGATGTACACGATCCCCCAGTACAGCGACCCGGGCATGGGCTATCCGGGCTGGGTCAACGTCGCGATTGTCGCAATCGGAGCCGCCGCGTCCATCTCTGTGGCTCTGTTCGTCTTTCTGCGCCGTGACGCCGGCGGGGCCTGGGTCGCCGTCGCCGGTGCCGTCACGGGCATCGTCGCCGCTATCGTCTCGGCGCCCATCGCCGCGGTCGTATACGGCGGCGTGACCGGCTCGGGGACCGACGTCATCGTGGCAGCCCTGCGCCAGGGCGGGGCAGATGTCTACAACGCCTCTCTCGGCCAGGGCTTGCTGAGCGACCCGATAGACAAGACGATCACGAGCTTCCTCGTCTTCTTGATCCTGGCGGGAGCCTCGTCCCGGTTCCTGGCCCGCTTCCCGCTGGGCGATCGGCTGATCAGCCCGGGAGCAAGTGACGCCGGAGCGACCGACGGCAACTAGTCCAGTGGCTGCCGAGGCCGAAGACGCGCTTCTGCCGGGATTTGTCCGTCGGATCCCAATAGGCCGGTATCGCGCCCTGAACCCGATGACCAAGGCCGTTCTTGCCGTCGTCGGGGCGATCGTCGCCTTTGGCGTGCGTGGCTGGACTGGCCCGGCGGTCGTGTTCGTGGTCGTTGTCCTGAGCGCATGGACGGCTGGAGTTCTGCGTCGGATGGCGCCATTCGCCCTGGCGACGCTGCCGCTCGTGGTGTCGATCCTGGTCGTGAACACATTCCTCTATCCGAACGCGCATGACGCCATCGCCACGGTCGGACCGTTCTCTCCGACCTGGACCGGGGCGACGGCCGCCGCCCAAGCGACGCTGCGAGTTGTCGCCTTCGGCCTTTCGGCGGCGCTCTTCGCCTTGACCACGCCTGTCGACGACCTCCTGGTGGAGCTGGAGAGGCGGGGTCTGGGACGGCGCGGGTCCTTTGTCGTTGGCTCGGCACTGGGCGCTGTTCCGCGCACCCTCGAGCGGGCACGTGAGGTAGCCGACGCCCAGCGGGCCCGCGGCATGGACACGGAAGGCGGGCTGTGGCGTCGCTTCCGCGGCCTGGTGCCACTCATCGGCCCGGTCCTTTTCGGGGCGCTGGCCGAGGTTGAGGAGCGCACGATGGCGCTCGAGGCGCGAGCCTTCACGGCGCCCGGCCGGCGGACGATCCTGCGATCGCTGCCCGATTCCGGGTGGCAGCGGGCAGGCCGGTGGCTGCTACTGATCGGCTCGCTGGCCGCGGTGGCGGTGACTCTGGCCACCCCGGTGCGGCTTCCGTGAACGCCGGCCTGGTTCTGGTCGGGGCGAGCTACCGATATGCGGGCGCGTCGAAACTCACGCTCCGTTCGGTCGACCTGCGCCTGGATCCCGGTCGGGTCGTGGGCGTTGTGGGGCCGAACGAGTCGGGCAAGTCGACGCTCTGCCTGGTCGTGACCGGTCTCGCGCCGGGCGTGATCGGTGGACGGCTTCAAGGGTCGGTCGGACTCGATGGCGTTGAGCTGACGGCGATGCGGCCGCATGAACTGGCCCAGCAATGTGGGCTGCTTTTCCAGAACGCGGCCTCGCAACTCTCCAACATGGCGGCCACCGTTTTCGAGGAGATCGCCTTTGGGCCCTGCAACCTGGGGCTGCCGGCGGCCGAAGTGGTCGAGCGGGTCTGGTGGGCACTTCAAACCGTTGGCCTCGAGGAACTGGCGTCGCGCGACCCGGCGCGTCTGTCAGGCGGGCAGGGCCAGCTGGTGGCGCTCGCGTCCGTCCTCGCGCTGCGGCCGCGGTATCTCCTGCTCGACGAGCCTACGAGCGAACTCGATCCGGCGGGGACGGAGTTCGTGGCCGCGGCCCTGGAGCGGATCGTCCAGGAAACCGGAGCCGGCATCCTGCTCGTCGAGCACAAGACGGATGTGCTCGCACGCATCGCGGACGAGGTCGTGGTGTTGGACCACGGGGCCGTGGTGCTTTCGGGCTCGGCGGCGGTGGTCCTCGCCGACCCACGACTCGCGCAGCTGGGCGTCGAGCCGCCTGGCCGGGTGCGTGTGGAACGGGCCGTTCGGGCGGCCGGGCTCGGGTGGTCGGCTGAGCTGGCGGAGGCGGTCGAATGACCCCGCCGGGTTCGGCCCCCGCAAGTTCGTTTGCTGCCGTGCCTCCGATCGAATTCGAAGCCGTCTCGTTCGCCTATCCGGACGGCACGCGCGCGCTCGAGGAATTAGGCCTGCGCATCGAACCCGGCGAGTCGGTTGCCGTCATCGGCGGGAATGGCTCGGGCAAGTCGACTTTCGTCCGGCATCTCAACGGCCTGCTGCGACCCACGACGGGGCGCGTACTCCTGGACGGTCGAGACATCCGGCCGATCCACGTCGCTCGGCTTGCCGGTCTGGTCGGGCTGGCCTTCCAGAACCCCGATCGGCAGCTATTCGCAGGGCGGGTTGCGACCGAAGTGGCCTTCGGTCCGCGCAACCTGGGCCTGCGCGGCGCGGTGATCGACGAGCGAGTGGCCGCAGCCCTGGAGGCCGTTGGGCTTGGCGGAGAAGCGGCGTCAAACCCGTACGACCTGGGCTACTCGCGTCGCAAGCTCCTGGCGCTTGCTTCGGTCCTGGCGATGCGGACGCCGATCCTGGTACTCGACGAGCCGACCACGGGTCAGGATGTGCGGGGCGTCGTCCGGGTGCGCGAGGTGGTGGCCGCCGCCGTCGCCGAGGGGCGGACGGTCATCGCGATCAGTCACGACATGAGCTTCGTGGCGGAGAGCTTCAGGCGGGTGGTCGTAATGAGGGCCGGACGCGTGGTGGTGGACGGCGCGCCGGAGGCGGTGTTCGGGGAAGCGGCCTGGCCTGAGCTGCGGGCCGCACATCTGGAGCCGCCGCGCGCGGCAGTGGCCGGAGCGCGGCTGGGGCT
>Ga0209385_1001035_pt1 | contig 11692 bp, 7 predicted proteins | sample NGEPerB_FD_184506 | JGI IMG/M metagenome (GOLD analysis project Ga0209385, IMG submission 184506) | Arctic peat soil microbial communities from the Barrow Environmental Observatory site, Barrow, Alaska, USA - NGEE PermafrostAB12-B... | ecosystem: Environmental > Terrestrial > Soil > Wetlands >... | reverse complement strand
CAATAAAAAACCGGCCGGAGAAAAAATCTCGGCCGGGCACACGCGTCCCCGGCCTTTTAGCGATTTATTTTACGTGGCTGCAAGCCGGCCGGCTCAAATGACCACGGGATAAGGTGTTTGTAGCGGGGCCACCCGCTTCCCGTCAAGGCACCCATCGGGTTAGATCGGCGCCTCGCACGTGAAGGGGCGCCGTGGCACTCACATTTGGCATCGAGGATAAGGGCATCCTGCCCGACCGCATGATCGCGGCGCTGGCCGCGGCTGGCGGGATTCTGCCCTCAACCGATTTCGTGCCCGACCAGATCCAGCCCGCCAGCCTCGATCTGCGGCTGGGCGAAGTGGCCTACCGCGTGCGCGCGAGCTTCCTGCCCGGGCGCACCACGGTGGCCGAGCGTATCGACGGGCTGAAGCTGCATGAAATTTCGCTCAGCGACGGCGCCGTGCTGGAGACCGGCTGCGTCTATATCGTGCCGCTGCTCGAAAGCCTGGCGCTACCCGACGAAATCTCCGCCGCCGCCAATCCGAAAAGCTCGACCGGCCGGCTCGACGTGTTCACCCGCGTCATCGCCGATGAGACCCGCGGCTTCGATCGCATCGAGGCCGGCTATCACGGCCCGCTCTATGCCGAGATCAGCCCGCGCACTTTTCCGGTGCTGGTGCGCGAGGGCTCGCGGCTCTCGCAGATCCGTTTCCGCCGCGGCCATGCGCTGCTCGACGCGCCCGCCTTGCGCGCGCTGCATGCGCGCGAGCGGCTGGTGGATGGCGACGCCGCCGACGTGAGCGACGGCGTCGCGGTCGGCGTCGATCTGTCGGGGCTCGGGCCGGGCGGCCTGGTCGGCTATCGCGCTAAGCGGCATACCGGGCTGATCGACGTGGAGCGGCGCGCCGGCTATGCGGTGCTCGATTTCTGGGAGCCGATGCAGGCGCGCCCCGACAAGAGCCTGATCCTCGATCCCAACGAGTTCTACATCCTGGCGTCGAAGGAAGCCGTGCAGGTGCCACCCGACTACGCCGCCGAGATGGTGCCGTTCGATCCGCTGGTCGGCGAATTCCGCGTGCACTATGCCGGCTTCTTCGATCCCGGCTTCGGCTATGCCGGCGCCGGCGGCAAGGGCGCGCGCGCGGTGCTGGAAGTGCGCTCGCGCGAGGTGCCGTTCGTGCTCGAGCACGGTCAGATCGTCGGGCGGCTGGTGTACGAGAAGATGATCGCGAAGCCCGACAAGCTCTATGGCGCCGGCATCGGCTCGAATTACCAGGCGCAGAGTTTGAAGCTCAGCAAGCATTTCAAGGCATGAGGGTTATGCTCGGCGGCTGCCTTATTCGGCCGCGACCGGATATTGATCCGTCATTGTTCTTGGCGCTCCGATCACGCGATTGCGGCCCGTGCGTTTGGCTTCGTACAGAGCTTCGTCGGCGTGTTTGAGCAGGACCTCAAAACCTGACATCGCCAGGCTCGCGCCGGCCACGCCGATACTGATGGTCACCTCGAGATTCTCGCCCGGCAGGGCGCGGGTATGAACTTGAATGGCTTTGCGCAACCGCTCGGCCGTGGTCTCAGCGGCTGCTTCATCGGTTTCCGGCAGCAACAGCACAAATTCTTCGCCGCCAATACGCGCCGCCACGTCGGTCTGGCGTTTCGTCGTCTTACAAATATACGCGACGGCCTTCAGGACCAAGTCGCCGGCGTCATGACCGAAGCGGTCGTTGATCGATTTGAAGTTGTCGATGTCGAGCAGCAGCAGCGAGAGTGGCCGGCCGTAACGCTGAAAGCGCGCCCATTCCGCGCGCGCCAGTTCTTCAAAGTGTCGGCGATTGAACAGCGCGGTCAGGCCGTCCGTGGTCGCCAGCATGCCGAGGTCGACCACGAGCCGGTCCGACAGGCCGCGCTCCGTCACCGCCTGGGGCAGCCAGCGCAACAGCAGAAGGCCGAGCACGAAGCCGCCCGCGACGATATTGAGCATTTTCGGGATAATGACGAGCGCGGGGTTGCCAAGACTTTCCGCCAGCGCCGTCGGGAAGAACCCATACTGCCCGCCAAAAAACAGCCCGAAATAAACATTCTCGATGAGGTTGCGGCAGGTGTCGATCGCGACCACCAGCAGCAGCAGCCGCGTCGTTCCGAAAATGCGGGGGTTGCGGACATATTCGAATAGAACAATCCCCAGTACGGCCAGCCACACCAGGACTGCCACACAGTAGATGAGCCCCGTTATGAGCTGCACGCTCATGGCTGTCCCTGATTTTTTTGTGCCCCACCTATCAACGCGCGGGCGCGCGCAACGGACGTTTTCACAGCGTTGTTCTGTCCAGGTTGGTTTACGAAATGTGAATTTCGGCCCTCGGGGCCAGGCCGATGGCGATTGGGCGCGCGTAATCGCCCGTATTCTTGGCGGCGCCGGGCCGCGCTTTCTGACGGCCCGTTTCGCCTTGCCTCCGGCTCTTTCGACGCTGGCCCCTTTTGGGCGGCCTTGTCTTTGGAGCCTCGGGCAAGCCTGGCGGCCCGCCGTCAGCGAGCTCCTGGCAGGGGATCGTAGTGCCCCCGGCAAAGCAGTTTGCATTTGCGCAAACTGCGTAAACTTGTTTGCGCGTGCCCCGGCGCCGCCCGGGAGCTTGGGGGGTTGCGTTCATCCCCCGCCCGCGGGCGCCGCATCCGATCCCACTTGCATGACGCCTCATGACAGCGCCCTCGGTGGACCGAACGCGGCCATGATAAATCCGCCCCGGCGAGCGAGGATAAGTTTTCGGCCGAGTTTTGTTTTGGTGTATCGTCGACGCCACAGGGGGCGTGACGCTGCTTGCCGCTGGCGCCCGTCATTCGCTATGGTCGGCGCGCGCGGGCGTAGTTCAATGGTAGAACGGCAGCTTCCCAATCATATTTTTAGCTCGCCGTTCACTAAGAAATCCAACAAAATCAGCACTTCTCCTTGAAAAAGGCCCGTGAACATTCAATGTACGAACGAGTATTTGCGCAGCTAAAAAGCAGGCAAGTTCGTGCGTACAAAACACTGGCCCCATCCACTCGACACCGGCCCCGGTATCGCGCCGGAAATCGAGCCGTTCGGGCCGCCGATCCCGGATGAACCTTTCAAGCTCAGGCCGCAGCGTGCCGACTTCCCCATCGGCAAGATCGGAACCAGCGACGCCGCCCTCGACAACTTCCTTGATGCGGTGATGGCGTTCGATGAGCGCGAGCGCATCATTCTCTACCGCGACCCGACAACGGATGGCTTGCAGCTTCGATTGGGACGCCACAGAGCGACGTGGTTGTTTTATTGGGATGACCGGCGTCATCGCCGCCGCAGGATCACCAGCAAGCGGCTAGGCTTCTTTCCGGCCATGCGTACAGAGGACGCTCGCGACGCCGCGCGCATCGAACGCGGCAGGGTCGCGGCCGGTGAAGTCGGCCTCGGCAAGCGCGAGGCGGTCAAGGTCGAAACGTCGCTCGCCGAGTACGTGGCTCATTTGGAGCGTAAGTCCGCCGCCAAGCATAAACCGGCGCGTTGGGCCTATAACGTTCGGCACTTGGTGAAGTCGATCATAGCGCCACGGTGGGGCCAATGGAGCCTTGCCGATGTGGCGATGCACCCCGGCGCTGTCGCTGACTGGCACCGCGATGTGTCGGAGGCCAATGGCCCCGTGTCGGCGAACCACTGTTGTCGCGTGCTCCGCGCCGCGTACAAGAGGAGCGCCAAGCGCGACGTAAGCCTACCGCAGCGCGACCCGTGCTCGGCTGTCGAGTACAACATTGAGACGCCTGCGCAGAAGGCCATGGCCTTCCGTGACTTCCCGAAGTGGCTCAAGGCTTGGCGGGCTATCGAAGTCGGGCCGAAGGCACCGGCCCGCAAAGAGTACCATCTGTTTTGCCTTCTTACTGGTATGCGGCCCGGCGAGGCCGCGCGCATCCGCTGGCGCGATGTGAAGCCCGCGCTTCGCGTCGTCGAGATACCCGGCGCGAAGGCGAGCAACACAATCCAAATCGTTATGAGTGCGCCGATTGCCCGCGTTCTCAAGGAAGCGCGTAACCTTGGCAAGCCTAAGAGTGGTGACGTGTTCGTGTTCGCGCACTGCGGACAAGTCGGTCAACGTGAAGATTTACCGGCTCGGGGCCATGCCCTTAGACATACGTGGCGCACTGTCGCTGCAGACTGCGGCGTCGATGAACTACTTGCGCATTTCATGCTCGGGCACGTTCCGCAGAATATCAGCCAAGCCTACATCACGCGCCTTGTGCTCTCCGCCGGGCCAGCCCTTCGTCAAGCGCAGCGCAAGGTGTCAAAGCGCATTTTGCATTTGCTCGGCTCTGATCCGACGCTTGCGTCAACGGCCGCTTAAAATTCTTAAAGCCGACGCTATGCCCCGATAGCGACCAAACTCTGCGGCGCGCGAAATGTCGCGATGGGTCGATTGTGTTGCAAAAGTCGAAAGTTGCAGGGCAACGAATTTTCGCGAAAAATCCGAAACGGGAAGCAATCGCCGATTCGTATAAACCCACCATTCCGCGCCTCGCTCCAATCTCTCGGCAAATTCAAGGTGAGGGTTGCTGCGGTCAATCTCGACGCTCAATGCACGCGCCTCGCCGGGACGCGGGCCAAAGGTCGTGAAGAAGCCTGATTCTGCGATAGTGTTTAACGATTGTCTTATGGTTTCGGCGTTTTGAGTTAAAGTTGTGGCGAGCTCAGCAGCGGTAACGGAAAGCGCTGCGTTGTTGGATGTTGCGGAGCCCCGCTCCAACCTTTTGGCGATCCGCGACAGCGCCATGAATCCGAGCGTGGCGGGTGAACCCTGACGGCATCCTGATACAGTAACGGCACCGGCGCAGAAGAATTTCACTCCGTTGTCGATAATGCGCGACATCAAAGACGACCGCGGGCCTTATCGGTTCGACATCAATTGATGAAATGTATTGTTAAGTCCATATTTGTTAGCGATTAGGACGGTTTCCGATAATCTGCTATATTAAATTGACAATGCAACGCCATCGGACCGACAACTCGAGGCGACTGCATTCGAAGCACCACATCAGTGCGCTGTTAGGCCTTTTGGCGCTCGGTCTTGTGTCGGCGCCCGCCATTGCGCAAAGCGACTACCCGACGCGAGCCATTACGCTGATCGTTCCGTTCGCCGCTGGCGGGCCTTCCGACGTCGTTGCCCGCATCGTCGGCAGCCACATGTCGCGCACGCTCGGCCAGCCGCTCGTGGTTGAGAACGTTGTCGGGGCCGGCGGAACGACGGGCGGCATCCGAGCCATGCGGTCACGGCCGGACGGCTATACGATCATCATGGGTCATATGGGAACGCATGCAGCCTCGGTCGCGCTCTATCCCAACCTTGCCTATAACCCGTCCAGCGACTTCGAACCCATCGGTATAGCGGCCAGTTTGCCGGTACTGATTCTCGCCCGGAAGAATTTTCCGGCAAAAGACCTCAAGGAGTTCGTGAACTACCTGCGAGACACCGCTTCCAAGCTCAACATGGCGCACGCCGGAGTGGGTTCGGTGTCGTTCACCACCTGCCTGTTGCTCAATTCGATCGTCGGGATAAAACCGACCATGACGCCCTTCCAGGGCACCGGACCCGCGATGAATGCCCTGGTCGCCGGCCGTGTCGACTACATGTGCGACCAGGTCGTCAGCGTCGTTCCTCAAATCCAAGCCGGCACCATCAAGGCTTATGCCGTGGGCACCGGCGCACGTAATCCGGCCTTGCCCAATATCCCGACCACGATCGAAGCGGGACTGCCTGAATTCCAAGCTTCGGCATGGAATGCCTTGTTCGCGCCCAAAGGGACGCCGCCGGCGATCGTCGCCAAATTAACCGCCGCGCTCAGCAAGGCTCTCGACGACCCGGACACGCGCAAACAACTGCTCGACCTGGGCAGCGATATCCCCAATCGCGAGCAACGAACGCCGCAGGCTCTTGCAGAATTGGTAAAGAGCGAAATCGCAAAATGGACGCCAATCATCAAAGCTGCGCTTCCCGCGCAGTGACGCATGGTTAATGGCGGAGGTATCATGATCGGCCGCAAACCAGTGTGACGAACAAAGGCCTGCATTTGCGGCAAAGTTTTCACGCTATTTTTATCTGTTTTGGGCATGACTAATGCTGCTCAGCAGCGAAAACTCGCGAACAGCCGATATTGCTGATTCAAAAATCGCGAGCCGATGGCGACGACACCTCGGTTAGCCCGCTCCCAAGATGGAGTTGCGAACATGTCCAACCGACTTCTGGTCATCGACGACGCCAACATCCATCGCATGATCCTCTGCCGGATCGGCGAGAAGGTTGGCTTCGAGACGACGGGGGCTGCCTCATACGAGGAGGCCGCCAAGCTGCTGCGTGAAAATGAATTCGACTGCATCACGCTCGATCTCTCGCTCGGCGAGCGAGCGGGCGTCGAGGTTCTGCACCTCCTCTCGGTGATCAAATGCCAGGCGCCGGTCATCATCATCAGCGGCTCCGAGGACACGGTCTGCGAGGAAACGCTCAAGATCGGAAAAGCGCTCAATCTCAATCTCAGCACGCCGGTGCCGAAGCCCGTCGACCTCTCTGTCTTGCGCGAGGAACTGTCGCGCATCGGAAAACAGGTCAACCTGCAGAAGCTCGTGCACGCTCCCGTTTGATTGGCGCCGATGAAGCCTCGCCGCAGGCGATCACTCCGCGCGCTCGGCATCGTCAGTGCCGCGCTGATCTGCACCATCATCGGCGGCAACCTGATCTTCCTCAGCAATCTGCGCGAAAGTACGCTGCAGACGGCGGAAGCCAACCTCACCCGCTACAGCCTCACGCTGGCGGAGGAGGCGGATCGCTCGTTCAAATCGCTTGACCTGGTGCTCTCGAGCATCGGTGATTATCTCGGCCGCAGGGGCGTCACCGACGGCACATCCTACCAACGCATGATGTCCGACCAGGAGACGCATCTCCTACTGAAGGAAAAGATCACCGGCCTGCCGCAAGTCGAGGCGGTGACGATGATCAATACGCAAGGCAAGCTGATCAACTTCTCGCGCTACTGGCCGATTCCCGACGTCGACGTGTCGGATCGCGACTACTTCAAGGCGCTGAAAGCCGACCCCAATCTGGAGACCTTCATCAGCGCGCCGGTGCAGAACCGCGGCAGCGGAACCTGGAACATCTACATTGCCCGGCGGCTGAATGATCCGAACGGCGAGTTCATGGGTCTGCTGCTGGGCGCGATGTCGCTGCAGTACTTCGAGAACTTCTTCGGCTCGACGTCGCTCGGCGGCAGTTCGGTCTCGCTGGTCCGTGAGGACGGCACACTGCTGGCGCGCTACCCACACTCGGACGGCATCGGCCAGCCGTCTTCCGGCGCCGGACAACGCGCGCTCGCCGCCGGCGGAAACCTCCGCGAGTTGAGCGCCAACGATCATAAAATGCGTATCCGCTCGGCGCGGATGCTGCCGAATTATCCCGTGCTGATCGCGGTGACGCAGACCGAGGAAAACGCCTTGGGCAGCTGGCGCGCCATGGCCGAGCTGTTGAGCGCCATGTCGCTGGTGAGCGCGCTCGTCGTGCTGATCGCGGCGTTCGTGGTCGCGCGCTTGTGGAAGAAGCAGGAAGATTTCGCCGAAGCTGCCGAAGCGGCGAATGAGGCCAAATCGGCCTTCCTTGCCATGATGAGCCACGAAATCCGCACGCCGATGAATGCCGTGCTGGGCCTCGCCACGACCTTGCTGGATACCGAGCTCGACGCCGACCAGCGCAGCTCGGTGCTGGCCATTCATGACGCCGGCGACAACCTCATGGAAATTCTCAACGACATCCTGGATTTTTCTAAGCTCGAGGCCGGCCAGCTGTCGCTCGAACAGATCGCGTTCTCGCCCAAGGCATTGGTGCAAAATGCGCTGACCATCATCGGACCGCGCGCAGCGGCCAAGGGCCTGACGATCCGCAGCGTCAACGACACGCTGCTGCCGCCGGCGCTCAAGGGCGATGCCGGCCGCATTCGTCAGGTGCTGCTCAATCTGGTCTCCAATGCGGTGAAATTCACCGCGGCCGGCGAAGTCGTGGTGTCGACGCGCTGCCGCGCGCGCGACGATACCAATGCAACCATCGAATGGGCGGTCAGCGATACCGGCATTGGCATTGCGCCAGAGCATATCGGAGCCTTGTTCACGAACTTCGTCCAGGCGGACAGCTCGATCAGCCGCCGCTTCGGCGGCTCGGGGCTCGGGCTGGCAATCTGCAAGCGCCTGGTGGAACAGATGGGCGGCGAGATCAAAGTGATTTCGACACCGGGGCAAGGCTCTACTTTCCGCTTCAGCTTGCCGCTGCCGGTCGCCGAGCACGTGGCGCTGCCGGAGCACGACGATCAGACCGTCTACGCCCAACTAACGGCGAGGATCGCCGCGCTCGGTCGGCCGCTGCGCGTTTTGATCGTCGATGACAATCCAATCAACCGCCTGGTCGCCGCCAAGATGCTCAAGGGCTTCGAAATCGAGACCACCATGGCTTGCGACGGGAACGAAGCGGTCACGGCGGCCGCCAGCTTCAGCTACGATGTCATCCTGATGGACGTCCGCATGCCCAACATGGACGGGCTGCAGGCGACGCGCACCATTCGCTCGCGCGGAGGCCGCTTGCAAACCGTACCGATCATTGCATTTACCGCCAATGCATTCGCGGAAGACGTGAAGGCGTGCCGCGCAGCCGGCATGAACGACCTGGTGGTCAAGCCGGTGCGCAAGAAGGTCATGGTCGAGGCCATTCTGCGCGTGTTGTCGAGCCACCCGCCGGCAGTCGATACGGATTCCGCCGTCGTTGCGCCGCCGCTGGTGCCGGCGCAGACGCTGACGGCGGACACTGCTGCGGCGATCGATCGTAAGGCCTTCGAAGATCTGGTCGCGGAGATCGGTAAAGAAACAGCAGCCGAGACGCTGGCGATGTTCGCGCAGGAAACCGACGATCGCCTCAAGTTGTTGCGGCGGCTTTCGATCGAAACCGACCGGCTCACGATCGAGCGGGAGGCCCATACACTCAAGAGCGCCGCCGCAACCTTCGGCCTGCGCGCGGTCGCGCAATTGGCGCGCTCGCTCGAGCGCGATGCGCCCCACATCGCGGCGGGCGACTATCGCGCGCTCGTCGATCGCATCGAAGCGGGTTTTGCCTCGGCGCGAACGCAGTATTTGGCACCTGTGTGTACCGAAAACCAAATCCGGCGATGATTTCGGATTTTTGCGTGTGAAATCCTCGTTCGGGACGAGGTGTCCTTTCCGAAAATTCTATCCGAGCTAGATTCGCATCGTAAGGCAGAATCATTGCATCATTGATAGCGATGTTTGCAATCCTGCACGCACTCGGAATGTTCGTCGTCGACCTGTTCAAGTCGCGGAGCCGGCTTGAAGCCGAGAATTTGTTTCTCCGTCATCAGCTCGCCATCGCTTTGCGGCGGGCACCACCTCGTCTTCGACTGCATGGAAGTGATCGCACACTGCTCGTATGGATGACCAAGCTATGGCCGAGCCTTCTCGGTGCGGCCCAGTTGGTTCAGCCGGAGACCATCCTGCGATGGCATCGCGCCGGCTTCAAAATCTTCTGGCGTTGGAAATCGCGAAATAGAGCAGGGCGGCCGAGGATTGATCGCGACCTGCGTGATCTGATCCAGCGGATGAGCAGGGAAAACCAACGGTGGGGTGCGTCCCGGATCCATGGCGAGTTGCTGATGCTCGGGTTTGAAGTGGCCCAGTCGACGGTCTCGAAATACATGGTGCGGCCTCCGAAGCCGCCATCGCAAAGTTGGGAGACGTTTCTACGAAATCACGCTGAGGCGATCGCCGCCATTGATATGTGCGTTGTGCCGACGCTAACCTTTGATCAGTTGTTTGCATTTTTGGTTCTGGGGCATGGCCGGCGACAGTTGCTGTGGTTCGACGTGACACGGCATCCGACTGCCGAGTGGCTGGCTCAACAGATCACCGAGGCATTTCCCTGAACATCAGCGCCGACTTATCTGGTGCGCGACAATGACCGAGCCTACGGACATGTCTTTACTGGTGAGAGCGATGGGTACCGTTCCGCGATTTGGCCCGGCTCGCGGGAACCTACCCCGTAGCTCGCGCTCGCGGCCCGCTGGTGGACGGTCCCACGGTCACCGTTCTTAAGCGCCGGAGCGGTCACCGTCCCTGAGCACTCCCTCCCGCCGCCGACTCGTCACCATGGCCGGAGGGCCTCGGCAACGCCATGCCTCGCCACTAGGCTTAAGCTCAATTCACCATGCACCGCAGGCAAATCGTGCAGCGCCCGCGATCTTAACCAACTAAGTGTTTGTTTGCTCGTTGTTTGTTTGGTGACAACGACAGTTGACGAGGCTTATTTGGTGCGCACGATCGGTTGACGCAGCGAGTCCCAATCCACTCGCCCTAAGTCGGTTCTTTCCGGTTCTCCCAGAGCCCGCCAATGCCGAACGGCCTGCCGTCCTTCATGGCGATGGCATAGGGCTGCTTAGCTTTCTGCCCCTTGATCGCCTTCCATTCGAAGAAGCCGTCGACCGGAACAATACAGCGCCGCCGGCGATAGGCATCCCGGAAGTGGTTGCGTCCCGGCCCGTCACTCTCGCGGCCGATCGGCGCATCGATAGCGCTGAGTATCGGCCAGCCGCCGGATCGAGCAGCACGACCGGCCGGCAAACCCGCGCCGCTTAGCGAACAGAGTGCACGGATGCCACGCGGCTAACGTTGCTGTGGGAGCAGCTGACTCTTAATCAGCGGGTCCCAGGTTCGAGCCCTGGTGCGCCCACCATAGGTTGCGGTGTGCTGCACCAAAATATCCTATAAAACACAGCGCGTTTTACAATTTCTTTGGTTTCTTGTTTTTTAGTAACACAACCAATAGGACATGCCGGCCGCAGCTTGGTCACACCTAGGTCACTTAAAGGGTCTAGTTTTTCAGGCAGCCCGTTAGCTCAATCAGCACAACAGCGGTCCCCTCGCAGTTGAACGGCGTCGCCCTTATCCGCAACCGCTTTATCACGAGCCTTTTCGAGTTAGTGCTTGAGACGCAGCATGCGACGGTTGAGATCAAATAGCGCCTTTGCAATCTCATCTTCGAGGAGTTGCTGCCTCCGTTCAAGATCGAAAATGTGATTTGGTTTCGGCACGATAATTCCAAAGCTCGTGCCTGAGATTATTCAGAGAAAGAGCGGACGCTACGAGAACGGGGGACTAAGCCCTCACCGTGCCGAAAACGTCCGCTCATCTTGCACATCGAAGAAACCGAAGCTCCTCACGCAACCCGCTTCTTCAATGCTTAGTGCAAGAAGAACTGGAAGCCGCTGAAGAGTCATTGACTTGGATCAGACAGCGTTGCTGACCAATTTTTCGATTTGGCATGAGGAGGTTAGATGGAGCTCAGTTGCTTATTGCCTGTACTGACCACTCGTGGATCCGTACAATTGAAAGCGGAAAAAATGGCGAAGACGCACAGTTCAATATCGATTTGTAAAATCGAGGAGAACGTCATGTTTGGGAAAACCTCTGTATGGCCGAGCTTTATGCCGTCAGTCTGATTTTTGTCAACCGATCCTTCAGCGTATCGTTGATCACCGCTCTTAGCCGGCCGAATTCGGCCCTCGCACTGGTTCTCCTAGCGGTCGCTACGATGTTGAGCCTGACGCTACTTTGGCCGTTCGCAACTGGGCTCTTCCGCTTCGGGCCTCTGCACTTGGACGATCTGGTCT
>Ga0209385_1001034_pt1 | contig 11694 bp, 12 predicted proteins | sample NGEPerB_FD_184506 | JGI IMG/M metagenome (GOLD analysis project Ga0209385, IMG submission 184506) | Arctic peat soil microbial communities from the Barrow Environmental Observatory site, Barrow, Alaska, USA - NGEE PermafrostAB12-B... | ecosystem: Environmental > Terrestrial > Soil > Wetlands >... | reverse complement strand
CATGCGGTGGCGCGATGCAGCAAGCGCTGGCCGGCCGGCCGCGCGTTGCCCCACGCATCGATGAAGGCGCGCCACCGCATGCGCGTCGGGCAGCGCGACCTGACATTGGCGACGACCTCGGCACAGCCCGCGCCCAGCGCGTTCGCGACGACGAACTCGCGTGGCAAGCCGAACGGAAAGTCGAACGCACCGAGCCACGGTTCGGGCCGACGCAGCCATGCGTCGAAGTCGTCGAGTCGGGTCAGCGATTCGATGTCGAGAAGGCGCAGCGTGCCGCCATCCAGCCGGCCGATCGCGACCGTGATGGGCTTTCGCCGCGACGGGCTCGAAGTGAAGTCGACGCCAGCCAGATGCATTGCTGCAGTGTCTCCCACGCCGCCGCCTGGGCGTCGCGCGCTACAGTCGTCGCGTCCTCACCATTCTTGCAGCGATGAATCCGGTCCTCGTCGAAGCGATGCGCGGCAACACGCGCGAATCGGCACACCGCGGCGCCATCGCCGTGCTCGATGCCGACGGCAGCATCGTTGCCGCGATCGGCGACATCGAGCGGCCGATCTTTCCGCGCTCGGCTGTCAAGGTGCTGCAGGCCCTGCCGCTCGTCGACAGCGGCGCCGCCGAGCAACTCGGCCTCGACGACGAAGAGCTCGCGATCGCCTGCGCCTCGCACAACGGCGAGCCGGCGCACACCACGGTCGTCGCCCGCATGTTGCGCAAGACCGGGCTCGACGTGAACGCACTGGAGTGCGGCACGCACTGGCCGTATCGAGAGTCGGTGCAGCGAGAGCTGGCCGCCGCAGGCACCGCGCCGAACGCCCTCCACAACAACTGCTCGGGCAAGCACGCGGGCTTTCTCTGCGTCGCCTGCCGGCTCGGCGCGGGGCTCGACCTGCGCCAGTACGCCAAAGGCTATGTCGGCCCGGCGCATCCGGTGATGCGCGCTGTCACCGCAGCGCTGCAGGCGGCGACCGGCTTCGATCTCGAGCGAGCACCGCGCGGCACCGACGGCTGCTCGATTCCGACCTTCGCGATCCCGCTGCGCCATCTTGCCCATGCGTTCGCGCGGGTCGGCACTGGCACCGGCCTCGCACCCGGCCTCGCGCGCGCTGCGAAGCGGCTGCGCGAAGCGGTCGCGCGGCAACCATTCATGGTCGCGGGCAGCGGCCGCTTCGACACGATCGTCATGCAGGCGCTCGGCGAGCGCGTCTTCTGCAAGGTCGGCGCCGAGGGCGTCTTCTGCGCGGCGTTGCCCGAGCGCGGCCTCGGCGTCGCCATCAAGATCGACGACGGCAACAACGCGCGGGCCGCGGAGGTCGCGATGGCGGCGACGATCGAGTCGTGCGTCGATCTCGACGATGCCGCTGCGCGCTTCATGCGCGGCCTGAGCGATGTGACGCTGCACAACTGGAATGGCATCGAGGTCGGCGCGTTGCGTGCGTCCGACGGGCTGCGCGACGCACTGCGGCGCTGAGATTGCCCCACTTGCATGGCGTGTCGCGCTCGGGCGCGCCCTATCATGGCGTCACGGTTCACGGTCGAACCGGATCGCTCCGAAAGGAATCTCCATGCCTCGCTACCTCGTCGAACGCACGTTCCCCGACGGCCTCTCCATCCCGCAAACCGAAGCGGGCGCGAAGATCTGCAGCACGGTCGTCGAGACCAACGCCCGCGACGGCGTGACCTGGGTTCACTCGTACGTAAGCCCCGACCGCAAGAAGACCTTCTGCATCTACGACAGCCCGACGCCGGAGGCGATCCGTACCGCCGCCGAGCACAACCAGTTGCCGGTCGATCGCATCACCCAGGTAACGACGCTCGATCCCTATTTCTATCGAGGCGCCTAGCTAGCGTTCGGTCGAGGCTCGGCGATCGGTGTTGCACGGTGCAGCGCCAGCAGCGCTTCCAGCGACTGCATGGTGTCGGCCTCGTGCAGCGGCTTGTCGCCGCGGATGCGCAGCATGCGCGGAAAGCGCGTCGCGATGCCGCTCTTGTGCCGCGTGCTGCGGTTGATGCCTTCGAAACCGAGCTCGAAGACCAGCGACGGCCGCACGCTGCGCACCGGGCCGAACTTCTCGAGCGTGGTGCTGCGGATGACCTTGTCGACCGCCTTGAACTCGTCGTCCGTAAGGCCGGAATAGGCCTTGGCGAACGCCACGAGCTGCAGGTCGTCCGGCTGTGCCGGCTTCTTGGCGGCGATCGCCTCGACCGCCGCCGCCGCTTCCGCCGCGTCGCTCGGCGTGCGGCTCCAGACCGCGAAGGTGTAGTCGGTGTAGACGCTGGCGCGCCGCCCGTGGCCGGCCTGCGCATAGACGAGGACGCAGTCGACGCTGAGCGGATCGATCTTCCACTTCCACCAGGTGCCGCCGACGAGATCGTCCTGCTTGCGCCGGCCGGTGCCGTAACGCGCCTGGCGGTGCTTCAGCATGAAGCCTTCGACACCGCGCGCGCGCGATTCGCTGCGCAGCTCGGCGAGCGCCCGCCATGACGAACGTGTCTCGACCGGCGAGAGATGCAGCGCGGGGTGGTCGGCGACGAGCGCTTCGAGCAGCGCACGGCGCTCGGCCTGCGGCAGGTCGCGCAGATCGACGCCGCCACACTCGAGAATGTCGTAGGCGATGAAGCCGACGGGCGCGTCGGCAAGCACCTTCTTCGTCAGGGTCTTGCGGCCGATCCGCTGCTGCAGGAGATTGAACGGCGCGACCTGGCCGTCCTTCCACACCACCGCTTCACCGTCGAGCACGGTGCCATTCGGCAGCGACTGCGCTGCAGCGACGATCTCCGGAAAGCGCTCGGTGACGAGCTCCTCGCCGCGCGACCAGATCCACACTTGCGAGGCGCGCTTGACGAGCTGGGCGCGGATGCCGTCGTACTTCCACTCCACGATCCAGTCGTCCGGCGACGCGAGCTTCGCGTCGAATTCCTCCGGCGCGAGGTCGAGCTGGTGAGCGAGAAAAAACGGATACGGCTGGCCGAGATCGAGCGGTCCCGCCGCGGCGCTCGAGGTCAGCTGCGTGTAGCGCTCGGCGCTCGGCGCGATGCGGCCGTCGGTATAGCCCATCATGCGTTGCGCGACCAGCTTGGCGTCGACGCCCGAGCCTTCGGCGAGCGCACGCTGCACCAGCAGCTTGCTGACGCCGACGCGAAAGCTGCCGCCGATCAGCTTGTTGAGCAGGAAGCGCTCGGCCGCGTCGAGCTCGTCCCAGTAGGAGGCGACGCGATCGGTCTGCTCTTGCGGCGCCAGGCCGCGCAGCGTCAGGAGGCGCTCCTCGACCCAGACGGCAAGACCGAGATCGCTCTGGTGCGTGGGCGGCGGCAGGACGTGCGCGACCGTCTCCGAGAAGTCGCCGACTGCCTGGTAGCAGGCGTCGAAGAGCCACTCCGGGATGCCCGCCTGGCGGCAGGCGATCGCCCACAGCACGCCGCTCGGCACGACCTGGCGCGGCTTGCCGCCGGCCAGGAAATAGACCGCCCAGGCGGCGTCGCGCGGCGCGGCAGCGGCGAAGTAACGCTTCAACGCGTCGACCTTGGCCAGGGTCGCGGTGCGCTGGTCAAGCTCGGCGAAGAGCTGAGCGAACAGCTTCATGGACCGGCGGAGTCGACAGCAGCATCGGCGATCGGCGGCGACAGCTCGTCGTCGTCGTCCCCGTACTCGGTCTCGAACGCGCTCGCCTCGAGGCCCTGGTCGGTGAGCCAGCGCACCATCACCGCCTCGTAGCCGTGCGTGACGATGACACGCTCGGCGCCGGTCGCCGCGATCGCCCGTTGCAGCCCGGGCCAGTCGGCGTGGTCGCTGAGCACGAAGCCGCGGTCGACCGAACGCCGACGGCGCGCGCCGCGCAGCTGCATCCAGCCGCTCGCGAACGCATCGCTGTGCTCGCCGAAGCGTCGCGTCCACACTGAGCCTTGCACCGAGGGCGGTGCGACGATGAGCGCCCGCTTGAAGATCGACTTGTCGGCGATCTCCGTGACGAGCGGCGTCTCGGGAATGTCGACACCCGCGGCGCGGTAGGCGCGGTTGAGCGGCTCGACAGCGCCGTGCACGGCGATCGGCCCGATCGAGCGGTCGACGCCCTTCAAGATGCGCTGCGCCTTGCCGAAGCTGTAGCCCAGCAGCAGGCTGGCACGGCCGGCGTCGGCGTTGTCGCGCCACCAGGCGTCGATCGAGGCGAACAGCTCGGCCTGCGGCTGCCAGCGATAGACCGGCAGCCCGAAGGTCGATTCGGTGACGAAGCAATGGCAGCGCACCGGCTCGAAGGGAGCGCAGGTCGCGTTGTCTTCGCGCGGGTCGGCGCGGGCGCCCGCGACGTAGTAGTCGCCCGAGGCGACCCACACGCGCCCGGCATGCTCGAGCCGCACCTGCGCCGAGCCGAGCACGTGGCCGGCCGGATGAAAGCTGACGCGAACGCCGAAGTGATCGATCTCTTCGCCATACGGCAAGGTTTGTAGGTCGATCTCGCCGAGCCGGATGCGCAGCACGCTCTCGGACGGCGCCGCCGCGAGGTAGCGCGCATGGCCGCGCCGCGAATGGTCGGCGTGCGCGTGCGTGATGACAGCCCGATCGACCGGCCGCCACGGGTCGATGTAGAAATCGCCCGGCGGGCAGTACAGGCCTTCGCGGCGCTGGACGATCAGGTCGCTTTCCGAGGTGTTCATCGCGCGGTGGCCGGCCGGGCGCCGGGCCGCCCCAAGCCCGGCCGCGCCCCCTCGGGGGGCAGTGAACGAAGAGAGCGTGGGGGCACCATCAGCGCCCGCCGGGCCGCCCCAAGGGCGCTGACGCCCCCTCGGGGGGCAGCGAATGAAGTGAGCGTGGGGGCACCATCTAGTAGCGGTGGCGCGTCGCGAACAGGGCGATGCGCATCAGCGCGTAGGCGAGCCAGGCGAGACTGCGTGTCGTGAACGGGCGCTTCCGGTGCGACGACGATTCGATGCGCATGCCGACCGTCTTCACCGCATCGACGAGATGCTGGCGCAGCTCGGCGGCGAAGGCGTCGTCGCGGACGAAGACATTGGCCTCGCGCGCCAGCAGCAGGCTGATCGGATCGAGGTTCGAGGAGCCGACCGTGGCGATCGCACCCTGCGCGCCATCGAACACCGCCACCTTGGCATGCAGGAAGCTGGGCTCGTACTCGATGATCTCGACGCCGGCATCGAGCATCACGCCGTACATTGCCCGGCTGGTGTGGTGCTGCATGAAGTACTCGTATTTCCCCTGCAGCAGCAGCGTGATGCGCACGCCCCGCCTGGCGGCGCGCAGCAGCGATCGCTGCAGCGCGAGGCCGGGAACGAAGTAGGCATTGGCGATGACGACTTCGCTCTTCGCCTGGGCGATGGCGTAGCGATAGAAGTGCTCGATGCGTTGCCGGAATCGGATGTTGTCGCGCACGACGAGCCCGGCCAGCACGCCCTGATGCGCGACCGTCGGATCGTGGCTGAGATCGCCGGCGGCGAGCTCGGGATCGCTCGCGTCGGCGCCGGCCAGCGATGCGTCGCGCACTGTCTCGAGGGCGGCCTTGAAGTCATAGCGGGCCGCTTCTCTGGCTGCCTGCATGCGCAGCCAGAGTCGCGTCATGGTCTCGTGGATGTCGGCCACCAGCGGGCCGGTGACACGCACCGCGAAATCGAAGCGCGGCTGGTCGAGCCGGCCGCGGCCCGGATCGAGATAGTCGTCGAGCAGGTTGATGCCGCCGCAAAAGCCGATCCGCCCGTCGATGACAGCGAGCTTCCTGTGCATGCGCCGCCAGCCCCTGGGGAGGATCACGCGCCAGCCGCGCGCCGGGTTGTAGATCCGCCAGAACAGGCCGGCCGCCTTCCACCGCGCCTGCCATTCGGCCGGGATGTCGCCGGTGCCGATGCCGTCGACGACGACGCGCACGCAGACACCTCGCGCGGCCGCGCGCTCGAGCGCCTCGGCGACCTGGACCGGCGCTCCCTTGAACTCGAAGATGTAGGTTTCGAGAAGAACCTCGGCGCGGGCCCTGTCGATGGATTCGACGAGCGCGGCGAACAGCGCCTCGCCGCCTTTGAGCAACGCGATCCGGTGCCCGGGCTGGAGCGCCCGCGTCGCCCGTGCGGCCCGCTTCGCTTCGGCCATGGCGAGGGCCTCGCTCGACCGGCTCAGACGAGCTCGAGCTCGGCGACCAGCGGCAGGTGATCGGACATGCGGGCCCAGGCGCTGCCACGCGGCACCGCCGTGCCGACGCAACGAAAGCCGCGCACGTAGATGCGGTCCATCGAGAACATCGGGATGCGCGACGGGAAGGTGTTGAAGCGCGCCGGCGAATCTCCGGAAACGATCGCCCGGCTCAGGCTGCAATCGGTGATCAGCGGATCGAGCCGGCCGCCCCAGTCGTTGAAGTCGCCGGCGACGATCAGCGCCTCGCCTGCCGGCACATTGGCATCGATGAAGGCGCGCAGCCGCTCGACCTGGCGAACGCGGCTCGCATGGATCAGCCCGAAGTGGGCGACGATGGAGTGCACGAGCGTGCCGTTCCACATCACCGGCACGTAGAGCAGGCCGCGCTGCTCGAAGCGATGGTCGGAGACGTCGTGGTGGCCGACGTCGCCGATCGGCCAGCGCGAGAGCAAGGCGTTGCCGTGTTCGCCGTCGCGCGTCACCGCGTTGGTGCGGTAGGCCGCTTCGTAGCCTTCGGGCGCGAGGTAGTCGGCCTGCGGCAGCTTCGGCCAGCCGATCTTGGTGTCGGGAAAGAAACGCGCCTCGGCGCGGTTCATGCGCCGCACTTCCTGGAGAAAGACCAGGTCCGTGTCGAGCGCCTCGATGCCGAGCACCAGGTTATGGATCTCGAGGCGGCGCTTCGGGCCGACGCCGCGCACGCCCTTGTGGATGTTGTAGGTGGCGACACGGAGGACGCCGCTCGAGTGCGTCGTCGTGGTGTGCAGGGCTTGCATCTCGGCTGGTTTGGACATCGGCGTCGGAAGGTCTGAACGATGAGGCGCGGGGATCGGCCGGAGGGTTTCAGCCACGTCTGTCAGCCGTGCAGACGCGACAGATGAAGAATCGCTTCGGCGTTCGATGGCGAGGCGCATCGATCGGCCGCGGCGTGCCAGCCGAGCCACTCGAAGCGGAGATGCTCGCGCGGCGACAGGCGGATCTCGATGTCTCGCGGCACGACGAGACCGAAGACATGCTCGGTGTTTCTGGTCACGCCCGGAGCATAGCGATGCCGCCAGACGGGATAGATGTCGTAGACATTGCGCATGTGCCAGTCGCTTAGGCAATCGGCGTGCACACGCGCGGAGCCGACGCCGATGCCGGTCTCCTCGGCCACTTCGCGGCGGCAGGTCTCCTCGAGCGGCTCGTCGAGTGCGTCCTTCGAGCCGGTCACGCTCTGCCAGAAGCCGGGCGCATCGGCGCGCTCGAGCAGCAGCACGTCGAGCGCCGCGCTGTGGATGACGACGAGGACGGACTCCGGGATCTTGAACTGTCGCTCGTCGATCATGTCAACTGGCGGTCGGTTGCGTGCTGCGCAGGCGGATGTGCAGCTCGCGCAGCTGCTTCTCGTCGACCGGACCGGGCGCGTTGGTGAGGAGGTCCTGCGCGCGCTGCGTCTTCGGGAAGGCGATCACGTCGCGTAGCGACTCTGCCTTGACGAGCAGCATGACGAAGCGGTCGAGGCCGATGGCGATGCCGCCGTGCGGCGGCGCGCCGTACTGCAGCGCGTCGAGCAGGAAGCCGAACTTCAGCTGCGCTTCCTCGGCATCGATCTTGAGCGCCCGAAAGACCTTGCTCTGCACGTCTTCCTTGTGGATCCGCACCGAGCCGCCGCCGAGCTCGATGCCGTTCAGCACGACGTCGTAGGCTTTGGCGACGCAGCGGCCCGGGTCGCTCTCGAGCCAGTCTTCGTGGCCGTCCTTGGGCGAGGTGAACGGGTGGTGCACGGCGTTCCAGCGGCCGCCTGCGTCGTCGTACTCGAACATCGGGAAGTCGACGACCCAGAGCGGCTCCCATTCGCCCTGCAACAGGCCGCGAGCCTTGCCGAACTCGCTGTGTCCGACCTTGACGCGCAAGGCGCCGAGCGCGTCGTTGACGACCGAGGCCTTGTCGGCGCCGAAGAAGATCAGGTCGCCCGAGGCGGCATGGGTGCGCTCGAGAATCTTCGCGATGGAAGCGTCGTGCAGGTTCTTCACCACCGGCGACTGCAGACCCTCGCGGCCCTTGGCCGCGTCGTTCACCTTGATCCAGGCCAGGCCCTTGGCGCCGTAGATCTTCACGAACTCGGTGTAGGCGTCGATCTCGCCGCGTGTCATCTCGCCGCCGCCCGGAACGCGCAGCGCCGCGACGCGGCCGCCCTTGGCCTTGGCCGGCACGGAGAAGACCTTGAAGTCGACGTCGCCCATCACGTCGGTGAGCTCGGTGAGTTCGAGCTTGACGCGCAGGTCGGGCTTGTCGGAGCCGTAGATGCGCATCGCATCGGTGTAAGTCATCACCGGGAAAGGCTTCAGCTCGACGCCGATCGCATGCTGCACCGTGCTCCTGATCATGCCTTCGAACATCGTGCGGATCTCCTCCTCGCCGAGAAAGGAGGTCTCGATGTCGATCTGCGTGAACTCGGGCTGGCGGTCGGCGCGCAGGTCCTCGTCGCGGAAGCACTTGGTGATCTGGTAGTAGCGGTCGAACCCGGCCACCATCAGCAGCTGCTTGAAGAGCTGGGGCGACTGCGGCAGCGCGAAGAACATGCCGTCGTGGACGCGGCTCGGCACGAGGTAGTCGCGCGCGCCTTCCGGCGTGCTCTTGGTGAGCATCGGCGTCTCGATGTCGATGAAGCCATTGGCGTCGAGGAACTTGCGCACTTCCATCGCGACGCGGTAGCGCAGCATCATGTTGCGCTGCATCTGCGGCCGGCGCAGGTCGAGCACGCGGTGCGTGAGGCGCGTCGTCTCGGAGAGGTTTTCCTCGTCGAGCTGGAACGGCGGCGTGACGCTCGGGTTCAGCACCTCGAGCTCGTGGCAGAGCACCTCGATCCTGCCGCTCGTGAGGTTGGCGTTCTCGGTGCCGGCCGGGCGCGCGCGCACGAGGCCCGTGACTTTCAGGCAGAACTCGTTCCTCACTTCCTCGGCGATGGCGAAGGTGGCGGCGCGATCCGGGTCGCACACCACCTGCACCAGGCCTTCGCGGTCGCGCAGGTCGATGAAGATCACGCCGCCATGGTCGCGGCGACGATGCGCCCAGCCCATCAGCGTGATCGTCTGGCCGAGGAGCGCTTCGCTCACCAGGCCGCAGTACGTCGTTCTCATCGCATCACTCCAGAAATCTTGGGTCGAAGCGCGAAGCGGCGTGCTGCCTGCTTCGCATCGTGGATCGCCGGGCCGCGCCGTGCAAGGCGGCGCGGGCGGAGGCTGAGCGCGGGCGAACGCTCAGCCGATCGAATTTCGGACCGGCAGCGGCGTCACCACGCCCATGGCGACCGGCGGGGCGACGACACCCATCGAGATCACGTACTTGAGCGCATCGTCGACACTCATCGCCAGGGCGATCGCGTCTTCGCGCGGCAGCATGAGAAAAAAGCCCGAGGTCGGGTTCGGCGTCGTCGGCACGTAGATGCTGATGTAGTCGCCCGGCAAATGGTTCGCCGCTTCGCCGCCCGGCTTGCCGGTGACGAAGGCGATCGTCCAGGTGCCTTCGCGCGGGTACTGCACCAGCACCGCTTCGCGAAAAGCGTTGCCGCTGCTCGAGAAGAGCGTGTCCGAAACCTGCTGCACCGAGCTGTAGATCGACTTGACGATCGGGATGCGATTGAGCAGGTGGTGCCCCTGGCGCAGCGCCCACTGGCCGGCGACGTTGGTCGCCAGCATGCCGGTGAGGAATAGGCCGATCAGCAGGACGATGACGCCGAGGAAGGGAATCTTCTGCAGCATCTCGATGAACGCGTGGCTGCCCTCCGGCAGCACCGCCTGCGAGGTGGTGAGCAACCAGACGAAGACGCCATTGAGCAGGCCGAGCACCGCCTGCAGGACCCAGATGGTCACGGCCAGCGGCAGCCAGACGAGCAGCCCGGCGATCAGATACTTCTTCACGGCTCTACGGCGTCGCGCTCAGCTGCCTGGCTTGCCGGACGCGGGCGGCGCAGTGGCTGGCGCGGGGCTGGTTGCAGCCGCCGCGGGCGGCGGGGCAGGCGCGGGCGAGGGCGCGGCAGGCGCGTTGTCGCCCTTCTTGGTCGCCTCGCCAGACGGCGCGCCGGCCTTGATGTCGGCGTCGCCGGACTTCTTCGCGGCGGCCGTGTCGCCACTCGCGGCGGGCGCGTCGCCGCTCTCCGGCGCCTTGGCCCCCTTGTTGTCGCCGCCGCGAAAGTCGGTGACGTACCAGCCCGAGCCCTTCAGCTGGAACCCGGCCGCGGTCACTTGCTTGACGTACGTGGACTGTCCGCACGCCGGGCAGACGGTGAGAACCGCATCGGACATCTTCTGCAGCACGTCCTGCGCGTGCCCGCAGTTCGAGCAGCGGTAGGCATAGATCGGCATCACGAGGCCCCTGGGGGTCGAAAAGGACAACCCAGCAGTATAAATCGCGGACCCCGGAAGACCGAGGAACCTTGCCCGAAATCAGACTAAGCTGCGGGAATGAACAAAGACATCGTTGCTACACCCATGGAACCCTTCACCACCGAGGAAGAGGCCAGTCTCGTCGGCAGGCTGGATACGCTGTCCGTGTCGTCGCTCGAGAGCTACATCGGCTCGGCGAAGAATTCCCTGGGCAACCATTCGCTCGCCTTGACTTGGCGCCCGCGCATCGAGTTCGCGCTTCGCCACGCCGAGCTGGCGCTCGTCAAGGCAGTCGCGGCGGCTGCGCTGGTGGAAGCAGCACCCGCCGCGGTCGTCGAAGCACCCGCGCCGAAGTCGAGATCGAAGTCGAAAAAGGCAATTGCCGCAGACGCTAGTGCTGACGCCGATGCCGATGTTGATGCCGACGCCGACGCAGCCGTCTAGCTGACCTCTCGCCGCAGTGGTCGCAGGCTGCGTGCCACGACCTCTGGCCTGAGCGAGAGCGAGGCGAGCCGGACCGTTCGGCGCCTCGCCGAGCTCAGCGCAATCCCAATGCGAACGTGAGATCGTGCGACGACGAGCGGTTGCGTGCGTCAAGCTCGCGCATGCGCCGCTCCAGATCGTAGATATCGACCGCCTGGGAAAGGTAGCGCTCGGCGCGATCCTGGTGCGGTTCGAAGCTCGGAACCAGGGACTTGAGAACCTTGAATAGCTTGGGCATGGCAGCCTCTGTGTGTTGAGGGCTCCATGATAAGGGTTTACCCTTTGTTTTCAAGGGGCACTGCGAGCAACCCTGGGCCGAAGTCACGATTCGTTCGCGCCGGGCCGGCCAGCCCTCTAGTGGAAGCGCAGATGCGTCACGAGCTGAACGATCGCGAGGCCGATCACGAAGCCGATCGCCGCGACGATCACCGCCGTGAGCAACCGGTTGGTCCGCCGCTGCTCGACGAGCAAGGCCTCGAGCGCGCGCTGTTGCCCGGGCGGCGGCGGAAGCAATGCGGCGTGCACCAGCCGCGGCAGCTGCGGCAGCAGATGTACGTAGCGCGGTGCTTCCTTTTTCAGCTGCTCGACCAAGCCGGCCCAGCCGACCTGCTCGTCCATCCAGCGCTCGAGAAAGGGCTTGGCGGTGCTCCACAGGTCGAGCTCGGGATCGAGTTCGCGGCCGAGCCCCTCGACGTTGAGCAGCGTCTTCTGCAACAG
>Ga0209385_1001033_pt1 | contig 11699 bp, 10 predicted proteins | sample NGEPerB_FD_184506 | JGI IMG/M metagenome (GOLD analysis project Ga0209385, IMG submission 184506) | Arctic peat soil microbial communities from the Barrow Environmental Observatory site, Barrow, Alaska, USA - NGEE PermafrostAB12-B... | ecosystem: Environmental > Terrestrial > Soil > Wetlands >... | reverse complement strand
CCCAGGTGAATAGCTACCACCAGGATGCCTTTCTTTGCGGACGCCGGCCGGCTCGAGGTCGACCATCGCGGCGAAATGCTACGCTGGCAGCGCGGCGGTTTCGACGGAGAATCCGTCCGCTAGGGGGCAACAACATGTGCACCGACGTGCGCCTCGTTCAACTCGCGGATCTCCACGTTTCGGCGCGCACCATGGATTTCGCCGAGGAACTCGAATCCAAACTACAAGTGGTACCGGTCGGTCAGCAGTGGTCGGCCACCCACACTCACAGCGACGTCGAGACCCTGCGCTGGACGAATGCGCACGGATATGTCGCGATGGACGCGTTCGGATTCGAGTGGGCGGCCTGCGACGGCCTCAATGACGCCGGCCTGTCGATCGGCACATTGTGGCTGCCCGAAACGACGCTGCCGACGAAACCGCCTACGTCCGGCGCGGCGCCGGCGATCGATCTCATTCATTTCGGGTCCTGGATCCTTGGCACCTGCGCGACCGTGCAGGACGTGCGTGCGGCCTTTGCGGGAGTGCAGGTGTGGAACGCCCCCGTCAGGATGCTGTGGCCTGCCGACCGGACCATGCCCGACATGGTCAAGCCGCTGCTCGACTTTGCCTTCCCGATGCATCTGGCCGTACACGACGCCCACGGCGGAGACCTGGTCGTGGAGTTCCTGGACGGCGCGCCGGTCTTTCACGACAACCCCGTCGGGGTGCTCACCAATTCTCCCACCTTCGATTGGCACAACACGAATCTGCGCAACTACGTCAACCTGACCAATGCGGAGGCCACACCGGTCAACCTGATGGGCGTAGCGGTCAACCCGACAGGAAACGGAACCGGCATGCTGGGGTTGCCCGGCGACGTCACCCCGCCGTCGCGCTTCATCCGAGCCACGGTGCTCTCGACCGTGTCGGTGACGGCGAGGGACGCGCGGACTGCGGTCAACCAGGCGTTTCACGCCCTTGACCTGGTACATGTTCCCCGTCAGGTGGCCGCATCCGGGGACTACACGCAGTGGTACGTCGTTCGCGACCACGACAACCTCGTCTACCACGTCCGCACCTACGATTCCTGGGACACCGAATCCCACGACCTGAGACTCCTGGGCGTGTCGGACAGCTCCAGCACGCGGCGATCGTTGCCGCTGCCCGCCACCCCGTAGTCGTCCCGCGTCACCGAAAGAACGCCGCCACAGGTGGGACGAAGCCCCGTGAGCCAGCCTGTTCGCCGTCGCCCCGGCTTCGGTCGCCAGCGCGGTGACGTCATACCTCGAACCGAGAACCACTGCAGGACCGGTACTCTCGACACCGGCTAGGTCATCGTGATCGCCTGCCGTTTCATCGGTCGGGCATCGGGGCCGCCGCGGCGGCCGCGGATCGGCGACCGGCCGACCGCAGCAACCCGACGCTCCACACCACGGCACCGACCGCGATGAACACCCCGATCATGATGCCCACCCAGGTCCAGAAGTTCGCCGCACCCGGATCGAGAAATGGGTAGAGCGGCTCACCCGACGAGTCCCGGACCTTGTAGTAGACGGCCAGGTACCCGATCGGCAGGATCAGCCAGCTCAGCGGGGTCCACCAAAGCTGCCGTACCCGCCCAGAGCCGAATGCGACCCAGTCGATGACGGCCAGCGCCGGCACCACAGCATGTTCGAGCAGGCTGGAGGTGGCATCGAGGTTGCCGCTCAGCAATACCTGGTAGATGACCGCGGTGACGATCGCATAGGTCGTCGATGCACCGCGGCACCAGGCAAGAGCCCTGCCCCAGCGGGTCGACCTGACGGCGAACCCGAGCACCGACGCGGACGCGGTCAGCGCCACGGTCAGCGTGGTGACCTGCGAGAAGTACCGCAGCTGGGTGATGTCCCCGTGCAGCGCCGCGAGCAGTCCCCACCAGGCGAACCCGGCGATGACGGCCCGCCAGGCGACAACCGGGAACGGCGTCCGCAAGCGCGTCGGCGGTGGGCTGCTCACCCTAGCGGTGTCCATCGAGCATCTCCATCGATCGTGAGGGCCGGGGCGGTGCGCGGGCCAGGGGCCGGTGCCTCCTGCATTGTCCGCGGTCCGTCGGGGACTGGGTCGGGAGACGGATCGGACGGCCGTCCAGCGGTCGCCGTCGTCGTCACAGGGAAGAGGTGTTGGTCGGCTCGATGGACGGCGGATCGGGACCGGTGACGCTGAAACTCCTTGCGGTGCCGGTTTTCGGAGGTGCTGCGGGGTAGTCGAAACCGGTGAGGACGATCTGCGGAAAGGGCTGTGCCATCTCCCAGGGCTTGTCCGGGTAGGCGGAGAAATTGGACCGCAGCCCCCCGGCCGGCACGCCGGTGATCGACAGGTCGGTGCACACTTCCATGGCCGGGGAAAGCCCCGCGTTGACCATGTCTCCGCACCCGACCAGGATGACCGCTCCGTCGTCCTCCCAGAATATGGTGATCGCCGGCGCATTGGTGGTGATGAAGTCGCGGTCGTGCTCACCGGGATAGCCGATCTCGGTGTGGGTCCAGGTGACGTATCCCGCGCCGACCGACCGGGTGTCCTCCTGCAGGCTGCCGGGAAGCGCTGTGCGTGCGGTGCTGATCAGCTCCGCCGCGAGCACTCCCGGGATGGGCTTTCCCTTGTGTGGCAGGGACACCTCCGATCCCGAGGGCGCCGGGTCGTCAGCACTCGGGCCGCTGCAGGCAGTGGTGAACCCCAGCAGCAGGCCGGCGAGGAGCAGAGCGACGGTCGCACGGGATCGGTTCATGTTCCGTCCGCGTAAGGAATCCGGTAGGCCTTCATCGCAGCGACCTGACCGTCGAACGCGGTCCACGCCCGCGAGCTGATCTGTCTGGGTTTCTCGCGATCGGACGGCCAGTGACGGACCGCCCAGAGCGCGGATGTCGCGTCCAGCTCGGTCCAGGCGTAGGGCCGACCGGTGGGGTCGACCAGTCGTACGCCGGGCATGTCCGGCGGCGGCAGCTCATCGAACACGAAGGCGTACCACTGATTTCTGGACGTCTGCATGACCTCATCCGCCAGCGAGCTGGTCCAGTCGGAGGTCTCATTCCTGGCCGGCAGCGCGGTGTCCTGGGTGAACTGGCTGGTCAATCCCTGCACGAGGTCCCCGCCGAAAAGCTGGTAGGCCTGCGTCGTCCAGGTCACGGGTGTCGGGCTGTGGTCGAGGCCGAGCTGTACCACCCCGGCCACCGTCGCCACGCTCGCGTTGTGCGCGGCATCCGAAGCCTGTTGCAGGCCGATGTTCGCGGCGCCATGACCATGCGCCAGGGTGGCCGCGATGCGTGCCTGCGCATCCAGGTCCGCGGTGCTGATGGCGCCGTTGACACTCTGCGCGGCGATCACCGAGTACTCCGCGGACATCAGTCGGTCGATCACCGTGTGGCCGTTGGCGTCGGTGCCCTGATCCTTGGCAACGTCCGCCAGGACCCGCGAGAAAGCTTCGCTACCAACGCTGTTCGGTTCTGCGAACACCGAATTCAGCGTGTCGGCGTTCAACGCCAGCATGGTGCCGACGCCGGGTCGCAGTTCCGGCGGGATCCAGTCGGAGTTCTGGAAGTCGCCCGCGTCGATACGGACATTCCACGAGTTGTCGCCCAACGCGCGAACCACATTGTTGAAGGCGGTGGCCGAGTCCTCGCTCAGCGCACCCTGGCCGACCATGGCCGGCAGGGCGTTGCCGAAGGCGGCCAGGCCCTCCAACGGCTCGTTCTCGTCCGCGACGCGGTACAACCATTGGGTCGCGCCGAAATCCTCGCCCGAATCCCGCAGCAGCCAGCTGCGGCCGTTGAGCAGGTGGTTCAGCAGTGCGGGATCGGTGGCCAGCACGGTGGTGGACGCACCGGGTGAGCCCATCATCGCCGCGGTCCACGACGTGAAGGGGTCGTTGCCCATCGGGAATCGGGTGCCGTCGGTGCTCCAATCCCAGCGCACCCGCACCGGGGCCGTACTGCTCCACACCGTATCGCCGGCGCCATCGCCGTTCACGGCGTACTGAACCTCCATGTCCCTCATGTCGTCCCCGAGTGCCCGCAGCACTCCCGCGCTGAACCCGTGACCCTGGGCGAGCGTCGCCATCAGCGGCACGTAGCCGCTGACCTGGATGGGCACGTCGTTCCAGGGCACAGTGATCTGGCTTCGACCCCGCGCCATCAGCGCGGTCAGCCACTCGACGCTCAGACCGCCGGGCTCGGTGTCCTGCAGCGACCCGTCGGGGCCGTACTCGATGCCCGCGGTGGACATCGCCAGGCCCGCGCCGAGATCGGTCTGCAGATCGCGGAGGAGCTCAGGGGTGATCGCGCCGTTCCCGGCGGGCCCGATGGGCTGGATGAGGGTCCCGACGCGGGCCAGCAGATCAACGGTCCCGTCGGCGCCGAGCGTGGAGAAGAACCTGGTGGCAAAGACGCCGTTGGCGGACTCCTTGTCCCAGATCGCGGCGAGTCGGGCGACGCGCTGTTGAAGTGCCGGGTCGGTCGCGGTCGGCTGTTGCAGTCCGTCGATCTGCGTCGCAAGCGTGACCGCTTCGGTGACCTCCCGCTGGATTCTCAGCATGCTCAGGCTGCTCACCGAGATGCCGCCCTGCGAAAGGAGAACGCTACCCGGATCCGCGAGGGTGCTGCTGCGCGATCGGCCGCCGGGATGCCACGCCGAAGCGAGCGCGTCGGCGCAGGACTGCGTCGAGGTGTTCGCCTGGTGGACCAGCTGCTGATACTCCTCGGCGACGGATTGGTGCGCAGCGGTCGCTACCTTGCCCGCGTCTTCCGCCGATTGCCGGAGCAGCCCACTCATCGGGTCGGTGCGGTCGGCCAGCTCGTCGAACTTGACCTGCGCGGCCGCGATGGCGTGTTCGGCCCGCAGAGAACGGATCCGCAGCTCGTCGACGTCCGTCCTGATCCGGGTCAACGTGCCGCGGTGGGTCAGCACCGCCGCCTGTGCCGCGTCCAGTCCGGAGCGGACCACCGGCAGCCCGGTGGCCAGCGCGCCGATATCCGCGTCCGCCAGCTCGGCCGCCTGGGTCGTCCAGGCCTGGCGCAGCGCCTGACGGGACAGCTGGATCGACTGCGTCAGACGGTCAACCCTGGCAGCGGCCAGATCGAGCTGGTCTGCGGCCGCGACGAGCGCCGCCGGATCGTCGCCGGGGTAGTCGAACCGGGTGGTGGCCGCGGCGAGAGTCATCGGACGGTCATCAAGCTCATCAGGCGATCATCAGATCGCGTCGCTGGGCGTGAAGTAGCCGGCGACGTTGTTGTCCACCAGCACGGCAAGCCGGGCCGCGGAGGTCACCTGGGCAGCGAGGGCGTCCAGCTCGTTCGCCACGGTCCGGAATCCGTCGCCGTACGCGCGGCCGAGCCCGATCAAAGCTGCTCGAACACCGATGCCGATCTCCGGATCACCCAGTGTGCTGCCGGCGACCCTCATCAGGTCGGCGGTGAACCTGGCCTCGCGGGCGTCGTTCCCCAGCTGCTCCGAGGCCGACTCCAGCCGGCTGGGGGACAGCTCCAGCTGATCCGCCGACGACATCCGACTCCTCCCGCGACCGCCGCGCCCACCTGCAGGCCGTGATGCGCGCCGACGGTATCAGAGCAGCGGCGCCGATTCGCAGATCGCGATCTGGCCTGTGGACAACTCCGCACGGACGTCTCCGTCGTCGCAGCTGAGCGCTGCCGCGAGGAGCCGAACCGGGGCCTGATCCATGATCACGATGACGGCGAGAGTCCTCACCTCAGATGGGTTCCTGTCGATTCAGACAATTCATGCCAAGGCATCGACGCACTCGACTCGCATCCGCTGGACAGCGAGGGTGGGCCATGCCCCGCCTCCGGATCGCCACAGTCCTCGTCCTCACCGGGTGCCTGGCGTTGGCCGCGCCCGCCGCGGCGACTGCGTCCGCCGCCGGGTCACCGCCCGCCGCCGGATCACCGCCCGCCGCCGGGTCAACGCCCGCCGGCAGCCCGGGATCGCCGGGGGTCGGCGACCCGTTCTTCCCGTTCGGCGGGAACGGCGGCTCGACGTGCGGCACTACCACCTGGATCTGACCTGGCAGCCCGACAGCAAGCTGGTCACCGGCTCCGAGACGATCCTGGCGACGGCGACCCAGGCGCTGAGCAGCTTCGATCTCGACCTCCGCGGCTTTCACGGTCAAGGGCGTGCGGGTGAACGGCGCCTCCGCCTTCTTCACCCGCCCTGCCCAGGACAACACCGAACCGGCGCAGGAACTGACGATCACCCCGGAACGACCGCTTCGCCAACATGTTCCGTTCATCGTGCAGATCGAGTACGCCGGCACGCCCGAGGTGATCACCGATCCCGACGGCTCCATTGAGGGGTGGGTGCCGACCGATGACGGGGCCTTCGTGGTGGGGGAGCCGCAGGGCGCACCCGGCTGGTTCGCCGCCAACGACACCCCGACCGACAAGGCCACCTACGACGTGCAGCTCACCGTGCCCGACCGGCTCACCGCCGTCGGCAACGGCGCGCTGATCTCGCAGCGCAGCAAGAACGGCTGGACCACGTTCCACTGGTTCGAGCGATACCCGATGGCCTCCTACCTGGCGACCATCACCTTCGGGGTATTCGAGGTCAAGCGCGGCCGGACGCCCGGCGGGATCCCCACCTACGTGGCCGTCGATCCGAAGCAGGACGATGCGTGGACGGTTCTGGCCAAGCTGCCGGAGATCGTCGACTACTTCTCCGGGCTCTACGGCCGCTATCCGTTCGAGACCGTGGGGGCGATCGTCGACAACGCCCCCAAAGTCGGGTACGCGCTGGAGACCCAGACCAAGCCGGTCTTCGACAGCGCCCCGGACGAGGCGACACTCGCCCACGAGATCGCCCACCAGTGGTTCGGCGACGCCGTCACCCTGACCCAGTGGCCGGACATCTGGCTGCACGAGGGTTTCGCGACGCTGTCGGAATGGCTGTGGGCCGAGCACGCCGGCGGGCAATCGGCGCACGACGAGTTCACGGCCCTGCTGGCGCGGCCCGCCACCGACCGCCTGTGGAACCCACCGCCCGCCAATCCCGGTGACCCGGCCAAGCTGTTCGGGTCCCCGGTCTACAACCGCGGCGCGATGACCCTGCAGGCGCTTCGGGAGAAGATCGGTGACGACAAGTTCTTCACCATCCTGCGGACCTGGTACCGCGACCACCGCTACGGCAACGTCACTACGGCCGATTTCATCGCGCTGAGCGAGAAGGTCAGCGGCGCCGATCTCGACACGTTTTTCACCACATGGCTCTACACCGCGGGCAAGCCCACCGCCTGGTAGCGAGCGCCCCAACGGCGCGGATCAACATCGCCGGCGCGGCCGAACGTCGCGGTTATGGGACTGGAGTGACGCGAGTCAACCGGTTGAGCCGCGCGAGTCCGGGAGTACGGTCCGGCCGCACGTCTGGTGCCCGTCGACCGGGCCGCGATGTCGGTCCTGAGCCAGGTGGACAGGCCGACCCGGACGACGCCCGCCGCCTGCCGTGAAAGGCTGAGCCGGTGACCATCGCCGACCTCGTCCCCGCCTGGGAGAACGAGGGCACCTGGAGTGCGCGGCTCCGGGTCCCCGGCGAACCCGGGGGCGTGCAGCCGGACGGCACCGTCACCACACCCCCGGACCCTGGCACCCTGTTCGACACGTTCTCCGCTTGGGCGACCGAACGCGGCTTCACCCTGTACCCGCACCAGGAGGAGTCGCTGCTGGAGATCGTCTCCGACGCCAATGTCATCGTCGGCACCCCCACCGGCTCAGGCAAGAGCCTGATCGCCACCGCGGCGTTGTTCGCCGGACTGGCCACCGGGCGGCGGGCTTACTACACGGCGCCGATCAAGGCGCTGGTGTCGGAGAAGTTCTTCGACCTGGTGGAGATCTTCGGCCCGGCAGCGGTCGGGATGATCACCGGCGACTCCGCCGTCAACGCCGACGCCCCGATCATCTGCTGCACCGCCGAGATCCTCGCCGGTATCGCGCTGCGGGAGGGCATCGACGCCGACGCGGGCATCGTGGTGATGGACGAGTTCCACTACTACGGCGACCCGCAGCGCGGCTGGGCCTGGCAGGTCCCGCTGCTGGAGTTGACCCGGGCGCAGTTCGTGCTGATGTCCGCGACCCTGGGCGACGTCCGGTTCTTCGCCGACGACCTGACCAAGCGCACCGGCCGCCCGACCGCGGTGATGACCGGGGTGCAACGCCCTGTCCCACTGCACTTCTCGTACACCCTGGTGCCGCTGACCGAAACTCTGCAGGACCTGCTGGCGACCAATCGCGCGCCGGTCTACATCGTGCACTTCACCCAGGCCGCCGCCCTGGAGCGCGCCCAGGCGCTGGCCAGCCTGACCGTCGCGACCCGCGCCGAACGTGACGAGATCACCGACACCATCGGCGATTTCCGCTTCTCGCCGGGCTTCGGCCGGACACTGTCGCGGCTGGTGCGGCACGGCATCGGCGTGCACCACGCGGGAATGCTGCCCAAGTACCGGCGGCTGGTCGAGAAGCTTGCCCAGTCGGGGCTTCTCAAGGTGATCTGCGGGACGGACACCCTCGGCGTCGGCATCAACGTGCCGATCCGGACGGTGCTGCTGACCGCGCTGAGCAAGTACGACGGCCGGCGCACCCGGCTGCTGTCCGCCCGGGAATTCCATCAGGTCGCGGGCCGCGCCGGGCGGGCGGGTTTCGACGTCGCCGGCGACGTGGTGGTGACGACCCGGCGAAGAAGCGAAAGGTCATCCGGCGCAAGCCACCCGAGGGCTTCGTGAACTGGACCGAGACGACCTTCGACAAGCTGGTCGTCGCCGAACCCGAGCCGCTGACCTCCCATTTCCGGATGTCCCACGCCATGGTGCTGGGAGTGATCTCGCGGCCCGGCGACGCCTTCGTCGCCATGCGACGGCTGATCGAGGAGAGTCACGAACCGCGGAACCGGCAGCTGAGGCACGCCCTCCGGGCGATCGCGATCACCCGCGCGCTGCTGGCCGCCGGGGTCGTCGAACGCCTCGACGAACCGGACGAAACCGGTCGCCGGTACCGGCTCACCGCCGACCTGCAGCTGGATTTCGCGCTCGACCAGCCGCTCTCGCCGCTCGCGCTCGCCGCCCTGGACATCCTGGATCGCGAGTCGGAAACCTATGCGCTGGACGTGGTCTCGCTCATCGAGGCCACCCTGGAGGGCCCGCGCCCGGTGCTGTACGCGCAGCGCCACCAGGCGCGTGGCGATGCGATAGGCGCGATGAAGGCCGAGGGCATCGAGTACGAGGAACGCATGGAACTGCTGGAGGACATCGACTACCCCAAGCCGCTGGCGGACCTGATCGAGGTCGCGTACGAGTCGTACCGCAAGGGACACCCGTGGATCGCCGAGTACACCCCTGAACCCAAATCTGTCGTCCGGGACATGTACCAGCGGGCGATGACGTTCTCCGAATACGTGGCGTTCTACGGCCTGACCAGGTCGGAAGGTGTGGTGCTGCGGTATTTTGCGGACGCCTACCGGGCGATGCGCCGGACCGTCCCGCAGGATGCCAGGACCGAGGACCTGAACGATCTGATCTCCTGGCTGGGCGAGCTCGTCCGCGGCGTGGATTCCAGCCTGCTGGACGAGTGGGAGGCGCTGGCACATCCGGACGCCGACGAGTTGACGATCACCGACGGCGTCGTACGGCCGCCGACGGCGCGGGCCGGCGAGCGCGGGATCACCGCGAACGAACGCGGTTTCACCGTCATGGTCCGCAACGGCTTGTTCCGGCGGGTGGAACTGCTCGCGCACCGCAGGTACGCCGCATTGGCCGACATGCACCTCGGGACCGGCTGGAACGAGCAGCGCTGGGCCGAGGCGATGCAGCCGTACTGGCACGAGTACGACGATCTGGGCATCGGTCCCGCGGCCCGCGCCGCCGATCTCGCGATGATCACCCGATCCGCCGACACCTGGCGTGTCCGGCAGGTTTTCGACGATCCGGCGGGTGATCGCGACTGGGGGATCAGCGCGGACATCGACCTGGCAGCGTCCGACGACGCCGGCGAACCGGTGATCGCGATCGTCGACGTCGGGCCGCTGACCGGCGACTGACGGCCCGCCATCGCAGCGGTGACGGGCTGGCGGCTCCGAGGATCCCCGACGATGGCAGGCTGGGCACCATGACCGAGCCCGGACCCGCGCCCCGCTGGCGGGCGCTGGAAATCGGTCCCGGCGGTCTGCCGGCCGACCAGGTGCGGCCGATCGGGCGCGGGCGGGGACCGGAGCACCCCGTTGTCCACCTGCCGCTGCCGCCGTTGTACCCGCACCAGCGTCGAGTGACCACTTTCGGCCCCCTCCGGGCGGGTCGAGGGACCGAAAGTGGTCACTCGACAGCTCCCCCGCACGACGACTGGCCGGGCGAGCAGTCCCCGTCACCCCCACGCGCGGCGCTGGGTTCTTTCGACGACGTACAGCGGCGCCCGTCGCGGCGGGCCGGGCTGGTCGTGTTGGCCGTCGTCGCCGCCGTCGCAGTGGTCACGGGCCTGGCGCTCTGGTCGAACTCGGCGCGGCCGTTGGGTGGTTCCGGTGACCTCGCTGCCGGCGACTGCTTGAGCTCCCGGGGCGGACTGTCGGTCATCCCGGTCGATTGCGGGTCCGCCGAGGTCGATTTCCAGGTGGTGGCCCGCTACGAGGACACCACCAACTCCTCGCGCTGCGCTGCGGTGTCCTCCGATGTCGTGCTCGTCACCCGCGACTCCGCGGTGCTGTGCCTGAACTATGTCGCTGCCGTCGGCGACTGCCTGTACGCGGGGTCGTCGGGCAGTCAGGTCGGCAAGGTGACGTGCCGCATCGCCAGCGGGGGTTCGACGTCAGGGCTCTACCGGGTGCTGGCCGTGCTGCCGAACACCATCAACGACAGAAACTGCCCGCAGGGCACGGTGCACACCCTGGTGCACCCGACGTCACCCGAGGTGCTCTGCCTGGGCCGGCCATGAGCGGCCACGACCCGGACGACCAGTCCGCACCCCGGCGCCCACCCGCGAGGGCCGGCCCGATCACCCAGGGCGCCGCGACTTCGGCAACCGGCTCACCACGTCGTCGTACGAAGCGTCGATTGCCTCCCGCAACTCGTCGTCGGGCACCGCCCCACCGACAACGAAGGTGTTCCAGCCGTACCGGCCGATATACGCGGTCACCGTCACGTCGTCGGGATAGTGCTCTCGCCACTCCCGCGCGTCCTCCACGGACCGCCCGCACTTCAGTCCGATGGTGATGCCGTCGTCGGATCCGAGGAAGGCAAAGATCTTGTCGCTGACCTTCGCGACGTGGTCACCGGGGTTGAGGAACAACGGAACAGCCGTTAGCGGTGAGATCGATCTTGAGCGCGAGCGCGACCGCTCCGTCGAGTACTGCCCCGTTGCCGCGGCCTAAACTGGTCTTGCCTGCGGCATTAGCTGCGAGGAAGTGAGCCCGAGACCCGTCCGGACGGACGCGGCGCTCGGGCTTCGCGCTTTCTGGGATCAGACGGTGCGGACGGTGGTCAGGATCGGACTGATCCGCCGGCGCCACTCGCCGGAGCGGACCCAGCTCCATGCCACGATGTCCGGCAGAGCAAGAAGCAGCTCGTCGTAGGCGCGCTGGTGGCGATACTCGAGCCGGTCAGCAATGCCGGCCTGGCGTACGAGCTGGAATAGGTCGTGGCGGTCGGCTCGCACGACGGAGTCGTCCTGCTCGATCACGAGCCGAGTATCGCTGTCGAG
>Ga0209385_1001031_pt1 | contig 11717 bp, 9 predicted proteins | sample NGEPerB_FD_184506 | JGI IMG/M metagenome (GOLD analysis project Ga0209385, IMG submission 184506) | Arctic peat soil microbial communities from the Barrow Environmental Observatory site, Barrow, Alaska, USA - NGEE PermafrostAB12-B... | ecosystem: Environmental > Terrestrial > Soil > Wetlands >... | reverse complement strand
AACCCCGGCATCCGGCTGCGGATGATTCGCAAGGCGCGGCTCAGCCGAAATCGGATGTAGGGCGGGATCGCCTGATCCCGCCGATTCAGCGCCTGTGGCGGGGTCGGGTGACCCCGCCCTACAACGGCCGCATCGGACAGCCCGAGGAATTGCGCGCGACGACCGCCTCTTTCGCCAAGCGGTCTGGCCGCCTCAATTCACAGCAGCGGCCTCGAGCAGCGGCACTCGACGCAAAATTTCGAGGCACGCCCGGGCGTTGTGATACGGACATTTCCATGGGCCGATCTTGCAGCTGCCGGCGTTCAACGGGAAATCGGGCAGCGGCCGTCCCGACCGATCCAGTTCCGCGAACCACTCGCCGTGTTTCCGGTCGACCACGTGATCGTCAATGAACTGCCAGGCGCGCTCCGCCGCGGTCAGAAAGATTTCTCCGCCGCCGAGAGCGCGGGCATTGAGGAAACCAACCACCGCCTCCGCCTGCGGCCACCAGTGTTTGTCGGTTTTGACCACCTTCTCCGGGTTGCCCTCGTAGAAAATGGATCCGTCGGTGTCGCAGCCGTGTTCCAGGACTCCCGTGGCCATGGCCAGCGCGACGCTCCGCGTGCGGTCGCGCAACCCCGCGTTCCCCAGCGCCTCGGCGGCGTCCCACAGGAGCCAGCTGGCCTCGATATCATGGCCGTACGAAATCGTGCGGGACAACGAGGTCCATTCCAGGTCGAAGAAGAGCTGGCAATGGGTGTACGGCACCGTGATGACGACATGGTCGAGCATGACTTCCTGCAGCGCCTGCAGCCGCGCACGTAGGCCGGCGTCGGGCCAGACTCGCAACAGCGTCGTGTAGGCCTCGAGCAGGTGCAGCAGCGTGTTCATCGACTTGGGCGCATTGAGATCCTTCTCGCTCAGCCGCAAATCGGCGAGCTCGTCCCAGGTGGCGCTGCGCGCCTCCAAATATCCGCCGAACTTCGGCTCCGCCGCATGCCGCTCGACCAGGGCAAACAACTCCCGGGCCTTGTCGAGGGCTTTGACGTCGGCCGTGGCGGCGTACCATTCCGCCAGACCATAGATGGCGAATGCCTGGGCATAGATCTGTTTCCGGTCCGAATGAACCCGGCCGTCTGCGCCAAGGCTCCAGTAGACCCCGCCGTCGCGCTGGTCCCAGAAGGGTCCGGTGAGCAGCGCGAACGCGCGCCGCCCGATCTCCAGCCATTCCGGCCGCGCCTCCCGGCGCACGGCCGCGGCAAAAGTCCAGAGGAGGCGGGCGCAGATCACGACGTGTCGCGGCACGTCGTCAAACCGGCGCAGGTCATTCGTCACCACGCCCGCCATGCGGCCCGACGCGGGATCGAAGGCGTGCCGTGTCCAGAACGGCAGAATGTCTTGCGTCAGCTCGTTCTCGGCCCGGCGCCGGAGTTCCGTCAACGAAATCAGCTCCATGCCGTCCACCTTGGAGGCGGGTTGCCGCCTTGGCAACCCCCCGCCCGGAAACCGCCCACTCCAGTTGCCGGCATGCTGGCCCGCTATAGGCAATCTATTGACCTCGTCCCTTTGGCTTGCGCCTGCGGGACTCGTGGCAAACCGCCCGGGAAACTCAGCCGGGTGAAGTTTCTGCGACGGTCAGCGCACTGCCGCCTGCACCCGGTCCGTCAGGGCGCTCAATTCCCGGTCCAGCTGGGCATTCGGTTCCACCCGCAATGTCTGGCGGGCCTGCTTGACCGCCTGCAAGGCCTCGCCTGGTTTTCCATTTTTCAACAGGTGCTCGATGAACGGCCGCACCACCTGGTCGAAAAAACCGATGCCCGCGCCATGCCCAAGCGAGTTGAGCACCGTGTAGTAGGTCCGGATGGAGCCGTTGACATCATCCTTTTCCATGCTGCGCCCCAGAATGTCGTGCGCCTGCTGCACGCTGAGATCCTCCCGGCTGGCTTCATATTTGTGGGCCATGCTGCGCTCCAGGAAATCGGCGGCGCTCGTTTCCCCCCGGCCGCGCAGGCTGCGGACGAGCCGATTCTTGAAATCGGCCTCGACATCGGCGTAGCGCTGGAAGGCGAGCGCGGCCTCCTGCAACGTCCCCTCCACCTGCCGCGGCGGCGCACCCATTCGTTCCTGCGCGGCGAGAAGAACATCCCACGCCTCCAAATTCCGCCGCTCGATGTTGATCGCGGCACGGGCGGCCTTCGCCGCTGCGGCAAAGTCTCCCCCGTTGAAATACACCTCGGCAAACTGCCGGTGGATCAGGGAGGTTTTGAAGAGCGGCAGCCGGCGGAACCCCTCGCTGAGAAACATCAGCTCATGATCGGAGATGTTGGTCCACGTTTGCGGGTCGAACGCAAAGCCGGCCACAAGTTTCTGGTCGGCGTAGCGGCCACAGTCGAGCTGCCAGTGCCCACTGCCGTCGAGAAAACCGAACCAGGCGTGGCGGCCGTCCAGCCCCGCGCCGCGAAAGATGAGCGTCGGCACGCCCTTCGCCTTGCCCACCATCGCGGCAAAATAGGCCTGGTCCACGCAGATGCCACCCGCCTGGAGAATCGCCGGCAACCGGTAGCTGGTTTGCGGCCAGACCAGCGCGCCCGCCTCGATCCGGTCGCGCCGGTAACGGATAATGTCATAGATCTTGCCGAGCGCCGCCAACGGCACATTGACCTTCCGTTGGGCCCACAGCATCTCGTCAAAGCCCACGCTGGTATCGACGACATATTTCAGCTCCGACGCGGGCAGTTTCCGCAGAGGCTGGAGCAACGCGCCCGCCCGGTCGGACTTGATGAGGAAGCCGAAAATCTCGGGCGGCGGCACCAGGCTCCGCGGCAGCGCCTGCGCGCTCACCTGACCATGCGGCCAGTCGGGCGGCGGCGGTACATCGTCGACCACGGCGAGGGCAATCGCCAGGTTCGCATAATCCTTGAATTCCGCCGGATTGCGCCGCCAGAGATCCGCGAGAATGGAGATCGCCATCGCCGGCTGGTCGAGCGGAGACAACAGCGTGAAGAACTGATCGGAGAAATCCTGCGAACCCATCACATACGCCTGCAACTCCGGGGGCGCGAGCATGCCCAGCGGCCGTTCCGTTACCCGGAGTTCCGTCGGCATGTTGGCGTGTCCCGCCTGGGCCTGCCGGATGGCATCAACCCACCGGCTCACCGCCTGGTGTTCAGTCTGGCCAAACAGATCCGCCCAGCGGTAGAGATCGTACCAGGCCTGCGCCTGGGCGCCGTGCTGCTCGTAGAGCCTCACCGCCGCCGCGCGCAACTGCGCAGCCACCGCCGCCCATCCTTTCTGGGCGGCCTCGGCCTGCAGCGCCGTCACTCGTTCCGCCGACGGCGCGCGCGCCAGCTCGCTGTCGGCCATCTCGCCCGCGGCCGCCCCGCCCGCCCAGAACAGAGCGGCCAGGAGCAGATTTGCGCGGCGCAGCATGCCCGTCAGTCAAAGCCGAAGCCTCCCCGATAGCAATGCCTCTGCGCCGACGGCTCCGCTAAAAGTTGCGACGGCCCTACGCCAATCGCATGGTCCCTGCTACGATGATACGCCGGTCGCCCCGGCCGCGGGCTCCTTCTGCCTGAAGTCCAGCCTCTCGCCGTCCCGCACCACCAGGATCGGCTCGCCGTCCTTGAGCGTGCCCCGGAGAACCGCCTCCGCGAGGGGATCTTCCAGATAGTGCTCGACGGCCCGGCGGAGCGGGCGCGCCCCGTACTTCTCGTCGTAACCCTTCTCGATGAGCAACTGCTTCGCTTCCAGGGTGAATTCGAGGGTGATCTTCTTGTCGGCGATCCGCTTCGCGACCTTGGCGACTTCGAGATCGACGATCTTGAGGAGGTCGTCCTTGGTCAATGGCCGGAAGAACACGATGTCCGAAATCCGGTTGATGAACTCCGGCTTGAAAATCTTTTTGGCCTCTTCGAGCACCTTTTCCCGCATCGTCTCGATGTTGCGGAAGTCGTCCTTGCCGCCCGCGGCGAAGCCCATCGTCGTCTGACGGGTGAGCTGCTGCGCGCCGACGTTCGAAGTCATGATGATGATCGTATTCCGGAAGTCGACGGTGCGGCCCAGCGAATCGGTCAACCGGCCGTCTTCGAGAATCTGCAGCAGCAACTGGATCACGTCCGGGTGCGCCTTTTCTACCTCGTCAAACAGGATGACGGCATAGGGCCGCCGGCGCACCTGCTCGGTGAGCTGGCCGCCCTCTTCGTACCCGACGTACCCCGGAGGCGAGCCGATCAACCGCGACACGGAGAATTTCTCCATGTATTCGGACATGTCGAACTGGATGATCGCGTCCTGGCTGGCGAACATCTGCGCCGCCAGTTGCTTGGCGAGCTCGGTCTTGCCCACGCCGGTCGGCCCGACGAACAGGAACGAGCCGATGGGGCGGCGCGGATCCTTGAGGTCCGCGCGGGATCGCCGCAACGCGCGGGAGATGGCCACCGTCGCGACGTCCTGGCCGATGATCACCTTCTGGAGCTCGCCTTCGAGCAGGAGCAACTTCTCGCTCTCCTTCTTTTCCAGCCGGCTGAGCGGAATGCCCGTCCAGTTGGCCACGACCTGCATCATCAGGTCATCGTCGATGGTGACCCGCTTTTCCTCGCGCTGCTTCTTCCACTCTTCGGTGATCTGTTCGAGCCGGACGCGAAGCTGTTTCTCCCGGTCGCGGAATTTGGCCGCCTCCTCAAAATGCTGCTGGGAGATCGCCTCCTCCTTTTGCGCACAAACCGATTCGATCTCCTTGTTCAGGGCCTCGATGTCCGGCGGACGGCTGAGCGCGGAAATCCGGGCCCGCGAGCCGGCTTCGTCCATGACGTCGATCGCCTTGTCCGGGAGGAAACGGCCGGTGATGTACCGGTCGGAGAGCTTGGCTGCAGCCTCCAGGGCCTTGTCCGTAAAGACCGCCTTGTGATGGTCCTCATACTTGCCGCGGATTCCCTTGAGGATCAGGATCGTATCCTCGACCGAAGGCGCCTCGACCTTCACCGACTGGAAGCGGCGGTCCAGGGCGCTGTCCTTCTCGATGTACTTCCGGTACTCGTTCAGCGTGGTCGCCCCAATGCACTGGAGTTCGCCGCGGGACAGGGCCGGCTTGAAGATATTGGAGGCGTCCATCGCGCCTTCGGCCGCGCCGGCGCCCACGATGGTGTGCAGCTCGTCGATGAACAGGATGACGGTCTTGGAGCGCTTGATCTCGTCCATCACCGCCTTGATGCGTTCCTCAAACTGGCCGCGGTATTTTGTGCCGGCCACCATCAGCGCGAGGTCGAGGGTGATGACCTTCTTGTCCATCAGAATCTCGGGAACGACGCCGGTCGCGATCTCCTGCGCCAGCCCCTCGACAATCGCGGTCTTCCCGACGCCCGCCTCCCCGATGAGCACCGGATTGTTCTTGGTGCGACGGCAGAGAATCTGGATCACCCGGCGAATCTCCGGCCGCCGCCCCACCACCGGATCGAGTTCGCCCTTGTGCGCCAGCTCCGTCAGATCGCGGCCGAAAGCCTTCAGCGCGGGCATCTTGATTTCCTTTTTGTCCTCGGGCCCGCCTCCCCCGCGCGGCGACGGCGCCGCCGCCGCCTCCTCGCCGGCGCCCTCGCCGGAAAACTGCGGATCGAGCTCGCGCAGGATTTCCTGCCGCGTGCGCTCGATGTCGATATCGAGGGACCGCAACACGCGCGCCGCGACGCCCTCACCCTCCCGGAGCAAGCCAAGGAGAATGTGTTCGGTCCCGACATAACTGTGGTTGAGCGTCTTCGCCTCCTTGCCCGCCAGGGCCAGCACCTTCTTGACCCGCGGCGTGTAGGGAATGCTCCCCGTGGTCTTGGTTTCCGTCCCGGTGCCGACCTGCTTCTCGACGGCGGCGCGCACCGTCTCGAGGTCGAGCCCCATCTTCTGCAACACGCTCACCGCGACGCCCTGCCCGAGTTTGATCAAACCGAGCAGGATGTGCTCCGTGCCGACATAGTTGTGATGAAAACGGTCGGCTTCCTTCCGGGCCAGCGCCAGCACCTGCTGTGCGCGCGGCGTGAAATTGTTCATTGGTTCCATGAGAGCGATGGGCGAACGGTCAGTTCTTCCCGGTTACGTTAAAATCCGGCGGCCCGAAGTTTGCAAATTCCGTGCGCAGAAACTGGGCGCGCAACTGGTCGCGCTGGGCCGACTCGAACGCGCCGTGGGCCGCATACTGGATGTGACCGGGCTGCGCCTCGATAAACAACCGGTCGACCACGAGGCGCCGGGTCTCGGGAAAGATACTCAGGTCGACGCCGAGCCGGACAAGCGACAGCAGATTCATGGCTTCGGCGGACGTGAGCAACCGGCCGTTCTGGAGAATGCCATACGCACGCCCGATCTTGTCGAAAAGCTTGCCGGAGTCCGACTCCAGGAGCTTGGCCCGCGCGTTGAGTTCGTGCTCGATGATCGTATTGAGCACGCTGGAAAGCCGCTTGATGATGTCCTCCTCGGATTCGCCGAGCGTCGTCTGATTGGAAATCTGAAAGATGCTGCCGCTCGCATCGGAACCCTCGCCGAACAGCCCGCGGACCGCCATCCCGAGCTGATTCACGGCCCGCACCACCTTCTCCATCTGGCTGGAGATCACCAACGCGGGCAGGTGCATCATGGCCGAGGCGCGCATGCCGGTGCCCAGGTTCGTCGGGCACGCGGTGAGATATCCGAGCGTCGGCGAGAACGCGTAGTCCAGCTTTTCCTCGATCTCCGAGTCGATCGCGTTGATGGCGTTCCAGGCCTTCTTCAACTGGAAGCCGGCGCGCATGACCTGGATCCGCAGGTGATCCTCTTCGTTGATCATCACGGCGGCCGACTGGTCGCGACTGATCACCACCCCCGCGCCATGTTTGGCGCTGCTCAGCTCGCGGCTGATAAGGTGGCGTTCCACGAGGATCTGCTTCTCCAATTCCGAGAGTTCATCCACGCTCAGGCTCAGTCCCTTCTTCATCTGCGGCAGATCCGCGACGGCCGCCAGACTCTCCGCCAACATGGCGCTGCGCTGCGCCTCTTTGGCCCACCCCGGGAAGGGGCGCCCGGAGATGTTGCGCGCGAGCCGAATCCGCGTCGTCAACACGATCGCGCACTTGCCGCCCGCGGTGTCGGTCAGCTCCGTTTGGGCCTCAAAAAGTGGGGCAATCTTCATATCAGCTCAGCGCTTTCTCTCCAAAGGCCTGTTTAACCTGATGGAGTTCATCGCGAAAGCGGGCCGCGTCCTCGTAGCGTTCCGTCTTGATGGCTTCGTCCAACTCCCCTTGGAGATGGGTCAGACGGTCGTAAAGGGATTTCCGCTCCAAGGCGCGCCGGGGCACTTTGCCCACGTGAACCGTCCCCTTGTGCATGTTGCCCAACATCGGTTCGATGAGTTGCTTAAACGTCTCATAGCAGGCCGGACAGCCAAACCGGCCCTGCTTCTTGAAATCCGCCTGGGTGGCGCCGCACTGTTCACAGCGGATCACCTCGGCCTCCGGCTCGGGATTGAGCGAGGTCTTCAGCAGCAGATCCGCCAGCGAGAAGCCGCTCGGATCGGTCACCCCTTTGGCCTGCGCGCACCCCTCGCAGAGGTCAACCTTGTGTATCTTGTTGTTGACGATCTGCGTGAGATGGACGGTCGCGGGTTTTCCGCAGAGGTCGCACTTCAGAGAATTGGCCATGGATTAATATAACACGGTGTGGAGAAACGGCGATGCGCAGCCCACAAAAGTGGGACACGCCCGCGCGTTCTGATGTTGTCTTTGCACCAATCATGCCATCGGCACGTCCGGTGGCAAGAATAGGCGCATCGATAATGCAAAAACACTGTCAATCATAGACCTCCCTTCCGGGCGGTTTGATCCGTCCCCTTGTCCGAGCAGCAGACAGTGCGCGGCGCGCGCGCGAAACTGCAAATAGGATACCGGATTCCGGAGGGTCAGGAAAGGGCCGCCTTTCGGCTCGATTCTCCGCTTTCCGGTCTCCGGTTTCCGGTTTCGCAGGCGCCTCGCCGCTAGATTCTCGTGCCTTCGATGAGCACGCGCCGCCGGAACTCGGTCAGCACGCGCTTGGTCACCGGCCCGGGCTTGCCGTCGCCGATCTCGCGGCCGTCAAGCTTGACCACGGGGATGACCTCGGCCCCGGTCCCCGTGAGAAAACATTCGTCCGCGTTCCAGAGGTCGTAGCGGGTCAGATCATGCTCCTCCACGGGTAACGATAGCGCCTGCGCGACCGAGAAGATCGTTTCGCGGGTAATGCCCTTCAGCGCCCCTTGTTGGGCCGCCGGGGTCAGCAGGCGCCCCTGATGCACCATGAACACATTGTCGCCGGTGCATTCGGCAACGAATCCGGCGTCGTTGAGCATGATGGCTTCGAGCGCGCCGGCCTGGCGGGCTTCGATCTTGGCAAGAATGTTGTTGAGGTAGTTGAGCGATTTGACCATCGGCGGCAGCGCCGCGGGACCGAGCCGGCGCGTCGGCACCGTCACGATGCTCAAGCCGCTCGCGTAATACTCCGGCGGATAAAGGGCGATCTTGTCGGCGATGATGAAGACCGACGGCTTCGGGCACAGCCAGGGCGCCAGGCCGAGGTCGCCGACGCCCCGCGTCACCACGAGCCGGATATAGCCGTCGCGGAGGCCGTTCTGGCGGCAGGATTCGCAGACCGCCTCGGCCATTTCCCGGCGGGAAATCGGAATGGTCAAGAGGATGGCCTTGGCCGACCACCACAGACGCTCGAGGTGCTGGTCGAGCCGGAAGACATTGCCCTCGTAAAGACGAATCCCCTCGAAAATCCCGTCACCATAAAGCAGGCCGTGATCAAACACGGAGATCTTCGCCTCCGCCGCATCCACAAACTGGCCGTCCAGATAGATCTTCATCGGTTGGCCGCACACTTGAGCATGGCAGGGGTTTTGTCGAGCCCGGTGGAAAATTTCGCCTTGTGTGAGCGGAAATACGTCAACCACTGTGCCGCCATCCCCTCCTCCTATGCATACAAATATCTCCCTCCGCCGCGTCCGCGGCTTCACGTTGATCGAGCTGCTTACGGTCATCGCCATCATCGGCATTCTGGCGGCGATTATCATCCCCTCCGTCGGCAAAGTGCGCGAGACCGCCCAGCGCACGGCCGATGCCAACAACCTCCGCGAAATTGGCAAGGCGGCGATGATTTTCGCCGCCGAAAACAACGACCGCCTGCCCGACCCATTGGCCGTGGCGGCGCAGGCAAACGTTCAGGCCGGAAGCAACTACTTCCGGTGGATCGGACTGCTGGGGCGCGCGGGCACCCTGAACGACGCCAGCCTGTATTTTGCGAAAAACGATCCGCTGTTTGACGGCGCAGCTCCGCCCACGGTCATGGATCCCGACGACGCGACTCACGGAAAGGTCCTCGCCGCGCTCGAGGCAAAAACGCCGAGCTTTGAATTCGTGGGCGGGCTCAAGATGAGCGATCCGTCCACCACTCCGATCGCCTTCACGCGCGGACTCAACGCCCAGGGCACCTGGGACGACAGCCTGGGCGCCTATCGCAGCGTGGGCGGCCATATCATTTTCCTGGGCGGCAACGTCCAGTATTACCAGTCCATCGACCACCGTCTGGTCAATACCGCCGGCAAGCCCACCAACGACATTCGCGAAACGGTTCCGGCGCCCGCCGGCGGCAACCAGCGGATTTACGGCAAGAGCTCCGCCATCGCCAGCGAAGACGGCGTCGTGCCGGTCGTGCCGGCCCCGTGACGGCGCGTCCGAATGACCGTCGCCCGTTGCTTGGATGAAAGCCTCGCGCCGCAACGGCCACGGCGCGAGTGGTCAAAAAGAAAACTTTGCTTCACCCGGCGCCGTGGTCATTTTCGGTCACATTCCTGAATGACCGTTCCGCCTCCCATCCTCGCCGGCGAAATCACCTACGTCATCGGCCACAAGAATCCTGACGCCGACGCCATCTGCTCCGCCATCGCTTACGCGGCATTGAAGGAGGCCCGCGGCGACCGGGGCCATGTCGCCGCCCGCTGCGGCAACTCCAACGCGCGGATCGACACCGTCCTGGCGCGCTTTCGTCAGCCGCTGCCGCTGTACCTCAGCGATGTCACGCCCCGCGTGCGCGACCTGATGGTATCCCACGTCATTTCCATCAGCCGGGATGCGACCTGTGCCGAGGCGCTCGATCTCATTGAAGCGCACGACATTCGCATCCTGCCGGTGCTGGACGCCGGCCAGCGGTTCATCGGCACCGTTTCGATCTTCCAGCTCGGCGGCTTCTTCACGCCCAAGGTGCACGAGCCGAAACTTATGCGGCAGGTCCACACCCGGCTCGCTGACATTGCCCGCGCGCTTAAGGCCAAAATTCTCCATCTCACGGACGAGAATACGCCCGAGGAGCTGTATGTGCGGATCGGGGCGATGGACATCCGCTCCTTCGGCAAGTTCTCCGACCAGGAACACATCGCTCCCCGCCAATCCATCATCATCGTCGGCGACCGTTGGGACATCCAGCAGCGTTCCATCCAGATCGGCGTGCGGTTGCTGGTCATCACGGGCAATCTGCCGGTGGACGACGAGGTGGTCGAACTCGCCCGGACGCGCGGCGTCAGCCTGATTGTCAGCCCGTACGACTCGGCGACCACCGCCTGGGTCATCCGGACCGCCACGAGCATCGAGCGCCTGATCGACCGGAAGTTCGTTTCGCTCGATGCCGACACCCGCCTCGCGGATGTGCGCCGAAAGGTCGCCGCTTCTCCCGCTCCCGCCTTCATGGTTCTGGCCGACGACGGGAGTCTGGCCGGCATTCTCACGAAGACCGATATTCTCAAGCCCGTCAAAACCCGGCTCGTGCTGGTCGACCACAACGAGATGACCCAGGCGGTGACCGGCGCGGCCGAAGTGACCATCACCGAGGTCATCGACCACCACCGCCTCGGATCGCTCACGACCGCCCAGCCGATTCTCTTCATCAACGAGCCGGTCGGCTCCACCTGCACCATCGTCGCGGATTTGTATCGGCGCGAGAACCTCACGCCGTCGCCCGATCTCGCGGGCATCATGATGGCCGGCATCATTTCGGACACCCTGAACCTCAACAGCCCGACTTCCACCGCCAAGGACGGCGCAACCCTGCGCTGGCTGTCGCCGATCGCAGGCGTGGACTCGCGCGATCTGGCGGAAACGATCTTCAGCTCCGGCTCGGTCATCCTCGCCAATCCTCCCGACAAAATCGTCCTGTCCGATCACAAGATCTATGATGAAGGCGGCGTGCGTTATGCCGTCGCCCAGGTCGAGGAGCTTGGTTTCGGCAACTTCTGGGGCCGGGCGAAGGAGCTTTCCGTCGCCCTCGAGGGCTTGTGCGCGGCGGAACAACTGCTGTTCGCGGGCCTGCTCGTCACCGACATCAACACCCAGAATTCGCTGCTGCTGGTGAAAGGCGATCCCGAGATCATTTCGCGCATCTCGTACCACCACATCGAACCGGGCGAGATTTTTGACCTGCCGGGCATCGTCAGCCGGAAAAAACAGGTGATTCCGTATCTGACCAGCCTCCTGAAAGAAATGCAGGCGGAGGGAGCGACGCCCGCCGCGAAACGCGGATCGTAGCGGATTCTTTCCCCGGGGGCGCGCCGCACCCGAGATGGCCCACCAAGCCCGTGGGATAGGTCGTTTCGGGCTCGTATGATTAGTTTTTCTATTTGCTAAGAATAGGATTGCTTATTCTCCGATAATTGCTTTAATTGTCGTCCCTGGTTTGAGATGCAAATCGGACGACCCCAT
>Ga0209385_1001029_pt1 | contig 11725 bp, 9 predicted proteins | sample NGEPerB_FD_184506 | JGI IMG/M metagenome (GOLD analysis project Ga0209385, IMG submission 184506) | Arctic peat soil microbial communities from the Barrow Environmental Observatory site, Barrow, Alaska, USA - NGEE PermafrostAB12-B... | ecosystem: Environmental > Terrestrial > Soil > Wetlands >... | reverse complement strand
ATCATACCCTATGGCAACTTTAAAGCAAATCAATGAATTTCTTGATTCACAACCTATTGCTCTGGTTGGCGCCTCACGCAATCCCAAAAAATTTGGTTATAGCGCATTCAGGGAGCTTAAAGAAAAAGGGATGAAAATCATTCCTGTAAATCCGATTGCTGATGAAATTCTTGGGGAAAAAGCTTATCCTAATTTAAAAATGCTTCCTCCGGAAGTCCAGAGTATAATTGTCTTCACAAAAAAGGATAAAACTGCCTCAGTGATCCGTGAAGCTAAAGAAAGAGGGATAAAGCATGTCTGGATTCAGCAGATGGCCGATAGCAAGGAGGCTCTCGATGAACTTAAAGGCTCAGGTATAAATTATATCACCGGGCAATGTATTCTGATGCATTATAAGCCGCACAGTATTCATAAGATTCATGGAAGTCTTAAAAAGTTTTTTGGCAGTTTTCCTAAGTGATGACAGAAAATCTACCTCCATACAATCTAAAATTTGTTGTCAGGGATTATGAGTGCGATCTCCAGGGAGTTGTAAACAACGCTAACTACCAGCATTATCTTGAACATGCGAGGCATGAGTTTCTCATCTCCAAAGACGTCAGTTTTGTTAAGCTGCATGAAGAGGGAATAGATCTTATAGTCATAAAGGTGGAGATTGAATATAAATACCCGCTCAGGAGTCGCGATGAGTTTAGTGTCACCGTTTCTATCCGGAGAGAAGGAAATGCCAGGATACTTTTCATCCAGGACATTTACAGACTGCCTGATTTAAAGCTTATTGTAAGGGCCAGAGTGACAGGAGTAGCAACCCGGAAAGGAAGACCGGTCCATCCTGGGGATCTTATTGCCAGACTTGGATTAGAATCTTGAGTTTCCGATTAATAAATGTTAAAAATGAAAACAAAAACTATCTTACTTCCTAAACTTTCAATAATCATTTTCATATTAGCTTTCTCATCTTACTCATATTCACAGTCATCAGAAGGATTAAAAGATAAATATGATAAGCAGGAGGTTTATATAACGATGAGGGATGGAGTAAAACTGTTTACATCAATCTATACCCCTAAAAACACCTCAATGGCTCATCCGGTTCTCCTGAACCGTACGCCCTATGATATCGAACCAGGAGGTCCAAAAAACTATAATTTTTTTATGCAGCTTTATGAAAGATATACCAGCGATGAATATATTATGGTTTTCCAGGATGTCAGGGGAAAATATATGAGCGAAGGGGATTATGAAGACATTCGCCCTGTGTTACCGCTGAAAAAGAGCAATAAAGATATTGATGAATCTACAGATACCTGGGATACAGTAGACTGGCTCATAAAAAATATCAAAAACAATAATGGGAATGTGGGGATTTTTGGAATTTCATATCCCGGATTTTATTCTACAATGGGCCTGATAAATGCGCATCCTGCAGTAAAGGCAGTGTCTCCCCAGGCCCCTGTTACCGCCTGGTTCATGGGTGATGATTTTCATCATAACGGAGCCTTTTTCATCCTCGATTGTTTCAGCTTTTTCTGCGGTAACGGCTATCCTCACAGGGGGTTGACAAGAAAAGGCTACCCGGGTTTCAGATGGCCAGTCCCTGATAATTATGAATTCTTTCTTTCCATCGGCGCAGACAAAAATATTGCCCCTCAATTTCTCGGAGATAGTGTCAAGTTCTGGAATGATGCTTTTGCACATCCTGATTATGACAATTTCTGGAAAACAAGAGACCCCAGGCCATTTCTGAAAAATGTAACACCGGCCGTTATGACTGTCGGCGGATGGTTCGATGCTGAAGATCTTTATGGTGCCCTTCATACCTACGAAGCGATTGAAAAACAGAATTCTCCATCCGTTAAGAATTTTATTGTAATGGGTCCATGGTCACACGGGCAGTGGGCTTTTGGAAAAAGCAATAACCTCGGAAATATTTATTGGGGACAGGATGCAAATAAAAAATTTCAGGCTCAGGAGAAAGAGTTCTTTGACTATTATCTGAAAGGAAAAGGCAATCCTGATTTCCCTAAAGCCACAATTTTTGTAACAGGCTCAGATGAATGGAGAAATTTCGATTCATGGCCGCCTAAAAATATTGTTGAAAAGAATCTGTACCTGCAACCCGGAGGATCTGTTTCATTCTCTGCTCCTGAAGCGATAAGCAGCTTTGATGAATATATCTCAGATCCGATGAAGCCGGTCCCTTATGCTGACGCTATTCACGTTCACCGTACTGCCGAATATATGACCGACGATCAGAGATTCGCCTCCCGCAGACCGGATGTTATGGTATATAAGACAGACATACTCCCTGAGGATATAACATTAACAGGTCCCCTTAAAGCAGATCTTTTTGTATCAACTACTGGAACAGATGCGGATTATATTGTAAAATTAATTGATGTCTATCCGCCCGATGCCAAAGCCGATATTGCGACCGATGTTAAAGTCCCGCTGGGTGGATACCAGATGCTTGTGCGTGGTGAAGTGTTCAGGGGAAAATACCGCAACAGCTTTGAAAAACCTGAACCGTTTACCCCTGGAGCAGTAACTGAAGTTAAATACGATATACCAGATATTGCACATACATTTAAAAAGGGACATCGTATAATGATCCAGGTACAGAATTCATGGTTTCCACTGGTCGACAGGAATCCACAAAAATTTGTTGATATTTACACTTGTTCAGACAGCGATTTTCAAAAGGCTACTATGAGAATCTATCATGATACCGGACACTCATCAAGTATTAAAATAACTGTGTTGCAATAACAATTAATGTCTATTGTTGTTAATTGTTGTTGATGTTCAGTTTTATATATAACAATATGCTGAAATGGCAAAAAGAAATCTGACACGAAGACAGTTCGTCGCAACTACTCTGGCAGCAGGTGCCGGGTCGGTTTTACTAGGTAAATCAGTTTTAGTCACTCCGCCCACATCCCTGGGCTTGTCTGCTGATCCTTTCCGGATTGTAACTCTTGGAAAATCGGGCCTGAAATCGACGCTACTCGGTATGGGTACCGGATTCAGCGGATATAACCGTTCATCAAATATAACCAGAGCCGGTGTCGCTGAATCAATTATCCGTAGTGCATATGAGAAAGGAATCCGTTTTTTTGACTGTGCCGACAGCTATGGGACACATCCTTTTACGGCAGCTGCACTTAAAGGTGTTCCCCGGGATTCCTATACTCTGAGCTCCAAAATCTGGGTTGGTCCGGGCGGCATTCCTGAAACTGAACGTCCTGATGCTGATGTGGTTATTGATCGCTTCAGAAAAGAGCTTAATACCGATTATCTCGATCTGGTGCAGATTCACTGCATGACTGACCCTAATTGGACCGACAAACAGAAAAAACAAATGGATATTCTTGAAAACCTCAAGGCTAAGAAAATAATCAGGGCACACGGGGTTTCGGTTCATTCTCTTGATGCTATGGAAGCTTGCCTTGAAAACCCCTGGGTTGATGTGGTTCATGTACGGATTAATCCTTATGGAGAAGCAATGGATAAAAAAGATGCAGCTGATGTGATTCCTGTGATTGAAAAGCTTCATAAATCGGGCAAAGGAGTTATAGGCATGAAACTGATTGGAAACGGCAATTTTAAAAATGATTCGGAAAAAATAGATGCATCTCTTAAATATGTTCTTGGACTGGGTACTGTTGATATGATAATTGTGGGATTTGAATTGCCGGAACAGATTGATAATTACATTGGAAGAATGAAAAAGTTGCCGTCATCGAGGCTGTAGAATCAGTAAATTCAATAATTATCAAAACAACAGGAATTTGTATAAACAGGAATTCGTGTAGAGACAGGTCTGAGATCTATCTCTACCAGCTATAGATAAATAAACACCTTACTATTTCAATCAAATTCCAGAATATTAAACCTAATTAATATATCGATAGAAAATGAAATTAATTAAGTTCATCATTACATTACCTTTGTTATGTTTTGGTTTAGCTTTTGGCCAAATAAAATCATTGGATAATCTAATTCAACCTGGAGCTAAATTAGAAAAACTGGCTGACGGATTTTTATTTACTGAAGGTCCGACTTCTGATCAAAAAGGAAATGTCTATTTCACCGATCAGCCTAATGACAGGATAATGTTGTGGAGCGTTTCAGGCAACCTCTCCACTTTCATGCAGCCATGCGGCCACTCAAATGGCATGTCTTTTGATAAAGAAGGCAATCTTTGGACCTGTGCTGACGAGAAAAATGAATTGTGGTCCATTTCAACCGACAAAAAAATAACTGTTATCCCTTCCAAATACAAGAACAAATCCCTTAACGGGCCAAATGATCTTTGGAATACTCCGGATGGAGGTGTATATTTTACAGATCCTTATTATAAACGGACCTGGTGGGATCATGACATTATGCCTCAGGATTGCGAGGCGGTTTACTATCTTGCACCTGATCATAAAACAATCACCAGGGTAATTGATGACCTCGAAAAGCCAAACGGAATCGTAGGGACACCCGATGGTAAATCGCTATTTGTTGCGGATATCCAAGGGAATAAAACCTGGAAATATTCAATCAGCAAAGATCGCAGTCTTACGAACAAAAAGCTTTTTTGTGAAATGGGTTCCGATGGAATGACTATTGATGTCGACGGGAATATTTACCTGACAGGCAAAGGCGTTAGTATCTATGATAAGGATGGTAACTTTTTAGGCAATATTCCTGTTCCTGAAAACTGGACTGCAAACGTCTGTTTTGGCGGAGAAGATATGAAAAGCCTTTTTATTACTGCAAGTAAAAGTCTTTATAGAATAAGTACAATCATTAAAGGTGTCTATTGATCCCCAAATTTATTAATCTGATCAAACATTTATCATTTTAACATTTTCCTGTTATAATATTATTTATAATTGCAATCTGATCCGAAATATTCTGAACCTGATTTTTTCTTAAGTATGTTTAAAAAACTGGAGTTTACAGAAGGAACCCGCAGAGCTGATGTTAAGCCGGGTATCGATGTTATGGTTGAGCTGACTGAGGATAAGCGCACAGGGCGGCTCACAGAGGGAAAAGTTAAGGAAGTGCTGACTTCCTCACCCAATCATCCTCACGGCATTAAAGTTATGCTTGAGAATGGCCTTGTGGGAAGAATCAAGCAGATTATCTGATTCTGCTTATTTTACAATCAATCAAAAAATTATCTAAATTTACCCTCCTTGAAACAGGTTGTTTTCAATAATCATTTATTGACGTTTGTACTAATCAGAATAAGATGAAATATGAAGACTTTCTCATAAGCTCGCTAGGCAAAGGAAGCATTTTATCGCCGCTTAAACATACCAGGCGAGTCGAAAATCCTGTATATAAATTTGTAGACGACACTGAAAGGATTTTATATGATGTCTCTCTTGATAACTTCAAGAAATGCAGTGAGTCAGGAGAACTTCCTGTCTCATTCGAAAAAGCCGGTCCGAAAGAGACTATCTATTTTGAACCTGTTAAAACGAAAGTAGGGATAGTCACTTGCGGAGGATTGTGTCCGGGAGTTAATAATGTAATCCGTAGCCTCGTCAATGAATTGTATTACAGGTATGGAATAAATCGTGTTCTGGGAATACAATATGGGTATGAAGGATTAATCCCGTCCTATAACCATCCTGTTATTGAACTTACGGCTCCGATGGTCGATTACATTCACCTTACCGGCGGTACTTTTCTGGGATCTTCCCGTGGTAATCAGAATGTTCAAAAGATGGTTGATACTCTTGAAATTATGAATATCAATGTACTTTTTTGCATTGGCGGCGATGGGACTCTGCGTGGAGCTCATGCAATACAGGAAGAAATTAAAAAACGGAATTTGAAAATCAGTATAGCCGGCATTCCTAAAACGATTGATAATGATATCGATCTGATTCAAAAATCCTTTGGTTTTGAATCAGCTTTTTCGATTGCAAATGATGTCATCCGGAATGCTCACAACGAGGCATCAGGCGCATTCAATGGAATTGCCCTAGTTAAATTGATGGGACGCGATTCCGGATTCATTGCGGCAAGTGCTGCTTTGGCAATACAGGAGGTGAATTTTGTGCTGATACCTGAAATTTCTTTTGATCTGTACGGTCAGAGGGGATTTCTCCGGATCCTGAAAAAACGTCTTGAGGAGAGACACCATGCTGTTATTGTTGTTGCAGAAGGCGCTGGTCAGGATCTATTCGAGTGTTCAGGTGAGAACAAAGATGTTTCAGGTAATGTTAAATACAAAGACATAGGAATTTATCTGAAAGAAAAAATTTCAGAAGATTTTGAAAAGAAAGGGTTTCCTCATTCAATTAAATATATCGACCCAAGTTATATTATCAGAAGCGCTCCTGCCAATGCAAACGACAGCAAATTCTGCAATCTGTTGGCCCAGAATGCAGTCCATGCAGCTCTTTCGGGGAAAACTGACTTTGTTGTTGGTTTCTGGAACAACCAGTTCACTCTTATGCCGATTGAGATGGTGGTTGCTAAAAGAAAGAAAATTGAAATTGAAGGTGAATTATGGTGGAATGTCCTTGAAGCAACCGGCCAGCCAATAAGCATGAAAAATCGCTGATATGGTAAAGAATATTATTTTTGACCTTGGAAATGTGCTTATCAGCTTCAGGCCTTCGGAATATTTTAGCAAGAACAACTATCCGGAAGCAATAAGGACTACTATCTTATCCGATATATTTGGAAGTGAGGAATGGCAAATGATTGACAAGGGAGAAATCAGCACGGCCGAAGCAATTGACGCTATCGCAAAAAAGTCATCGCTTAATAAGGAGGAAATAGTCCATATCTTTAATTTACGTACCGATCTGATGTTTCCCCTCGACCAGAATGTAAGACTTCTTCCTGCGTTAAAAAAACAGGGTTTCAGGCTATACTTTCTGTCTAACTTCCCTCTGGATATTTTTGATGATATAAAGAATGGATACTATTTCTTTAAGCATTTTGAAGGAGGATTGATTTCTGCTGAGGCAAAATCTTCAAAACCTGAAAGCAGGATTTTTGAAATTCTTCTTGAAAAATATTCCCTTGCGCCTGAAGAATGTCTTTTCATCGATGATATTGAAATAAATGTCAGGGCTGCGGAAGCTTTAGGTATGAAAGGTCTTTTTACAAATGGGTCACTGGAAATTTCCAAAGAGATTGAGGCTGCCCTTAAAAATTCTTAAAGAATGTAACTCTCCTCTAAACTCATGGCGCTTCCACCAATGGGGAGGAAAATCTGTCGGATAGCAAGTTCTGCCTCCAATATTCCCCACCAACTTACCGGCTCAATGAAAATATTCAATTCTCGCTGACTTAAGAGATCAGATAAATTATCTTAATCATCACAATATGAGCATATTAATATGATTATCAGAAAAATTGTTCCACGTGGAAACCAGCCCTACTTTCTGAAATAATCCAACAAAACTTTGCTCTTTGATAAGCCGACAAGGTTTTCAAGCTCCTCGACGGAAGCATTTTTTATGCTTACTGCAGATTCAAAATGTTTGAGCAAAATTTCCTTTGTCTTTGGTCCGATGCCTTTAATTTGATCGAGATCAGATTTTATCATTTGAGAAGATCTTTTATCGCGATGAAAATTTATTCCAAATCTGTGAGCTTCATTTCTTAATTGCTGTATTATTTTGAGGCTTATTGAATTTTTATCGAGATAAATAGGAACACTGTCTCCCGGGAAATAAATTTCTTCCAGTTTCTTTGCTATTCCAATTACCGTTATTTTTTCTCTCAGCCCTAACTTGTCAATGCTTTTCATGGCTGATGAGAGTTGACCTTTTCCACCATCTATGATGGCAAGCTGGGGCAACTTTTGGTTCTCTTCCAACATTCTTTTGTATCGCCTGTAAACTATTTCCTCCATTGAAGAGAAATCGTCAGGACCAGATACCGTTTTAATATTAAAATGGCGATAATCATTTTTACTGGGTCTTGCATTTTTAAATACGACACAAGCAGCAACCGGATTTGTTCCCATAATGTTCGAATTATCGAAACACTCAATATGAGCAGGAAGCTCAGGCATATGCAGATCATTCTTAAGCTTCTCAAGATTTTTCCCTGTGCGTGCCTGCGGGGAATGTTCCAATTTTTTCTTCTTCTGTTCCAGTTTATAATAGATAGCGTTGCGCTCAGCAAGTTCAAGAAGCTTGAGTTTTTCACCAGCCTTAGGCACTGTATACTTTACTTTATCAAGAAGAATATCCGGTTCAAATGGTACGATTATTTCAGGTGAGTCACTTTGGAGTCTCTGCCTTATTTCAGTTATGCCAAAACCCAGAATAGACTCCTTTTCTTCTTCTGCCCTTATTTTTAATTCAATAGTAAGTGCCTGAATCACAGCTCCTTCATTCACTTTCAAGTAATTTATATAGGCATTATCTGATTCCTGTGTAATAGCGAAAACATCGACATTCCTTATGGTGTTGCTTACAATAGTTGATTTGCTTCTGAATCTTGACAGAATTTCAATTTTTTCTTTGATTAACTGCGCCTCCTCAAACCGAAGCTCGTCTGAATAATTTGTCATTGTTTTTTTCAGGTGGTCAATGACTGTAGAAATATTCCCTTTCAGTATATCTTTAATCTGGTCTATGTTTTCCTGATAATCGCTTTCCAATTGTTTTCCCACACAAGGAGCCTTGCAGTTTCCAAGATGATACTCTAGGCAAACCTTAAATTTTCCGGCATTTATGTTCGGTTTTGTCAGACTATGAGAACAGGTTCTTAATTTATATAATTGTCTGATAAAGCTGACAAGCGTTTTAACCATAAGTCCTGATGTGTATGGACCAAAGTAAGCTGATCCGTCGCGAACAGGGTTTCTGGTGCTGAAGACCCGGGGAAATGGCTCATTCTTCAAACATATCCATGGAAAAGTCTTATCATCCTTTAAAAGTATATTATACCTTGGCTGGTGCTTCTTTATCAGGTTATTCTCAAGTAAAAGAGCATCAGATTCGTTGTCTACGACAATATGCCGGATATCGGTCGTTTTTCTAAGAAGTGCAATGGTTTTTCCAGACTGGTTTTTTGAGAAATAGGAGGTTACCCTTTTTTTAAGATTTTTAGCTTTGCCGACATATATAACTACGCCATAAGAATCCATAAATTGGTAAACTCCTGGATTATCCGGAATCAGTGACAGAATTGATCTGAATTTTGCTTCGGCAGCCATCTGAATAAAAGAATTTGGTACAAAGATAGTGAATGTCGGCATTGGTTGAATGGCCACGCAATGGCTTGACCCTACTTCATTCCCAAACGTAGGTAGGATCATGCCATGATATAACCACTTACTATTTTACCTAAAAATGAATTTCTATTTGATTAAACGAATAGCGGAACAGGCTCAAATTTCTTTACATCGAATAAACCTCTGTCCCCTATTTTCAAATCGGGGATAACAAGTAATGCCATAAATGAGAGAGTCATAAAAGGGGCCTTCATTGTGCATCCAAATGAATTTACCAACTGATTAAGTTTATCGTAATCATGCGCGATTTCTTCACACGATCGTGTTGTCATTATGCCCCCGATGTTCAGCTGCAGTGACCCAACTGCCTTCCCCGATGATACTGCAAGTCCTCCATGTAATCTTACAATTTCATTTATCGAAGTAGCTATATCCTTATCATTCGTTCCGATTGATATAATATTATGACTATCGTGTGCAATAGAACTGGCAAATGCTCCTCTTTTCAATCCAAATCCTTTGATAAATCCTACTGCAGGTGGCAAATCTCTATATCGGTCCTTCACTACTATTTTCAAAATATCGCTATTAATATCAGGACTTACATATTCAGATGAGCCGGATGATATCCTGGTTTCCCTCGTCAGCAATTCGCCATCATTTGCAATAATTATCCTTATATCACCATTATTGTTTTTTACTTTGATATCATGTTCATTTATCGATTTGCAATTGAATTTATTAATAGCACTTCCCGCATCATAACTGAAAAGAACTTTCCCGTTATCAAATACTTTCTCTCCTTTTATCCATGTCTCATGTACATTCATCTTTTCAGGAGAGTCCACCAGAATAAAATCTGCATCGTCACCCTTCCTGATCAGGCCTGCATTGAGATTATAATGTTTTGACGGATTAATTGTGGCGCTTCTTATAACATCGAACAAATCATATTTTTCTGATATAAGCCGTGCGATCATTTTATTTATATGCCCTTTCTCAAGCATCTCAGGATGCAGATCATCGCTGCACAACATAATCATATCAGGGTTGGTCGAGAATAATTCTTTCAGAGAATCAAGATTTTTGGCAGCGCTTCCTTCCCTGATAAGGATTTTCATTCCCAGTGATATTTTCTCTTTTGCTTCATTCAGGTTACTGCATTCATGATCCGTTGAAATACCGGCCTCAACATATTTCCTCAGTAACACACCTGAAAGCCCCGGAGCGTGCCCATCTATAGGCTTTCCAACCAATTTTGCATATTCCAGCTTTTTAATTACCTCCTTATCCCCGCTAATTACACCCGGAAAATTCATCATCTCCGATAGGTACTTTATATCCGTCCTCCCTAATAACTTTCTTATGCTATTATGATCCAATACAGCTCCGTTACTCTCAAAACCAGTGGCTGGTACACAAGAAGGCGCTCCAAAATAAAAGTTAAGAGGCACTTTTTTTGCGTCATCAATCATAAATTCAACTCCTTCAATTCCTAGCACATTAGCAATTTCATGCGGATCCGAAACTACTCCGCATGTACCATGCCTCACAGCTGTCATGGCAAATGCTCCGGGAGTAATCATGGAACTTTCGATATGAATATGAGAATCTATTAGTCCAGGCATAATGTAAACCTCAGGAGCGCTTGTCAGCTTTTCAATATTTTCAATCTTTCCCTTGCTGATATTTAGGCAAGCCGGATATGTATCCCGGCTGTGAATATCTACCAGTTGACCAAAGATTTTCATAAAAATATTTATTTATTTTTAAAATATTGTTCCACGTGGAACAATTTATCTTCCAAGATACATTAATAAAATACTAATATCTGAAGGTGATACTCCGCTTATCCGTCCTGCCTGTCCAATATTTTCAGGTTTAATTTTACTAAGCTTTTGCCTTGCTTCGGTTGATATTGAAACCAACTCATTAAAGTTCAAGTCTCCGGGAATCTTTAAATTCTCAAGTCTTTTTATTTTTTCTGCTATTTGCCTTTCTCTTTGAATGTACCCTTCATACTTAATTTTAATCTCTACAGATTCCGAAATTTCTTTGAATCTGTTTGAATTGAAAACATTCAGTTTGTCTCCGTCTTTCATTGCCATCAATAATGAACTCACTTCCACTTGTGGTCTACCGGCAATTGTGATTGATTTCACTTTCTGATCTATTCTGCTAGTTCCTGCTTTTTCCAGAAATTCATTTATCTCCCCTGGACTTATGCTGTTCTCAGACAAAAAATCTATTACTTCCGTAATCATCATTTCCTTTTCTTCGAGGTGTACTATTCTTTCCTTTTTTGCTGTTCCCAGATCAAAAGCTTTCCTTGTGAGTCTTTCATCAGCATTATCCTGTCTCAGCAGTATTCTGTATTCCGCCCTTGATGTAAACATTCTGTATGGCTCATCAACTCCCTTAGTAACCAAATCATCTATCAGAACACCTATATATGATTCCTCTCTTCCTAAAATAAATGAAGAATTGTTTCTTATTTTTAAAACGGAATTTATT
>Ga0209385_1001027_pt1 | contig 11727 bp, 14 predicted proteins | sample NGEPerB_FD_184506 | JGI IMG/M metagenome (GOLD analysis project Ga0209385, IMG submission 184506) | Arctic peat soil microbial communities from the Barrow Environmental Observatory site, Barrow, Alaska, USA - NGEE PermafrostAB12-B... | ecosystem: Environmental > Terrestrial > Soil > Wetlands >... | reverse complement strand
ATTCGGAGGCCGCTCATTCCGGTGATGTCGTTCAGGACGCGGTGAATCTGGAGATTCATCTGATCAAGCGCTTTCTGCATGTGCAGCACATGCTCTGCCGCCATCTGGATCAGACTGCTGCGGTGTCTCCAGAGAGAGCGAATAGCGCAGATGAAGCCAGGAGGACGGAAACTGGCACGCAACAGACCCACCGAATGGAGGTACTGAAGCCACTGGCAATCGGATACGTCGGTTTTCCTGCCGGGAACATTCTTTACGTGCTGCGCATTAACGAGGCACACCTCTAGCCCGCGGGACTCGAGGATCTGATACACGGGAATCCAGTACACACTCGTTGACTCCATTGCCACTGAGCGAATCCCGCACTGCTGTAGCCAGTCCGCAAGTGCATTCAGATCGCGAGTGAAGGTTGGGAAACTGCGGACAGGTTGGGGATCACGATCAGCGCTGACTGCGACAAACAACTCGCTCGCACCTACATCGATGCCGGCTGCATGGGGGTGCAAGATGGGCAATTCCTCGCACCGTTTCTTGGATCTCTTCGCCATTGGCTCCTCCGAGGACCGGCCGGATGCCCAAGGTGCGAATCAAAGGCAAACTCCCAATCGAGATCGTCGTCAAAGCTGACGAGCGTCATCACACGTCTGTACGCAAACCTCGGACCCACGCTTTTCGTCGGGCTTCTGAAGCGCCAGTGTCGGCGCGGGCTGTAGCTGTCATCCGACCGGCGCCAATCATCATCGCTCTTTCCCTGTTCCTTTGCACCCTGTCTGGCAAACGCCAGTTGCACGCTTCTCGGGAGTAATCTCCCACATCCCGGTTCTGGCCAAGTTCCCGTTGGCCGACGACTCAGGAGTTATCTCGTAATGGTGTGAGTGCGATTAGTCACCAGTACGTTCCGGTGATGCCGACCCGGTTCGTGGTTTGGAGCCGGCCAACCAGGAAATATAGTGCGGTGACCCTGGGAGGGGTATATAGTCTCGTGCCGTGGGGAGCCCAGGGGGAGATTTCGTTAGATAGGTAGTGCGGCCATGAGGGGCCGATGAGCGCTAACGTACTTGCGCCGGGCTCTGTGCATGGACGTACTATGCGGGAGGCGAAGCATCAAGAAAATTATCGCAATCGCCGCTTTGATTCTTTCTGCCGTATGCCTCGCGCAAAGCCAGGATGTTACTGGTGATTGCCAGGGCTTGCTCAATGCCGGGACGGCACAACTTCACATCGTCCTCCACGTCACAAAGGACAATGACGGAAATCTTAAGGCGACCATGGACATTGTCGATCAGCGCGCGTTCGGCCTGCCCGTCAGCTCCATCTCGCTGAAAAATTCAGAGCTAGAGTTCGATGTGGACAAGGTTCAGGGGTCTTATGTCGGGAAGCTTAATCCGGAGGCTACGAAGATCTCCGGTTCCTGGTCGCAAGGAGGGGCATTCCTGGATCTTGATTTTAGGCGCGCGACCGACGCTGTGAAGGCCCAGCCCAAGCCTGCCGCGCCTTCCGATATTGATGGCGCCTGGGTGGGTACGATCGAGGCCAGCGGTATCGAGCTGCGGGTCGTGTTCCACATCCTCAATACGGCGGATGGCCTGACTGCGACCATGGATAGCCCCGATCAGGGAGTGAATGGGGTACTAGCAACGGCGGTCACGAGGAATGGTTCGTCTCTCAAGATTGAGATGAAGCAGAAAGGCGCCGCCTACGAGGGCAAGGTCAGCTCAGACCTATCGACCATTGACGGGACGTATACATGGCGTGCCGGCAGCCTGTCTCTGGTAGTCAAGCGCGTCAAGCATGTGTCGGAATTGGAACTCCGCTCCCGGCCGCAGGACCCCGTTAAGCCGTATCCATATAGCGAACACGAAGTCTCGTATAGCAACGATAAAGTCCGAGGTGTCACCCTCGCGGGAATGATGACGGTTCCGCCCGGCAAAGGTCCATTTCCGGCGGTGCTCTTGATTCCCGGATCGGGGCCCCATGATCGAGACGAAACCTTGCTCGGCCACAAACCGTTTCTCGTGCTTGCGGACTTTCTAACACGTAAAGGAATCGTTGTGCTGCGGGTAGACGACCGCGGAATAGGGAAATCCACCGGGGAACGGACCGATGCTACTACCGCAGACTTCGCGACTGACGCCGAAGCGGGAGTCGCATATCTCAAAACGCGCTCTGAGGTGAATCCTCACAAGATTGGCTTGATCGGCCACAGCGAGGGCGGACTCATCGCACCGATGGTGGCGGCCACCGATCCCGATGTAGCTTTTATCGTGATGATGGCTGGTCCGGGCGTGCCGGGCGACGAGATCCTGGTCGAGCAGAGACTGCTGATTTCCGAAGCCAGTGGCGTGAGCCATGAGGCGGCGGAGAAAAACGTTGCTCTGGAGCGCGAACTCCTTACATTGGTTAAACAAGAAAAAGATGATGCTGTGCTGCAGAAAGAACTGCGAGACAAACTCGTAGGCGTGGGCTCAGAGGCGCAGATCAACGTCCAGATCAAGGCGATCACCTCTCCATGGATCCGCTACCTCATTACCTACGACCCCGCGACGGCGTTGCGGAAAGTGAAATGTCCAGTACTCGCCATCAACGGCGAAAGGGACCTACAAGTTTCGCCGAAACAGAATCTACCCGCGATCAGAAAGGCTCTTGAGGAGGGCGGCAACCAACAGTTTGAAGTCGATGAACTGCCCAACTTGAATCATCTGTTCCAAACCGCAAAGACGGGCGCGCCCAGTGAGTATGGAGAGATCGAACAGACGATATCTCCGGTCGCCATGGAAAGAATAGCGAGCTGGATATTGATGGACCCCAAACCTGTCAGCGCGTTCCATGTCCTCGACCCGGCTTACTCCGCCCTAAGCGACTACGACCGCGCCATTCAAGACGACAGCGAGGTCATTCGCCAGAATCCGAAATCAGCGGATTCATTCAATGACCGTGGCGCGGCTTACCTCTCGGCGGGCGAATACGGTCGCGCCATTCAGGACTATGACGAGGCCATTCGCCTGAATCCAAAATCAGCGGGGGCGTTCACTGGCCGCGGCTCGGCTTACCTCGGCAAGAGAGACTACGACCGAGCCATTCAGGACTATGACGAGGCCATCCGCCTGGATCCAAAATCAGCGGGGGCGTTCACTGGCCGCGGCTCGGCTTACCTCGACAGAGGAGACTACGACCGGGCGATTCAGGACTTCAACGAGGCCATACTCCTTGATTCAAAATCTGCGGAAACGTTCAATGGCCGTGGCGCGGCTTACTTCGGCAAAGAGGACTACGGCCCCGCGATTCAGGATTACACTGCGGCCATTCACCTGAATCCGGATTGGGCGATGGCGCGTGCGCTCCTGAATCGAGGACTGGCACATCTCTATGCAGGTCAGTCAACTGAGGCGCAGCAGGATCTTAGCCAGAATTTGCGCTTGCATCAGACAGACTTGTACAGCGCCATATGGCTCTACCTGTCACGCGCCAAGGGTGGAACGGATGGAAAAGATGAGCTGAAAACGAATACTGCGGGCTTTGATTTATCAAAATGGCCGGGGCCCGTGATCCAGCTTTATCTTGGTCAAAGCACATCGGAAGATGCCTTGCGTGCGGCCGGCAGTGACAGCGACCAGAAGTGTGAATATAGCTTCTACGTGGGAGAGTATCGCGCTTTGCGAGGCGAGCGCCCAGAAGCTCTTGCTCTGTTTCGCAGTGCCCGTGATGGATACCCCAAGGACTTTATTGAATACGTTCCGACCCTCATAGAACTGCAACACTTGGAGAAGCAAAAGTAAACAGATTAACTCCTTAGCCGAAAGGTAGAAGAAGGGAACCGGATGCCTCAGGAGCACGATTATGATATCTCGAAGGCAGATCGCCGCGACTGTGCTAGTGGCCCTCTCATACTGTCAATCAGGCTTCGCCGCAGACCTCTCTCCGCGCAGGTGGAAACCCGAGGAAAAGGCGCGCGCCGAACAGCTTGAGAACAGCCCATTTCCTTCGCAGGCCAGAGTCATCGAGGGACAATCGGCACTCGTAGCGGCGACGCTCTCGCCAATCGCAATCCACGCCGGGATGGAAGCACTCAAGCAAGGCGGAACTGCGGCCGATGCCGCCGCCACGGTCGCTCTTACCCAGGTGACCACTGCCCTTGGTTCCTACGTGTCATACGCCGGAATCCTGCAACTCCTCTATTACGATGTCCAATCAGGAAAAGTTTATTCCTTAAACGCCGGATGGAATTCCTATCTCCGTGAGACTGACCCGAAAAGCATTCCCCTCGACGATATGGGCCGCTGGCGTTTGGTAGGGAACCGACGGAAGGTGCCGAAGGCCGCAAGACGCTTGTACCGGGATTTATGGCGGGTATTGAAGCCATGCATAAGCGCTTCGGTCGGCTCCCGTTCCGTGAACTCTTTCAGCCCGCGATTTCTTACGCAGAAAACGGCGTCACGATTTCTCCGTTGCTCGCAAGCGATTTCAAAGCACAGCAAAAGTTCCTCTCACGTACCGCAGATGGCCGGATGTTCATGAATCAAGCTGGAGATGGTTTGCCGAAGGTGGGAGATCGGTTTGTCCAAGCTGACCTCGCCAAGACGCTTCATGCAGTCTCGAAAAAGGGCGCCCGGTACATGTACGACGGCGCGTGGGGGCGGCAATTCGTTGAAAGTGTACAGCGCGAGGGCGGCAGAGCAACGATGGAAGACATGAAGCGGTATCAACCCATTTGGGAAGAGCCGCTCCGCACGACATTCCTGGGCCACACTGTTTTCGCTTCTGGTAAAAGCACCGATGGGGGCTACCAGGTCCTCGAAGCACTCAATCTGGCGGAAGAGCTGAAGCTCGATCAGATGGGCCCCTACCAGAAGGATGCGAAGGCATTCCGGACGCTCTCGCGGATCCTGCGAACCGTCGATTTCGATAGCCACTCGCTTCCACCTGTTGTCGAGTACCAGCGCCAAAAGGCTTTGCGCTCCTCGCGAGATGATCGAATCACCAAGCCGTATGCCAAAGCGGTTGCAGCGTTCATAAATGAACTTCAAGCCCCAGCGCAACCACAGGAAACTCCTAACCACACTGCTGCGATCGTTGTGGTTGACCGCTGGGGAAATATTGCGGCTCTGTCGCATACCATCAATACAGTACTGTGGGGGACAACGGGTATTGTCGTGGGCGGCGTACCGATTCCCGATGCAGCCGGCTTCCAGCAAGCGACATTAGCGGCCATCAAACCAGGCGACCCGGTTCCTCCTACCATGGCGCCGCTTATAGCAATGACGGGTGCCAAACCAGTACTGGCAATTGCGAGCGTAGGCTCGTCGCTAATTCCAGAGACGGTGCGGATCGTAGTAGGGACTTTTGCAAACAATCTCGATCCGCTAGTCGTAATGGCAGCGCCTCCCCTGCTTCTCAATATGGAGCCATGGAAAGCAGGCGATACGCCTTCGGGGAGAGCGGAACTTGTCCCGGAAGGGGCTTATGATTTGGACTTCCTCAAAGAGCTTCACGCATCGGGACTTAGTACCGAGCCGCAGTCGAGGGGGCAGGTCTACACCATTAGGGGAACGGCGGTTCTGGCAACGATTGACCCGAACAGCGGTATCCGGCAGAGCGTGGAAACACCCGGCATATTTGATTTCGCGACGGCGTACTGAGTTACCCCCTGGTCTGCGAGCGGATAAGGACAAGCCGGAAGTTGCGCACCATGACGGACTCTCGGCGAGGCGGGCCCGAAGTCCTCGTTTCAGCGGCTAGGTAACGATAAACGCGCCAGGGTCTACGAATGCTATTGGGCGCATTTCGCGGCGGAAACCACTTGGACGTATAGTCGCCAAACCGGAGAAGTGTCCTAGAAAACGGGCGATGCAGCTTAAGAAGTGTAGGACCTCGCGATTGCGCGCGATGTTGGCGATAGCGTCCTTTATCATGCACAAAAAAGCACCGTAGGGAGTGTTCAGGTGTTCCTTGATTCCCATGTTCCGATCTTCGTGATGCGGACTCCCGTGCTGCCAGAAAGACGGTGCACGGTGAACTTCACCAAGCGGGTACATCGATGCCCGCCGATGCCACCGCGTAGTTTGGAAATCTCAGTCTGGCTGTGCGGGTAATCGGCGATCTCAAACGACTTTCCAACCTTCAGCGCCGCCAATTTCTCGGCGTATTCGCCCCACTTGGTTGGTTTGGTGAATGCTTTCCATGGACGGTAAATGACGTGCTCGTCACGGATGCAGAGCGGATTACCGCAGAGCGAATCGACTGTGAAACCGTATTTCCGCCCGATCCCTCTTTGCTCTAAAAGGTGAAACCGCGTCCTTCTAGCGAGAGAGGGATTATCGGCCTCGATGCAATCTTTCGTTGTCACCATCTCCTGCATGGGTATTATCCCCTTGCGCGTAGAGACCGCCCAGTTTACACAATCTTGCTGCGCCCGCTTACATCCGCAGAAAACGGTATTGTCCTAATTTCAATTCACAAAAATTGGGGCTGTGGAAAACGGATGCGAGTGCCCGAGTTGGGATTCTGGCGTTAGGGTTTCATGCACCGTCGGCCTGAGAGTCTTCGTTTGCGAGAACCTTGCGTTCCACGGGGAATAGTCTCCGTGAATTGTCAGCGGCAGATCTCCCACAACAAGACCTCGGGGGAACAGTTAAATTTCACTTGTTCGGTAAATGCGTAAACGGGCCGGAATAGTCGGCGACCGATACCAACTACCGGAGAACACGGGCTGCAAAGGGAGGCGGCGGCACGCGCTCGGCTGGCGCCATGCAGCACCACGCCGTTCCCAACGTTCACCGGGCAACCATTAAATCCTCACAGAATCGGGAGTAAGATTCAGATCAATGACTCCTGCGGATCCGAAGTCGCCGCGAGCCACCACGTCCCGTCCGTTTCGCTGGCTCACCGGCATTCTCACGGGCGTACTGTTGGCGATGCTCGTAATTGGCACCGCACTTTGGGCGTTCACCGGCTTTGGCCTCTTCGAATTCGGCCGCATGCTGCGCGGCGGACAAGGTCACATCAGCGTGGACCAACCCACCGTCATCCACCAGATCCGGGCGCTTCAACGTCTCGAGACAGTCGGCTACACCATGGACAAAATTATCAGCGGCGAGCGCGAGAATCCCATCCTGCCGAGATTACTCGCCGGCGATCGTCTGCTGCTGGTGGTGCACGGCGAGGTGATCCCCGGAATGGATCTGTCGAAGCTTCAGCCGAGCGATGTCGTCGTAAGCGGGCGCAGCGTTTCGATTCGCCTGCCGCAAGCCGAAATCTTCACCACTCGCCTCGACAACGCTAAAACGCGAGTCTATTCACGCGACACCGGACTGTTTTCCACGGCCGATCCAAATCTTGAAGGCGAGGTACGCCAGGAAGCTGAGCGCCAACTTCAGGCAGCCGCATTGCAGGACGGCATCCTGAAGACCGCCGACAAAAATGCCCGCCAGACGCTTACCAGCATGCTGACGGGCCTTGGGTTCGGGAATGTCGAGATTCGCTAATGGGATTCGCGGAAGCGCGGTAAAGTTTCCTCCAAGCAGACTTCCTGGGAGTTTGGCCGTCCACTTCAGCGGAATGGGCGTTTCCCGTCAAGTTGATCGGGGACGAAGGTAAACGCTGCGCGGCGTATCGATTGCTGTTCGCCCGCCGCTTCCCAAAGCGGGCGCTTTCAAGCAGGCGACGCGCCGTCCGCGAGCGCGTGACAAACAGATTGGCTCCGATTGCGACGCTCGCACTTCCGTCTCACAAAGGGTCCTTTTTGCAACGACGGGAAATCAGCAAAATGGATCATCGCCGGCACAGTCCAAGAAATAGAAAAGTTCGGAAAGCTTCAGCTGGCTAAGCCGACGCTGGAGCGCGAGGGACACCAGAAGATGTTCCGATCCCCTGGGGAATGCACATTCAATCCTTCAATTATTACCGCTTCCGCTTCCTGAAAAACGCAGTGATTGAACCGCCCAATCCCAAGAAAGAGAAATTCGAGGAATTGGCGCCCGCAGCCATTGCGCCCCCTGTGGCCAACAGGGCAATCGTTCCCGGTTCGGGAGTAGTGCCAGTGCCAACAGCACAATTGCCGGTGTCGACGTTATCGGTATCCATGGTGACAGCGCCATTCAGGGCTATCGCTCTACCGCAATTAATGTCGGCCCCGGTATCCAGCGTGACGCTCTGGTCCGCGATGACACTTCCATAAAAGTCGGTGGTTGTTCCCAACGTGGCAGAGCTACCAACCTGCCAAAAAACCTGGTCATTACTTCCCGGATTGATTACGAGCACCGACGAACCACCTCCTATGTTCAGCGTGCTACCGATCTGGAAGACAATCATCATATTGCTCAAGCCTTGGAAATCCAGGGTGAGTGTCCCGGTCAACTGTGCTGACGAGGCGAAGAAGTAGACCCCGGAGTTAAGCATAAGGCCTCCGAGGTCCTGCCCCGTCAGATTCTGGTTAAATGGCAATCCTGCGAGAAAGTTGTACCCCGTCAGCGCATCTGCCTGCGCCTGCATCGCAACCGCATCGTCGTCATGGATTGTTCCGAGCACAATTCCCGGAGGAAATCCGGTGATCGAAGTTCCAGGTGCGACACCCAAGTCTTGGAATACCACGCTGGGGCCAGTGTTGGTGACGGTTGTGGCGCCCAGAATGCCGAAAGCGTCGGCGGTTCCCAGGACGCTGGCATAAGCGGTGAGCGCAAACAAAGGGAGAGCGAGACAACAAACGCGCAGCAGTTTCATGAAGTGGCCTCCGCCTCGTTCCAATCTCGAAGAATCCTGCATCTGCCACTGGAACTAATGGCACAATGGTGACATAGCAGCCAGCACCTGACATGACCGTCGTTCGCAATTTCACTTCCCCTGCTAACTTCTTCTGACAGAAGTAGATTTCCGTTCTGTGTGTGCACATTCTTGCACTAAAGTTCCAACCGATTTCCCAACCTGACTGACCAACCTGTTGCCCCTTTCGGAGAAGCGGCCAAAAGTGAACACCATCACTTTGGTGGAGTAGGGACCCTGGAGTTGCGTGCTTTGATTTCAGCCTCACGCTTGCGGAGCGCCGCCAGCTTTCCGTTTTGTGTTGCCATCTTTTTCCTACCCCTCCGCTCCCATTGACCCCCCTATGCTAACTCAGTTTTGCCACAGTGATCGAGCCGCCGCGTGCGTTCCAGTCATGAAAAAAACAGCGTAAAGCCGTCGCGCCCAACCGGTACGAAATCCCCGCATACAGTGCGGGGACCGACACCCGACGATCAACATGAACGACGAGTGCTGGATGCCACACTACGTTGAACAGAATTGCTCATCCGTGACTGCCACGTCGCGTTTCACAATGGGTAGTTTTTGCAACGCTCTGCGAGGCCAATGAAATCAGCCCTTTCAGAGTCTCATAATTCAGTCTCAAAACCGAATGCACGTAGTCCAGTTGGGCCACAGGGTCTGCTCAGCGGGGCTGAGTAGGCCGCGCGGTAACGATCCTGTCGAAAATCGCAGATCTCTGTCTCAAAAAAACAGGCTGCGATTTCGGCTGGGACGACGGGGCGGCGAACACGCGCAACCCGTATGGCATTAGGTTCGGTATAGAACCACTTTGACTGCGTAGCGTTTGCCGCCCCGTTGACGGTTTGTCGGCAAACCGTTGAACTGCCACTCGCATGCAAACTCCCGAGATGCTGGCATGTGGGAGATGTCGGGTTAGAGTTCGTTTGGATGACCGGCAACAGGAAATCACACCGAAAGGGGTTCAGGAGGGACCAGCACATCGTGTCCACCCGTACTGACGCGCGCCGAGCCAGTTATCTCTCAATCCACAAACCGATCCACAAAATGCGATGTCTTAGACGACTTGCGTGTACTTAGGCAACCTCCACGTACTTGTAAGTCGTTGTAAAACCTAACCGGGGCGGATTCACACGGTGGAAGTCACAGGTTCGAATCCTGTAGCGCCCACCAACATATCTGCTTACCGCACAGCCACTTACGAGTGGCTGTTGTTTTTTGCCGTCAAAACTCCAGCCCGACGCCAACCCGATGGAGGTCACTGAGCGGCCTCCGACGCGGGTTTGGCTGCCAGCAACTGCTCTATGTGCTGCCGCTGTGCATCCAGCGCCTTGGGGAAATTTCCTGGGGTGTAGACGGCGGCCATCTCGGGCTTGCTGTGACGGAGCAAGGTCTGGGAGACCGTGATGTCCTTGGTGGTTTCGTTCGCCCACGTGCTCAAGCTGTGGCGGAAACGGTGCCAGGCAAAACGCTTACCGTTGGCTACCAACCTCAGAGCCACGACGGCTGGCTTAAAGAAGTCGGCGTTCATGGTCTGACCCCGCAGCGGCTGCTTTCCCTTCAGCGAACCACTGTCTCGAGTGTGACGTGGACCATCGACTTTTTTAAACCAGACTACAGGTTTCTCAGTGTGACCCAGAACAGCTTGTCGAGACAGCCGAGTCGGAGGAGAGGTCTCTTGCCATAGAGAGCCAGCGGTTGCTGGCGCAGGGCGAGGTTTTCCAAGAGAACGTCATGTCGGGAACAACAAACACCGATCAGCCAGCCGGGAGAATGACGCAGCAGCGCGAACATGCTGGAATCATAGCTGTGCTGTCTGCAAGCCGGCACGCCCCAGTCACACATTCTCCGGTCGCTCGTGATTTTGGCGAACCACAGCCCGATGAACAGCAACGCCCATCACATGGAATTCGACAACAGAACACTTGGGAACGTAGACCAGGACGTTATTGCCGGTGCTGTCAAACGGCCGCAACCAAATTCCCGAGTCGAACAGGAGGCGAGCATTGTTCTTCGTTCGGCCCTCCACTACTTCTCCGTCTGCGAACTGGATCCGAATCCACAAATCAGTCGCGGCCACGTCCGAGAAGAACTTTACCTCGTCGTGATCGAAAGCTCCTTCATGCCTCTTCACAAGGAAGACCGCCTTCGTCTCCGATACTTGGACAAGAGAGCATTCGTCTTGGTTCTCGCATCGGATGTGTAAGACGTCCGGCAAAGGGGCGGGTGGAACAACTTGCTTTGTGGTCGTATCCCACTCCAGAATGCCTCTGCTGAGGGTACCGTCCATTCTGTGGACTACAACCAATTCATTTTGTATCATCCGGTCAGCGGGAACACTTTCTTGCTTTGTCAATCTTGGATCACCTGTTTTGTCATTTCACGGAGTCAGACTAATGCCAATGGCTTCCGCGCCGAGTCCATTCCCAACTTACGCAGGCGGCGCAGCAGGACCTTGTAACTGATCCCCAGAGCTTTCGCGGCCTCTCTCCTATTTCCTCCAGTGGCATTCAGGGCCTCCGAGATGGCTTCGGTGCCAATCGTCACAGGCTTGCAGACGGAGGCATCGACATCCTGCGTCAATTCATCCATCATCAACTGCTCGTCACCCAGCACAAGATACCGCTTGACAAAACTCTCTAATTCTCGCAGGTTGCCCGGCCAGTTATATCGCATGCAGGCATTCATCAGGCGCGAAGACAGTGTGGGTTGCGTGTCGGACAAGTTCAGCTCTCCCTTACACCGTCGAAGGAAATGGTCGATCAGCACCGGTATTTCTTCTCGGCGTTCCCGCAAGGGTGGCAGCGTGAGGCAGAACCCGTTCAGGCGGTAGTATAGATCTTCACGAAACATCTTCTGCGCAATCGCTGCTTTCATGTCGATGTTTGTGGCTGCCAATATTCGTACCGAGACCTTCTCGGTGGCCCGGCTCCCCAGCGGCGAAAAGGTGCCGTCTTGTAACACCTGTAAGAG
>Ga0209385_1001025_pt1 | contig 11731 bp, 10 predicted proteins | sample NGEPerB_FD_184506 | JGI IMG/M metagenome (GOLD analysis project Ga0209385, IMG submission 184506) | Arctic peat soil microbial communities from the Barrow Environmental Observatory site, Barrow, Alaska, USA - NGEE PermafrostAB12-B... | ecosystem: Environmental > Terrestrial > Soil > Wetlands >... | reverse complement strand
CTCTATCCCTGCCGCATCAAATCCGCATTCGGCATATAGCTCATCAGGCGTTCCCTGCTCTACGAAATAGTCAGGAATGCCAAGCCGCTTCACTTCTGCTGTATATCCGTTGTCGCACATGAACTCGATGACTGAGCTGCCGAAGCCTCCTTTTAATACACCGTCCTCGACGGTAATTATCTTTTTGAATTTCCTGAAAACCGAATTAAGAGCCTCCTTATCCAGCGGAGCGGCAAAACGCATATCCCAGTGGGTGATGCCTATAGATTCTTTCCCGAGCTTTTTCACAACAGATGCGACATTATTTCCAGGGTACCCGATGCTAAGCACTGCAATATCCTGTCCCTCGCTCAGTAGCCGCGCCTTTCCGATCTCTATCTCTTCAAACGGTCTTTCCCAGTCCTTTGTCATACTGCTTCCCCTCGTGTACCGGATCGAAAATGGAAAGCTGTTCTTATCCAGTTGGGCAGTGTACATCAGGTTTCTGAGCTCGATGCCGTCCATCGGTGCGCTTACAACTATGTTAGGAATTGCCCGCATGAAAGCCAGGTCGAAGAACCCATGATGAGTGGCTCCGTCTGACCCGACAAGCCCTCCCCGGTCGACACAAAAGACAACATGAAGTTTCTGGATAGCTACATCATGAATTATCTGGTCGTAGGCTCTCTGTATAAATGATGAATAGATATTGCAAAAGGGTATCTTTCCCATTGTGGCCAACCCTGCAGAAAAAGTGACTGCATGCTGTTCCGCGATGCCCACGTCAAATACTCTTTCAGGCATCTCCTTCATCATTATGCACAATGAGCAGCCTGTTGGCATAGCCGGAGTTATACCAATAATTTTTTCATTCTTTCGTGCAAGCTCAAGGATTGTATTCCCAAAAATCTCATGGAAAGCCGGAGCATCGCCGTTAGATGTATTTATTAGCTCACCTGTCTTCTTATCGAATTTGCCTGGAGCATGAAAAGTAGTCTGGTTCTCTTCTGCCTGCTTGAATCCCTTTCCCTTGACTGTAATGCAGTGAAGCAGCTTAGGGCCGGGAATTCTTTTCAGATCTTTCAGCACATCGACCATGTGAAGCACGTCATGTCCGTCGATCGGACCGAAATACCTGAAGTTCATCCCTTCGAAGAGGTTGCTTTTGTCAAGAATTGTGCTCTTGAAGCCTGCCTCGAGCTGAGATGCGAGAGTTCTGGCATCGGGCCCGAATTTCCCCACTTTGCCAAGCAGGTTCCACACCCTATCCTTGAACCTGTTGTAGGTCTTGCTGGTGGTGATGTCGAGAAGATACTCCTTGAGAGCACCGACATTCTGATCAATCGCCATCTGGTTGTCGTTTAGGATGACAATAAGGTCGGATTTTGAAATTCCTGCATTGTTAAGTCCCTCAAAAGCCTCGCCTGCCGTCATGGCTCCGTCGCCTATAACAGCGACTACCTGTCTTTTTTCACCATTGCTCTTTGCTGCAATTGCCATTCCCAGGGCTGCAGAAATGGAAGTGGAGGAGTGGCCTGTTCCGAAAGCATCATATTCGCTCTCTGACATCTTCGGAAAGCCGCTGATACCCTTGTATTTACGATTTGTGTAGAATTTATCGCGCCTGCCCGTAAGGATCTTGTGGCCATAAGCCTGGTGGCCGACATCCCAGATTAATTTATCGTAAGGAGTGTTGAATACATAGTGAAGGGCAACTGTAAGCTCAACGACGCCGAGGCTTGCACCCAAATGACCGGGGTTGTTGCTGACAGCATCGATAATATACTTTCGAAGCTCATCGCTAATCCTTACCAGATCGGCAGGAGGAAGCTTCCGGAGATCTTCGGGAGACGAAATTTTAAACAGCAGATTCTCCTCAGTATTCATCGGTTAAAAAATAACCTGCAAATATAACAATTATTATTCCCTTGTATTTGCTGAAGCTTCGGGCGGATTTTCTTATTTTTGCCTCGTCAGACATAGATGACAGCAATATTTTTCAGGGTTAATTGTTATAATATAAATACTTTATAGGCATGAATAAAATTGTACTATATTCTCTTGCAGCTTTGGTTGCATTTTCGGCTGTTTCATGTGTTTCAGGCAAGAAATTTAAGTCTCTGCAGGATACGAGCAAGCAATTCATGAATGAAAGAGATGATTTCAAGACTCAGAATATCGGGCTTGAGATGTCAAACAAGGAAATGACGGCTAAGCTTGCATCGCTTCAGAAAAAGGCTGATACGGTCAGTGATGAGATTCTGAAAGCTCAGAGCGAACGCGATAAGGCAGTTGATGATTACAATAAGATATCAGCAAGGTACAATGATCTCCAGAACGCGCATGAGGATCTGATAAAAGGTAATGTGAAGGATACCCAGAAGCTTCTTTCAGAGCTTCAGACTGCACAGGAAAACCTTCAGAAAAAGGAGGACCTGCTGAAACAGCTCGAACAGAATCTTGATGCCAAGAAGGCATCTCTTGACGAGCTTTCATACCAGCTCGAAAAAAAGAATGCAAGGCTTCTTGAGCTTGAAAAAATACTCGATGAACAGAAAAAGATAGCGTCAGACCTGAAAAACAAAGTCTCTGAAGCGCTTCTCGGTTTCGAAAACAACGGGCTTACAGTTACAATGAAGAACGGCAAGGTTTATGTTTCTCTTGAAGAAAAGCTCCTTTTCAAAACAGCCAGCTGGGACATCGATGCAAACGGGAAGAATGCACTTAAGAAACTTGCAGGTGTTCTTGAAAAAAATCCGGATATCCAGGTTACGATCGAAGGTCATACCGATAACGTCCCATATAATCCCGGAAACGGACAGCTCAAGGATAACTGGGACCTGAGTGTCAAGAGAGCTACAACTGTGGTGCGGGTTCTTCTTGAAGGATCAAAAATTGACCCGAAGCGTCTTACAGCAGCAGGGAGGAGCGAATTCCTGCCTATAGATTCGAGGAACACCCCGGAAGCAAGGCAGAAGAACAGGAGGACAGAAGTGGTTCTCACTCCCGACCTGAGCGCACTTTACCAGCTAATTGATAAATACTAATTCTGATCTCCGGGAAATTCGAAGAGCTTGACTTTAATATTCCTGAGCGCCTGAATAAGATTATCCTCCGGCTTTAGGAAATCCTGGTCGCCCCAGAAGCTTGCGTCATAGTTAGTGACGGTTTCCGAAAAAATCGAATGGACAGGAGCAAGCTCTTCCCTGTCGAACCTGCTTACATTGGTAGTATTCACGCCGGTAATGGCAAGCTCAAAAAACACGCTGAACTCGGTACTGAAAAGTTTCTTCTTCTGCTTTGAGGTGAAGAGCAGATCGCCTCTGACATGCGAAAGATAATACCTGCCGTTAAACTTGCGGTAGCTTACTGAGTACTTTACAGAGACAGGCCATGTAGAAAAGCCGCGTGACGAGCTTGTGATGAATGAATCCTTCATCTGCCGGATATATTTCGGATGCAGCTCAAAATCTGCCTTCACTACTGCAAAGTCTTCAGTATTTATATAGACGCTTCCCCTGTATCTTGGCAGATCAAGACCTTCTCTCTGCTCGAAATCTATAACAAAGGCAGTCTCATCGTCTGCCGACACAATATCTGATATCCTGTAAATGTATTCCGCCATGTTTTCCCTGGAAAGAAAATCGAAAAGATTCTTTATCCCGTCCAGCTCCAGGCAGGTGTTAAGACCAGCTTTAAGCCTTATGGCAAGTGTATCGTGGGAGTTTATGTTCTCGACTTTACGGCTTTTGTATACCTTGATCTGGTCGTTCAGCAGAGAGCTCGTATATGAACTTTTATAAATCTGGAGAACAGCTTCCGAGTACACCTGGAGCTCCTCCTTTTTCATTACGCCTTCCCTATAGAAACCGGTTAGCATTACAGGATTATTTCCATAGTTTTTTGGTATGGCGGATATGCTTTTGTAAATGATCTCCTGCGGCACCTGGGTTTTTATAATTATTTCGGGAATGGAAATGAATTCCCTCTTCATCTTGATCGTAAAAATATTTCCCAGCGCCTGTTTTACGGGTATCTCACGCCTGATGAACCCCAGGTAAGAGACGGAAAGGGTATCCGACAAGTTCTCTCCGGGTATTTTAAGACCAAATTCGCCTGTCTCATTTGTAACTGTTCCCCGCGCTCTGTTCTTCAGTGAGATTGCTGCAAACGGCAACGGTTCATTTGTCTCTTCATCGACGATTACTCCTGATATATAATCTGTCACCTCGGGCTGAGGCGAGTCGACTTTTAGAATAGCAGGCGGAAGTATTTTCGAGATTATAATGTATTTATCAATAACAGAATATGTTATTGAATCGTTCTTCAGAATCGAATCAAGGATATCCGCCAGTCTTAAATCTTTGTAGGTTAGTCCGACTTTGTTTTCCTGGTCAATAAGATGACTGTCAAAAGTGAAGTTATATCCTGTCCGTCTGGAAATTATATTCAGGGCATTGCCTGTTTTCACAAGACCGGCCCTGAAGGTAAAAGCAGAATCAAGGATGGTCCCCTGGCACATTACCGGCTGGCAGTGTATCAGGTAAATAAATATTAAAGTAAAAAAACTTCTTTTAAACAAGGGGCCATTATACGGGGCCATATTTAAAAAGTTGTGTTATTTTCTTACAAGATGGTAAACATCGCCATTTTTTGAATAGCCAAGGATAAAACTACCACAAATTAAACGGATTATTGTTTCCTGTGATTTATTATCGATCGTAATGAACCATGTTTTATTCAGAATAGCAGGATCATCTGCAATGACATCCATATTGTAAACACGCTTCAGATCTTTGAATACAATGGCGAGAGTCTGTCCGTTGTAATCAAGCTTTTTTGTTTGCCAGGACATATAATTCTGATTGCTGTTAAGTTTCTTTTCAGAAATCTTCGAATCCATTGTTCCTACATATCCCGGTTCAAGTAAAAGGCTCTTATCTCCTGTATTGTTGGAGAGCATTACCTTACCTGTCCTGACAAAAACCTCAACGGAAGAGTCCGGGTTATTTGTAATTACATTGAAAGAGGTTCCGACAACCTTGACGCTTGCCTTTCCCGCATCAATTATAAAAGGTTTTGAAGGATTGTGAGCTATGTCGAAGAAAGCTTCCCCTGCAAGAGCGACATTTCTGCCGTGTCTGCCGAAATTTGAATGATAGGTAAGCTTGCTGTTCCGGTTCAGGAATATGCTGCTTCCGTCGGGAAGGGAGACACGGTAATTAACCTGGCTGTCGCCGGTTACAACGACAATCTTTCTGCTCAGCGAATCTGATGAGACAAAGTAAAGGGCGGCGGCACTTATGCCCAGCAATATCAGAGCAACGGCAGCAACACGTATGAAGGCGCTTCTCATGAATAAAAACCTGGCTGGCTCGCTGCCTTCAGTTGCTCCTGCAGTGTCGATCCTTGAGCTCACTTTATTCCATGCATCATCCACATTGATATCTTTATCCTCATTCATTGTCCTCAACCCTTTCCATTTCTTTTCAACTTCGTTATTATCTTCAGCTATGAACCTGTTCATCAGTTCAAGACTTCCTTCCTTTTCGCCTGACAGGGCAGAAGCGATCTCTTCCCACTCCCTGTCTGTAAATCTCCCCATGTTTATCATCTCCTTCATTTTTCAATTAATGCTTTTCTGAATTCCTTTAGTGCCTTTCCCATATTGGCTTCCACTGTTTTTACCGATACTGAAAGCTTTTCTGCTATCTCATTGTATTTCAATCCGTCAAACCTGCTCATGCAGAAGATCAGGCTGCATCTGTCGGGTAATCTTTCAAGAATCAGGTTTATTTTTTCCTGCAGCTCCCTGTACCTTATTATGTCTATGGGATCTTCAACTTTCATTGTCACCCCGGCAGCTGTCTCCTGTGCATGCTTCCCTACAATTTTAAGATGATTGATATGGTGGAGGCACTTATTATGAACTGCCCTGAAAAGATACCCGTTCAAAGAACTCTCGATTGTAATATTTTCCCTGTTTTGCCAAAGTCTGAAAAACAGATCCTGAACTATTTCTTCGGCTGAATCGTGATCCTTGATTATTGATTTTGCGTAGCGGACCAGAGAAACATAGGAGGATCGGAAAAGCGATTCAAATTCTGCCTTATCGCCCTGTCTGATCCTCCTTATTATTTCAGTGTCCCTGATCATTAATTAATTATTTCTCAAGATCCTGTCTGTCGCTGAATTTCAGTTTTTTGCTCAGTCTGCGGATAGCTGCATCGATGCTCTGGTCAGGTTCAATTACGTTGTATTCTCCCCAGAAATCCGGGTCGGCGAATGCACTTACCTTGTCAGAGAATATATCTGAGTATTTAATCCTGTCTTTCCCTGCAAATTTAATAACTTCCTGGTCAGTACGATCAGTCACTGCAATTTCTGACATTGTAGTATAATAAGTGTTAAAGAGTTTTTTCTTCCAGTTTACCTTAAATTTGACTTCAGCCCTTGAATATTCGAAATGCCACTTATTGTCCTGGACCCTGTATTTTACCATGTAGGTTACATTTTCAGGAGTTATCTGCATCCCAAGAGGTTTTTTCTTGATAAATATGGATGAGGCTGCTGCTTTGTCTGCAAGGTTGAATCCGAATTCAGCTTCAGAAATTGCATATGATTCCGAATCTATGTAGAGATCACCCATAAACAGGGGCATTTCAGTGGAAGGTTTCTGTTTGAAGCTGATAACGTAATGCGGCCTGCCATTTATTTCGATAACGCTAGTCAAAGAGTAATCGTAGTATTTCATTGCCTCAATGGTAAGGATTGCTTCAGTGTTCTTGGCAAGATCAAGCTCCAGTGCGCTTAACGGTCCGCCTTCGAGTTTGAAGAGCACAGTATCCATTTTCTGAACATCAGAGCTTTTCCTTCCCTTGTAGATCCTTGCATTGTCGAAGCGGACATCATTGTCATACGGGGCTTTGAATATCTCAACTACAGCTTCTCCTATTGAAACATAAGTCCGGTTCTTCTTTATCGTCTCCCTGTAAAAGGCAGTCATTAGATTGGGAACCGTTTCATAGTTTTTCCCGATTTTAGCAATAGCCTTGAACACAATATCCACGGGATCGATTGGTTTAACAATGATCTCTTTTATAGGTATTGGAGCAGCTTCCATCTTCACCATATTCTTGAATCCATCTTCACGCATTGAACTGATGGGAACTGACTTGTTTTTATAACCCAGGAATGAGAATTCAAGATTTTTTGAGGTAAGCGATTCACCAAGCTTGATAGTGAATTCACCATCAATGTTGGTTATAACAGCAACGTTGGTTTCTGATACCGCTACGGTTGCAAAAACAAGCGCAGTCCCGGTTTCTGCATCAACAACCTTTCCCCTGATTGTAATGAAAGATTGCTGGTCGGCTTTCTTCTTCCCATTTACTCCTCCTGAAATTGCCGGCTCAGATGAGAAGGCGAGCAGGAGAGCTATAAGGATAAGCGAAATTTTTTTAAAAGTTTTCATGGCTCTTTTTATTTTGGTTATACTTAAATTTGTTTTTATTACCTGGTAATTTTCCTTTTTCATGGCTATGACCATTGACGAGGTGTCGTACCCTACATTATTTGTGAATATTATTTTATTATCTTACTTCACTTTTACCAGGCAATGAGCGGATATCTCACCAGACAACGGAATGCAATCTCAGCAGGGTATTCATACCTGGCGAGTTCCATCACAGGGAAACCTGTCGCCAACGGGATACCGGTGGCTATAAGCGCCGAGCTTACAAATAACTGCAACCTGAGGTGCCCTGAATGCAGCACCGGCTCAGGAGTGATGACAAGGCCAAAGGGATTTATGAGTTCTTCGCTTTTCGAAAAACTTATCTCAGAACTGGAACCCTACCTTTATAATTTGAATCTATATTTTCAGGGCGAACCGATGCTTCATCCGGGGCTCTTCCAGTTCATTGCGAGATGCACCGGACTGAACACTGTTATCTCGACAAACGGACATTTTATTTCAAAGGAGAATGCTGAAAAACTAGCCGTTTCAGGGTTAAAGGAGATTATAATATCGCTCGATGGGATGGATCAGCAGACTTACTCATCGTACCGGGTGGATGGCGATTTTGAAATGGTTATCGGTGGAATAAGAAATATCTCTGAAGCTGTAAGGAAGAATTCCTCACCGATGAAGATAGTCATCCAGTTTCTCGTGAACAAGAATAATGAGCGCCAGATCAGTGAGGCACGAAAATTTGCACATGCAGTAAATGCCTCACTGAAGCTTAAATCGATGCAGATCATCAATAAGGATGATTTCAGCAAATGGCTTCCCTCGGAAAAGAGATTGAGGCGATACGAGAATAAGTGTAACATATACACTTTAAAAAATTCGTATCCCGACAGGTGCGCAAGATTATGGTTCAGCCCGGTGCTGACATGGGACGGCAAGGTTCTGCCATGCTGCTTCGACAAGAATGCAGATCATGTAATGGGCGATTTTAATGAGGATTCCATCAGGGAAATATGGACAGGTCCGAAATACAGGATATTCAGAAAATCTGTTTTGTCGGGAAGACGCATGAATGATATTTGCCTGAACTGTACCTCAGGCCTGAGGGGGGTGATATATTAAGAATGCAGGTTATACAGTCATTACGTCCTTCTCTTTCGTAACCATCACCTTGTCAGCCTTGCCATTGTAATCGTGGGTCATTTCCTGCACCTGTTCAGAGGCGTCCTTCTCGATATCCTCAGGAAGTCCGTTTTTCAGAAGCTCTTTGAGTTCGTCATTTGCCCATTTTCTGGCATTGCGTACGCTTATTTTGGCTGTTTCTCCCTCATTTCTCACCTGTTTTACAAGCTGATGTCTTCTCTCTTCGGTAAGCACAGGGATATTGATACGTATCACCTCGCCGTTGTTTACAGGCATAAGTCCTATGTTGGCAGCCATGATGGCTTTCTCGATAATGCCCAGCATTGTTTTTTCCCATGGCTGGATCATAATTGTTTTCGGATCAGGTGTATTTATATTCGATACCTGGGCGAGAGGTGAATTGACTCCGTAATAGTCAACGGTTATTCCATCGAGAAGAGCAGGGTTGGACCTGCCTGCGCGAAGCCTTGCAAGCTCATGTTCAAGATGTTCAATGGCTTTTTGCATCCTGTCCTTGGCTTCTTCAATTATCAGTTCAACATCTTCGTTCATGGTGCTGGTTTTTAGCAGTTTTCTTATTTACTTGCGTCAGGTGGAACAAATTTAATAAAATAGCTTAATAAACAATTCGCTGTCAGTTGCAAATCAGCGTTCCGGTTTTTCCTCCCTCGATCAGCTTTATCAGATTTCCCTTTTTATTCATGTCGAAAACTACGATAGGCATATTATTATCACGACACATTGTAAAAGCAGTAGAGTCCATTATTTTGAGCCTTCTGATAATCACCTCCTCGAATGAGATGGTAGCGAATTTTTCAGCTTTGGGATCCTTCTCCGGATCGGCAGTATAGACGCCATCGACCCGGGTACCCTTGAGAAGGACGTCAGCTCCGGTTTCGACTGCCCTCAGCGCAGCTGCAGTATCTGTTGTAAAAAACGGATTACCTGTTCCCCCGGCCAGAATACATACAGAGCCTTTCTTCATCTCTTCAAGCACCTTATCGCGGTTATAAAGCTCGCCAACAGGCTCCATCCTGATTGACGTGAAAACGGTTGCCTTACCTCCAAGTCTTCTTACAGCGCTTTCCAGGGCAAGGCTGTTAATGACCGTGGCGAGCATTCCCATCTGGTCGCCCTTAACCCTGTCAAACCCTGATTCAGTACCGCTTAGTCCACGGAATATATTACCTCCGCCGATAACCACGGCAACCTCGCATTTTTTATTCACGGCTTCGATAACCTGTTTTGCATACTCTTCAAGCACACTCTCATTGATCCCGTGGTTACCTTTACCGGCAAGCGATTCACCGCTAAGCTTTAATAATATTCTTGAGTATTTCATAAAACCTGTATAAAGACCATCACGAAATTAATAAAAAAAATGGCGCCCTGGAGCGCCACATTAATTATTGAATATGGATTTACGTTTACAAATTGAGCGTAAACCTTTTAAAGCCGGTCACTGTTAAGTCTTTATCGACAGATTTCAGGTACTGACCTATTGTCTGTTTGTTGTCCTTGACGAATTCCTGGTTAAGAAGTGTGCTCTCCTTGAAAAACTTAGCAAGTTTGCCCTGTGCGATCTTATCAAGCATTTCTTCGGGCTTGCCGTCGAGGCGAGCCTGTTCCCTTCCTATCTCGAGTTCCTGTGCAACTACTTTCTCGGGAACGTCAGCCTTATCGACTGCAACAGGATTCATTGCAGCAATCTGCATTGCGATATCCTTATATACTTGTAAGTCAAGATCTGCTTTGGTAAAACCAACGAGGGTCGCAAGCCTGTTTCCGGGGTGAATGTATGCCTGAACGTGGGCAGCTTCAATTTTCTCAAAATATGAGAGATCGAGTTTTTCACCGATTATTCCCACCAATTCAATTATTTTACCGCCAACGGTTCCGCCTTCCATAGGGAAGGCTTTGAGTGCCTCAAGGTCAGCAGGATTCTTTGTCAGAGCGATATCAATTATTTTGTTTGCGAGTTCCTGGAACTTGGCATTTTTAGCAACGAAGTCAGTTTCGCTGTTCAGGACAGTCATTACGCCGAGCTTGCCATCAGAGGCAACTTTTGCAAGTACAACACCCTCAGTGGCTTCCCTGTCGGCACGCTTATTTGCAACAGCTTGTCCTTTCTCCCGGATTATTTCAATTGCCCTGTCAAAATTGCCGTCGCTTTCTTCAAGAGCTTTTTTGCAGTCCATCATTCCTGCAAGAGTAACCCTTCTCAGTTTTGCAACATCGGCAGCATTTATTGTAGCCATTATAATTTCAGTATTAAAATCAAACTCTGTTATTTATCTTTCTCTTCCGGCTCTTCAGCAGTTACTTCAGCTTCGTCATCGGAATCATCTTTATCGGAATCATCATCATTTTCTTCTTCATCTTCTTCGACAAGAGCTTCGATAAGAGCAGCAGAGATATCTTTCGACTCAAGTTCTTTTCTTATGCTTTTCTTCTCTCCTTTACCAGGTTCCTTGTCTTTTTCAAGCTTCCTTTCGTTCAGTCCTTCCTCAATTGCCTGGCAGAGAATCTCAATGATGAGCGAAATTGATTTTGAAGCGTCGTCATTTGCAGGGATTGGAAAATCAATATCTGACGGGTCAGAATTGGTATCAACCATTGCAAATATAGGAATACCGAGACGTTTTGCTTCTCTTACGGCAATATGTTCCTTGCAAACATCGACAATAAAGAGAGCTGAGGGGAGACGTGTAAGGTCGACAATGCTGCCGAGGTTCTTTTCAAGCTTGGCTCTCTGGCGGGTCACTTGCAGTCTTTCACGTTTTGAAAGGTTCGTGAATGTTCCGTCAACAGCCATTTTGTCAATAGATCCCATTTTCTTGACTGCCTTCCTGATTGTCGGGAAGTTAGTAAGCATTCCACCGGGCCAGCGCTCAGTAACATAAGGCATGTTTACCAGTTTTACTTTTTCAGCAACAATCTCTTTAGCCTGTTTTTTTGTGGCAACGAATAAGACTTTCTTGCCTGACCTGGCAATATGCTTCATTGCAGAAGCTGCCTCATCAAGTTTTACGATAGTTTTTTCGAGGTCAATGATATGAATGCCGTTACGCTCCATAAAAATATAGGGAGCCATTGCAGGATTCCACTTTCTTTTAAGGTGTCCGAAATGAACACCAG
>Ga0209385_1001024_pt1 | contig 11731 bp, 10 predicted proteins | sample NGEPerB_FD_184506 | JGI IMG/M metagenome (GOLD analysis project Ga0209385, IMG submission 184506) | Arctic peat soil microbial communities from the Barrow Environmental Observatory site, Barrow, Alaska, USA - NGEE PermafrostAB12-B... | ecosystem: Environmental > Terrestrial > Soil > Wetlands >... | reverse complement strand
GTCGGGAAGGCCCGCCACCGCAGCGCCGCGATGAAGGAACGGTCTTCGATGTGCTTGCCGGTCAGTGACACGTCGTAATCGATGCCGGTGCCGGACAGCGATCGGATGGTCGTGGTGCGCGGCGCCTGCAGCGGGATCCAGTCCGAGGTGACCATGCGGGAGGCCCGGGCGCCGCCCGGTGATTCCGGTTGGTAGCGCACCAGTCCCAGGCGCAGCAGGGCGGGCCGGCCACCGGGTATGTCGACGTCGACGTCGGCGAACCACTTCCTCGCGGTGCGCCTCGCCGGCCGGAAATGAACCGGCCGTGAACGGTTGGTCCGGGCGAGGCCTGTCCCGGGGCATTGACGAGCCAACTCCCCTCCGGTAAGTATTTACTGAACGTTCGGTTTGTCGAAGCTTGGAGATGCCCTGATGCAGCTCACCGCAGCCGCTCCCGTCGGAGTGGTCGGCTCCGGAACCATGGGTGCCGGGATCGCCCAGATCGCGGCCCTGGCCGGTTACCGGGTGCTGGTTCTGGACGCCGTGGCAGGACGCGCCCAGACCGCCGTTGACGGGATCGGCAGCGAGTTGGACCGGATGGTGAGCGAGGGCCGACTCGAGCCGGCGCAGGCGGAAGCCGCCAGGGCCAACCTGAAGGCGGCGACCGATCTCGCCGATCTTGCCGGCTGCGGGCTGGTTGTCGAGGCAGCGGTGGAATCCCTGAACATCAAGCAGAGCATTTTCGCCGGTCTCGAAGCTGTCGTCGACGATCGCTGTGTGCTGGCCACCAACACCTCCTCGTTGTCCATTACGGCGGTGGCTGCCGAGCTCCGCCGGCCGGAACGCTGCCTTGGCATGCACTTCTTCAACCCCGCACCGGTGATGCGATTGGTGGAGGTGGTGTCGGGCCTGGCCACCGATCCGCAGGTGGCTGCGGACGTGGCGGAGCTGGCCGCCAGCTGGGGTAAATCGGCTGTCAGAGTGGCATCAACCCCGGGATTCATCGTCAACCGGGTGGCCCGGCCCTACTACGGGGAAGCGCTGCGTGCACTGGAGGAACGCGCCGCCGACCCGGCCACCATCGATGCCGTGCTTCGGGAGTCGGGCGGTTTCCGGATGGGCCCCTTGGAGCTGACGGACCTCATCGGTCAGGACGTGAACCTCGCCGTCGGCCGCTCGGTCTGGCAGCTGTTCGCCCAGGACCCGAGATATGCGCCGTCGCTGGTTCAACAGTCGCTGGTCGAAGCTGGGCGACTGGGACGCAAGACCGGCGAGGGCTTCTATTCGTACGCACCGGGTGCCGCCGCGCCGGTCGCCTGGACCGCGCCGCCGGGGTCGGCGGTGTCGGAGGTCCTGGTGGCGGGGGACTGGGGACCGTGGAGCACGCTATGGGACCGACTGTCCGGCACCGGCGTCGCCGTGCTGCAGAACGACGCGACGACGCCGGCGCGCGCGGAACTGCCTGGTGGCGCCGTCGTCGTCCCGACCGATGGCCGAACGGCGACGGAGCGCGCCAACGACGCCGGCCGACCGGTCGTCGTGCTCGACCTACTGCTGGATCCCGCGACCGCGACTCGATTCGCCGTCGCGGCCTCGGACGGCTGCCCACCGGCTCAGCTGGCAGCCGCGGTCGGGCTGCTGCAGGCGACGGGGGCGGCCGTCAGCGTGCTGGACGACCTGCCCGGATTGCTGGTGGCCCGCACGGCGGCCATGCTCGTCAACGAAGCCGCTGACGTGGTGGGGCAGGGGGTGGCCTCCGCCGCGGACGTCGACACGGCGATGCGGTTGGGTGTCGGCTATCCGGTCGGTCCTTTGGAATGGGGTGACCGCATCGGATCTGCCCGCGTCGTTGCCCTGTTGGACGCGCTCGCCAGCGCATATATGGACGGCCGGTACCGCGCTTGCACCACGCTCCGGCGGGCCGCGTGGAGCGGAAGGTCTCTTCGTGAACTCTGACGTGACCCACCCAGACCATTGATGCAGCAACGGATCTGGCGCGGTTGCCACCATGTGTATTGGTGTGGGGATGGGTATGGCCCTGCTGCTGGAATCGGTCTGAAGTGGCGCGCTCTGAAACAGACCGCGCCCCAATCATCACCGCTTCGATCGGCCGGCTCTCAGGCCTTCCAGAGCCAGTCCGACGACGGCGTCGACAATTCCCTTTCTCGGCGTCGTTCGCGTATTGGGCCGGTACCACTCGGTGATGGAGTTGACCATGCCGAACAGCAGACGGCTCACCAGGCGAGGATCGATGTCGGCCCGGATCTCGCCCGCGTCGACGGCCGCTTTCACCAGCGTCGACAGTCGCGCATCGATAGCGCGACGTCGGGTCAACGCCTCACGTTCGATCTCGGTATTGCCACGCACCCGCAGCAACAGGGTCACATAGGGAAGCTCAGCCAGCAGAACCCCGGTGGTCCGCCGGATAGCGTCTTCCAGCTGTTCGACCGGTGTCCCATCGGTTCCCACCGTATCGTCCAACGCCGCGGACAAGGCGTTCAGCGCGCGGTTGACCGCCATCCGTAGGAGTTCCTCCTTGCCGGAGACATGGTGATAGAACGTTGATTTCGTGAAGCCACTGGCCTTTGCAAGGTCTTCCATACTGGCCGCTTCGTAGCCGCGCTCGTTGAACACAGCCACCACCAGGTCCAGCAGGCCCTCCTTGGTGTACCTGGCCGGGCGCCCGCGACCGCCGCGCTGCGGATCCGGGACATCTGCCTGACCGGTTTTCCGACCAGAAACTGTTGACATGCACCCATTGTGCCCTACATACTTTACTGACCGTTCGTTCGGTAAGACTGCATCGGAAGTGCTGGTCGAGGAGGCCGCCGTGTACGGCAACATCGACAGGATCGAATCCTCGGATGAAGGCGCGCTTCCGGCTGGGGTTGAGGTGGTGCTGCAGGAGCTTTTCGACCAGCTGATCGCCGACGATCAGCGGATCGAGCCGCGGGATTGGATGCCGGACGGGTACCGCAACACGCTGATCCGGCAGATCGCCCAGCACGCCCACTCGGAGATCATCGGCATGCAGCCGGAGGGCAACTGGATCACCCGGGCGCCGAGTCTGCGGCGCAAGGCGATCCTGCTGGCCAAGGTGCAGGACGAGGCCGGTCACGGGCTGTACCTGTACTCGGCCGCGGAGACCCTGGGCGTCGACCGCGAGGATCTGCTCGACCTGTTGCATTCGGGCAAGCAGAAGTACTCCAGCATCTTCAACTACCCGACGCTGAGCTGGGCGGACATGGGTGCGATCGGCTGGCTGGTGGACGGCGCGGCGATCATGAACCAGGTCCCGTTGTGCCGCTGCTCCTACGGCCCGTACGGCCGGGCCATGGTGCGCATCTGCAAGGAGGAGTCCTTCCACCAGCGGCAGGGTTTCGAGATCCTGTACACCCTGTCGCAGGGCACCCAGGCGCAGCACGCCATGGCGCAGGACGCGGTCGACCGGTTCTGGTGGCCGTCGCTGATGATGTTCGGCCCACCGGACACCGACTCGCCCAACTCCGAGCAGTCGACGGCGTGGGGGATCAAGAGGTTCAGCAATGACGAACTGCGGCAACGGTTCGTCGACATGTGCGTGTCCCAGGCCGAGGCCCTTGGTCTGACACTGCCGGACCCCGACCTGCAGTGGAACTCCGAACGGCAGCACCACGATTTCGGTGCCATCGATTGGGCGGAGCTGACCAGAGTGATCAAGGGTGACGGACCGTGCAACGCGCAGCGGATGGCGCGGCGGGTGTCCGCGCACGAGGACGGGCGGTGGGTTCGCGAGGCCGCTCAGGCGTACGCCGCCAAGCACAGGGCCGACAGGGTCAAGGCCGGGGCAGCAGCATGACCTCCGACGTTCATCCGGCTCCGACCGGTGGCCCCCGCAAGGGCTGGCCATTGTGGGAGGTGTTCATCCGCGCCCGCCGCGGCCTGTCCCACCAGCATGTCGGCAGCCTGCACGCGCCGGACGCCGACATGGCCTTGCGGAACGCCCGCGATGTCTACACCCGCCGCGGCGAAGGCGTTTCCATCTGGATTGTCCCGTCCACCGCGATTACCGCATCCAGTCCCGATGAGAAGGACCCGTTCTTCGATCCGGCGATGGACAAGGCGTACCGGCACCCGACCTTCTACGACGTGCCCGAAGGGGTGTCCCACCTGTGACCGCCGCCAGCCTGAGCAGCCAGCCACTCGACAACGACGACATCGACCAGGCCGACATCGACCAGGCCGCGCTCGCCACCTACGTTCTCGGACTGGGCGATGACGCGCTCATCGTGGCCCAGCGGCTGGGGGAGTGGATCACAAGGGCCCCGCAGATCGAGGAGGACATCGCGCTGGGCAATATCGCGCTTGACCTGCTGGGTCAGGCCCGCACGCTGCTCGGCTACGCGGGCGAAGTGGACGGAAATGTCACCGGAATGCCAAGGGACGAAGACGATCTGGCCTTCCTGCGCGACGAGCGGGAGTTCCGCAACGTGCATCTGGTGGAGATCGAGAACGGTGACTTCGCTGTCACCATGGCTCGGCAGCTGATCTTCTCCTCCTACCAGTACGAGCTGTATACGGCGTTGCTGACCTCGATCGACCCGACCCTGTCCGCGCTGGCCGGCAAGGCGGTGAAGGAAGTCGCCTACCACCGCGACCACGCCACCCAGTGGGTGCTCCGGCTGGGCGATGGCACGCCGGAATCCCACGAGCGTATGCAGGCGGCCCTCGATCAGGTCTGGCCCTACGTCGAGGAAATCTTCGACACCGCCGACACCGCCGACATTCTCGCCGCGCTGCCCGGTATCGCTGCCGACCCGGCAGCACTCCGGCCGGCCTGGTCCCGTTACGTCGAGAACGTCATCACGACAGCAACACTGAGCGTGCCGACCCCGACATGGCGGTCCCGCGGCGGGCGCAGCGGTTACCACACCGAGAACCTGGGGCACCTGCTGCCCGAAATGCAGAACCTGCACCGTTCCCACCCTGGAGCGAGCTGGTGACCATCGCACCCGACGAGACCCCGCCGGTCGTGACCGCATCGGCAGCGAACCTGCTGACCGTGCCGCAGCTCCGCGAGATCGCCGGCGCGGTGCCCGATCCGGAGATCCCCGTGCTGACCCTGCACGATCTCGGCATCCTGCGGGATGTGCAGCTGGCCGCGGACGGGACCGTCGAGGTCACGCTCACCCCGACATACACCGGGTGCCCGGCGACCGCCGTGATCGCCGGCGACGTTGAAACCGCACTGCGCACAGCAGGTATCGCCCGGATCAAGGTGCGAACCGTGCTGTCCCCGGCCTGGACGACCGACTGGATGAGCCAGGACGGGCACCGGAAATTGCGGGAGTACGGCATCGCCCCGCCCGGCGCCTGCCAGCCGGCCCAATCGACGCCGTCGGCGCTGACGGCTCCGCGGTCAATCGGTCTGACCCTGTCGGCGAGGTGCCCGCGCTGCGGTTCCACCACGACCAGAGAGATCAGCCGGTTCGGGTCCACGCCCTGCAAGTCGCTGTGGTCCTGCCTGTCCTGCGCCGAACCGTTCGACTCCTTCAAGGCCATCTGATGACCACCACCCAGAGCACCACCCACAGCGCCCTGAACCCGACCGCAGCGCCGGGTCGCCGGCACGCGGTGTTCCACCCGCTGCGGGTCGCCTCGGTCGACCGGCTCACCGAGGATTCCGTCGCGATCACCTTCGACGTGCCGGAGGAACTGCGCGACGAGTTCCGGTTCAACCCCGGCCAGCACCTGTCGGTCAGAGCCCCCAGCCTCGGTGATGACGTCCGCCGGAACTACTCGATCTGCGCTCCGGCGACCGGCGGGCCGCTGCGAATCGGAGTGAAGCGCATCCCGGAAGGAGTGTTCTCCAGTTACGCCGCGGATCGGCTACAGGCGGGCGACGTGCTGGATGTGATGACCCCCAGCGGCACCTTCTCCACCCCGCTGGACACCGCGAACGCCAAGCGGTACGTCGCCGTCGCGGCCGGTTCCGGGATCACCCCGCTGCTGTCCATCCTGGCCACCGTGCTGGAAGTGGAACCGCTGAGCACCGCAGCGTTGATCTACGTCAACCGCCGCACCTCGACCATCATGTTCCTCGAAGAGCTCGAAGACCTGAAAAACCTCTTCCCCGAACGGTTTCAGCTTGTTCACGTCCTGGGCCAGGAGGTGACAGAAGTGGAGATACTCTCCGGCCGGCTGGATGTGGAGCGTCTTGGTCGCATCCTGGACACCATCGTTCCGGTCGACGACGTCGACGAGTGGTTCCTCTGTGGGCCGTTGGCAATGACAGATTCCGTCCGTGGTGAGCTGCTGGAACGGGACGTCGACAGCGCCCATGTGCACCGGGAACTGTTCCATGTGGGTGCACCGATTACCCGGCGCCGCCCGGTCGCCGACCCCGCAGTCCCGGTGATGGGATCCAAGGTCACCGTCATCCTGGACGGCCGATCGCTGACATTCACCCTGCCCCGGGACGGGGACTCGGTCTTGGACGAGACCCTGCGGGCCCGGTCGGATGCCCCCTACGCGTGCAAGAACGCGGTCTGCGGCACCTGCCGGGCCAAAGTCGTTGAAGGAAAGGTGGAAATGGACTCGAATTACGCGCTCGAACCCGACGAGATCGCCCGCGGTTACGTGCTGACCTGCCAGGCCCACCCGGTCACCGACCGGCTGACAGTGGACTTCGACCAGTGACCGGAACGCCCAGGACTGCCGAAGTGACCACCACCCAGCCGCGTCCGCACCAAGGAGTCACGCAGTGACGATGCTCATCGAAAGCTATGTGGCGGGCCGCTGGCAGGGTCCGGCCGGAAATCGCACCGAACTGCTCAACGCTTCCACCGCTGAACCAGTTGCCGTCATCGGCACCGACCCGATCGACATGGTTCCCGTGCTGGATCACGCGAGATCCGTTGGTGGACCGGCGCTGCGGGAAATGCCGTTTCACGAGCGGGCCTTGGCGCTCAAGGCGCTCGCCGCCCACCTGAACAACAAACGCGAACAGTTCTACGCCATCTCGGCGTGGACCGGTGCCACGCAGCGGGACTCCTTCGTGGACATCGACGGCGGCATCGGGGTGCTGTTCACCTATGCCAGCAAGGGCCGCCGGGAACTGCCCAACTCCACGGTGCTCGTCGACGGCCCGTCAGAAAGACTCGGTGCGGCTCGTCAATTTGTCGGCCAACACATCTACACCCCGCGCCGCGGTGTCGCGTTGCAGATCAACGCGTTCAACTTCCCCGTCTGGGGCATGCTGGAGAAGCTGGCGCCGGCGTTCCTGGCCGGGGTGCCGACCGTGGTGAAGCCCGCGTCGCAGGCGTCCTACCTGGCGCAGGCAGCGGTGAAGGAGATCATCGACTCGGGACTGCTCCCCGAAGGCAGCCTGCAGTTGGTCGCCGGCGGATCGCGCGGCCTGCTCGATCTGTTGTCCGAGCAGGACACCGTCGCGTTCACCGGGTCCGCCTCGACGGCAGCACTGCTGCGCTCGCATCGCTCGGTGATGAAGCACGGTGTGCGGTTCAGCTCAGAGGCGGATTCGCTGAACGTCTCCGTGCTCGGCGTCGATGTCGCCCCCGGGTCCGCGGAGTTCGACCTGTACGTCCGGCAACTCGTCACCGAAATGACCGCCAAGGCCGGGCAGAAATGCACCGCGATCCGCCGCGCCCTGGTGCCGCACGCCCTTGTGCCCGACGTCATCGACGCCGTCCGGGCCAGGATCGCGGAGAAGGTCAGAGTCGGCGACCCCACCGCGGCCGGCGTCACCATGGGCGCGCTGGTCGGGCTGGCACAGCGGGACGACGTCCGGAAGAACCTGGCCGCACTGGCCGGCGCAGCAGAGGTGGTCATCGGCGATCCCGACCACTTCGACGTCATCGGCGCCGACCCGGAACGCGGCGCGTTCCTGCCGCCGGTGTTGCTGTGGGCCAAGGACTCCAGCCGCGACGAACCCCACGACATCGAGGTGTTCGGCCCGGTCAGCACCGTGCTGGGCTACCGGGACACCGAACATGCCATCGAGCTCGCCGCCCGCGGGCGGGGCAGCCTTGTCGGCTCCCTGGTGTCCGCCGACCCGCAGGTCGTCCGCGAACTTGTCCTGGGCGTCGCGCCGTGGCACGGCCGGGTACTGGTTCTGGACCAGGACTCCGCGGCCGAATCCACCGGTCACGGCGCTGCGCTGCCGCACCTGGTGCACGGCGGTCCCGGCCGCGCCGGCGACGGGGAGGAGCTAGGTGGCATCCGCGGCGTTCTGCATTACATGCAGCGCACCGCCGTCCAGGGTTCCCCTGCTGCGGTGTCCGCAGTGACGGGCACCTGGGTGACCGGGGCACCGCGGAACACGGACGGCAAACACCCGTTCCGCAAGAGCCTCGCCGAGCTGCGCGTCGGCGACGCCGTGATCGCCGGGCCAAGAACCATCACCCTCGACGATGTCGACGCGTTCGCCGACCTGTCCGGGGACAAGTTCTACGCTCACACCGACCAGGACGCCGCGGCGGCGAGCCCGTTCTTCGAAGGCCGGGTCGCGCATGGCTACTTCCTGGTCTCGCTCGCGGCCGGGCTGTTCGTCTCCCCCGAGTACGGCCCGGTGCTGGCCAACTACGGACTGGAGAACCTGCGGTTCACCACCCCGGTCTACCCCGGTGACGCGTTGACCGTCACCTTGACCGCCAAGCGGATCTCTCGCCGTGCGGACGCCGAGTACGGCGAAGTCATTTGGGACGCAATCGTTGTCAACCAGAAAGGCGAGCCGGTCGCGACCTACGATGTGCTCACCCTGGTCGCGAAACAGTGGCCGGCATGAGCACGGACACCCGACAGCCGGCTGTCGACGCTCTGCGCGTGAGTGTCGACGGAGCCGTCGCCGAGGTGCTCATCAACCCCCCCGACGGGTGGCCCCTGTCGAACCGCCGGCCGCTTCCGCGTGGGCGGATGCTCCGACGGCCAGGAGCTCTTCCCGATCATGAATCTTGACCCGTCCCCGGCCGGCCGGCCGGCCCTTCGCGATCTCCGCGGCATCGATCTGTTGCCACCCGGTCCAGTCGACGACGTTGACGCCGCGGGCCCGCAGCACGGCCAGCAGTTCGTCGGTGTCGCGGTGCGGAGCCGACGGCAGCGCCGGGAGATCGGCGACCAGCGTCGCCACCGTTTCCGACGCGTCCTTGCGGTTGGCGCCGATCAACCCGTTCGGGCCGTGCTTGATCCATCCGGCGACGTACACACCGGGCACGGGCCGGCCGTCCGACAGCACGGCCCCATGCCGGTGCGGGATGATGCCCTCGGCCGTGTCGAACGGCAGGCCTTCCGTGGGCAGGCCGCGGTAGCCGACCGAACGCACCACCAGCTGCACGGGTAGTCGCTCGATCTGCCCGGTGCCGGTGAGCCGGCCGGTGCTATCGAACGCGGTGCGTTCGACGTCGAGCCCATCGACCCGATCGATGCCGGTCACGGCATGCGGCCGCGCCATGAACCGGAAGTGCAGCCGTTTGCTCCTACCCTGCGGCTCCCGCCCCGCGAAGGACCGCAGGACATCGACCGCGTGGTGCCGGGCCGGGTCGCCGTTCAGGTCGTTCTGCGTCGGCTCGTCAAGGTGCAGGTCCTGCGGCCGCAGCAGGACGTCGACGTCGGCCAGTTCGCCGATCTCGTGCAGTTCCTTGCTGGAGAACTTGGCCTGCGCGACCCCCCGACGGGCGACGATGTAGACGTCCCGGACGGGGCTGGAGGCCAGCTCCTTCAGCACGTGCTCGGGTACGTCGGTGGCCCGCAGTCGCTGCTCCGATGCGAGGAGCATCCGGGCGACGTCGAGCGCGACATTGCCCGCGCCGACGATCGCGACACTGGTTGCGGTCAAGGCGATTGCGTCGACGGCCGTATCGGGGTGCCCGCTGTACCAGGAGACGAACTCAGTGGCCGAGATGCTGCCCGGAAGTTCCTCGCCCGGGATCGACAACGCTCGATCGGCACTGGCGCCGCACGCCACGACAACCGCGTCGTAGTAGGTGCGCAGCTCGGCGAGGGTGACGTCCCGACCCAGCCGGATGTTGCCCAGGAACCGGACAGCCGGCCGTTCCATCACCCTGCGCAGCTGCTCGATGATCGACTTGATCCTCGGATGATCGGGTGCGACGCCGTACCGAACCAGGCCATACGGCACCGGCAGCCGGTCGTAGACGTCAACCCGCACGTCCCTCCGGGCCGCAGGATCGGTGAGCGCCCGGGCAGTGTAGATGCCGGCCGGTCCCGACCCGATGACCGCCACTCGCGCGACGTCGCGCTCACTGACCATCACATCGTCGCTCGACCTGGTGACTTCTGCCATGTCTCATGGTGCCGCCTGGTGGCGGCGGCTTGTCCGTCGGGGTTGGGTTCGGGCTGATGGCGACCGGGCACTGACTGTCATGGGCTGACCAACAAACAGACCGCAACGCAACTCTTCGTGTCTCCGCGGACCGTCTCGGCCAATCTATCCGTACCTGCTGCGCGGCCGGGGATTGTCAGGGAGCTGCCAGTCGTGTCACGAGTATCTCGAGTTCGGTGTGATCTCCCTCGGAGAGCCGCTCGAGTAGGTTCGAGATTCTGTCGGAGACGACCCCCTCGACCTCGGCCGCGAGAGTGTTGCCCGCCGGGGTGATCGACACCTGAACGCCGCGTTTGTCGTGTTCCGCCGCCTGGCGGCGCACGAGGCCGCGTCGCTCGGCCCGATCGACGAGCCCGGTCATGCTCGACTTGTCGACCCCGAAGTGGTTGGCCAGTTCCAGCATCCCGGGGCTTCGGTCGCGTAGCACCCCCAGCAAGCGAAGCTGCTGGACGGACAAGTCCTGGGCGTTCGCGGCATCTGAGAGAACCGACTGCACGGCGAAGGAGAGCTGGACGAGCCCGTCCACGAGTTCGGGGCGAGCGGACGGACGATGGTCGACCACGTGGATCTCCTCGTTGGTTGGTGACCCGAACTACTTTACATGGTTGGTAGAGCCAACTACATTGGTTGGTGGTACCACCTATCCGCCCGCAGTCATCCGCGAGGAGTATCGCCGTGTACGCCGCAGTCGTCACCAGCTTCGACAACCCACCCCACTACCAGGGATTCAGCACTCCAACCCCGTCAGGCCCGCACGAGGTGCTCGTCGACGTCGTAGCAGCCGGACTGCATCCGAGGGTGCGATCCCAGGCCGCCGGCAGCCACTACACCAGTACCGACGAACTCCCCCTTGTTCCAGGCATCGATGGTGTCGGCCGGCTCCCTGGTGGGCAACTCGTCTATTTCATCCTTCCCGACACCGCCATGGGGGCCATGGCCGAGCAGACCGTCATCGACCGCCGACGCAGCATCAGCCTGCCCGACGGAGCGGATCCCATGCGGATCGCTGCGGCGATGAATCCCGCCATGTCGTCGTGGGTGGCGCTGCACCGCCGGATCCAGTTCCGGCCCGGGCAGAACGTGCTGATCCTCGGGGCCACCGGCAGCGCAGGCCGGCTGGCCATCCAGGTGGCCAGGCACCTTGGCGCCGGCCGTGTCATCGCAGCGGGCCGCAACCAGAAGCTGCTGGACATGCTCCCCGGCCTCGGGTCCGACGTCGTCATCAGCCTCGAAGGTGATCCCGACGACGTCTCCGCGCGCCTCGGTCACGCCGCCGGTGACGTCGACGTCGTCATCGACTATCTCTGGGGCAAACCCGCTGAACGGGCCATCACCGCGCTCGTCACCGACCGCACCGACCGGGGAAAAGCACTGTCCTGGATACAAATCGGCTCCGTCGCCGACCCCACCGCC
>Ga0209385_1001023_pt1 | contig 11733 bp, 10 predicted proteins | sample NGEPerB_FD_184506 | JGI IMG/M metagenome (GOLD analysis project Ga0209385, IMG submission 184506) | Arctic peat soil microbial communities from the Barrow Environmental Observatory site, Barrow, Alaska, USA - NGEE PermafrostAB12-B... | ecosystem: Environmental > Terrestrial > Soil > Wetlands >... | reverse complement strand
GGCCGGGGTGGGGCGTCGGAGATGCGGCGCCAGCAACCCCCCGGCGGTCCAAGCCGCCTCGTCCCGGCGCGCCAACCGCGCGTCGCCGGGCCCCGTGATGGCGGGAACGGCACCGGTCACAGGTTCGCCGGACCCGACCTGGGCCCACAGCGGTGGATAGTCGGCCTTCCAATTCGAGAGGAGAGGCGGGTCGTCTGAAACGGGAAGTCCACCGGGGGCGAGACGGAGCAAGCCTCAAACACCGCGCGCGGGACGCCATGGAAACGGCGGACTTGCGGCACTATCGGACTTCGACAAGCCTCGATGTCGCGAGGCGTCGAGGCCCGCGGGTCCGTCAGGACCCTTGGCGTCCCGCGCGCCCTCGGTACTTTTCGAGAGCGGCGGAAAGCAAAATTCGGAATACGGCCTGCCCGGGGCCGCAAAGAATACGGGCGATGATGCGCGCCTCATGGTCATTCCGGGGCGCGCGCAGCGCGAACCCGGAATCCAGATGTAGGCACGGAAACTGTTTCTGGATTCCGGGTTCGCGGTCTAACGACCGCGTCCCGGAATGACGGAGAAGAATTTTCTTATTCCTGCGAAACGGGCGGATCCAGATCGTCGGCCCAGGACTCGCTCGGCTTCGGATAGCGCAGCAGCAGCCGATGCACGAGGCTGACGTGCTCGGCCTCCTCTTCGACCAATTCCGCCGCCAGCGTCTTGACCTTCGGATCCTTTGCCGTCTCCACAATCGAGGTGAAATAGGCCAGCGCGCGCTTTTCGCCGGCGAGCGACAGCTGCAAGGCATGCCACGGCGTCATCAGGTAGTGCGCGGAGCCGAGCTCGGCCTCTTCCGGGCTTTCGCTGCGCTCGAATTTCGCAATCTGGCGGGCATGCGCGGCGACGTCGAAATCGCCGGCGAGGCGGCGGATTTCCTCGCCATGGATGCCTTCGGCGCGGGCCAGATCGCGGAACACCTTGACCAGTTCTGGATTGTTGTGGGTTTCCATCTGATCGGCCAGCAGATTATAGCGGTCGACCGCGTCGATCTCGATCTGATAGGCGACCGCCAGCAGATCGTTGAGATTGGCGACCTTCGGAGTGCCCGCTGACTTGCTCATAGCTCGAAGTCCTTCTCCAGCTCCGACAGATCGACGCCGCTTGCGCCGATGGCGGGTTGAAACGGCGGGCGATTGCCGCGGTACAGAATGCCGATGTTGAAACCGTCGTCGGTCATCAGCCGGCGCGCCGCCTTGCCCTGATCCGAAGTCTCGGTGACCGGGGCCGGGTGCACCATGTCCTTCCATGCCTTTTCATCGGGGCGGAATGTCACGCAGGGGCTGAGGATTTCGACGAAAGAGAATCCCGGATGCTTGATCGCCGCCGCCAGCACGTCGGCGGTCTGGTTGGGGTCGCCGGAGAAGCAGCGGGCGATGAAGTTCGCTCCCGAAGCGAGCGCGACCACCAGCGGGTGGAATGGCGCCACGCCGGTGCCGCCCGGCGACAGCGCGGTGTCGAATTCCGGCTCGGTGGTGGGCGAGGGCTGCCCCTTGGTCATGCCGTAGATGTGGTTGTCCATGACGACGTAAGTCATGTCGATGTTGCGGCGGCAGGCGTGCAGGAAGTGGTTGCCGCCGATCGAGTAGCCGTCGCCGTCGCCGCTGGCGACAACGACCGTGAGGTCGGGCCGTGTCACTTTCAGGCCGGCGGCGAGCGCGAGCGAGCGGCCGTGCACGCCATGAAAGCCGTAGCAATTGGTGTAGGCGGGAATCCGCGAAGAGCAGCCGATGCCGGATATCACGGCGATCTTCTCGGGCGGCAAGCCCAATTGAGCGAAGGCGCGGCCGAACGACATCAGCACATGATAGTCGCCGCAACCGGGGCACCAGATCGGCTTCACGTCGGATTTGTAGTCCGCTTGTTTATAGGCGACGCTCGACATGGTCATCTCCATTCCGCGATCGCATAATGGATTTCGCCGGCGGTGATCGGCAGCGGTCCCGGCCGGTTGAACACGCGAACCGGCGCCGGCAGGTCGTAGTGGGCGCGCAGGAATTTGTTGAACTGGCCGCCGTGGGTCTGCTCGACGACCAGGATGCGTTTGACACCGGCAAGGGCGGCTGCGAGCCGTTCCGGCTGGATCGGCGTCAGCAAGCGCGGCGCGATCATGCGGACTTTGATTCCATCGGCGGCCGCACGTTCGACCGCTTCGCGCGCGGCGCCGGTGAGCGAACCCCAGGTTATGACCGCGAGATCGCCGCTGCCTTCGATACTCGCCCAATGGTCGCCGAAGTTGAAATGATCGAGTTTGTCGCGCCGCTTGTCGAGCTGGGCCAGATGGTCTTCGGCTCCGCTGGTCGGGGTCGCGCGCTCGGAATGGGTGAGACCGTCGGCCGTATATTGACCGCCGCGCGTTCCCGGAATGGCCATCGGCGACACGCCGTTGGCTGTCATGGCGTGACGCATGTAGGTGCCAGAAATTTCGCTGGCGATACTGCGTGCACCGATGAACGCGACGTCGGCGGGCCGTTCGATGGCGGCACGTGACTGGCCCATGAACTGGTCGGATAGAATGATGGCCGGGGCTTGCAGCGTTTCCGCGAGATAGGTCGCCCATTGCGTCGTGAACACGCAGTCACCGACCGATTGCGGCGCCAGCACGAGATGCGGCGCGTCGCCGTGCATGCCGTAGATGGCGATATTCAGGTCGCCCTGCTCGGACTTGGTGGGAATGCCCGTCGATGGCCCGCCGCGCATCACGTCAACGACCACGACTGGAATTTCCGCGGAGGTGGCAAGACCAAGCGCTTCGATCATCAGCGAAAGTCCGGGGCCGGAGGTTGCGGTCAGCGCCGGCGTACCGCCATAGGATGAGCCGATGATCATATTGATGGCCGCGAGTTCGTCTTCGGCTTGCAGCAGCGTCCCGCCGACCTTGGAAAGGTTCGGCGCGAGCCATTCGAGGATTTCGGTCGCCGGCGTGATCGGATAGGCGGCGGCAAAGCGAATGCCGCCGCGGATGGCGCCGAGCGCGGTCGCCTCGTTCCCCGACAGCAACCACCGGCGGGCGGTGCTCGGCGTCGGCGCGGCGAGTTGCATGCCGAAATCGATGCCGGCTGCCGTGCCGAATCCGACCTTGATTCCGGCGAGGCTGGCCTCGATGGCGGCCGGCCCCTTGTCGACAAGACGTTTCTCGATCGGCGCGAACGCCTGCTCGACGGTAAAGCCCAGCAGCCGAGCTGCGATGCCGAGCGCGATCATGTTGGGGCGCCCGTCGGGGATGGCCTTGGCCATCTCCTTCATCGGAATTTCAACGACGCGGGCACCGGATTGGGTCACCATCGGCGGCAATTCGCCGCCGCGCGGATCGCTGATCACCAAAGTCTGCGGTCCGGACTTGATTTCAGCGCCGAAACGGTGAGCGTTCAGCCAGTCGATGCCGATCATGAGGTCGAACCGGTCGGGCAGAGATTCGACCGGATGAACGGCCAGGCGGAGCAGTGCGGCCGCTTCACCACCGCGGATCTGGGGGCCCAGGGTGCGGGTAAACAGGCCATGCCACCCCGCGGCGCTGGCCGTTTCGAGCAGGCTGTCTCCCGTGGTCAGAGCGCCGGCGCCACCGCTGCCAATGATCGCAATCGAGATGCTCGGCGAGGCTGCCATGGCCATAAATCCCCTGATTAGAGCCCATTTCGCGGGCACCCGGCTCCAATATGTATTTAAGTACTAGAATGCGTTTTTTTGGCTTTCCTTGACCTTGATCAAGGCAGTCTAACGGTTGCCGACTGAAGAATGAAATTAAGGCCGCATGCGGGTCCGGCGACGGGCTCAGCGGCCATTCTGGAGGGCAGACCGATGGGCGCCAAGCCAATTCGTTGGATGATGACGGGCGCAGGCAAGCCTTTTGTTCCGATGGAATTCGAAATCGGTACCCTGGGTCCCGATGAAGTCCTGGTCGAAATCGCCGGCTGTGGGGTCTGCCACACGGATCTTGGCTATTATTACGATGGCGTGCGCACCAAACATGAACTGCCGTTGGCGCTCGGGCATGAGATCAGCGGCCACGTCATCGACACCGGCACGGATGCTCTCTGGTACACCGACCGCGCGGTTATTATTCCCGCGGTGATCCCATGTGGCCGCTGCGATGCCTGCCAGCGCGGTAAGGCGACGATCTGCCCGAACCAGAAGATGCCGGGCAACGATATTCAAGGCGGTTTTGCCACGCACATCGTCGTGCCGTCGCGCGGGCTATGTGTCGTCGATGAGCACCGTCTGGCCGGCGTCGGCATAGACCTGGCCGATCTTTCGGTGATCGCCGATGCCGTGACCACGCCTTACCAGGCGGTCGTGCAGGCCGGTGTCACCAAAGGCGATCTGGTCATCGTCAACGGGGTTGGCGGCGTCGGCGGCTATGCCGCCCAGATCGCGGCCGCCATGGGCGGCGTCGTTATCGCGATTGACGTGAACCCGGACAAACTTGCCGCCATCACCGGGCAGGGCGCCGCGCTCACCCTGAATTCCAAGCAGATGTCGGCGCGCGACCTCAAAGCCGCCATCCAGGCCTTCGCCAAGGAACATGGCTTGCGCCAGACCGAGTGGATCATCTTCGAATGCTCCGGCAGCAAAGCTGGGCAGGAGACCGCCTTTAGCCTGATCAATCATGGCGCGACCCTCTGCGTTGTCGGTTTCACCATGGACAAGGTCGAGGTGCGGCTTTCCAACTTGATGGCCTATCACGCGCGCGCGCTTGGGAATTGGGGCTGTCCGCCCGAACTTTATCCGGCGGCCTTGGAGCTGGTGATGAACGGCCGCGTCAAGGTCACGCCGTTCGTCGAAAAACATCCGCTCAGCGAGATCAATCAGGTGTTCGAGGCCGTGCATGCCGGCGCGATCAAGCGTCGTGCCGTTCTCGTTCCCGCACCGTTAGGAGCAGCTCTATGACCGCTGAAGTTGCCCGCGTCGCCGCCGTGCAAAATTCCGAAGCCAAGGATCACAATCTTGTTTCCGAGCAAACGCGCGAGACGATCTCCAAAGGCGTGCACTACGAGAAGCGTTCGGTGAAGGGAACCGACGGCAAGCCGGTGGCCGGGCTGTTCAACGCCTGGATCACGCTCGACAACCCCAGCCAATTCAACTCCTACACGACCGATATGGTGAAGGCGACCATTCTGGCCTTCCGTGCGGCAAGTGCTGCGCGCGACGTTGTCGCGGTGGTCTTCACCGGCGCCGGCGACAAAGCGTTTTGCACCGGAGGCAACACCAAGGAATACGCCGAGTACTACGCCGGCAATCCGCAGGAATACCGGGGCTATATGCGGCTGTTCAACGACATGGTCTCGGCGATTATCGGCTGCGACAAGCCGGTGATTTGCCGCGTCAACGGCATGCGCATCGGCGGCGGCCAGGAAATCGGCATGGCCTGCGACTTCTCGATTGCGCAGGACCTCGCTCGTTTCGGCCAGGCCGGTCCCAAGCACGGCTCGGCGCCGATCGGCGGGGCGACCGACTTTCTCCCCGTCATGATCGGCTGCGAACAGGCGATGGTCTCGGGCCTGCTGTGCGAGCCGTTCTCGGCGCACAAAGCCTATCGTCTTGGCGTCATATGCGACATCGTGCCGGCGCTGAAAGTCGACGGCAAATTCGTCGCCAATCCGACCGTCACCACCGACCGCTACCTCGATGAATATGGCCGTATCGTCCACGGCGAGCCCAAGACGGGTGCCGCGGTCGCCGAAGGTCAGGCGCTGTTGAAACGCGGCACCATCGACCTCAGCCTGCTCGACGAGAAGGTCGAGGCGCTGTGCACCAAGCTGCTCTACACCTTTCCCGAATGCACGACCAAGACGGTCGAGGAGCTGCGCAAGCCGAAGCTCAACGCGTGGAACGCCAATAAGGAAAACGCGCGCGATTGGCTGGCCCTCAACATGATGACGGAAGGGCGCGCGGGTTTCCGCGCCTTCAACGAAGGCACGCGCGAAACCGGGCGGGAAGTCGATTTCGTGGCGCTGCGCCGGGCGCTTGCCGCCAACACACCGTGGAGCGACGAGCTCACCGAAAGCATCATGCCGCGGGCGAGGTCTTAAGCTGTGAGTGGCCCCCTCAAGATCTGGCACGAGGCGGACGGCCGCTTACTGCGGCTGCGGCTGAACAAGCCGAAGGCGAACCTTGTCGATGCCGCCATGATCGCGGCGCTCGACCAGGCGCTGGCCGAGCATCTCGGCAACGGCCAACTTGGCGCCGTGCTGCTCGATGCCGAGGGACCGCATTTCAGTTTCGGCGCCAGCGTCGAGGAACATCTGCCGGGTCAATGCGCCGCCATGCTGGCGGGACTGCATCGCCTGGTCCTGCGCATGGTCGAATCGCCGGTGCCGCTGCTGATGGCGGTGCGCGGACAATGCCTCGGCGGCGGGCTGGAAATCGCCCTCGCTGGACATCTTATTTTTGTCGCCCCCGACTCCACCCTCGGCCAGCCGGAAATGAAGCTCGGCGTGTTCGCTCCGGCCGCCTCCTGCCTGTTGCCGGAATTGATCGGTCCGCAGCGCGCGTTCGATCTGCTGGTATCCGGCCGCAGCATCACCGGCGCGCAAGCGGCGTCCATGGGCATCGCCCATGAAGCGGTCGCCGATCCGGAGCGCGCCGCGCTCGCTTATTTCGAAGAACATCTGAAGCCAAAGAGTGCGAGTTCATTGCGCCACGCCGTCAAGGCGGCGCGGCTCGACTACGTCGCGCGCGTCAAGGACAAGATCCGCGCCGTTGAGCGGCTTTATCTCGACGAACTCATGGCCACCCACGACGCGGTGGCCGGTCTCGAAGCCTTTATCGCGAAGAGGTCGCCACAATGGCAACACCGCTGAACGCTCCGGCCACGGCCGGCATCATCGCCCGCGCGACCGCGCTGTTCGAGGATCTATCCTTCACTTCCGCGCGCGAATGGAAAGCCGCCAAGCCCGGCCGCAAGGTGATCGGCTACATGCCGATCTACGTGCCGCGCGAAATCATTCACGCCGCCGATATGTTGCCGCTCGGCATCGTTGGCGGCGGCGATCAGCTCGAGGTCATCCACGGCGACGCCTACTACCAAAGCTATATCTGCCGTATTCCGCGCTCGACCATTGAGCTTGGCGTGTCCGGCCGTATCGATTTCGTCGACGGCATGCTGTTTCCGTCAATCTGCGACGTGATCCGCAATCTGTCCGGCATGTGGAAGATGATGTTTCCCCACGTCTATTCCCATTATTTCGACGTTCCGCAGAACTATCGGGACGACATCGGGGGAAATTTCTACGTCAACGAGATGGCTGAGCTCAGGCACGATCTCGGCGAGCTTCGCGGCAAGCCGATAACCGACGACGAGCTTCGGCATTCGATCGCGGTCTACAACGAGAACCGCCGATTGGTGCGCGATCTCTACACTTTCCGGGCGGAGCGGCCGTGGCAGGCGCCCGCGGCGGAAGTCTATCTGATGGTGCGCGCCGGTCTTGTGCTCCCGGTCGAGGAGCATACCGATATGCTGCGCGATTATCTTGCCGCGGCGCGGGCCGAGGAGCGGCCGATGCGCGACAACTGCCGCATCGTGCTGACCGGCATGTTCTGCGAGCAGCCGCCGCTCAACCTGATCAAGTCGCTCGAGCTTTCCGGCTGCTACGTGGTGGACGACGATCTCCTGCTGGTCACCCGCTGGCTCACCGGCGACGTCGCGATCGAAGGCGATCCGCTGCGGAATCTTTCGGATGCTTTCCTGCATCATTCCGAGTCGACGGCGGCCAAGTACGAACCCAATCAAAAGGAAAAGGGCCAGCATCTCGTCCGCGCGGTCAAACGCACCGCGGCGGAAGGCGTAATTTTCGCCGCGCCGAGCTTTTGCGATCCGGCGTTGCTTGAGCGGCCGATGCTGCAGCACGTGCTCAAGGAAGCCGGCATCCCTTATATCGCGTTCAAGTACGCCGAAAACTCCGGCCAGATGCAGCCGATCAGAGAACAGGCCGGCACCTTCGCGGATTCCATCAAACTATGGAGCGGCGCATGACGACGCAGACAAAGATTGTCACCTCCCGGGCGGCGCCGGCGAAGGAAGCCGTCAAGGATGCTTCCATGGTGAAGCAGAAGGAGATGATGGCCAAGCATTACGATCGGCTGACCAGCGCGCCTGAGACCGGCGACAAGGTGGCGGCCACTTTTGTGCCGGGCAATCTCAACGAGCTGCTCATGTGCTTCGACCTTCTGAACAATCTGCCGGAGGTCAACGCCATCCAGAACGGGCTGCGGAAGGTGAGCGGCAGTTTTGTGCTCGAAGCGGAGAAGATCGGCCATTCGGAGGACGTCTGCACCTACGTGAAGTCGGACATCGGCATGATGGCCAAGGGCAATCTCGCCCCCAATGGCAAGAAATTTCCCAATCCCGACGTGCTGCTGCTGTCCTATACCGGCTGCTTCACTTTCATGAAGTGGTTCGAGCTCCTGCGCGAGCAGTACAAGTGCGAGACGATCATGTTGCACACGCCTTACATGGGCGACGGCAAGATCACCAAGAACATGACTGACTACATGGTGAAGCAGCTCAAGGAAGAGGTCATCCCCACGCTCGAGCGCGTCTCCGGCGTGAAGTTCGATATCGACCGGCTGCGCGAATATCTGAAGAAATCGACCAAGGCCGAGGACGATCTGGTCCGCGTGCTGCAAAGCGCCAAGTCAAAACCGTCGCCGATCGATGCCTATTTCGGCGGCATCTATTACATCGGACCGATCTTCGGCGCCTTTCGCGGCACGCAAGACGCGGTCGATTATTACAAGTTCCTGCGCGAGGAGGTCGAGGACCGGCTGGCCAAAGGTCTGGGGCCAGTCACGCCCGATGGCGACATGGGCAAGGAGAAATACCGGCTGGTCGTCGAGGGACCCCCCAATTACACCAGCTTCCGCCAGTTCTGGAAAATGTTCTACGACGAAGGCGCGGTCGTCGTCGCCTCGAGCTACACCAAGGTCGGCGGCGTCTACGATTTCGGCTTCCGCCACGATCCAGACAAACCGTTGGAGACGCTGGCCGAATATTGCCTCGGCGTTTACACCAACCGCAGCCTGCCGATGCGCATCGACATGCTGGTCAACTACATCAACGAATACGAAGCGGACGGCCTGCTGATCAACTCGATCAAGAGCTGCAACAGCTTCTCGGCCGGCCAATTGCTGATGATGCGCGAAGTCGAGAAGCGCACCGGCAAACCGGCGGCGTTCGTGGAATCCGATCTGGTCGATCCGCGCTATTTCTCGGCCGCCAACATCAAGAACCGTCTGGAGAGCTATTTCCAGATGGTCGATCAGAAACGTGCCGGCGTGGACGCGGCGGCTTGAGGGGGAATGCATGAAGACATTCGTCGGCATCGACCTTGGTTCGACGACGACTAAGGCTGTCCTCCTCGATGAGGATCGCAAAGTGATCGGCCACGGCATCACCAATTCGCGCTCGAATTACGCGACGGCCGCGCGCGTGGCGAGCCAGGAGGCGCGCGTCGACGGGCAGTTCACGCTGTTCCGCCGGGCACTCACCGACGCCCACGCGCTGATTGATCTCGACACGTTCCTCGGCTCGCTCGAGCGAGCTTTTCGTCTCGAGCAATTTCTCGAACAGCTCGACGATCTCGAACAGACCTGCATCGGCCAAATCCAAGGTGAGCGCTTCGCCAAAGTCGCGTCCGGTGTGAAGGATTCGCTCGGCGAGGTGTTTCGGCGCTTGCGCGCGGAGGCGCCCGAGCTTTATGCGCCTGGCGCCAAGCGCAAATCCGATTTCTTCCGGGATATCGCGGGATCGCGCTACCATGCCCACGCCGAAGAGGTCGCGCGCGATGCGAACCTTCCCTATGATCTGCTGCTCAACGTCTACGACAAGTCGATTATCGAGGTGGAAAACCGGCCGCCGGCGGGCGAGTTGAGCGATAAATTCCGCCGGGCGCTTGGGCGCGTGCTGAAAACGGACGATTCGGTTAAATCGGCGGCGGCCGACATCCAGAAGATGATCGAGGCTGCGCTCGCGGTCGATTTGGAGGAAACCTACCTCGTCGGCACCGGCTATGGCCGAGTGACGCTGCCGTTCTCCAAGGAACATATCCGCTCGGAAATCCTGTGCCACGGCCTCGGTGCCCACTTGATGTATCCGCAGACGCGTACCGTGCTCGACATCGGCGGTCAGGACACCAAGGGCATCCAGATCGACGAGCACGGGATTGTTGCTAATTTCCAGATGAACGACCGCTGTGCAGCGGGTTGCGGGCGTTATCTCGGTTATATCGCCGACGAGATGAACATGGGTCTGCACGAATTGGGCCCCATGGCCATGAAGTCGGATAAGCCGGCGCGCATCAACTCTACCTGCACGGTGTTCGCTGGCGCCGAGCTGCGTGACCGGCTATCGCTCGGCGAAAAGCGCGAAGACATTCTGGCCGGGCTGCACCGCGCCATCATCTTGCGCGCGATCTCCATCATCTCGCGTTCGGGCGGGGTTACCAATGAATTCACCTTCACCGGCGGCGTTGCCAAGAACGAGGCCGCGGTGCGCGAGCTGAGGAAGGTCATTAAGGAGAATTACGGAGAGGTCACCATCAACATCAACCCGGACTCGATCTATACCGGCGCCCTCGGCGCGGCGGAGTTTGCGCGCCGGGCGCATTCGGGGCAGGCCGACGGGAGCGAACCATGACCATCGCGGCGGGAATCGACATCGGCACCAGCACCATCAAGGCGGCGCTGTTCAAGGTCGAGAACGGCGAGGAAATCTGGTTGTCGCGCTACGTGATGCGCATCCGGCAACGCGATCCCATGGAACTGGCCCGCGTCGCCTATGACGCCGTGCTCGAAGACGCGAAACTTCGTCCTGAGGATGTCAATTATGTTGCGACTACGGGCGAAGCTGAAAGCGTGCCGTTCCATACCGGCCATTTCTACTCGATGACGACGCATGCGCGCGGCGCCATCTACCTCGACCCGGAATCGCGGGCGGCGCTCGACATCGGCGCGCTGCACGGCCGTGCGATTCAGATCGATGGGCGCGGCAAGGTCCTCAGCTACAAGATGACGAGCCAGTGCGCATCAGGCTCGGGGCAATTCCTCGAGAACATCGCCCGCTATCTCGGTATCGCGCAGGAGGAGATCGGAACGCTGTCGAGCCAAGGCGATAATCCCGAGGTCGTGAGCAGCATTTGCGCCGTGCTCGCGGAGACCGACGTGATTAACATGGTTTCGCGCGGCATTACGACACCGAACATCCTGAAGGGCATCCACCTTTCGATGGCGGCCCGGCTATCCAAACTGCTGAAATCGATCGGGGTGGTCGATGGCGCGGTGATGGTGACCGGCGGGCTCGCCCTCGACAAAGGGCTGGTCGCCGCCCTCGAAGAGGACATTTCGCACATCAAGGACATGAAAGTCGCGGTCCGCAGTCATCCGGATTCGATGTATGCCGGGGCGATCGGCGCTGCGTTGTGGGGCGCATTCCGGTTTGAAAAACTTGCCGCCACTGGCCTCGTGCCGAAAGCCGCATGAGAATGTGAGGAGATAAAGCTATGGCCCTGATAATCAATGATGCGTGCACTGCCTGCGATGCCTGCGAGCCCGTTTGCCCGAACAAGGCCATCACCGCCGGCAATCCGATGTACGTCATCGATCCGCTGAAATGCACCGAGTGCGTCGGCGCCGAGGATGAGCCGCAGTGCAAGCTGGTCTGTCCGGCGAACTGCATCGAGCCCAACCCGGACTGGAACGAAA
>Ga0209385_1001022_pt1 | contig 11742 bp, 7 predicted proteins | sample NGEPerB_FD_184506 | JGI IMG/M metagenome (GOLD analysis project Ga0209385, IMG submission 184506) | Arctic peat soil microbial communities from the Barrow Environmental Observatory site, Barrow, Alaska, USA - NGEE PermafrostAB12-B... | ecosystem: Environmental > Terrestrial > Soil > Wetlands >... | reverse complement strand
TAATTATTAATCTCAAAAATGTACTCTCCTGAACCTGCCTGCATAGAAAGTTTCTTATCGGCAGCTTTTATATCTTTCAGAAAAGTGTTCTGCGACAAAGGTTTTCCGCTTTCAGTAACTTTCTCCGGAATTGCGGAAGGAAGAATTATTGTGGCAGTTGTATTTACAGGTATGCTGACCTTTACTATAACTTTTCCGTCTTTCTTTTCCCAACCAGAAGAAATGGTGCCATACGAGCTTTCAAATGAGGCTTTTGAATATTCCAGTTTTTGAGTCGGATGTGGCTGAATGACAATCTGTTTATAACCTGGTCCCATTGTTTCTATTCCTGCTGATACTCTGTACATCCAATCACCGATAGCCCCATAGGCATAGTGGTTGAATGAGTTCATTCCCGGATCCTGGAAAGTGCTGTCGGTCTTTTCACCGTCCCACCGTTCCCATATTGTAGTGGCTCCCATTTTTACAGGATACAACCATGAAGGATAAGATTCCTGAAGCAATAAATCATAAGCGGTTTCGGTATAACCATTGTCGGATAAAACATGACACAGATAAGGTGTTCCCAGAAATCCGGTAGAAAGGTGATTATTCCTGCTCCTTATATCACTGGCTAAAAACTCTACGGCTTTACTGCGAAGGTCATCGGGCAGCAGTTTAAATTTGAGAGCAAGCACATAAGATGTCTGTGAATTGGTTCCGACTCTGCCGGCTTTAGTAACATATTCATTAATAAATACTTCTTTGATTCTGTTGAATAGATCTGAATAAATTTTTGCATCATCTGTATTGCCAAGAGCTTTTGCAGCCTCCGCAAGAATGCTGGTGGAATATGCATAAAATGCGGTAGCAATAAAGTCGTGTTCGGTATAACCATCAGGTTCAGTATGATTATCTAAAGGCGGATGATAGAACAACCAGTCTCCATATTTGCTTCCGCCTTTCCAGATATAGCTTTCTCCTGCTTTTTTTCTAATATATTCTACCCATGCTTTCATGCTTGCATACTGATTTTCAAGGAGTTTTTTGTCGCCATATACCGTATACATGGTCCATGGAGCAATTACTGCAACATCACCCCAGCCTGCAGAAGGCTGCGCCGATGTAGCACCCTGTTTATTCAGAATATCAGGTATTACATCAGGCACTTCACCGCCTTGCTTCTGATCGGCAGCAATGTCTTTTAACCACTTTGTAAAAAAAGATGAAACATTGAGATTAAACGCGGCCGTTCTGCAAAATGCCTGGGCATCTCCGGTCCATCCGAGACGTTCGTCTCTCTGAGGACAATCAGTTGGTACATCAACAAAGTTTCCTTTTTGACCCCACTGGATATTGTGCTGTAATTGATTTATAAGATTATTTGAACATTCAAAGCTTCCTGTCACCGGCATGTCAGAATGTACAACCACTCCTGTCAGATTATCAGTGGTTAGTTCACCGGGAAATCCTGTAACTTCTACAAACCTGAATCCCATGAAGGTAAATCTTGGTTCATAAATCTCTTCACCTGTCCCGGCAAGAGTATATGTCAGCTGACATTTGGCAGCACGGAGATTAGTCGTATAAAATTCCCCGAATTTATCCAGCACCTCCGCATGGCGCAGAGTAACAATAGTGCCTTTATTTCCTGATACCTTCAACCTTAACCATCCTACCATATTCTGACCCATATCCACAATCAGCTTACCCTTAGGAGTTCTGAATATTTTAACGGGTTTTATTTCCTGTATCTTTCTTACCGGTGATCCTTCAGAAGCTATCAGGTTGTCATTATTATAATTACCGATAATTACACTTTGCCAGTTTTTGTCATTATATCCGGGTTTGTTCCAGCCTGTCAGATCCTTTGTAGCATCAAATGTTTCCCCGTTATAAATATCGTCCATCCTTATGGCGCCGTTATTGGATGCTTTCCAGGTTTCGTCGCTTGTTATCATTGATTCGGAACCGTCTGTATAAATGATTTTTAATTGCAAAAGAAGTCCCAGTTTTTTGCCATAGACCGCCCAGTTATTTCCCCAGGCGAGTGTTCCCCTGTACCAGCCGTCACCAAGAAGACAACCGATAGCGTTATTACCTTTTAGCAGCATATCCGTAACATCATAAACCTGGTATTGAAGTCTTTTGCCATAAGAAGTCCAGCCCGGTGTAAGCACCTGGTCACCTACTTTTTTCCCATTTAGATGCACTTCATAGAAACCATGTGAAGTCACATAAATCCTGGCGCTGGCTATTGTTTTTATTAATTCGAATTCTTTTCTGAAAAGTGGTGATGGAGAATATCTTATGGTGTCGCCTCCCAATTCAATCCATCTGGCTTTCCATTCAGATGGTGACAGTAGTCCCATCTCGAAAAAGGCTGGTGTACTCCATTTTGATTCTTTTCCTTTATTATCCCATATTTTGACCTGCCAGAAATATCTTTGTCCCGATTTAAGTTCGACACCTTTGTATAACTGAAGGATCGATTCATCAGATTCGACTTTACCTGATTGCCAGACTAATTTGAACGGTGAAAATTTTTCATCTGAAGCAACTCTTATAGAATAAGCTGTCTGCATAACATTATTCCCTTTTTCTATTATCTTCCATGAAAATGCAGGTTGTTTATTACCGATACCCACCGGATTTATTTTATGATCCACAGTCAGTTCCTTTAAAGAAAGATCCTGTGAAGAAGCCACTGTGAAAATTGAAAGAAAAGCCAGTATAAGTTTGAATGATTTCATAATAGAGGAATATTTGGTAATTCAGATCAAGGTTATGAAAAATTGTCTGAATAAAAAACACCGTAATTGTCTTTTTCATGATTGAAAGTTTATAAATTGCAGATCACTCTTATTTAAAGAATTATCATGAATCCATTGGCAGGTATCCTCCTGATAGCGTTGGGAAGCATTGGCGCGGCAAGCTTTTATGTTCCGTTTAAGAAAGTCAAAATCTGGGCATGGGAATCATATTGGATAACCCAGGGTATAGCTGCATGGATCATAGCGCCACTTGTATTTGCCTTAATTTTTGTTCCAAAAGGAGAATTGATGCCGATAATTCATGAGGCCCCGTCTTCTGCAAAATTGATGGCAGTATTTTTTGGCGCTCTATGGGGTTTTGGAGGTCTCACATTTGGTTTAAGCATCCGATATCTGGGTGTCGCTCTGGGCCAAAGTATTGCGTTAGGTCTCTGCGCTGCTTTCGGGACCCTAATTCCTCCGGTGATAGCAGGTGATAACCTCTTTTCTTCCACAGCCGGAATCCTTACTGTCGTCGGGGTATCAATTACAATCGTCGGCATTGCTGTTATTGGCTATGCAGGGTCGTTAAAGAGCAATGAGATGACAGAGGAGGAAAAAAGGACAGCAGTTAAAGAGTTTGCGCTGAAAAAAGGTATTTTTATTGCTGTCTTCGCAGGCATTATGAGCGCATGTTTTAATTTTGGATTTGAGTCAGCTAAACCAATAGAAACTGTTGCCCTTGCTCATGGTACAAATCCTCTTTTCCAAAAAAACCCCTCTCTGATATTTATCCTTTTTGGCGGGTTTATTACAAATCTTGTTTATTGCGGTTACCTGAATATTAAGAATAAATCGTATAGGGATTATTTTTCAGTCTCAGGCAAAGTTCTGCTTAATAATCTGCTATTTACATTTCTGGCCGGTTTTCTATGGTTCCTGCAGTTCCATTTTTTTGGAATGGGTTCAAGCAAACTTCCTCACGGAATGGCGGTTTTTGGCTGGAGCATCCTCATGGCACTCAACATCGCTATAAGTAATATATGGGGTATCCTGCTTAATGAATGGAAGGGAGCCAGGAAAAAAACGATGATTGTACTATCTGTTGGAATTATCATTCTTATACTGTCAACGTTTGTTGTTAAATTAGGTTAGAAAAATGGAAACAAAAAGATTTGGCTTTAAAATGAAAATGCTTCCTGGTTTCAGGAAAGAATACAAAAGACGGCATAGTGAAATATGGCCTGAACTTAAGCGTTTATTAAAAGATGAAGGCATTGGGAACTATTCAATTTTCCTCGATGAAGAAACAAATACGCTTTTTGCCTATCAGGAACAATCGGGAATAAGCTCATCACAGGATCTCGGAGATACGGAAATTGTTAAGAAGTGGTGGAAATTTATGGCAGATATTATGGAGACAAACCCAGATAATTCTCCGGTAACTATTCCTCTGGATCAGGTGTTTTATTTGGAATAAGCGGTTAACATAAAGATTACAACGTTAAATGAAAATGTCCCCGATGGCTCAAAAATCAATAAAAGAAGTATTTAAAAACTATAACTTATGAAAAAGGAAATTATCGAGAAATCATATCAGCTGGCTAAGGAACAATATGCTGAACTGGGAGTTGACACCGACAAGGTAATCTCTGAAATGGATAAGATAGTTATAAGTTTGCATTGCTGGCAAACGGATGATGTAGGAGGTTTTGAAAAGCCCGGATCTGTTCTTGGCGGTGGCGGTATTCAGGCAACCGGGAACTTTCCCGGGAAAGCAAAAACAATTGAACAGATGAGATCAGATCTTGATAAGGTGATGTCTCTTCTTCCCGGCAAACAAAGATTAAATCTGCATGCAATATACGGCGAGTTCGGAGGGAAGCTGATTGATCGCGACCAGATAGAGCCAAAACATTTTCAGGGCTGGATAGACTGGGCAAAAAAAAGAGGTATTGGACTTGATTTCAACTGCACCTGCTTTTCTCATCCTCTGGCCGATGACGGCTTCACTCTTTCAAGCAAAAATGAAAAGATAAGGAAATTCTGGGTTGAACATACCAAACGCTGCAGGGCCATCGCTGCTGAAATGGGCAAACAGCTTGGCACGCCTTCTGTACATAATATCTGGATACCTGATGGAATGAAAGATATCCCTGTTGACAGGAATACCCTTCGAAAACAGCTTAAAAAATCACTGGATGAGATATTTGCAGTAAAATATCCAAAAGAACAACTGAAAGATTCTGTTGAAAGCAAACTTTTTGGAATCGGTTCTGAAGCGATGGTCGTGGGGTCTCATGACTTCTATCTCGGTTACGCAATAAAAAACAACATTCTCATAACCCTGGATAACGGTCATTTTCATCCAACAGAACAGGTAGGGGATAAAATTTCCGCTATTTTGCACTTTGTTGATGAGCTTCTCCTTCACCTGACCCGTGGTGTACGATGGGACAGCGATCATGTACTCACCTTTAATGACGAACTGTTGTTGATTACCCAGGAAATTGTCAGATCCAAAGCTTTAAACAGGGTAAATGTCGGTCTTGATTTCTTTGATGCAAGCCTCAACCGGATAGGGGCCTACGTAATAGGAACACGTTCTGCACAACTGGCTTTTATGTATGCTTTTCTTGAACCTTTCAATACTCTGGTAAAGTATGAAGAAGAAGGCAGAAACTTCGAAAGGCTTTCATTGCTTGAGCTTCTCAAAACAATGCCGTTTGGAGCAGTCTATGATTACTATTGCATGAAAAATGAAGTGCTTACCGGGCAGGAATATATTAAAGAGATAGTGAAGTACGAAAATGAGGTGCTTCGAAAAAGATAGTAATTGAAGCTCTTCGCAGCAAGCTACGAATCCCGACAATATCGGGCAAAATATATTAAAAATGAAAGAGACAGTTCTTGCGATTTATGACATTGGAAAAACGAATAAGAAGATAATTCTTTTTAATGAAGACTTTAAAATAGTCTCGGAAATTGAAGAAAAATTTGTTGAAGTTCAGGACGATGAAGGTTTTGAATGCGATGATATTGAGCATATTGAGCGATGGATTAAGGAGTCAGTTAAAAACCTGGCACATTCAGATAAATATGATCTTAAGGCAGTGAATTTTACTACCTACGGGGCAACGCTTGTTTATCTTGATGAAAGTGGGAAGAGATTGACCCCTGTTTATAATTATCTCAAACCAATGGATGAAAAGATCCCGGAAAGCCTGTATAAGAGGTATGGAGGCAGAGATGAGTTTTGCAGAAGAACAGCTTCTCCTGCTCTGGGAATGCTGAATTCTGGTCTTCAGCCACTTTGGCTGAAGGCAACTAAGCCTGATATATTTGCCAAAATAAAGTATATTCTTCACTTCCCTCAGTACCTTTCTTATATAATTACAGGTAAAATTTATTCCGAACATACTTCCATTGGATGCCATACTGCCCTATGGGATTTTGATAATATGAATTACCACCCCTGGGTAAAAAAACAGGGACTTAGCCTGCCTGAACCTGTTCCTGTCGAAACATTTAATGAAGCGGACATAGACGGCAAAAAGGTACTTATCGGAATCGGCATACACGATAGCTCCTCCTCACTAGCTCCTTATTTCTCGAGCAGTGAAGGGAAGTTCCTACTGATTTCTACAGGTACCTGGTGTATCAATATGAATCCCTATAATACTGAAAAACTGACGGCAGACCAGCTCGATAAGGATTGTCTGTGTTATATGAGCATTAACAGGCAACCTGTTAAATCTTCAAGACTGTTTCTTGGTCATTTGCATGAGACAGCACTAAAACAGATCAGCGATCACTTCAGAAAACCGGAAGATTATTATAAAAAAAGCAAGGCTGATGATAAATTATCGTATCTGTTAAAGTCAAGATACAGCGGGAAAAAAGTATTTTTCCAAACTGGCCCTTATTCCCGGGAACTGAAAGAGTATATTGATATGTATGAATTCAGCACTTTTGAGGAGGCTTACCATCAATTAATGAATGAATTGGGCGATCTCACTATTGAGGCTATAAATCTTGTTCTTTCTCAGGATGATTATACTGAAAATATATATATAACCGGAGGCTTTTCAAAAAATGAACTGTTCCAGAGACAAATTTCAAAAGCATTTCCAGCCAAATCTGTATACACTTCTGAAATTGCCAATGGCTCTGCACTCGGAGCTGCCGTGGTTATATCAGGTTCAAAATCTTCATTGAATCTTGGCCTCACCAGATGTAAGAACTGATCAGTAAATCATCAGTTTACTTATTCAGTAGATTCTTTCTCCCAAGGCTGCTTTAAGCTTATAGACGCTTGTAACGTAATCAATCCTTGCCTTGAGCAACATTAAGCTGGTTTCTGAAACTGAAGTATTGGCATCGAGTAAATCAAGATTTGTTATGACCCCTGAATTAAAACTTGTTTCAGCAAGCGAGTATGCCTTTAAGGCTTGTTTAAGCTGGAGTTCGAACTGACCGACTTTCTTCTTTGCAGCATACATTAATGCCTCTGCTTCATAAACCTCATTGGAAATATTGCGTTTCGTAAAATCAGATTCATATGACAAAGAATTAATGGCTGACTGTGCCTGGGCAAGGTTATACTTGTTTTTCATTCCGTCGAATATCGGAACCCTGAGTCCAAGACCAATCACATAATTTGGTGTAATAGTGTTAAGATCGGGTATATAACCGTTTTTTAAACCTCCTGATGCCTCAATATTCAACATAGGTTTATTCTGCAATTTCGTCATTCCAAACCGCAACTCGGCCAGTGATGTTTTCTTTTCATTAATAAGAACTTCATCCCTGTTTCTGAAGGCATAAGATAAGACAGAATCTGAGGGTATTACCGGAGGCTCAACCGATAGTTCGCTTTTATAAACGTCATTGGAACCCTGACTATTCCCGATAAGCGAATTCATCGATGACTGCTGTGAAGTCAGTGCAGCAACAATATCTACTTTCTGGCTTTCGACTGTCGAGATTCTGACTTTCGTTGAAAGGAGCTGATATTCCGTTGCCGATCCTGTAGCCATCATTTTTTCGATATACTGCAAATGCTCATTTAACGTGCTAAGCTGCTCATCTTTTATTTTTATGGCAGACTGCAGATAAACCAGCGCATAAAAATTATTTACTGTTAAAAGTGACAGTTTCTGTTTTGTTTGTGCCAGCGACTGCTCTCCTATGACCTTATTTTCATTTTCTATTTCGACATTCTGATGTGTTCTGCCAAAATCATAAAGAAGCTCTTCATAATTAACAGAAGCTGAATAATTGTTGGCGGGATAAAGCTGAAAAGTTCCAAGACCCGGGAAACTAAGCTTGGTAACAGGAGAGAGGTTGGCAAAGCTGGCTGTAAAATCAACGACAGGATTATATCCGGTTTTTGCCAGTGCTATCTTCGAATCAGCGTTCCTGATTGCTTCTTCAGCAATCTTGACGGAAGGATAATTAGAAATAACCTTTTGAATGACATTTCTAAGTGACAAAGAATCCGTTGAAGTCTTCTCTTTTTCAATCACACCCTGGCAGTAAACAATGCTGTTGAAAAATATGATCAGCATCATCCCGGGGACAATTGCTTTCTTATTTATTATATTATTCATGAGCCACAAGATTATTATTTTTTAATTTTTTTGTATGCAGAAAAATTATTGGTATTCCTCCGATAAGAGTTATAATACCTGCAAGCAGGAAATCATCATCGATACCCTGTATATAAGACTGTTTACTAAGATTAGAAAGAAGTAAGACCTGGCTTTGCCTTGCTGCATTAGTAGGAGAACTTCCGGCATCATTTTGAAGATAATATTTTATTTTAGTTGAAGTCTGCTGGAAAATCTCTGAACCGGGCTTGATAGCATTCCCGAAAGCCTGCGAATGAAAGTTGACTCTTGTAGTCAGCAATGTTGCAAGTAATGCGACACCCAGGCTTCCTCCCAATTGCCTTATTGAATTGGTAATTGCTGATGCCTGAGCCATTTTTTCACGCGGTATTTCCGAAAGTGAGACAGTTGTCAGTGCAGTAAACATCAGTCCCATTGCAAAACCTCTCAGATACAATGACAGCATGATGAAGTGGAGTTCAGTAAGCCACGAGAGATTAGAGTTGAGGTAGAAGCTGAAAGCAAACAATACAACTCCAATAAAAAGCGGTAGTTTTGGACTCACCTTATCTGAAATTCTGCCTGAAATAGGGGCAACTATACCTTGTATAATACCTACCGGAAGGAAAACTGAACCTGCCTGAAGTGCAGTGTAACCCAGAGAATTCTGAAGATAGATAGGCAATAAAAAAGTGCTTCCAAACATCCCAAGACTAAATATAACCAGAATGATATTAGCTATACCAAAATTGTGATTTTTGAGTAGCCTTAAATCCAGGAGTGGCTCCTTGACTGTCATCTCAGCGGTTATGAAAACCGCAAGGGCAATTAAAGCGATTGCGCTATATGCAAGTATATAAGGAGCGTGCCAGCCGGATGAGTTTGTAGCTGCACTTCCCTGCGATAGAATATAAAGTGTCAAAGGAAGAAAAATCGTCACGGAAATGAAGCCCACAATATCGAATTTTCGTGTTTTCCTGTTTATATATTCGCTTTGGATGATTATTGTGAATATCATTGCTAATATTCCAACCGGTATATTCACGTCGAATATAAGTGGCCAACTGAAACGATCGATCAAAAAACCGCCAATCAGTGGTCCGAAAGAGACAGAAGCGGCAGCTGAAATACCCCAGAATCCAAGAGCAATACCCCGCTGGTGAGGTGGAAACTCGCGAGTTATAATTGCCATACCGAGCGGCTGGATCGTACCGGCTCCCAAACCCTGTATTACCCTGGAGAAGATCAGCATATTCTCATCAGAAGACCTTCCACATAACATTGATCCCAGTGTAAACAAAAATAACCCAATGAAATACAATCTCTTATAACCGAATTTGTCTGCAAGCCATCCCGATGTAGGAAGCGCAACAGCCATAGCGAGCATATACGCCGTTACAACCCACTCAATTTTATCAAGCCCAACTCCAAAAGATGCCATGATTTTGGGTAAACCTACGTTTACTATAGTAGCATCAAGCACTGCCATGAAGGTTCCAAGCATAATATTTGCCAGCAGGAACCATTTGTATGACAAATGTTTAGGATGAAAGGCAGAATTACTGTTCCTTACAAAGTATCTGATTCGGTGAGATGGCGTTCTTCGTCTTTCCATCTTGTTATTTTATAATCTTTACCACAGCAGACATACCGGATAAAATGTTCAACGATGAAAGCTCCTTATGATTCATCGTTCCATCTATCGAAATCCGTACAGGGATTCTCTGGGTAACCTTTGTAAAGTTGCCGGCTGCGTTGTTGGCCGGTATAAGTGAAAAAACCGATGCAGTGCTTGAGCCTACCAAAAAAACTTTCCCGGTGAATTTTAAATCAGGAAATGCATCAATTGTAAACCTTACATTTTGCCCGGTATGAATAACTGAAATTTTTGTCTCTTCAAGGAAGGCAACTATCCAGAGGTTTTTGCTGATGGTAATCGTAAACACCGACTGACTGGGCTGAACTACATCGCCGGCAAGTAACCATCGTCTGGCAACAATACCATCTGCCGGAGCATATAGCCTGGTATTTTTAAGCTGTGAATCAAGTACCTTTATCTGAGAATTGGCTGTCTCAACCGAAGCCGATGCACTTGCAATCATCGATTTTGAAACAAAAAGCTGGGCTTTTGCTGCATCAAGCTGAGCAGAGGCTGTTTCAAATGCTTTCTTAATATGATCGAATTGTTCCGTTGTGATAACGCCGCCCTCGGACTGTTTTTTTGCCCTGGTCATATCTTCATTCGCCCGGTCAAGGCTTATTTCCAATACTTTAATACCCATTTGATCAGAACTATACTTAGCTTCCGCCTGGGCCAGGTTGGCTTGAGACTGGACCCTGAGTGCTAGTGTCTGGTTTCTTTGGGCAACCAGATCAGTACTGTCGATGTCGGCCAAAAGGGTACCTTTTTTTACAACAGAGCCTTCATCAGCATATACAGAAGCTAATCTACCCATTATCTTTGATCCTACACTTACATTGTCAGCATCCACATGGGCATCATCGGTAGTTATGTACATTGAATAATCCCTGTACCAGTACCATGCACCTGCTATGACAATAATAAAAACTATTGCGAGCGGAATGTAGACTCTGAACCTGTTGTTTTTTGTTTCTTCTTTCATAAAATTGTTCTGAATTTATTTAAATGTTAACTGTCCTGTTTCTAATGTTTGAATTTTAAGCCGTTAATGAATATTTTTGTAAAAGCATGTGTGTTTTCAAGTAGCTTTGCAAACTCTTCCTGTTCAATAAATAAGGTTTTTTTATCATTAACCACAGAAATCCTGAGCCCCTTAAGCAAGTCGAGAAAAAGCGATGAGGTTGAATCAGGATCATTTATAAAGAATATTCCTTTACTCATGCCTTTCTCAAATATTTTTATAATAATCTCTTTTTCCTTTTCTTTAAAAAGCTGTATTGTCTCCCTGAAAGCAGGTTTAAGATCAGAATAGTCTTCGAATCTTAACCGGCTCAGGTTCAGTAGTGTTCTGAAATATGAAAGGCGGGCATTCGCATATTCCAGAAGCAATTGTTCAGGTTCGTTAAAACTTAAAATTCTCTCTGAAATCTTATCAAGGAACTCAGCTTGTTCTTTCTTTACTACAGCACTATAAAGGCTCTCTTTATCAGGAAAATAGTAATAGAGTGACGCTTTTGATAATTTAAGATCATCGGCAATTTCACGCATCGAAGTTTTCTCAATCCCATATAATCCAAAGCGTCTCTGTGAAGCTTCGATTATCAGCTTGACTTTATCACTTTTATCGAAACCGGGTTTTGTGCTGTTCATTTAAAAATTAAAAGTTGCAAATATAACAATCTCTCTGACTAAATTGTTCAAATGGTCAGATTATGATTAATTTATTTTTCAACAGTGGCGTTTAGCGATCGTAAAA
>Ga0209385_1001021_pt1 | contig 11742 bp, 7 predicted proteins | sample NGEPerB_FD_184506 | JGI IMG/M metagenome (GOLD analysis project Ga0209385, IMG submission 184506) | Arctic peat soil microbial communities from the Barrow Environmental Observatory site, Barrow, Alaska, USA - NGEE PermafrostAB12-B... | ecosystem: Environmental > Terrestrial > Soil > Wetlands >... | reverse complement strand
GTGTAATCCAGGACAGGATAACACAAGTAGAGCTGATCCTTGGCCCGTGTCACCGCTACATAAAATAGTCTTCGTTCTTCTTCTTCGCCGCCCTCTTCTTTCAGCGCCCGCTGTAACGGAATCATACCGTCCGCGCACCAGATTAAAAACACATAAGACCATTCCAGCCCTTTGGCCTGATGAATTGTACTTAAAGCTACCTTGTCCTCGTTTTCCTCTTCTTCAACGCCTTCTTCCTTGGACATATTTGTGAGCAAGGCCAACTCATTTAAGAAATCTTCCATTTGCAAAAACTGGGCGGAAAAATTTCCCAACTGAATCAAATCTTCTTCCCGCGAGGAAGCGTCGGAATAATTATCCTGTAAATAAACGCGATAATTGCCTCTGTTCAATAAAACATCAATTATCTTTTCCGGGACGCGGTCACCAGCGGGGAGTTCCAAAAGTAATTGGATGGTTTTACGGCATTCTTCCAGCCCCGGTTTTCCCTGCTTGGGCACAATTTGCATAAATTCATTTTTTAAAATAGCTTCGAGTGGATTTTCCTGCTTAGTTAAATATTTCCAAATTTTATTGAATGTCACCTTGCCCACTTTAGGGTACATGATCAGCAAACGTCTCCAGGCCAGTTCATCGCCGGGATTGACTAAAACCCTCATATAGGAAGTTACATCTTTAATATGCGCCTGTTCAAAAAAACGGATGCCGGAACGGATATCAAAGGGAATATCGCGCCGGACAAATTCCATTTGCATCTCCATGGAATGATAATGCGCGCGATAAAGAATGGCTATTTCTTTCAGCGGCACACCGCTGCGAATCAATTCTGTAATCCTCTGCGTCACAAAATCAGCCTGCTTCAGCACGTTTTGAGCGGACACCATAACCGGCCTCATACCATTGGAGCGCACCGCTCTTAATTCTTTGGGAAACTGTTTTTCGTTATTCGTTATACTTAAATTCGCCAAATGCAATATTTCCGGTGTGCTGCGATAGTTGGTTTCCAGTTTGAATATTTTACTGTCCGGATAACGATCAGGAAAGTTAATTATATTGCTGAAATTCGCGCCACGGAAGGAATAAATGCTTTGCGAATCATCTCCCACCACCATCAAATTTTTATGGCTGGAAGCAAATAAATCAACAATATCTGCCTGAATGATATTAGTATCCTGATATTCATCCACTAATACATGCTGAAATCTTCCGGAAATACTTTTTAAAATATCGGGATTCTCCAGAAGAAGAATGCGGCAATTATTTAACAGATCATCAAAATCCATAACCGACAGCTCTTTCTTTTTTTGTGCGTATAAACAAGCTATCTGGTTAATTTCATCTGTCAGATGAAGAAAGAAGGGATATCGGGATTGAAGCACGTCTTCCAATGTGTTTTGTGTATTATTTGCCAGACTGACGAGTTCGGCAATAATATTACTTTTAGGGAATTTGCTGAGTTTCGTATCAATCTTTAATTCGGCCAGACTGGTGGAGATGAGTTGACGGGAATCTTCACTATCAACAATCGAAAAATTACTTTTATAACCAAGACGTTCAGCATATCTTCTCAGAAGAACATGGGCAACATGATGAAAAGTGCCGCCCATAATATTTCTTGTATCGGAATTAATCAGACTCGCCACGCGGTTGAGCATGGAACGCGCGGCCTTATTGGTGAATGTAGCCAGCAGAATATTTTCCTGCGGAATACCACTTTCCAACAGGCGGGCGACGCGGTAAGTTAATGTGCGTGTTTTACCACTTCCGGCTCCGGCCAGAACAAGAAGCGGGCCGCCTTTTTCCATTACAACTCGATACTGCTCCGGATTAAGCTCTTTTTCATAATCAATCATTATATTTTTTTATTTTTTCCATAAACGTTTTCGTTCTTTAACCAATGATCAGCACTTATAACGGAATTTACACTCATGTTCAAGTCATTAAATAATTTCCCCTTGTAATCATTTAATAATTTCCACCGCATATCCAAATGATTTTTAAATCCTGCTTGACCATATTCTGATTAGACAAACTGTTTCCTTTGTAATATTAAATAAATCCATTGCCCTTATCAACAGCCATTCTACGACTTAAAGATTAAAATTGTCTTGATTTTACCTGCCGGATAAGTTAAACAAGCGCGCATTCAAATGAAATTGCTTATTAGAACGGCAAGGAGATATTGAAAGGAGTTTTCATGGCAAAGTACGAATCCAAATCCCTGAGAAATTTAGCGGTAGTCGGACACGGCGGAACGGGCAAAACATCACTTTGTGAATCTTTATTATTTGTTTCCGGAAAAAGCGAAAGATTGGGCAGAGTCGATGATTCGACATCGTGCATGGATTTTGAGCCGGAAGAGCAAAAACGGCGCGTATCGATTAGTTCGGCGGCAAATTTTGTTGAATGGGAAAAACATAAAATTAATTTTATTGACACGCCGGGCGATTCCAATTTTGCCTACGATATAAAATGTTCAATGAGCGTTGTCGAAAACACGGTTATCATAGTTGACGCTGTCGGCGGCGTTGAATTCCAAACACAAAAAGTCTGGGAACTGGCCGATGAATTCAAACTGCCCCGCATTATCTTCATCAATAGACTGGATCGTGAACGCTCCAACTTTACCACGGCACTCGAAAGTATTAAAAGCAAATTCAAGAAAAAAGTAACCCCGGTTTGCCTGCCTATCGGTGCTGAGGATAAATTCAACGGCATTGTCGATTTAATCGGCATGAAAGCTTATTTATTCAGCGATAACAAAGGAATCGGGAAGGCCGTAGATATTCCCGAGGAAATGAAGGATGAAGTAAAAAGCTTCCGTGACTCAATGGTGGAAGATATTGCTGAAGCTGATGATGAACTGATGAATAAGTATTTGGAAGCCGGCGAACTTTCTGACGAAGAATTAAAAACAGGATTGAAAAAAGGTGTTTCTTCGGGAAGCTTAATCCCTGTAGTCTGCGGATCTTCAACAAAAGGCATCGGCATTTCCTTACTGCTTGATTTGATCGTCAACTCATTTGCGTCTCCGGTTGATCGAGATCCGGTAAAAGGCAAAAAGCCGAAAACTGACGATATTGAAGAACGGCAGCCTTCTGAAGACGCTCCCTTTTCGGCTATAGTCTTCAAAACAATTGCTGACCCGTACGCCGGCAGACTGACTTTGTTCCGTGTTTATTCCGGCACACTGAATTCAGATACGCCTGTTTACAATTCTTCAAGAAAAATCACGGAAAAATTCGGCCATGTTTTCTTTCTGGAAGGTAAAAATCAGAAACAGGCGGAAGTTCTTATCCCCGGAGACATTGCCGGTGTGGCCAAATTAAAAGAAACAACAACAGGAGATACTCTCTGCAATGAGAAATCTCCTATCATCTTAGAAAAAGTGGCTGTGCCGCCGCCAATTATTTCTTACGCGATGGAACCGAAAACAAGAGGTGATGAAGACAAGATTGCCTCATCGATTCACCGCTTAACGGAAGAAGACCCGACAATTGTATATACCCGCAATGTCGAGACGAAGGAAATGATTCTTTCAGGAATGGGTCAGGTACATATCGAAGTCAACATTGAAAAGATGAAAAGAAAATTCGGTGTCGAAGTAAACCTGAATACTCCCAAGATTCCCTATAAAGAAACCATTAAAGGAAAAACTAATGTTCAGGGAAAATACAAAAAACAATCCGGTGGACGTGGTCAGTTCGGCGATTGCTGGATTGATATTGAACCCCAGCCGCGCGGCGCCGGTTTTCTGTTTGAAGATAAAATTGTCGGCGGCGTTATTCCGGGACAGTACCGCCCGGCTGTAGAAAAAGGTATTGTGGAAGCAGCGGCAAAAGGCGTGCTTGCCGGCTATCCTGTGATAGATTTTAAAATAGCGCTGACCTTCGGATCTTATCACACAGTTGACTCGTCGGAAATGGCTTTTAAAATAGCGGGCTCCATGGCCTTTCAAAAGGGCGTTATGGATTGTCAGCCGATTCTTCTGGAACCAATAGTAAATATCGAGATAGAAGTACCCGATGAATATATGGGCGACGTGATCGGAGATTTAAACAGCAGACGCGGCCGTGTTCAGGGAATGGATTCCAACGGTTCCAATCAAATAATTAAAGGTCAGGTGCCACTGGCGGAAATATTAAAATACGCGCCGGATTTACGTTCGATGACCAGCGGCCGGGGAAATTTCACTTACACTGAATCCCATTATGACGAAGTTCCCGCGTATATTGCGGAGAAAATTATCGCCGAATCGAAAAAAGATAAAGAAGAATAATTTAACCACGGGTATGAACTCAATAGATATCTGCGGATTCATACCCTCCGCTTTGCGGGATAATTCGACTTACGCTTCAAACTTCATCCCGACTCGTCGGGATGAAGTTTGAAGCGAGTCTCATTAAATTGGAGTTTCACAATGTTTACTGCCGGAATCATAACTGTGAGCGACAAAGGCTCGCAAGGTAAACGGCAAGATTTAAGCGGCCCCGCAATCGCAGAAATGCTTGCGGGCGCTGCTATTGAAATAAAACATACCCTCATCATTCCCGATGAAAAAGATCAAATTCAAAAAGCGATTATAAATTTTGCAGATGTGGAAAAACTGGATTTGGTTTTAACCACCGGCGGCACCGGAGTCAGCCCCCGCGATCTCACACCGGACGCTACTCTCATTGTCATCGACAAAGAAATTCCCGGCATGGCCGAAGCTATGCGATATGAAAGCAGTAAAATCACACCTCATGCCATGATTTCCCGCGCTGTGGCAGGAATTCGCGGACGCTGTTTAATAGTTAATCTCCCCGGAAGTCCCAAGGGCGCAAAAGAAAATCTTGCTGTAATTCTACCGGCGCTGAAACACGCTATTGAAAAAATCAAGGGAGATGAAGCGGATTGTGCTTCTTCATAAATTCCAAGGCGTTTAGTTGATGCATTCCGGCCATAGTGAACATTATATCAACATTTGCCATGAGATCGCACTTGGTAGTTATGGATCCGATATCGATACCGGCGGTATACATTATTGTTGAAACTCCAATTCCGAAAGCGAAGCGTAGCGGAATTGGTAAGTTGAACAATCCCGCGCAGCGGAGGGTTTAATACCCCGCAGCTTGCTGCGGAATCTGTTTCCAAAGCTTGCTTTGGGTTCATACCCGTGATCCTTCCTATTTTTTCCCGGACATATTTACCGACTCACGCCGCTTGTGATTTTCTCGGATCATCTCCATGAACGCATCGATCCGGGTGTCGATCTGACTTTCGGCAAAGTACTGGTCGTCCACCATATCCGCCTCGATCATGAGTGACGGGATTCCCCGCTCCTGCTGGACCATTTTCTGGATGTCGTACTGGCCGAAGGAATAGGGCTTGCAGCTGCGGTTGGAATGCATGACGAGGCCGTCGGCCTGATACTTGTCGATCATCTCCACGACCTGCTTCACCATCTGGTCTACGCCGATATTGAGATAGATGCGCGTATAGCCTTCCGCCATGGATTCGAGGAAATTGTTTTCATCCATATATTTCAGGGACCCGCACCAGGCGCTGGTGTATGTGTCCGCCACGAGACATGCTCCCTTAGAGGCAAACTTATCCGACAGCCATTTCGTTTTGTACCAGACGGGCAGATTATCCCAGAGCAGCCGGTACTGCTCATTTTCCACAGCTCCGATACCGGAAGCAATCCGCGCCTCCATCTCCGAGAGAAGAGAACGGTAATAATCCACGGCGATCTGTGTGCCCCGGAGGGTCACGATCAGGGCCAGATGGAAAAAGGCGTCGAAGGCGCTCATGGGGGCTGGGCGGTGCGCTGTCGTGTCGAGAACGGCCTGCCATAGGCGCTGGCCCTCGACGGAGAGACGTCCGACTTCACGAAGACGATCAAAATCTAATTTTCTTCCGCATACTCCTTCCAAAAACAGAATGTACTCGTCGATTTGCCGCCGGACATATCGTTTGACCTCCTGGCGGTAATCCGTATGGCAGAAAGGCGTATCGAGGATGAACAGGGGAACCTCGAAGTAGCGTGCTTGAATCTCGTACCATTTCAGGACGGTGCCGCAGATGTTGTTGCAGCAAACCAGCATGTCGGGTCTGGGGAGGCCGCCGATAGGGCCGCCATTAACAGTGGCGCAGGAAATATCGGAGCGGGCGTAAGAACAAAGGTCGCTGGAATATCCCATGACCGCCGCCTTTTCGCAGAGGTCGTTTCCCATCTTACTGGCTCCGATCATGGCGCCGTGGTTTTCCGGATAGACAGGAATGACGTCCATGGCAATCAGGGGCTCCACGGGTCCGCCGCTCGTGATCCACGCCACCTTCTTTCCCGTTTGGGACGCTGTCTTCGCCTCGATATAGTAGTTCGTCATAATCTCCTTCATTCTTTTGACGGACTTGATTTTGTTTTTATCTTTCTGTGTATCCTTATCCATTCGGATTCTCCTTGCTTGATAGGGTGTGGAATTACATCATCTCCATGAACGCCTCAATACGCGTGCGGATCTGTCCCGCCGGGGGAAGAGGTGTCTCCACCTCCATCAACATGCTGGAAATTCCTTCCCGGTCGAGTTCTCTCTTGAGATAGGGATAATCGAAGGCATGGGGGTCGCAGAACTTGAGGAGGACGAAAATAACTCCCTCGGCCTGCCGTTCGCGGACGATTTCCAGAAGATGATCCGCCCTTGCGTGCAGGCCACTGTGCTTGGCCGGACAAACTGTCCGTTTCAGAAGGCGCTGTGCGATCCCTTCTAGGGGTGCTTTCGTTTCCGGAACAAGCTCTTCGAAATACCGGGAACCAGTGCAAAAGTCATCCCAGACAACGGCGCCGCCCGCGTCTTCTATAATGGAGTAAATATCCGGGTGATTGCAGAAGCCACCCGCCAGGACCAGTCGTTTGACTCCGGATTTCACGGGTGCATCCGACCTTCTCATCTCTGCGGCGACGGCAGTCGCAATCGCCAGAAAGTGCTCCCGGTCCATTAGCATGGAGGCCTTCATAAGTTTATGCAGATCGGGCCCGGACATAAGGGAGGGGTTGAGACTGCGTAGTTCGTAGATCTCCTTCAATGAGCGGCGGATGTTGTTTGTGAGTATAATGGCGTTCCGCAAGTGTTCGTCAGAAATTTTTGTCTCCAACGCCCGCTCCAAGTCTGTGCGGAAGCCGGTCAAAACATCGAGCATATACTGCCGGGCGCTTTCTGTATTGAGCTTGACCGGTAGAACCACATCCGTGTGAAATCCGAAGGGGATATTCAAACGCCAGATGTCGGACAGGCGTTGGATGGAGTCGCAGGTATGGGGGAAGACGGCGCCATCAAGAAAATCGAGACGGCCGGACAGGGCCTCTTCCAGGACGCCCCGGACGAGGGAGCAGCAGTAGGCCTGGAGATGGGCGTCGGCATGGGTGATTGCCGCATCCCCGCCCAGGAGGCGGAAGGGGTGGCCTCCACCGGCCAGAATAATCTCTTCCGGTGTGTATGAACAGAGGTATCCGATGACCTTCTTGCCCGTTTTGTCCTTGAGCCGCCGTGCATATGCCGCCGGATCGGCGATGACTGTATTTATTTCTTCAAAGGGGGACATCCCGTTGTTTCTCCTTTCAGTGTTGTTGGCTATTCGCCTGCGTACTCGCCGCAGGCCCTGAGCCGTTCTTTTTCTTCCTGCTCCAGTACGCTGTAGGCGATCTTCCCGACGCGAGTGCAGGGAAGGATATCGCGGAATTCGATCTCCCGCGGACAGGACCACTTAATCAGATTTTTCTGACAGTATTTGATCAGGGCCGTTGCCATTTCCGGACTCGCCTTGCCGGCATCTTTGAGAACGACAAAAGCCTTCACCCTTTCAACCTGTGCCTTGTCTGGAACGCCGATGACACACGCATCCTTTACGTCCTCATGCTGGTAAAGAACAGCCTCCACCTGAGCGGGGTAGACATTCATGCCGGAAGACTTGATCATGCGTTTCAAACGGAGCTTGAAGTAAAAGAATCCGTCGGTGTCCATAGAGGCGATATCGCCCGTATGGAGCCATATCCGGCCATCTTCATGGGTTCGAAGCGTGCTTGCCGTTTCTTCGGGATGATCCAGGTAACCCAGCATGACTGCCGGACCGTGGATGCAGAGTTCCCCTTCCCCGCCGATGGCGGCCTCTTTAGTCGTTCCCTGAAGGACAATCTTGGCCAGCATATCCGGGAATGGTACACCGATGCTGCCTTCCCGATATTCATTCATCGGTGTGGCCATGATGGCCGTTACAGCCTCAGTCAGGCCATAGCCCTCAAGGAGTTTAACTTTCCCTCCCTGTCGCCGGACGGTCTCTTCAAATTGTTCTTTGATTGGCCGGGGAAGTGAGTCGGCGCCGCTGAAGGCGGCCTCCAAACAGGAGAGGTCGGCCTGCTGGAATACGGGGTTCTGGCAGAGGGCTTCGAAAAGGGTCGGGACGCCGACGATAAAGCTGGGCTTCCTATCCCTGATCAGGTCGGCAACGGTCTCTGGCGTAAAGATTGGGACGAGAATGCTTTTACCGCCCCCCATGAAGGCGGCATTGACGCAGACGCCGAGGCCGAAGCCGTGGAAGATTGGCATGATGGCCAGGACAGAGCTGCCCTCTATCATGCCGCCCCAGTGAGCAACCTGGAGTCCTTCACTGATAAAGTTATAATTGGACAGCATGATGCCCTTCGGTGTCCCCGTTGTGCCTCCGCTATAGAGAATAACGGCCATGTCGTCGGGGTCCATGTCGACGGATGGCGCCCGCGGATATTCCTTTCCCATAAGGTCTCGCCAAAAGACGACATCAGGATCGGTATGGGGCTTATCCCAGCCTTCCTGAGCCATCGCGGGCAGGAAATCGGGAATCTGAGCCAGGATGATGGTTTTCAGGGGTGTCTCGTTTTTGACCTCGGCGAACTTTTCATAGAACATCTCCAGGGTCATGGCAACACGGCTTTTACTGACATTCAGGTAGAACGCAATCTCCTTGGCTGTCGACAGGGGATGGATCATGCTGGCCACCGCGCCGAGGCGATTGACGGCGTAAAAGCAGATGATCCCCTGTGGTGTTGTTGGCATGGAGATGGTGATCCGGTCCCCTTTCTTCAATCCCAATGCCGCCAGGGCATTGGCACACCGGTCGATCTGCTGTGCAAACTGAGCGTAGGTAGCTGTGTAGTCGAAAAAGAGGTAGGCCACTTCTTCCGGAATGCGACGGACCGTTTCCATCAAGGCTTCGTACATCGTGACCCTCGGGTAGTCGATGGTCGCCGGAACCTTTCCGTAAAATTTTAACCAGGGTTTTGTTTCGAACATGGTATTCTCCTTTCCGGCAATGAATATTCCAGCTAATTTATGAGCGATATACATAATTATAGCAAAATCGGGGCCAAAATACATCTGTTTGATATGACGATCATATTATAAATGTGGTCTCTGGCATACATCCAATTAGATTGCATTATGCAATATATTTCAGGCAAATGTGTTGCATAATGCCATAGGTGATGATAAGCAAAAAGGAATTATGCCCCATAGCCGGCATCTTGAAAACTGTTTGAATTTAAATTCTATAGAGGTCATCATGAACGCTATCGACCGATATTTAACCAGGAAAACGTATGACTTCCTCGACTGCATCCAGGACATTGTTGCCATTATCGACAAGGACGGCGTCATTGTCAAGACCAATAAGGCTTTTTCCCGGATCACGGGGGTGGACCCCCGTCCGTTCTTCGGGACAAAAATGCAGACCCTCGTTGACAAAGGTGTGATGAAGCAATCCACCGCCCTCAAAGCCATTAAGACACGGAAACCGGTCAGCATGAACATCACGTATTACAACGGCGTCTCTCTCATGTGGACATTTGTCCCTGTTTTCGATGACAGAGGAGATCTGCTCATGGTGGTGGGCACGGGCCGGGATATCACGGAACTTGTCGAATTCGAGTCTAAACTCAGAGAGTCGGAAAGCGTCATTACGGAATATTCCCAGCAGATACAGGTACTGAAGGAAAGCTTGGGGATCGGCAGCATCATTTACAGCAGCGAAGCCATGCAACGCATTCTCCGTACGGCGAGGAAAGCGGCGAATATCGATTCGCCGGTCATGATCTGGGGGGAAACAGGCGTGGGCAAGGAGATGGTTGCCCAGTTTATCCATCAGTCCAGCATCCGGAATGAAAAACCGTTCATCACGATCAACTGCGCCGCCATCCCGGAAGAACTTCTGGAATCTGAGCTCTTCGGCTATGAGACGGGATCTTTCACGGGAGCGAAGAAGAGCGGTAAGAAGGGGCTCTTCGATGAAGCAGACGGTGGTATGGTTTTTCTTGACGAAATCGGTGAGCTCCCCTTGCGGATGCAGAGCAAGATGCTGCGATTTCTTCAGGAACACAAATTCATGCGTATCGGCGGTCATCGGATGATCGACGTGGATGTCAGAATTATAAGCGCCACAAATCTGACCCAGGAACAGCTCATGAACCAGATGAACTTTCGCCAGGACCTGTTCTACCGGATCAGCGTCATTCCAGTTTATATACCGCCTTTGCGGGAGAGGAGGGACGACATCTTTCCCCTCATCCGCCACTTCGTCAAACAGTTTAACCTTAAATACCAGACAGAAGTCCAGATTCCTCCCAAGCTGATGAGCCGCCTCTATCACTATGCATGGCCGGGGAATATCCGGGAACTGAAGAACTTTGCCGAGAGGCTCATAGCCTTGGCCGAGTCGCGGGAGGTGGGCGAAAAGGAATTTAACCTCTTTCTCCATCTGAATTCGGAAAGTCGTGAAAAGAGTAATGCCTTCGACGGGGAAGACGAGAAACGGAGCGCCCTGGGGTTAATCGAGGCCGATTGGGAAGGAATGCCTCTCAAGGATGCTCTGCAAAAGTTGGAGGCGGCGATGATCCGGAAGGCCTACGAAGAATCGGGCAGTATTGTGAAGGCGGCAAAGGCTCTCGGTATCAACCCTTCTACGATCCATCGCAAAATGAAGAAAGATACCGTCCGGCTGCGATAAAAATGTCCTAAAAAGATATCATACCGGCGGCAACTCTTTTGATCTCAAACGGGACGCTACTCTAAAAGTCATCGACAAGGAAATTCCCGGCATGGCCGAAGCTATGGGTCATCAGAGCATGCTTATCATACATCATGCCATGATTTCCCGCACGGTTGCAGGAATTCGTGGACACGCCCTGATAATCAATCTCTTCGAAAGTCCCAAGGGCGCAAAAGAAAACCTTGCCATAATTATCCCGGCGCTAAAACACGCTATTGAAAAAATTAAGAGAGATACTGCGGGATGTGTTTCTTCATAAACGTTAAAGCATTACGTTGATGCGTTCCGACCCAGTAAACATTATGGCAACTGGGACATTGATTATACTCAGTACAATTTTCAAAAACAAACGACGGCACTAAATCACGCACCTCTTCTCTGGCCACGGGATAAAGTTTTTCATTACACTCCAGACAAATTCCAAACATCTTTCGCTGGTCTAATTTTAAAGAGTATTTACCGATAACATCATTTAGCTGGCCTATAAAATCAACACCTGGAATTAAAAATAGCCGCCCGGAAAATTGGCGCTCGGTCATATCTTTTCTTCTGGTAAGGACAATTCTATTTTCCGTAACAGCTTGGCGCAACAATTCCCTATCGGCTTGTCTGGGAAATACGATCGTATCGTAACCTAAAAGCCGCAACCATTTGGCCAACCGTCCCAAAGAGGCATCAGTAATA
>Ga0209385_1001020_pt1 | contig 11749 bp, 10 predicted proteins | sample NGEPerB_FD_184506 | JGI IMG/M metagenome (GOLD analysis project Ga0209385, IMG submission 184506) | Arctic peat soil microbial communities from the Barrow Environmental Observatory site, Barrow, Alaska, USA - NGEE PermafrostAB12-B... | ecosystem: Environmental > Terrestrial > Soil > Wetlands >... | reverse complement strand
GCTGGTGCGCGATTCCGATGGGCCTTATGTCGGGTTTGAGGAGCGCACTGTGGGGTTCCCACCGACATTGGTCGACAATTTCGGACAAAGCCTCGATGTCGCCGCTAAGATCGTCGGAGTCAGCAAAAAATTCGAGAATCTCGCACAACGTGAGCGGGATGTGCGGGCCGCGTTTGCCGATCAGGCGACTGTGGCGCGCTCGCAGTCTTACTACCTCGACATCACCCATCCGCTCGCCAACAAGGGCGTCGCGTTGTCGGAGATCGCGAAGCTGTTGGCTGTTCCGCTTGCGGAGATCGCGGTCATTGGCGACGGCGGTAACGACGTTGCGATGTTCGAGCGCAGTGGTCTCAGTATTGCCATGGGCAACGCCAGTTCGGAGGTGCGGCAGGCCGCGGACTTCGTGACCGACAGCAATCGCGACGATGGCTTCGCCAACGCGGTCGAACGATTCATTCTCGGCGGCGATCGTTCGAACGCGCAAGTTGCGATCGCTCGCGCAGCAGGCCGCGCATGATAAAGACAGATCTCACTGCAGCAAAAATTTCGCTTGTCCTCGCCGACGTCGATGGTACGCTCATCACTGCGGACAAAGTGCTGACCCCGCGTGCGGCGGACGCCGTGAAGGCGCTCGCCGCAGCTGGTATCGCCTTTGCGATTACCAGCGGCAGGCCGCCACGTGGCATGGCGATGTTGATCGAGCCGCTCGCCCTGCGGACCCCGATTGCTGGCTTCAACGGCGGCGTATTTGTCCACCCCGACCTCTCAGTGATCGAAAGCCGTACGCTCGATCCGGCGACGGCCAAGAAAACCGTAGAGCTCATCCTCAATCAGGCGCTGGACGCTTGGGTCTACACGGCCGACGAGTGGTTGATCCGCAATCTGGACGCTCCGCATGTGGCACGCGAGGCCTGGACGGTGAAGTTCGACGCCGAGGTAGTGTCAGAGTTCACCGACGCGCACCTAGCGCACGCGGTAAAGATCGTTGGCATCTCCGACGATCTCGACCTGGTCGCCGACTGCGAGAAGCTGGCGCAGAAAACCCTGGGTGAGAAGGCGAGTGCGGCGCGCTCGCAGCCCTACTACCTCGACGTGACCCACCCGCAGGCGAACAAGGGGGCAGTCGTGGCCACCCTGTCCAAGTTTCTGAACATTCCGCCCGCACAGATTGTCACGTTCGGCGACATGCCGAATGACGTCCTTATGTTTCGCAAAAGCGGCTTCTCCATCGCCATGGGTAATTCGAGCGACGATGTGAAGGCGCAGGCGAGCGTAGTAACCGACAGCAACGAAGACGAAGGCTTCGCCAATGCGGTGCGAAAGTTTGTTCTATGCCGGGCTGCTGCATGACTCGCAGCCATCAAGGAGCGCATGATGCCGCCTGATCACCAGCCTCAACGGGTGTGGTCTGCGGCTCTCGCGAACACCATAGCCAAACCGGTGATCGCCGTTGTCATGGGCGTCTCCGGATCCGGTAAAACCACGGTCGCGGTTCTGCTCTCCGCCGCACTCGGCTGCCAATTCCAGGAGGGTGATGACCTGCATCCAGCCGCGAACGTTAAGAAAATGCGCAGTGGGACGCCGCTGACCGATGCCGATCGGGTGCCCTGGCTACGCAAGATCGCCGAGGAAATCGATGGCTGGCGCGCGCGCGGCGAATCCGGCGTGCTCACTTGCTCCGCGTTGAAGCGGTCTTACCGGGACATCATCATCGGTGACCGCTCTGACGTGACGCTGGTCTACCTCAAAGGATCGCACGACCTTATCCACCGGCGCATGGCCGCGCGGCACGAGCACTTCATGCCGATCGCCCTGCTCGACAGCCAGTTCGCGACGCTGCAGGAGCCCACGCCGGACGAGCATCCGCTCATAGTGGATGTCGGCGGCCGGCCAATCGAGATCGCCACCGAGATCGTGCATCAACTTGAAGAACGGCAAGCCGGCAGCCAAAGCAATAAGTCCTTATCGGGAGGACCGGCACCATGACGTCAGTTCATCCGGGTTTGGTGTCCGACACCGCCTCAACCCGACGTATCCCCAAGCTGCGCTGGGGCATCGGTGTGTTGCTGGGCGTCGGCGTGCTGATAAACTATTTTGACCGGATCAATCTGTCGGTGGCCGCGCCACAGCTACAGCACGAATTCGGTCTCACCGATGGCGAACTGGGCTGGCTGTTCAGCGGATTCTTCTGGTCCTACGCGCTGCTGCAGATACCAACCGGCATGATCCTCGACCGCTTCGGCGTCACATGGGTCAATCGGATCAGCACGTTTCTCTGGTCGGTCATGTCAGCCGCTACCGCTTTCGCCGGCGGATTCGGCGGTATCCTCGGCGCCCGCATCCTGCTGGGCGTCGCGGAGGCGCCAGGCTTCCCTGCAAGTTCGAAGGCCACTGGCTACTGGTTTCCACGCCAGGAAAGGGCGCTTGCGACATCGATCTTCGATGCCGCTGCAAAGTTCTCCAATGTCATTGGTGTACCGCTGGTGGCGCTTGCGGTCGTAAATTTCGGTTGGCGCTGGGGATTCGGCATTACCGCTCTTCTGAGTTTTGTCTATTTCATCGCCTTCTTAATCATCTACCGCGATCCCAGCAAACATCCGCGGTTGAGCGTGGAAGAGCGCGAATATATTTGCGCGGGCGGGGCGACGCCTGAAGGCCCGGCGCAGAGCGGCGAGGTCGCCATGCTCGGCTACCTTTTACGCAATCGGAAAGTGTGGGGTCTGACGATTGGATTCGCGGCCTACGGCTACTCGTTCTATTTGTTCCTGACCTGGCTGCCGAACTATCTCGTCGAGACGATGCACATGAGCATCCTGAAGTCCGCTGGCTTCGCGGCAATCCCGTGGGCCTGCGCCACGGTTGCGGATCTCGTCGTCGGCGGCTGGCTGATCGATCACCTGATCGCGCGCGGCTATGACGAAACGCCGGTACGCAAGACCGTGCTCGTGTGCGGCATGCTGCTCGGCCTCGCCGTGTTTGGCGCTACCTTTACCACCAGTCCGGTCTGGGCGGTCGTCTGGATATCGATCGCGCTGAGCGGCTTGGCCGCGGCGGCGCCGGTAGGCTGGTCGATTCCGTCACTGATCGCGCCGCGCGGCGGAACCGGCACCATCGGCGGCATCATGAATTTTTTGAATAACATGATGGGCGTCGTAGCGCCGGTGACGACGGGCTACATCGTCGGGGCTACGCACTCGTTTACCGGCGCATTCCTGACCGCAGGTGTCGTGCTGATCGTTGGCATCATTGCCTATGTCTTCCTTCTCGGCGATTTTGTGCCAATCGTGGACCCGCCAGCTAAAGAAGCGGCGAGGTGACGATGATGACCCGGGCTAGCAAGATTCCGATACGGCACGGCGTCGATCATAGAGGGACGCGGCCGATAGTCGTTGCACCGTCGATCTTGTCGGCGGATTTCGGGTATCTCGCCGACGAGGTTCGCGCCGTCGATGCGGCCGGCGCCGACTGGATTCATATCGACGTGATGGACGGCCGCTTCGTGCCGAATATCACGTTCGGGCCTGTGATTGTCGAAGCGGTGCGACGCTACACGCGGAAGCCGCTCAATGTGCACCTGATGATCGTCGAGCCGGAGCGCTATCTCGCCGCCTTTGCCAAGGCCGGCGCCGATCATCTGCTCGTGCCGGCGGAATCGTCGGCGACGGTCCATCTCCCCGGTGTGCTGTCGCAAATCCGCGGCTTCGGGAAGAAGGCCGGCGTGGTGCTCAACCCGGCGAGCCCGATTGAGTCGATCGACTACATCCTGCATCTCTGCGACGTCGTTCTCGTCATGACCGTCAATCCCGGCTTCGGCGGCCAGAAATTCCTGCCGGAGATGCTGCCCAAGATCCGCCGTTTGCGCGAGATTTGCGAGGCACGCGGCCTCGATCCCTTTATTGAAGTTGACGGCGGCGAAAATAGCGAGACCGCCGGGCAGGCGATCGAAGCCGGTGCGAACGCCATCGTCGCCGGATCCGCGATCTTCGGATCGGATGATTATGCGGCCGCGATCGCTGCCATCCGCGACGCCGCCCGCCCGATGGCCGCGAGGGCACGCCTATGACGAGTCCTTCCCAAGCCAAACTGGAAATCCTCGCCGATCCGAAAGCCCTGTGGCGCCGGGTTGCGGAGTGGATGCTCGATTTGGCGGCCGCGAAGGACGGCGTTTTTGCCGTCTGTCTGTCCGGCGGCTCGACGCCTCAAGGGCTCTATGAACATCTGGCTGAACTGCCTTATCGCGATCGCTTCCCCTGGCCGCGAGCTCATTGGTTCTGGGGCGATGAGCGTTTCGTGCCGCACAATGACGCGCTTAGCAACTACCGCATGGTGCGCGAGGCACTCCTGTCGCGCGTGCCGATCCCCGCCATCAACATCCATCCCATTCCGACCGAAGGAGTCAGTCCTGACGCGGCGGCGTCTGCTTACGGGCGCGAACTCAAAACCTTTTACGGCGCCGAGCGCCTCGATCCGGCTCGGCCGCTGTTCGATATAAATCTTCTCGGACTAGGCCCGGATGGGCATACAGCCTCGCTGTTCCCGGGCAACGCGGTGCTGGCGGAACGCGACAAGTGGGTTTCGGCAGTCATTGGCGCCAAGCCAGAAGCGCGCATCACGCTGACCTATCCGGCGCTCGAAAGCAGCCGGAACGCGGCCTTCCTAATCGCAGGAGACGAGAAGCGGCCGATCTTCAGGCGGCTTCGTCGAGGCGACGACAGCCTGCCGGCAGCGCGTCTTCACCCAACCGGTAGGTTGTGGATGTTTGCTGATGCGGCCGCGAACGGTTGAAAGAGATTGACCATGGCGGCGAATTTCAGTTGCGACATCGCCGGTACGGTTTCAAGCCTGCCGCATTTCTGGGAACATACCATCGGCAGTTGCCACGCCCCATTGGCGTTACGAGCCGACTGGCAGGCGCAAATGCGACGCTCGCACGACGAGCTTGGATTCGGCCATGTGCGAATGCACGGCCTATTGTGCGACGACATGGGCACGCTGATCGGTGAAGGCGATACTCTTTTCTATTCATTCTTTAATGCAGATCAGATCTTCGACTTTCTGCTTTCGATCGGCATGAAGCCGTTCGTCGAGCTGAGCTTCATGCCCAGCACCTTGGCGTCCGGCGATAAGACGGTTTTCCATTATAGTGCCAATGTCACTCCGCCGAAGGACTACGCGCAATGGGCGACGCTGATCCGCAAGCTGGTCGCCCACTGGGTCGAGCGCTATGGCCTGGTCGAAGTTCGCCAATGGTTCTTTGAAGTCTGGAATGAGCCGAATCTCGACGCTTTCGGCAGCGGCAAACAGGACGATTATTTCAAGCTTTATCGCTACACCGCCGAGGCGATAAAATCGGTCGATAGTGAACTGCAGGTGGGAGGGCCAGCGACCGCGGCAAACGCCTGGATCGACGATTTCATTGGGTTTTGTACGAAAAGCCAACTGCCGACCGACTTTATCAGCACGCATCATTATCCGACCGACGCCTTCGGGCAGCCTAGTGACGACACCGAAGCGCAACTTTCGAAAAGCCGGCGTAGCGTGCTGCGCGACGAAACGCGGGAGGTGCGGAAGCAGGCTGGCAACCGTCCGATCTATTACACGGAATGGTGTACCTCTTCCAATCCGCGCGACCCGATGCATGACGAGCCGTATGCCGCCGCTTTCATCACCAAGACTATCATGGAAGCGAACGGGCTGGTTCAAGGCTATAGCTACTGGACTTTTTCCGATATCTTTGAGGAAAATTATTTTCCGTCGGTGCCGTTTCACGGCGGCTTCGGCTTGCTCAACATTCACGGCATCGCCAAGCCCGCCTTTCGCGCCTTCGAATTGTTGCACGCCCTTGGCACTGAAATGATGACGGTCGAAGGAACGCATCCGACCGCCGACGCCTGGGTCGTTCTGGGCGCGCGGTCCGCGACCGTTCTCCTCACCAACTACGCCTTGCCACGCCATTCGATCGCCACGGAGACGATTCAAATTAAGCTTGGTAACGCGAAGGCCCCGAGTGAAGCCACGATCCGGCGGATAGATTCGGAGCACGCCAACGCGAAACAGCGCTGGCAGGAAATGGGGTCTCCGGACTATCTCAACGCGGCGGTCGTGGCAGAACTCAATGCCGTGTCGCGTTGCGAATCCGAACCACACCCGTTCGATTTCCAGGACGGCGTGCTGGGTTTTGAAGTCGATTTGCCGCCGCTCTCGGTGGCGGCCATCACCTTTCGGTTCGCGGGGCCCGATCGTGGTTGAATCGTCCGCTCAATCGGATGAAGAATTGCTGGATCGTTTCCAGCGTGCTGCATTCGATTACTTTTTGGAACAATACAATCCTGAAAACGGCCTGGTGGCCGATAGAAGCCGCGCGGGCGCGCCCGCCAGCATAGCGGTCGTAGGCTTTGCGCTGTCGTGCTATCCGGTGGGAGTTGAGCGCGGTTGGATGACGCGCGCGGATGCGGCGGCGCGCACGCTCGTCACCCTGCGTTTCTTCTGCAACAGCTCGCAAAGCGGACAAACGGACGCAACCGGCTATAAGGGTTTCTATTATCATTTTCTCGATATGAAGACCGGCAGGCGCGTGTGGCAGTCAGAAGTGTCGCTGATCGACACCACGTTGTTGCTGGCGGGGGTGTTGACCGCAAGCGCATATTTCGACGCGGACACGCCAAGCGAGAATGAGATTCGCGAACGCGCCGAAGCCATTTACCGGCGCATTGATTGGCAATGGGCGCGCGGCGGCGCAGCGACCGTGCGGCAGGGATGGAAGCCGGAGAGCGGATTTTTGCATTATGGCTGGGATGGTTATGACGAAGCGATCATTCTCTATGTACTTGGACTCGCATCGCCTACCCATCCCCTTCCGGAGCACAGCTATATAGGATGGACCGCGACCTATCAGTGGGAAAACATCTACGATTACGAGTTTCTCAATGCCGGGCCGCTGTTCATTCACCATTATTCGCAAGCCTGGATCGACTTCGCCGGCATACGCGATCGCTTCATGCGCGAGAAGAAAAGCGACTATTTCGAAAACAGTCAGCGCGCAACTTACATTCAACGCGAATATGCACGACGCAATCCGTTTAGTTTTAAGGGCTACAACAAAGATTGCTGGGGGATCACAGCAAACGACGGGCCAGGCTTTAAAATACAGAAGATCGACGGCAGGAAACGCCGTTTTCTCGGCTATGCAGCACGCGGCGTGCCTTACGGACCCGACGACGGCACGATCAATCCGTGTGCGGTGCTCGCATCGCTGCCGTTCGCGCCCGAACTTTCCTTGTCAGCGCTCCGCCATTTTTGTGCGCGCTACCCAGAGATGATCCGGGAATGGAAATTGCCAAGCAGCTTCAATCCGACTTTGCCGGGTGATGGGCCGTCCGGCTGGGTGTCGGAAGGTTATTTCGGGCTCGACCAGGGAATCATGGTTTTGATGATTGAGAATTATCGCTCGCGGCTGATTTGGAACTTAATGCGGCAATGCCCGTATGTGGGCAGCGGATTGCGTCGCGCCGGATTTACTGGTGGCTGGTTATCATGACAAATTCATCCCTACAGCAAGAGCCTGCTACGCGGAACGGTCAATCACCGCCAAGCGCACCGCCGGATGACCGTTTCCATCGGGCGCTCCTGCACGATGTTCACCCGGCCGCATGGCGCAATCCAAAATTCGCGGGCAAATACAATCTGATTGTCATCGGCGCGGGGCCTGGCGGGATCACCGCGGCGCGCGAAGCGGCCGCGCTGGGCGCAAAGGTGGCGCTCATCGAGCGCAATTTCATCGGCGGTGATCGTTTAAATGTCGGTTGCGTGCCGTCGAAGGCGATCATTCGCACCGCACGGCTCTATGCGGAAATGCGCAACGCGGACAGTGTTGGTGCCCAGGTGCCGGGCAGGATCGGCATCGGCTTTGCAACGGTGATGGAGCGGATGCAACGGATCCAGGCCCGCCTCAGCCGGGCCGACTCGGCACAGCGATTAAGTGAGGCGGGCGTCGATGTGTATTTCGGCGAAGCGCGCTTTGCGGGATCCGATACAGTCGAGGTGGCCGGCGACAAGCTGCGGTTCAGGAAGGCGCTCATCGCGACCGGCGCGCGTCCGCTGACGCCGCCGATCCCAGGGCTCGCCAAAGCCGGCTATTTGACTAACGAGAATGTCTTCAATCTGACCGAATGCCCGCGCCGTCTGTTGGTGATTGGCGGCGGCCCCCTCGGCTGCGAATTGGCGCAAGCATTTTGCCGATTCGGCTCGCATGTCATCATCGCACAAGACGATCCGACGTTCCTGCCCAAGGAAGAGCGCGACGCGGCGCAGGTTCTTTCGGATGCTCTGGCGCGCGATGGTGTCGAGATACATCTCAATACAACGGTCGTCGGCGTTCGTTTGGACGGCACACGGAAAATTGTCGATCTGGTGTGCGCCGGCAATACATTCAGCGTTTCCGTCGATGAAATCCTCGCCGGCATCGGCCGGATGCCCATCGTCGAGGGGATGAATCTCGAATCTGCCGGCGTCCGCTACGACACCAAAACCGGAATCCACATCAATGACTTCCTGCAAACCAGTAACCGGCGAATCTATGCGGCGGGCGATGTTTGCCTGGAATATAAATTCACGCACGTCGCTGAGGCTTCCGCGCACATTGCGGTGAGAAACGCACTGTTCCTGGGGCGCAAGCGGTTGAGCGCACTGACGATCCCTTGGTGCACCTATACCGATCCGGAGATCGCCCATATTGGTCTTTATGTTCGGGAGGCGAGGGAGAAGGACATTCCGATAAGAACTTTCACGGTTCTGATGCACGACGTCGATCGGGCGGTGACCGACGGTGAAGAGGAAGGGTTCGTGAAGATACATGTGAGAGATGGCACCGATCGGATTCTGGGTGCCACCGTGGTCGCTCGCCATGCGGGGGAGATGATCAACGGACTCTCACTCGCGATCACCTCCGGGATCGGATTGCGCGCGCTCGCGAGGGTCATTCATACCTACCCGACGCAAGCAGAGGCAATCAAAATGGCGGCGGATGCCTACAACCGCACGCGCTTGACGCCGACACTCAAATCTCTGACGAAGCGCTGGTTGGCATGGTAACGGCGATGACCGCCGATAGTCCCTGTCAACGAAACCGGATCCGCGCAGATGATGTGATCGCGATCGATGCAAGCGCGGACGACGCTATCTGATGCAATGTAATTGAGAACGCCATGGCAAGCCGTATCGAAGATTATGCCGTCATTGGCAATTGCGAGACCATGGCGCTGGTCGGTCGCGACGGGTCGATTGACTGGCTCTGCCTGCCGCGATTCGACAGTGCTGCCTGTTTTTCGGCGTTGCTTGGGGAGCCCCAAAATGGACGGTGGCTGATTGCGCCGAAATCGGATGATGTTCGAGTAATTAGAAGTTATCGCGACGATACGCTAATTCTGGAAACCGTGTTTGAAACCGAAATGGGTGCGGTTTGCGTCATAGACTTGATGACGCGGCGCGACGGCGTATCAGACCTTGTGCGGATAGTACGAGGGCTACGCGGCAACGTCTGCATGCGCACCGAGCTTATCGTGCGCTTCGAGTACGGCTCAGTCGTGCCATGGGTTTCGCGTCAGGAAGATGGGAGGCTCGAACTGACGGCCGGTCCCGATAGGCTGTTGCTCGATACCGCCGTGTCGATGCGCGGCGCGAATTTTAAAACGGTAGGAGAATTCGAGATTGCGGCCGGAGATGAAGTGGGTTTTATGCTGAGCTGGACCCCTTCTTTTCGTCCTGCGCCCGCACCATTTCTGGCAACCGATGCGCTGGCGCAAGCTGACACCTATTGGTCAGCCTGGGCGGCGCAGTTCGTACGGGCAGACGAGTGGTCGGAGCCCATTCTTCGATCTTTGTTGACGTTAAAGGCGCTGTCGCATCGCGAGACCGGCGGAATCGTCGCCGCTGGAACAACATCGCTACCGGAAAAAATAGGCGGCGCGCGCAACTGGGACTACCGGTTCTGTTGGCTTCGCGACGCCACCTTCACATTATATGCGCTGCTCGGCGCGGGATTCGTCGATGAGGCGAAGGCGTGGCGCCAATGGTTGCTGCGCGCGATTGCCGGCAGCCCTGACGATCTGCAGATCATGTACGGCGTGGGTGGCGAGCGCCGACTGATGGAGTACGAAGTACCCTGGCTTTCGGGCTATGAAGGTTCGGCGCCTGTTCGAATTGGTAACGCGGCAGCCGGCCAGATCCAACTTGATGTTTACGGGGAAATTCTGGATGCGCTGTATGTCGCACGGCGCGCCGGTCTTTCAGCGAATGACGCGAGCTGGGCGCTTGAATGTGCCCTCATGGCCCATCTGGAGACAATCTGGGATCAGCCGGATGACGGCATCTGGGAAGTGCGAGGTGGTCGCAAGCATTTTACACACTCCAAAGTCATGGCGTGGGTCGCCTTCGACCGCGCAGTACGATCTATTGAAGAGTATGGACTGGAGGGGCCCCTCGATCATTGGCGTTCCATTCGCGATACGATTCACAAGCAGGTCTGCGACAAAGGCTTCGATGCCGAACAGAATTCGTTCGTGCAGTCCTTTGGCGTCACGGCGCTCGATGCCAGTCTCCTGTTGATCCCAATGGTAGGCTTCCTGCCACCTCACGACGCGCGTGTGCGCGGTACATTGGCAGCTATTGAGCGCAATCTCGTTCGCGATGGATTTGTGCTGCGATATAACACAAACGAGGAGACCGACGGTCTCCCGCCGGGAGAGGGCGCCTTCCTGGCTTGCAGCTTCTGGCTGGCGGACAACTATATCCTGCAAGACCGATACAATGACGCGCTCGAATTGTTCAACCGGCTTTTGTCGCTGCGGAATGACGTCGGCCTGCTTGCAGAGGAATACGATCCATCCGCAAAACGGCAATTGGGTAATTTTCCGCAGGCGTTTTCACATCTCGCATTGATCAACACCGCGCGAAACCTGTTGAGCAAAACCGGCCCCGCACATCAGCGGTCAACCGGAAGCAACCGGACAGAGCAACAAAATTGACGGGCGTGAATTTTATGTGATCAGCAATTTGTGGCAAAGAAGCGGATGCAACATATTTGCAACATTCGGGCACGAGTATTTGATATATTGATGAGCGAAACGGTTTCCTAAACCGAAGGTCGGAGGTTCGACTCCTCTCGGGACCGCCAATTTCCTGGGTATTTTGTATTGAACAAAATTTTTGGCTCTTTTTTGGCCCTGGTGCTGATGGATAGGTATGTGCAGCTGCGCAGGACTGTGAATAGGCGCGCCCTCGTGACCCCTTCGGTATCAATCAAATCAGATACTTGCGGCGCCGAACGGCGTCGGGACCCCATGCTGAAACACATAAAGATGCGCTGTTACGCATCACCTCGACTTTCGGATGCGTGCAGCAAGCCTCCGATCGCGAGACGCGTGATGAGCTCGGTCAGTTCATCGACGAACGGCTCGTCGATGGTGATGCTGAACGGCTCTTGCGCAAACAGCTCGTCCGCGAGGAAGACGAGTTCAAGGCCGGCCACATTCCCGGCACGGTCAACATTCCCCGCGGCGTGTTGGAATTCCGCATCTATAAGCAGCTTGGCTATCCGAAGACGGTCGATTTGAACAAGAAGATCTCTATGTGCAGTGCCAGACCGGCGGCTGCGCCACGTTGGCGACCGCGGACCTGAAGAAGATCGGCTTCAAGAATGTGACAGCCGTGGTCATGAACCTGCCGGACTGGGAGAAGGCGGGTAACCCTTGGG
>Ga0209385_1001010_pt1 | contig 11789 bp, 8 predicted proteins | sample NGEPerB_FD_184506 | JGI IMG/M metagenome (GOLD analysis project Ga0209385, IMG submission 184506) | Arctic peat soil microbial communities from the Barrow Environmental Observatory site, Barrow, Alaska, USA - NGEE PermafrostAB12-B... | ecosystem: Environmental > Terrestrial > Soil > Wetlands >... | reverse complement strand
GGCGAACCGGCTGCGCGGCATCGCGCTGGCCGTGCTGCTGGCCGGCTGCACCAGCACGCCAGACAACAAGCAGGTCTCGCTGCCGGTGCCGCAGACCTCCGCGCAGGCGGAGATGCAGCCGGCGGAAGAGCGCGAGCACCTGCGCATCCTGGCCTCCTATGGCGGCATTTACGAGAACGCGCGGCTGCAAGCGACGATCGAAAAAGCCGTGGATCGGCTGGTGGCGGCGTCCGAGCGGCCGGACCTGAAATACAAGGCGTCGATTCTCAACTCGCCCGCCATCAACGCCTTCGCGCTGCCGAACGGCCACCTCTACATCACGCGCGGACTGATCGCGCTCGCCAACGACAAGGCCGAGCTCGCTTCGGTGCTGGCGCACGAAATGGGACACGTGATTGCGCGCCATGCCGCGATCCGCGAAGACCAGGCGCGCCAAGCCGCGCTCATCGGCCACGTGGTCAGCGACGTTCTCAGCGATCCGCAGATGGGCGCGCTGGCGCTCGCCAAGTCCAAGCTCACGCTGGCGAGCTTCTCGCGCGCACAGGAATTCGAGGCCGACGGCATCGGTGTCGGCATTTCCGCGCGCGCCGGCTTCGATCCGTTCGGCGCCTCGCGCTTCCTCACCGACATGCAGCGCAATGCCGATCTCAAGCCGGCCGCCGGCAGCGCCGATGCGCGCGGCCTCGACTTTCTCGCCAGCCATCCGGCCACGCCCGATCGGGTCAAGAACGCGCTTGCCAATGCCCGGCAATTCAGCGGCCCCGGCGCGGGCGAACGCGACCGCGCCGAATATCTCGGCGGTCTCGACGGAGTGGTCTATGGCGAGGATCCGAGCGAAGGCTTCGCGCGCGGCCGCCGCTTTTTGCACCCCAAGCTCGGCTTTACTTTCCTGGCGCCGCCGGGATTCTCCCTCGACAACACCGCGCAGGCGGTGCTCGGCCTCAAGGGCGGCAACGAGGCGATGCGCCTCGACGTGGTGAGCGTGCCGGCCGAGCAATCCCTGCCCGACTACCTGAAGTCCGGCTGGATAGAGCATGTCGATTCGACAAGCGTCGAGGAATTCACCGTCAACGGCTTCACCGCCGCGACCGCCACCGCCGCCGGCGATGAATGGTCGTTCCGCCTATTCGCCTTGCGTTTCGGCAGCGACGTCTATCGCTTCATTTTCGCGGCGAAAAACAAGACGCCACAGGTCGACCGCTCGTTCCGCGAATCAATTGAAACTTTCCGCCGCATGAGCCTGCAGGAAAGCGAGCAGGTCCATCCGCTACACCTGAAAATCGTCACCGTCGGCCCCAACGACACCGTGGAATCGCTGGCACGCCGCATGGCGACCGCCGATCATGCGCTCGACCGCTTCCGCGTGCTCAACGGGCTTGCGGCCCACGACCGGGTGAAGCCGGGCGAGAAGGTGAAGATCGTGGTGGATTGAAAGTAGTTAGCGCGGCGTCGCGCTTTTATCTGTCATTCCGGGGCGCGCGTTAGCGCGAACCCGGAATCCAGTGGCACACAGTATGCATCTCTGGATTCCGGGCCCGGCGCTTCGCGCCGTCCCGGAATGACGGTCAAGTCTCGCCGCCCTCGTAGTTGACGGTGAATTCGGGCGGCACGTCGGGACCCCAGAGATAGAACGAATCCTCCGGCTTATGGTCGGCCGCGGGCCAGCGATCCTCTTTCGGGATGTAGTCGATATCGCAGGAATATTCCGCGAAGCTGCCCCACGGATCGCGCACGTAGTGGAAATAATTCGAGCCGAGCACGTGGCGCCCTAAGCCCCAGCCCTTTTGGTAGCCTTTGTCATGCATGCGCATGGCGCCCAGCCCGATGTCGTTGACGCTTGCTACGTCCCAACTGCAATGGTGGAAGCCGGGCGCGGATGATTTCACCAGCGCCAGCAGATGATGATCGCTGCCGTGGATGCCATGCATGAACGCCACCAGATCGGCGGAGCGGTCGGACAATCGCAGGCCAAGCGTGCGCTCGTAGAATTTGATCGAGGCATCGACATCGGCGGTGAAGGTCAAGACATGCGACAGCCGGCGCGGCCGCACCGGTGGCCAATTCTGCCGGATGGCGGCGCCGACGGTGCCAGTCGGCGCGCTCGTCCATTGGCTGTCCGACTTTTGACTGGGCGACACCTTGGGGGCGACCTTCACTTCGATCAGAACGTTCTCATGATTGCGGAACCAGAACCCGTTGCTCTCGAAGCCGGGCGGCGGATCGATCAGTTTGACGCCGCTGCCCTCGATGCGCGCCTTCAGCCGCGGCAGATCCTCGGCATAGCAGCCGAACGAGAGATGATGCAGCGCCTTGGTTTTGCCTTCCACCACCGAGCCCCAGCGGTGCTCATGGCCGAAGGTCTTGATCGCCAGCGTGTTGCCGTCGCGCGTGAGGTCGAGTCCGAAATTGCCGTAGAACTCCTGCGCGACATTGGCGTCGGGCACCGCCAGCACGAATTGGTCGAGCGAATGCACGCCGAGCGCACCGGTCTCTGTCGTGGGCGCCACATAGCCGCGAATGGCGGTCATCGTTTGCTCCCTTGATCCTCGCTGGCGTGATTGGCCGGCATTGTAACCCGCCGGACGGGAGCGGCAACCGTTACGGCGCGGTGCAAGCAAGCGTCCTCGCCCGTATTCTTTATGGCGCCGGGTGCGCCAGTGTCCCTTTTTCCGTTCCCCAAAAAAGGGGATGGAGCGCACCCGATCTCGGGTTTACCCGAGATCGGGCATGTTTAATGCGCAAGTCGGGTAAACCCCGACTTGCGGTGACGCCAGGGGTTGGCGAGACCCCTTAGCAGGGCTTGCGAGGCCCCACTGCGCGCCGTGCGAAGGCGCGCGCCCCTCTGGTAAAAAGGGGCGGCGCCTCCCGGCGCTCCACCGCTCGACGAAAGTCCGCCCTAGAAGCAAAGTTGCATCGAGCAAAAGCAATTTGGAATATAATCCTATGTCGGCGCCGCTGTCAAGGCGGACGATCTGACAAAAAAAGCCCGGCATCGCTGCCGGGCTTTTCGTTATTCGTTGGTACCGCGATCGCGGGACCGTCAGGCCGCCTCTTCCTCGGCGGCGGGTTCCGCCTCCGCTTCCTCGGACGGCTTCGGCCCGCGCCTAGGGCCCTTGGCGAGCGCGCCTTCGATTTCCTTGATCGCTTCGGTCTCGGTGATTTTCTGCACCGCCGCGATTTCGCGCGACAGCCGGTCGAGGGCGGCTTCGTAGAGCTGCCGCTCGGAATAGGACTGCTCCGGCTGGGTCTCCGACCGGTACAGGTCGCGCACCACCTCGGCGATGGCGACGATGTCGCCCGAATTGATCTTGGCTTCGTATTCCTGCGCCCGGCGCGACCACATGGTGCGCTTGATGCGCGCGCGGCCCTTGAGCGTCTCGAGCGCGCGCTTGACCAGCGGGGCTTCCGCCAGCTTGCGCATGCCGACCGACACGATCTTGGCGGTCGGAACCCGCAGCGTCATCTTGTCCTTGATGAAGTTGATGACGAACAACTCGAGCTTGGCGCCGGCGATCTCTTGCTCCTCGATGGCCAAGATCTGGCCGACCCCATGGGCCGGATAGACGATGAACTCGTTGGTCTTGAAGCCTTGTCGTTGAGTAGTCTTCTTGTTGTTTGGCATTCCGGGCAAAACTCCTTCACCGGCGCCTTTGCGGCTGCCGGCCATTTTGGCTGCGAGAGCCCCATTGCGGACGGCGCCGCGCGGGGCATGAGTGGTCCGCCGCGCGTCGGCAGACTTTTTCGTTCCCCGGCTCATGCCGATGGAACCTTTCTTAGCTTTTTGACGCGTTTTTCCTGCCACTGCTCACGCGTGGAATTCACGCCCTCTTACAAGACCCTTGGGTGTAGCCGCGAAAAATAAGGCTCCCGCGAGGGGGAGCACATCCGTTAGCGGCGTTTTTCATCTTCATCGGATTTTAGCTTATATAGCACATTTTTGGCCAAAATCAAAGCCTTATCGCGTCGCAAAAGCGCAATTCTGGGGTAACCAGCTTGCAATTTTGGCATATCGTTAACGCCGGCGCCGCAACGGCCGTTCCCGGCTACCCCGAAAGGTGGCCAAATACTGTGAAGCGCGGCTTAATCGCCGGTTCCGGGCTTGGCGGAGAAGAACTTCTTGAATTTGTCCGGCACGCCGTCCCATTCCTTGGCGTCGGCCGGTGGGTCCCTTTTGACCGTGATATTCGGCCAGACCTTGGCGTATTCGGCGTTCAATTCCAGCCATTTTTCGAGGCCGGGTTCGGTATCCGGCTTGATGGCGTCGATCGGGCATTCCGGCTCGCAGACCCCGCAATCGATGCATTCATCCGGGTGGATGACCAGCATGTTTTCGCCTTCGTAGAAGCAGTCCACCGGACACACCTCCACGCAGTCCATGTATTTGCACTTAATGCAGCTTTCGTTGACGACGTAGGTCATTCCGGCTCCGGACTTGAATTCAGCAGCGCTGCCTATATCGTAACGTTAGTTAGGCCGCAAGCCATGCCCTTGCCACGCCAGGGCCCGGTTTAGCGGCCATTTCCGCGACACCTTAGGGGGAAGGCCGGCAAAAATGCAGGCCTTAATTTGGGAAGCCTTGGCCCCGGAACTCGTTGTCAAATCACGGTAAAGCGCGCGGGCGGCGGGCGCGGCCCCGCGCTTTTCGCAAAAGCCCTCGACCTGGATCACCTTGACCGCGCGGTCGAGCGCCAGCGTCACCACGTCGCCGATGCGCACCAAGTGGCTCGGCGCGGTCACCCGCTTGCCGTTGAGCCGCACGAAGCCTGCCTCCGTCAGCGCGGCGGCGTCGCCGCGCGTGCGCACCATGCGTGCGTGCCAGAGCCATTTATCGATGCGTTGGCGGTCCAAGGCTTTTAAAACTTGCGCATGATCTTGTCCGAAAACCGGTACCCATCCCCGATCGGGGTCGAGCACATGCTTTTCGGGATCATGCGCGTCAGGATTCTTTAGTGTTCTGTTCGAGCTGCTGCTTAAGGGCGGCGAGCTTGGCGAAAGGCGAATTGGGATCCGGCTGCTTGTCGCGGCGATCAGAATGGCTGCCGTGCGGCTTGGCGTAATACTGCTCGCGCTCGGCCCGCTCGACGCGGTCGCCCTTGTCGCGGCGGGGCGGACGGTCGCGCCGTGGCGGCCCGCTGCCTTGCCGCTCGGCGCGTTGGCCCTGGCGCTCCATGCGCTGCTGGCGGTCCTGGCGGTCCTGGCGCTGCTGGCGGTCCTTGCGCTCGGCGAACGGAACGCTTGATTTTTCAGTGGTCTCGGCAGGCGTGGCAGCCGGCGAAACATCGGCCGGCGCAGCGGCTACGGTTTCGCCCGTTGCGGCGGGCGCAGCGGCTTGCACGGGCGCTTTTGGCGCGCGTGGCGGACGGCGCGGACGATTTACCCGCTTCTCGAAGCGGCCGGCCGGGCGCCAGACCTCGATGAAGACCGGCTCCGCGGCAACGGCAGAACTTGTCGGAGCTTCGCTGTTCTTCTGCTCGACATGTTGCGGAGCATCTCCGGTTCCCTGCGGAGCAAGCTGTTCTTCTGATTTCTCTTCCGTTTTTAATTCTGGCTCGGGCGCCGCCACTTCGGTCGGCGGGGATTCGACCTGCGGCGGCTCGGCCGGCGCGGTCACCAGCTCCGGCTCCGGCAGCGACGCGGCCGAACTAGGCGCGGTAACTTCGGCCACCGGTAGTTCAGCGGCGGGCGTCTCTACTGACGCGGCGGCCTCGCTTGCCGGCGCAGCCGCGGGCGGCGCCGCCACCGGCTCGACCGGCTTGACCTCAGCCGGCTCCGCCGGTTTGGGTCGCCGGTCCAGGCGATAACCGAGCGAGCGCAAGATGGAGGCGAAGTCTTCGCCCGACGCGCCGGTGAGCGAGGTCATCGCGCCGGTGACCAAAAAACCGCGGCCGTCGAAAACGCCGTCCGGCTTGGGGCCGGGCGAGGTTTCGCGCCAGGACAACGCCGGGCGGATGAGATCGGCGAGCCGCTCCAGAATATCGACGCGCACCGCGCGCTCGCCCGCCACGCGATAGCCGGCGGTGCGGTAGAGCGGTTTCGGTGTCTCCTTGTCCACCGGGATCGAGGTTCGCCCGCTGGCGGCGAGATGCAGCAATTCGCCGACGCCTTTGGCGTCCGGGCTCTCGTGTTTAAGCGCCCACAGTTGCGTCGCCAGCGCGCGTGGCGCCGGCTTGAGCAGGATCGGCAGATAGATGTGATAGGCGCCGAAGCGCACGCCGTATTTGCGCAAGGTCGCGCGCGCCGGCTGGTCGAGGCCCTTGACCTCCTCGGCCACCTTCTGGCGCTCCAGCACGCCGAGCGATTCCACCAATTGGAACGCGATGCCGCGCGCCATGCCGGTCACGTCATCGGCGGCGGTGAGCGAGAACAGCGGCGCCAGCAGCTTCTCGATATGGGTCTTGAGCCAGAGATCGAGTCGCGTCTGCACCAGCTCGCGCGCCGGCCCGGTCAATTGCTCGTCGGCAACGATGCGCACGCGCGGGCGCAGCACGTCGTCGCCGGCGATCAGCTTGCCGACCACGTCGCCGGTCCAGCGCAAGGCGCCGTCGCTCGCCAGCACGATCTGATCGTTCGATGCCTGCGACAGTTTGGTGGCGCGCGTCTCGATCTCGCCGGCCAGCGCCTTCTGCGCCGCGGCGTTGAGCGCCTTGGCCTCGGAACCGGCGGCGGAGGCATCGGGTGCGAACATGAATCCTTCGAGGCGGCCGATCACATGGCCTTCGACGGTGACTTCGCCAGTCTTTCCGATTTCGGTTTCCAACATCGTGTTCTCTCGCAGCCGCCGCATCAGCACGCTGGTACGGCGGTCCACGAAGCGTTCGGCCAGGCGTTCGTGCAGCGCATCGGACAGCTTGTCTTCGATCGCGCGGGTGACGCCCTGCCAGTGCTCCGGGTCGGCCAGCCAATCCGGGCGGTTGGCAATGAAAGTCCAGGTCCTGACATGCGCGATCCGGTTGGAGAGGGTGTCGATGCCGCCGTCGGTCCGGTCGGCTTGCGCCACCTGCTGAGCGAACCAATCGATGGGGATGTTACCCTCTCGCATCAGGAATCCATAGAGGGTGACCACCAGTTCGGCATGGGTGGCGGGCGCGATCTTGCGATAATCGGGAACCTGGCAGGCATCCCACAACCGCGCGACGGCCGCCGGCTTGACCGCCAGCGCGCGCACGTGTTCATCACGCGCGGCGTGTTCCAAAACGAGAATATCTTCCGCGGTCGGCGCGCGCGTGAGCCCCGGCTCGGTCGGCGACGCCGCCAGCGAGGCCTGCAAGGCGCCGATCGAGGCGAAATCGAGATCGGGATTGCGCCATTGCAGCATGCGGATCGGCTCGAAGCTGTGGCTCTCCAGGGCCTGCACCAGTTCCGGTTCGAATGGATCGCAACGTCCGGTGGTGCCGAATGTGCCGTCGCGGGTAGCTCTACCGGCGCGGCCGGCGATCTGCGCCAGCTCGGCGGGGTTGAGCTTGCGGAATTGATAGCCGTCGAATTTGCGGTCGGCCGCGAAGGCGACGTGATCGACGTCGAGATTGAGCCCCATGCCGATGGCGTCGGTGGCCACCAGGTAATCCACATCGCCGGACTGATAAAGCGCGACTTGCGCGTTTCTGGTGCGCGGCGACAGCGCGCCCAGCACCACCGCGGCGCCGCCGCGCTGGCGGCGGATCAATTCGGCGACGGCGTAAACTTCTTCCGCCGAAAACGCGACGATGGCCGAGCGCGGCGGCAGCCGGGTGAGTTTCTTCTCGCCGGCATAAGTGAGCATCGACAGCCGCGGCCGGCTGACGATGTGCGCGCCGGGCAGCAATCTCTCCACCATCGGGCGGACGGTGGCGGCGCCCAGCACCAGCGTTTCCTCGCGCGCGCGCATGTTCAGCATGCGATCGGTGAACACGTGGCCGCGCTCGAAGTCGGCGCCGAGCTGGACCTCGTCGATCGCCAGGAACGCCACGTCGAGGTCGCGCGGCATGGCTTCGACGGTGGAGACCCAGAAGCGCGGGTTCGGCGGCTTGATCTTCTCCTCGCCGGTGATCAGCGCCACCGCGCCGGCACCGACCCGATCGACCACCTTGTTGTAGACCTCGCGCGCCAGCAGCCGCAGCGGCAGTCCGATCATGCCGGAGGAATGCGCCAGCATGCGCTCGATGGCGAGATGGGTCTTGCCGGTATTGGTGGGCCCCAGCACGGCGGTGACGCCGGCGCCGCGGGCACGCGATGCCCGGTTGGGCTGCGGGGAAAAGGAGATGGCCATTACGCGTCCAGACTGGCGGCAGGGGGGTTTTCAGCCCTAACAAAGGCTTCCTGTATCACAATGCGACGACAGGCAAGGCCGCGGTTAAGCATTAGAACGAGTCTGGAACGAACCGCGCCCGAATCGCTGACTCGGGGGTTGTACGGCTTCGTTCACGGCGACATCTGGCAAGCGGTGCCCCTGGCGGCACAAGATCGGGTAGCGCGGGGCGGATTCAAGGGCCGTTAGGCCCCTCTAAACGTTAACACGGGCAAGAGTCGGCCCCCGCGCGAGAGTCAAGCATCGATTCTGTCATTGCGTCTTCAGGCCATTGGCGGAGGCCCGGGTCGGGATCGGAACCGAGACGAACTGGTTGGCTTCGAGCACGAACTTGCCGATCGGCGTCGGTCCTTGCATGCGGAATGGCACCAGCACGCGGGTGCCGGCGATGGGCGCCAGCCAGACTTCGATTTCGCGCAGCTTGGACACGTAGCGGATGGCCGCGCGCGACGAGATGTAGCCGGCGATCGGCGAGAAATAGACCGCGCAGACCACCACCGGACCGGCATAGCCCTTGTCCGCCTTCACCTTGTCCATGCGTTTGAAGGCGAATTGCAAGTCGTAGCGCAGCCGCCCGTCGAAGATCGCCACCGTGCGCTGGCAGGCTTCCGGCGACAGTGGATTACCGGTGCCCGGCGTGCGCATCAGCGATGCGGTCATCGGGTCGAGGATGCCTTTGCGGTTCTCATCGGTGATCGGCACGCGATCCGGCTCGGTTTCGAGCGGCGGATCGAGCCTGGATTCCGTGACGATGCCGTTGGCGACCGTAAGGCTGACGTCGTCGGTCTTGTGGCTGGCGGCAATGGTGGAGGCGAAGATCGAGGACATTGGCTGGCCGGCTTGCAGCGTGCCATGCGCGGCGCTGATGCCCTCGCCGCCGGTGAAGGCGTGCATCAGGCCGGTGGTGACGCCGTTTGCCGCCGCCATGTATTGGGTATCGGTGATATCGATCACCCAACTGCCCTTGCCGATCTGGATGCCGGCCAGCGTCGCCGAGTAGCGCGCTTCCAGCTTGCCCTGCGCGCGAACGGCGGCCGGCGTTGCGGCGGCCAGCACGACGGCAAGCATCAGCACGAGGCGGAAATGGCGGCGCAGTGCCAACACGAACTTTCATCCTCTCTCGCACCGGGGCAAACGTTTCACCCGGTGTCGGCCGATGCCGAATATATAGCCGGCGGTCGCAACCGGCTTGCAAGAGACGCGCCAGTCCGCCCGCCTATTGCCCCACAAGAAAGCGTCGAAACCGCCGGGGTTCGATGCTTCTAGGTCGGCGTTGAATAAGTCGAATGTTTGATCGCCGGCGGTTCCCGAGCCTGGCGGGAGGCGTATAGCCGGCCCATAAAAACGGGCTTTTTGCCGGCGCATGATCTTATCCGAAAACCGGTTCCCACTTTTCGGGATCATGCGCTAAAATCGCCTGAATGGCTCGGCTTGACGCTCGTTACCCCGCTCTCTATACGTCCGGCCGACTTCCACGATCAACGACCTGACCGGCGCTGCATGCGCCGGCGCATTTTCGAGGGATGAGCCATGGCATGGCGTTGCGATCTGACCGGCAAGAAGCCGCTGGTCGGGCACAAAGTGAGCCACTCCAATATCAAGACCTTGCGGCGGTTCATGCCGAACCTGCGCAATGTCACGCTGATTTCCGATTCGCTTAAGCGCAAAGTGCGGGTGCGGATTTCGGCCAACGCGCTCAAGACCGTCGACCATCGCGGCGGGCTCGATGCCTTCCTGCTCAAGGCCAAGGACGGCGAGCTGGCGCCCAAGATGCTCGAGCTCAAACGGGCGATCGTGAAGAAGCGGGCGAAAGCCGAAGCCGCGCCAGCGGCGTAAGCTGAGTTTCACTCGCTTAGCATTTCAGTCGTCATGCCCGGCCTTGTGCCGGGCATCTCGTTTAGGGACGCACCGTGCCAACCTAAGCGGGATCACCGGGACAAGCCCGGTGATGACAGAATTAGGCGACGTTGATTATGGATTCCGGGTTCGCGGGCTTCGCCCGCGCCCCGAAATGACAAAAAACTATTCCCCCACCAGCGCGAATTGCAGCAGCAGATTGCGCTGGATGACCGAGAAATTGTCATCCGACACCAGCGTGAGGATGGTTTCGCCGGCGGCGTTGGTATGCACCGCGATACCTTCCATGTTGTCGATCTGGTAGGCGAGATCGGCCACGATCAGCGGCTTGCCGTCGATCAATGTATCCGGCTTGATGCTGACGAGCGGGATGCGGCGGATGCGCATGGCGAGGCCGCGCAGCAGCGAAAAGCGGCGCTCGAGCAGCAGCAAATCCGCCGGCGGCAGGATGGTGCAGTCGCTGACGTCGAAATCGTCGCTACGCTTGACGGAAAAGCGCGCGACCCGATTGCCGTCGAGAATATAAGAGCGATGATTGCCTTGCGCGTCGAGGCTGTGCTCGGTGACGACGATCAGTTGGCCAGCGAGCGGCGAACCCTTCGGCGGCGCCGCCAGGCATTCCAGGCTCTTGTTGTAGGTGAAGGTCTTGAAATCGTCCGGTACCTTGATCGGCTTGCCGCGCGCGGCGAGGCCGTCGCGGCGATAGTCGAAGCGCACGATCTTTTCGACTCGCTCGATGCCGACATAGAGCTGCCCGTCGAGCTCGGTGAGCGATTCGGCGTCGTACCAGCGATGCGCGGCCAGCGGCTTGCCGTCCCAGGCGAGCATGGGCGCCATCTCGGCGTCGGCGATGCCGACGGGCTTGCCGTCGCGATAGACGATGCGGCCGCGCAACCAGGCACCGTGGTCGGTGAGCGCCAGGAAATGAGCGCCGTCCGCCTCCATGCGGAGGGCGGAAATGCCGCCGAAGGCCCGATAGTCGGAGGTCAGCACCAGGCCGCCGCGGAATTCCAGTGCGCCGAAACGGATGTGCGTGGGATCGCGATTGTCGAAGGCGTCGATCGGCGTCGCCGCAATCGCGATGCGCGTAACCGTAGCGCTGGTGCGCGGCGCCTGGGCCAGCGCGAACGAGCCGACGATCAGGATCAGCGCGGCGATCAGCGTGCCGGCGGTGAGCCAGCGGCGAGAAATCGGCCTCAAGCGACGCGTCTCCGCCGCACCGGGCGCGGCCGCTCGACGGCGGCGTTCTCCTCGAACAGTTCGGCCAGCTTGTCGGTCATGGCGCCGCCGAGTTCCTCGGCATCGACGATGGTAACGGCGCGCCGATAGTAACGCGTCACGTCGTGACCGATGCCGATGGCGATCAGCTCCACCGGCGAACGGGTTTCGATCTCCTCGATCACCCAGCGCAGATGGCGCTCGAGATAATTGCCGGCATTGACCGAGAGCGTCGAATCGTCGACCGGCGCGCCGTCGGAGATCATCATCAGAATCTTGCGCTGCTCGGTGCGCGCCAACAGACGCTTATGCGCCCAGTCGAGCGCCTCGCCGTCGATGTTTTCCTTGAGCAGGCCCTCGCGCATCATCAGGCCGAGATTTTTGCGCGCGCGCCGCCACGGCGCGTCGGCCGACTTGTAGATGATGTGGC
>Ga0209385_1001006_pt1 | contig 11816 bp, 5 predicted proteins | sample NGEPerB_FD_184506 | JGI IMG/M metagenome (GOLD analysis project Ga0209385, IMG submission 184506) | Arctic peat soil microbial communities from the Barrow Environmental Observatory site, Barrow, Alaska, USA - NGEE PermafrostAB12-B... | ecosystem: Environmental > Terrestrial > Soil > Wetlands >... | reverse complement strand
CATCGTCGCCCAGGCCCGCATCCGTGATCGAGAAGGTGATGGTGTTGCCGCTGACCAAGGCGGGCAGCACATACCAATGGGCTGTCGCGTCGGTCGAAGTCGGACCGTATTTCCAGTACTGCGTGCCCGACGGCAGGGCTTGCGGATAGGTGATGGTGAAGTTGAGCACGCTGCCTGGCGTGCAGCCACTCACGGTGAAGTTAAACAGCCCCTGTGGGAAAGTTTCGCCAGTCGGGGCGCTGCCTGCCGGTGGCGAAGCAGCGTTACCGGTGAGCGGGATGAACTGCGCGACGGAATAGCTGCACCCGCCGTTGCTGCTAAAGCTCGCGGTGATGTTGCCGGTGCCGGTGGCTGAGGGCGCCGCGTAGGAGGTGGTCGGGGCGCCGGGGTTAACCGTGAACGGCGCGCTGGTGCCGGCAGCAAGCACATCGCCGCTGGTGCGCGTGGCGGTGAGGCTCACGCCGGACTCGGCCACGGAATACGTCACACCAATGACCGTGCAGGAGTTCGACCCCGCCGTAATCGTGCATGCGAGTGTGCCTCCCAAGGTGCCGGTACCGGTGGCGCGTGTCAGGGCTACCACCGTGCTCGCGACGACATTCTGCGCGGTGCTGGTCCCGTCCTGCGCCTGCACGACGACGTTGAATGCGACAGCCAGAGTCGGGTTGGCTCCTCCGTTGACGCTGGTGATGGTGAGCTTGGTCGGCGCGGGCGCCACCGCTGCGAGGTCGGGCGTCAGCTTGGCCACGAAGGCGTCGGCGCCGAAGCCATCGGCTGCATGGCCCCCTTGCGCTCCACCGGCCGTGCCCGGGAAGTTCGTGGAAACAGTGTAGCCCGCCACGAACACGTTGCCGCTCGTAGCATCCAGCGCGATGGCGCTGGCTCCGTCGTCCCCAGTGCCGCCTAGATAAGTGGCTTGGATAATCCTGGTCAAGTTGTTAGTGAGCTTGGCCACGAAAGCGTCGCCGCCGTATAACGTACCGGCGCCTCCGAAGGCGGCTTGTGCCCCACCGGTCGTACCTGGAAAGTCGGTGGAACTAGCGGTCCCCGCCACGAACACATTCGGTGGAGCGCTTCCATCGAGCGCGATCGCATTGACCTGGTCCCACCCGCTGCCGCCCAAATAAGTGGCCTGGCTGACTCCGGCCAAATCGTTGCTGAGCTTGGCCACAAATCCATTTGTACCACCACCGTTGACAAGTTGCGCCCCGCCGATCACGTGCGGGAAGTCGCTGGATTGCGTGAGCCCAGCGACGAAAACATTTCGAGGAGTGCTTCCATCAAGCACGACGCTAGTTGCCTGGTCAGTGGCGTTGCCGCCCAGATAGGTCGCCCGTGCCAGCGTGGTCAGACCGTTCGTTAGTTTCGCGACAAAGGCGTCGCCAAAGCCGCCATCCGCCGCGTGGCTCGCTTGTCCCCCGCCGGTTGTGCCCGGGAAGTTGAAGGAACCAGTGTAGCCCACCACAAATACGTCGCCGGTCGTGGCATCCAGCGCGATGGCGTTAGCTGCGTCAGCGCCGTCGCTGCCGCCGAGGTAGGACGCCTGAACGAACGCGGTCAAGTCGTTCGTCAGCTTGGCCACGAAACCATCTCCGTACCCGCCGTAGACGGCTTGCGCTCCGCCGGTCGTGTGCGGGAAGTCGGTAGAAGTCGTGTACCCTGCCACGAATACATTGGGTGGCATGCTTCCATCCAGCGCGATGGCCCTCGGTTGATTCTCCCTACTGCCACCTAGATAGGTGGCCTGGGTAAGCGATTTCAAGTCGCTGGTGAGCTTAGCAACGAACCCTGTGCTGTACACCGGGCTGCTGCTGTTGGTTGCTTTCGCTCCGCCGGTGGTGCCTGGGAAGTTGGTTGAAGCAGTGGCCCCCGTCAGGTAGATAGCACCGCTCACCCAGTCCACCGCTATGGCGGTGGCGTAGTCGTCGTCACTGCCGCCTAGATAGGTTACCTGGGTGAGAGTCCTCAAGCCGTTGGTGAGCTTGGCAATGAAAGCGTCTTGACTGTAGTACCCCCCGTGATTGCTGGTTTGTGCCCCGCCGGTCGTGCCCGGGAAGTTGGAGGAAGCCGTGTTCCCCGCCACGAGGACGTTGGGCGGACTGCTTCCATCCAACGCCATGGCGTAGGCGTAGTCTGACCCGTCACCGCCCAGGTAAGTCGCTTGCAAGAGCGGGTCGATGACGACGGGGTGGGCGGGGTCGTGAGCGCCGAGAAGGAAGCCGTAGCGGTTTCCTGTGAGGTCATAGGCGACGCTCACCGCCTTGCGCTGGCCGTCGATCTCCTGCCAGGCCACCGGCGGGGTGAAGCTCACCGGGCCGTTTCCGGTGTGGGCCACGAGGGCGCCATCGGCGGCCAGTTCCATTCGTGTGGCGCCGCGAAGCTGGATGGCGATGCGCCGCGCATCGGCCCCCGGCGCGAGAGTGAAGAGCTTCTCCACGTTGTTGCCGTGCGCCGCCAGTACCACCTTGACGCCCGGCCAGGCTTCACCGAGCGAAACGGTCTGGAAGGCGTCGATCTGGGTTCGCCACCCTGCGGGGTCCTGGCCGGCGAAACGGCTGATCTGAGTCATGCTCTTCGCGCCCCCGCTGACCTCCGGATGCGCGTCGACCAGGGTTTCCGTCAACACCCAGCCCGGGCCTCGTGTCTTTATCGCCGTGCGCTCGGCCGCACCCACGCGCCCGGCCGCCGGCAGCCCCGGAAAACTGTGCACCAGCTGGCCTGCGCGGGTGACGAATAACGTTCCAGCGAACGTGCGCGCGGTGAAGGCGACGCGCTCATCCGTCTGCCCTGTGTTGGCCTCGAAGGGCACCGCCAGACCGGCCATGTGCCACCCGACCTCTGTGGCCTCGGACGCGGCGACCGCACCGGTCACCGGGTCGACCTCGCGCGCCGAGACGCTGTCGCTGAGCGCGATGGCCACGCAGGAGCTGGCCAGACAGCGGACGAGAGACCTCTTCATGAAGCCTTCCTGGTGGCCTGTGGCAGATGCCCTTGATGCCGGCGCGGGACGGAGTCGGGAATTGGACGGCATTCGAATCTCCTGCCCGCTTTCCGATGCGGGGATATCGCCTTAGACGCGCAAAAGAAGGCCGGACCGGAACATTTTCATGGCGTGATCTTCCCGGTTCGCCTCAGGAAAGAGGTTCTGGCGGTCCTGGAGTCCGTGGCGCCGGGTCCAAGCCGCTTTCTCGCCCTGACGGGAAATCGCGAGGGCCCCCTGTAGAATCCGCCCAGCCAGTGCCCGAAAAGCCGCCCTCGGCCACCCCGAACCCTGGGGACGTCACTTCCCTGCTCCTCGAGTGGAACCGCGGCCGGGCGGGGGCTCTCGAGGAGCTGATGCCCATCGTCTACGAGGAGCTGCGGCGCCTCGCGAGGGCGCATCTCGGGCGCGAACGTCCGGATCACACGTTTGCGCCGACCGACCTCGTCCACGAGGTCTATCTCAAGCTCGTCGACCAGCGGCATGCCAGCTGGAAGAACCGCGCACAGTTCTTCGCCGTGGCCGCGCGCCTCATGCGCCGCGTCCTCGTCGACCACGCGCGGGCTCGCCTCGCCAAGAAGCGTGGCGGCGGAGCGGCGCACGTCGCCTTCGACGAGACGATTCCGCTGGGGACCGACGCGTCCGACCTCATGCTCCTGGCCCTAGACGACGCGCTCACGGAGCTCGGCACGCGCGACGCGCGGCAGGCCCGGACAGTCGAGCTGCGCTATTTCGCGGGCTTGACGGTCGACGAGGCCGCCGAGGCGCTCGGCGTCTCGGGGATGACCGTCAAGCGCGACTGGATCGTCGCGAAGGCATGGCTGAAGCTCCGGCTCGAAGGCTCGGAATCCGCGCAATGACGCCCGAGACCTGGAGGCGTGTCGCCGACCTCTTTCACGAGGCGCTCGGCCTGCCGCCGGAACCCCGAGCCGCCTACCTTGCCGCTCTCTCGCCCGACGACGCTGCTCACCGCACCGTCGTAGAGGCGCTCCTCGCGGCGAGCGAATCGGATGACGCCTTCCTGGAGAACCCGGCTGTGCGCTTCTGCCCGCCCCACGACGACAACGTAGCGCCTCCACCCAGGCTGGGGCCGTGGAGCGTCGGGAAGGAGATCGGACGTGGTGGAATGGGGACCGTCTATCTCGTCTCGAGGGCGGACGCCGCGTACGAGCAGCACGCGGCTCTCAAGCTCGTCCGGGCGGACGCGCTCACGTGGGACGCCCGGCGCCGGTTCGTGAGGGAGCGCCAGATCCTCGCACGCCTCTCGCACCCGCACATCGCCCACCTTCTGGATGGGGGAACGGCCCCGGACGGACGTCCCTTCCTCGTCCTGGAGTACGTCGACGGCCAGCCGGTCACTGTGTACGCGGACCAGACGGGCCTCTCCGTCGAAAAGCGGCTCCGTCTTTTCCTCGAGGTAGCGGCCGCCGTCATCTATGCCCACCGGAACCTCGTCGTCCACAGCGACATCAAGCCCAGCAATATCCTCGTGACCCCGGACGGATCGCCGAAGCTCCTCGACTTCGGGATAGCGAAACTCCTGAGCCCGGACCTCGCCGGCGACGTCACCGCGACCGTCGCCGCGCTCCGCGTCCTGACACCCGAGTACGCGAGCCCAGAGCAGATCCGGGGTGAGCCTGTCACGACTCTCTCGGACGTCTATTCCCTTGGCGTCGTCCTCTTTGAGCTCCTCACGGGACGGCGCCCTCTCCGCGTCACGAGCGGCTCGCTGCGCGACATCGAGCGTGTCGTTGGAGAGGTGGAGCCACCCGTCCCGAGCGCCGTCAAGCCCGGGCTCTCGCGAGACCTCGACGCGATCGTCCTGATGGCGATACGAAAGGAGCCGGAACGCCGCTACCCATCCGTCGAGCGGCTCGCCGAGGACATCGCGAACCACCTCGACGGCCGGCCCGTCCTCGCGCGCACGGCGACCGCGACCTACCGCGTCGGCCGCTTCGTCCGGCGTCACAAGACTGCGGGGGCCGCCGCAGCTCTCGTCGTCCTGTCGCTCGTGGGAGGAACCGTGGCGTCGGTCCACCAGGCCCGCATCGCACACGGGGAGCGGGCCAAGGCGGAGAAGCGGCTGAGCGACCTCCACAAGCTCTCGAACGCGCTTCTCTTCGACATCTACGGAACGGTCGAGAAGCTTCCCGGGTCCCTTCCGGCGCGCGAGGCTCTCGTGAAGAAGGCGCTCGAGTATCTCGGAACCCTCGCGAAGGAGTCCGCCGGGGACCCCGGTCTCTCCCGCGACCTCGCGAGCGCGTATCAGAAGGTGGGAGAGATCCAGGGCCACCCGTATTTCGCGAACCTGGGAGACACCGCCGGTTGCCTGGCCAGCCTTCGGACCGCGCTCGAGATGAGGGAAAAACTCCTCCTCCGGGATCCGGGAAATGTCGGCCTCGAGCGCGATCGGAACTGGGGCCTTGACGAAATCGGAGTCGTTCTGGCCTGGACAGGCGACGTTGGGGGCGGTCTCGCCACGCTCCAAAGGGCTCAGGAGTCGCGCCGTCGACTCGCCGCGCGTTTCCCTGACGACCCGAAGATCCGGCGGGAGGTGGCGATCAGTGCCCTGAACGTCGGCGACGTCCTCTCGATGGGCGGGGACCGGACTGCCGCACTCGCGAGCCTGACCGCCGCCCGGACGATGCTGGAACCGCTGGCGCATGAGCAGGCGGGCGACCAGCATGCCTTCCGCGACGTCGGAATGGCCAGGGGGAAGGTGGCGTCGCTCCAGAGCGAGAACGGCGACCTGAAGGGGGCCACCGCCACCCTGGAGGCTTCCGTTGCCGACCTGAAGGCGTGGCTCGGGCAGCATCCACATGACGCCGAGGTGCAGCGCGATCTCGCGATCACCCTCAACAAAATCGGAGGCTGCCGGCTCGAAGCGGGAACGCCGCGGCCTTCCGTCGCGGCCCACCGCGAGGCCCTCGCGATCGTCGAATCGCTCGCGGCTGCCGACCCGAAGGACGTCCGCGGGCTAAGCGACCTCGCCTACACGCGGGTGCGCCTGGGCATCGCCCTGGCCGCAGCCGGAGAAGTTGAGGCAGCGGGAAGGAGCTTCGCTGAGGCCGTCGCGAACGCCGAGGCTGTCCTGGCAGCGAGCCCGAAGGACTACTTTGCCCGGGCCGAGCTCGCCAACACCCTGTCTGAATGGGGAGCTCTCCTCGCCCGGCGGGGGGACCGAGCCGGCGCGCGGACGAAGCTGGAGCGCGCCCGCCTCATCTCCGAGGCGCTCGTCGCCGAGGACCGGAAGACCTCCTTCTACAGGGAGCTGAAGGAGAAGACAGAGCGGCAGATCGCCACGCTCGGGAAGGCCCGGGGCGCAGAGCGCTGATATGGAATGACCCGTCAAGGTCGCCGGAACGGAATCTCCGGGGTGGTGTAGGGGCGCAATGGGAATTGCGATGCCCGCTGGCGCGCATAGACCAGCGCCTCGCCCACCGCGGTACCTCCGTCGGCGCACACGTCGACCGATGGTGTCCTCCGGAGTGACCGCCCTTCAGGCTGCTTTTCGGACAAGCACCGGCAGCATCGCACCGGACGGCAAGATAGGGTTCGGCCGCGGCAAGCTTCTCATCCTGTAACGGTTAGGACGAGCCGGTTCGACCGCCGTCGACCGACCTCAAGCGTGCGGTAGTCCCGGACCACCGCGCTCTGAGACATCAGCCCGGGGAGCCATCAATCTTCCCCGCGAACACACCCGGTCCGCGGTTGACCCGAACCCCACGACGACCTCGCGGGGTTCTTCGCATTTGGACGCCCTGAAAGGGAAGAAGTGGTTCTCTTTCGATTCTGCGATGCGTCGACCTGAGAACTCTTCCCCTCTCGAGAGAAGCCGCGTCGGGCCCGTGAGTCGCTCTCTTAGGGCGGTTCTTGTCGAGAGCGGCTGAGACTGGTTGACGCCTCTTTCAGGGACCGGGAAGTGGCGAGTAAATAACCCACCTCAGGGGGGTCAGTTTCAAGCGCGGCACGCGGTGGAAAACGATCTCGACGAAGGCGATCACGAATGGGTGAAGTGACTGATTAATAGGCACTTAATCCAGTCACTCGAACCTGTGCGGGAGCGTTCCCACACGCGCTACGGGCGCCGTTCATAAATCACCCAGGGTTATTTACTCGGCTCTCGAGAATCGCCCCGACGTGGGCCAACGTCGTGCGCGGAACCCGGGTCACGGGAGACATGGCACGGCCCACCGCGCACCGTCCCGCCGATATTCACGGAGCCGGCCTGGAACATGCACACGGCCGCGGAGATGGGCGTCGACACCTTCCAGGCCGACCGGTTGCCGGACCAAGCCTATCGGACGGCGCCACTCAAGGGACCTTTCACGCGCACGGAGGGAGGCTTCTTCCATGACGGCCGCTTCGCTATGCTTCTCGACGTGGTCAATCACTACGACGGCCTACTCGGCCTCAAGCTTGGCGAAAAGCAGAACACGGATCTCGTCGAGTACCTGAAGTCGCTGTAGAAAGAAGGAGGAACGTCATGAAGAGTCGCGCGGCGATCGGAAATCACCCCGTTCACCCGGCGCTGGTTTCCCTCCCGATCGGCGCCTTCTTTCTCGTGCTCGTCGGCGACATTGCTCACGCTCGCACCGACGCCGACTTCTGGTACTCATTTTCCTTCGTTTGTCTCGGCGCCGGCATCTTGATGGCGCTGGTCGCCGCGATCGCCGGCTTCGTCGACTACTTCGGCGTGAGGATGAGCGATGCCGGCTTCCGGGCGGCGCGGATCCACATGGTGCTCAATCTGACCGGGGTCGTCCTTTACACGCTTAACTGGTTCTTGCGACGCGGGAACGGCGCCCTTCACACGCCGCGCTGGAGCCTCGTCTTTGGCCTCGAGGTCGTGACATTCCTCGCTCTGGGCGTCTCAGGTTGGCTGGGCGGACGAGTCGCGTTCGAGCACAAGGTCGGGGTCGTCGAGAACGCGGACCCTGAGGCGACGGAGATCGGCCGTCTAGAGACTTCGCGCAAAGTGAAGAGGAGCGCGCGTCCCGGGCCCCGGGTTCGCCCTCGATGATGTGGGCATCGAAGGTAGTGTAGGGGCGCAATGGGAATTGCCCGGGGCGCTAGCGCGCACAGACCAGCGCCTCGGCCACTACGATGCCCGCGTGCGCGCACACGTCGACGGACGTGTCTCCCCGGGTGACGCCCTTCAGGCAGCTTTTCGAACGAGCACAGGCAGCAGCCGCGTCAGACGGCAAAATGGGTTGGGCCGCGGCAAGCCTCTCACCCGGCGACGGTTAAGACGAGGCGGTTCGCCCGTCGCCTTCCAGTCTCCAGAGCCCAGTAGTCCCGAACCACCGCGCTTTGAGCCATCCACTCGGGGATCCCTCAGGAAAAAGGTCGGTTTGAGCCATTACTCCGGGGAGCTTTCATGGAAAAAGGCCGATTACTCGAACCTAAGTCGCCGTCCGGCCAGAATGCCCGTCTACGGGCCGGGATTGAGAAGGAAACCGAGGGCTTGACTCTGGTTTCGACGCGCCACGGCACCCCGCAACTCCCATTGCGCCCCAACAGGGGGTCAAAATGCCTCGGCCGCACCGAGAAAGAGACAGAATGGCTCCGGTTTCACGCGCCACAGGCCCCCGGCAATTCCCATTGCGCCCCTGCAGCGCCCCGCAATTCCCATTGCATCCCTACAGCCGGCGGTAAGAGGGACCCGAGGGTCTCGGCGGGCAGGAGTTCCAGCCAGCGATCTAAGTCGGCGCCACCAGTTTCTGGAACCGCGGGTTCTTACGCAGCGGGTCGAACGTGGGGTCGATCCTGAGCCAGCCTGGCGAGAGCAGGCATGGGATCTTGAGGAGCGGTTCGAGCTTGTCGAGCGCTTTCTCGGGCTCGCCGACTAGGATGTAGATCCGCACAAGCGTGCGCTCAAGGTCGGGTCCGTCGTCCGCATCCTTCGCGACGGGCAGCAGCGCGACGGCGCGCTCGCCCTCTTGTATTGCTTCGGCCTTCCTACCTAGGTACGCGAGCGCGAGGCCAAGTCCGGCGTGGAGGTCGGCATTCTCCGGTACCCCGTGAAGCTGTTCCTCTATGGCGTTCCTCGCCTCTGCTGCATAGGTTTGGACGCTCACCGCATCGCCCTTGAGTGCAGATGCCTTAGCGAGGCAGAGGCCCCAGCTGCCCCTGTCGTCATCGAACGCTGAGGGGGCCAAACGCAAAAACAATTCTCTCTGCTGCTCGTCGAGGACCCAGACGAGGCCCGCCACGGAAACCAGGAGAGCCGTTGGCTGGACCTCTCTGGGAACACTCTTGAGGACGCTCCTCGCTCCGGCCAGGTCTCCCTCTCCGAGGAACGTCATGGCCTTGGAGGCGATCAGAGAGACGTTAGCGGGCGCGAAGGCGAGCCCCCGGTCGAGGGCTTCGCGCGCCTCTGGATAGCGCCGCAGATCAAGGAGCGTCAGACAAAGAAGTGCCGAGTTTTTGGCTGCTCGGGGGTCGAGGCGCTCAACCTGCCTGTGGTGCTCCAGGGCTGCATCCCAGCGCCCAAGACCCCGCTCGGCATTCGCCGCGACCCTGAGCAAATCGGTGTTGGCGGGCGCTAGACGTCGTCCACGAGCACAGTCTTCCAGCGCGCGGCTAAAGTCCAGGACGACCAACAGCTGGTAGGTGCCAAGAGCAAGATACCCGTCGGGGCGGTCGGGGGCGAGGGCGACTGCCTTCTCCGCCGCCTGTCGGGCACGCTGAGCGAGTTCGGGCGTGGGTACGCCGTTGCCGTACAGATTTGAGCTGGCCCGGGAGGCCTGCGCCCAGGCCTGCGCAAAGCTGGGGTCCAGAGTCACGGCCTGCTCGTAGAAGCCCAGCGCCCTTCGCAGACTACCCGGGTCAAAGACGCCGACGCTGTCTGAAGCCTCCTCGCCCCTTAGAAAAGCGTCGTAGGCAGCGAGGTTTTGCGTGGGCTTCTCCAAGAGCCTCTTCTCCGCGCCCGTGCCAAGCGCCACACCCAGTGCCTGTGCCACCTTCGTCGCGATGTCCGACTGCACCTGAAAGACGTCGGAAACACCCGCCTCGAAGGGCTCCTGCCAACGCGTCGTCGGCGCACCCCCTCCGGAAACGTCCACGAGCTCCGGAGACACGCGAATGCGGCTTGCCTGCCCCGACTTCTGCCAACGGACCTTTGCGACAAGGAGGTAACCGACTCCCAGCTCCCTCGCGATCTGCTCGGGAGGCTTCGTCGTCGCCTTGTACTGGCCGGAGCTGCCGCTCGCGATGACCGAGAGGCCGGAGAGCCCGGCGAGCTTGCTCCGCACCTCGTCTGTCATCCCGTCCGCGAAGTAGCCGTCCTCGGCCGCGCCGAGGTTCTCGAAGGGAAGAACCGCGATGCGTTTCGGACTCACGGGTCTCTTCCCCGTCCTGTCGGTGTGGCGCGCGAGGAAGATGCCTGCCAACGAGAGGAGCACGACGACGGCCACACCGATGAGGGCCTTCCTTCTCCCGGCTGCAGGCTCTAGCGGTTGCGCGCCACTTGCCCTCGTCGGCCCCGACGCCTGCGAAAGCGCGAACGCGATGTCCTTTGCGGATTGGAACCGGTTGCCTCGATCCTTCTCGAGACAGTGCTTGACGACCTGATCGAAAGCGGGCGCGACGTTCCGTCCCGATTCAAAAAGCTCGGGCGGCTCTTGCATCAGGATTGCCGACATCGTGTCGGCGGGCGTGTCCCTCTTGAAGGCCTTCTTCCCCGAGAGCAGCTCGTAGAGGATCGCCCCGAGCGAGAAGATGTCTGACCGGTGGTCAACAGGGTGCCCACGCACCTGCTCGGGCGACATATAGGCCACCGTCCCCATGATCGTGCCCGGTTCGGTGTGTTTCGATTCCGTCGGCGCGCTCGTCTCGTCGGTTTTGTCCTGTCCAGTCCTTTTTGCCAGACCGAAGTCGAGGATCTTGAGGTGGCCGTCCTTGCTGACGAAGAGGTTCTCGGGCTTGAGGTCGCGATGGACGATGCCCTTCTCGTGGGCGGCCGAGAGGCCTTTGGCGACCTGAAGGGCATAGTCCACGGCTTGTTTCTGGGAGATGGGACCCGCATCGAGCTTCCCGCGCAGCGTCTCGCCTTCCAGAAGCTCCATCACGGCGTAGGACACGCCATCCTGGGTTCCGAAATCGAAGATCGAGAGGATGTTCGGGTGGGAAAGGGCTGCGACCGCCTGCGCCTCGCGCTCGAACCTCGCTAGGGCATCAGCGTCCGCGGCGAGCGACTGCGGCAATACCTTGATCGCCACGTCGCGCTTGAGCTTGGAGTCCTTCGCCCTGTAGACCTCGCCCATCCCGCCCGCGCCGATGGGCGCGAGGATTTCGTAGGGGCCAAGGCGAGTGCCGGCGGAAAGCGCCATCTCGATCTGTTCTGTCTTCTTGCCTTGAAGCTTATCGCTAACCCGGGGGGCTCCGTCCGGAGAGGGAATCTCTTCATCCCGTGACGGTTAAGACGAGCCGGTTCGCCCGCCGCCGTCCGATCTCCAGGGCCCGGTAGTCCTGGACCACTGCGCTCTGAGCCCCACGCGGGGGTCTGAGTTGACCGTTCAGGCCGCTCGGGAACCACTTCGGAGCACGTACACGGTTCTATTCGACCGCCGTTTCTCCACCGAGAGCGGGGTCTGGTCCCGAAGGCTTGCGCGCTGAGCCATTACTCCGGGGACGCCTTCTAGGAAAAGGCCGATTACTCGAACCTAAATCGCCGCTCGGACAGAGTCATACTCTAGGCGAGAGCAGGGGCGTCGGGCGGCCCCGCATCTAGGAGGTTCTTCATGAACAAAACGCCGGCCCTCCTGGTATTCCTGGTCGTGTGCGTCGTCCTGGCGGTCCTTCTGCTGGCCGGGGTGGTTACGCCGATCGCGGC
>Ga0209385_1001002_pt1 | contig 11822 bp, 10 predicted proteins | sample NGEPerB_FD_184506 | JGI IMG/M metagenome (GOLD analysis project Ga0209385, IMG submission 184506) | Arctic peat soil microbial communities from the Barrow Environmental Observatory site, Barrow, Alaska, USA - NGEE PermafrostAB12-B... | ecosystem: Environmental > Terrestrial > Soil > Wetlands >... | reverse complement strand
GCGCATCAAAAGCTTAACCGCCAAGGCCAAACAACTCGGCTATGAACTGACTGCAGTAAACGCTTGAGGCCGTCAGGCTTGAGACTATGAAACCAAACCGGACAAGTCACAGGTCAGGGTAGGGCGTTTTCCGTCAAAGTGGATTAGCGGTGACAAGCCGACTTATCGCGAGTAATCTCCCACATGCCGGTGTCTGGCCAAGCTGGCCGACTAGAAGCCACAATCATTGGTTGGCTTTCCGGAGGTCGTTTTCTTGACGACGAACAAGTTCATGCAAAGCTGTTCTCATCAAGTGACATTCCCCAAGTAGCCGCATGCATTGACTGACCCGGGCTTCGACCGTACCATCAGTCAACCCTTGGGAGCCTCCCGCGCATGATTGGCACGTCGGTCTCGCACTACCGCATCCTCGAGAAGTTGGGCGGCGGTGGTATGGGGGTGGTGTACAAGGCAGAGGATACTGAGCTCCGGCGTCTGGTCGCGCTCAAGTTCCTTCCTGAAGATGTCGCCGGCGACCCGCGGGCCTTGGAACGTTTCCGCCGCGAGGCGCGGGCGGCTTCCGCGCTCAACCATCCCAACATCTGCACCATCTACGAGATTGGCACGGACGGCGACCGGACCTTCATCGCCATGGAGTTCCTCGACGGCGTCAACCTAGCTGATCGCATCGCGGGAAAGCCCGTAGAGCCCGCAGTCCTGCTGGAACTGGCGCTTGAGATCACCGATGCGCTCATTGCCGCCCACGGCAAAGGCATCGTTCATCGCGACATCAAGCCAGCGAACATTTTTCTCACAACGCCCGGGCACGCCAAGCTCTTGGATTTCGGACTGGCGAAGATTGCACCCGCTGCCGGTGGAGCGACTGTTTCTGCGGTCCCCACAATCGCCGAGCTCGAAGGACTGACTGCGCGGGGAGCGCCGATTGGCACCGTCCCGTACATGTCGCCAGAGCAGGTGCGCGGCGAACAGCTCGATGCGCGCACGGATTTGTTTTCGTTCGGGGCAGTCCTCTACGAGATGGCCACCGGAGTGCAAGCCTTCCGAGGTGAGACCTCTGCTGTGATCGCGGAAGCAATACTGAATCGCGAGCCGGTTGCGCCGGTTAGGCTGAATCCCGATCTTTCCTCAAAGCTGGAAGAGATCATCACGAAAGCGCTGGAGAAGGATCGAAAGCTGCGTTATCAGTCCGCAGCCGACATTCGTACTGATTTGCAGCGGCTGATGCGCGACTCGGACTCCGGCCGCGCCAGGGCATTGCCTGCCAAGGTTCCATCCGAATCGGGCGCGCGAAAAAAACGATGGTGGGCTTTCGCCACGCTGGCAATTCTCGCGCTCGCTGCAGTGATGTTTCTCCTGCATAACCGCAAGGCGCACGCTCTCACTGAGACGGATACCGTCGTGCTGGCCGACTTCACCAATTCTACTGGCGACCCGGTCTTCGACGACACGCTCAAACAGGCACTCGCTGTCTCGTTGCGCCAATCGCCATTTCTTAAAATCCTCTCGGACGAAAAGGTAGTTACGACACTTCGGCTGATGACTCTACCCCCGAACACGCCGCTTAGGCCCGACATTGCAAGTGAGGTCTGCCAGCGCGCCGCGAGTAAAGCCTACATCGCGGCCTCGGTCGCAAGCATCGGGAACGAATACGTGGTCGGATTAAAAGCCGTGAACTGTCAGAGCGGGGACACGCTTGCGCTGGAGCAGGTTCGCGCCGACGGCAAGGAGAAAGTTCTGGATGCATTGGGAGACGCTGCCGCGAAGATGCGCGGCGAACTCGGCGAATCTCTCAATTCGGTGCAAAAGTTCGATGTGCCTATCGAGCAGGCCACAACCTCGTCGCTGGAAGCGTTGAAAACCTACAGCCTGGGATGGAAAGTCTGGCATGAGCAGGGCGAAAGTCAGGCGATTCCTTTCTTCAAGCGCGCGGTTGAACTCGATCCCAATTTCGCCATGGCGTACGGACGCCTGGGATTGGTGTATGGGATCCTTAACGAACCTACCAAGTCCGTCGAATACCTGAATAAGGCCTTTCAGTTGCGTGACCGGGTGACCGAGCCGGAAAAGTACAGCATCTCCACCCAGCGCTACACCGCGACCGGGGAGATCGAGAAGGGCAACGAAGTCAGCCAGCTCTGGGCCCAATCCTACCCCCGGGACTCCGAACCTCACCTGAACCTGGGATATACCTACGCTGTGTTCGGAGAATATGAGAAAGCACTGGAAGAGACTAAGGAAGGTCTCCGGCTCGATCCGGATATCAGCACCGGTTACGCGAATCTGATACAGGGGTATGCCGTGCTGAATCAGTTGCCCGAGGCAAAGGCGACGTACCGGGAGGCGATCAGGCGCAAGCCCGACAACGGAGGCCCGCACGAGATGATGTACGGAGTGGCTTTCCTGGAGCGCGACACCGCGGAAATGCAACGCCAGGCGAACTGGGCAGTGGGCAAACCAGGAACGGAGGACGCTGTGCTTTCCTATCAGTCCGACACCGAGGCGTTCTTTGGCCGTCTGGGCAAAGCTCGGGAATTCTCTCAGCGAGCTGTCCAATCCGCCAATCAGACTGACCAGAAAGAAACGGCGGCCCTGTGGCAAATGAACAAAGCCTTGCGCGAAGCGGAGTTCGGCAACGCAAGCCGCGCTCGCGAGCAGAGTGCTTATGCCTTGACCATGGCATCGACCCGGGACGTGCAGGTTCTGGCGGCGCTAGCATTAGCGCGGGCGGGCGACTTCGCACGAGCGCAGAAACTCGCCGATGAAGTGCAAAAGCAGTTTCCTCTCGACACCATCATCGTCAACTATTGGGTGCCAACGGTTCGGGCTGCCATTGAACTCGAGCGCAACAATCCTTCTAAGGCCATCGAGTTTCTCAATGCCGCAGCTCCGTATGAATCGGGCCAAGTGTCAGACTTGGAATTTGGCGCTTTGCTTTATCCCGTGTACGTACGCGGGCAGGCCTACTTGATGCTCCGTCAAGGCGCCGAAGCGGCAACCGAGTTCCGGAAGTTTATCGACCATCCGAACCTTGTCGCCAACAACCCGCTCTTCGTACTCGCCCATCTCGGCTTGGCTCGCGCGTATGCTCTGCAAGGCCAGCGCGACAAATCCCGCGCCGCCTATCAAGAATTCTTTGTCCTGTGGAAAGACGCCGACCCGGATATCCCAATCCTCAAGCAGGCCAAGGCAGAGTACGCACAACTTTAGTGATCGTGGCTGACCCGAAGGAACGCAAAGCTCCAATCCGTCAGTCGGCACAAAAAACGCCTTCGCATGAGCACGGCAGGTCCGCGGTCCTGCAAGGTTCAGAAGTCCGCTTGTGGGAGATCTGCCGCTAACAATTCACCGAGATTCCTCCAGAGCGGCGCGCAATACAGAAATTGGGTGCGGTTTCGGGATTCGTACCGACAACCGCCCCAGTGTCCGGGAATCCACTTGGACGTGTAGTCGCCAACCCGCGGAAGTGACAACCCTCAGATTAGGAACGGGACATCGGCCAGTGTTTACGAATGTGTCCGCTGCACACGATACGGTCCGGTTCGAATGTCTCTTGATGACATCAATGCTTAGCACACGTAAAGGAATTGAGGGACGCAGGAATCTTCATCGTTCGTCAGAACGGCGTCTCTTGGTCTGTCATCGTTGTCTCGTCGTCGGCGCTGCTCGCCGGTTCCGCGTAGCCGTTCCCGCTGCCTCTTGAGTCCAAAAACTCTATCCTGTCGACGTAGACGAGATCCCTGTAGTGCTTGGCACCCGTCTGTTTGTCGTCCCAAGACTCCGTACGCTTCCGGCCTTCGAGATAAACCCGGCTTCCTTTATGCAGGTTCTCGCCGACGATTTCTGCCCGCCGACCAAAAGTTTTCGTGGCAAACCACTCCGTGTGTTCTTGCAGTTCGCCGCCCTTGTCCTTCCATCGTTCCGTGGTCGCGACGGAAAATTGCGCTATGGCTGTTCCTTGTTGGCTGTATTTCACCTCAGGATCACGGCCAAGATTCCCGATCAACATTACTTTCTGCATCTTTTGTTGCTCCTTTCTATCTCTCTCGTGCTTGCCCGCTACGAACACCCGCTCGTACCTCCGCACGTCATGCAGCGATAACAGGTTCCGCTCCGCACCATCAGCGAACCGCAGATGTTGCAGGCGGGCGCATCTCCCATCTGGATCAGTTCTCCGAGCGCTCCAACCGGATCCGTGCCATTGGCATCCATCGCTGGCTGAGCAGGCATCGGAATAGCTTTGAACAATTCGCCCTGGTCACCTGTCAAGAACCGGAGTTCGAGCCAACGCGCGATGTAGTCCATAAGCGACTTGGCGTAGCCGATCTTTGGATTTCCGGACCAGCCGCTGGGCTCGAAGCGCATGTGGCTGAGTTTTTCGCAAAGTACGCGCAATGGCACCCCGTGCTGCAGGGCAAGCGAGACGACCGTTGCGAAGGCATCCATCAGCCCGGATATGGTCGAGCCCTGCTTCGCCATGGTGATGAAGATTTCTCCTGGCAGCCCGTCTTCGTAGACTCCGACCGTGAGATATCCCTCCTGCCCGGCGATGGAAAAGTGGTGGGTGAGTGCCCGCCGCTCGTCCGGCAAGTGCCGCCGAACCGCGCGCGTGGGTTCGGAACATTCTGAACCTGAGCTCTCGTTCACCGCGACTTCACTTTCGTCAATCGGAGTTATCCGATCTGTTGCTGCCATATCGAACCTCATTTCCCGCAAGCCGGGATGGCACATGCTCTGGTCGGCAATCCCTACTGGACCTGCGATTGAAGGCATAAATCATCAGGGGCGTGCCGGTCGCTGCGGCAAGGAATGCACCGCCCGGATTCATGTGCAGGCCGCCTCCGATAGTTACGAACAGAAACACAAACAGACAGAAAACCAGCGCGTAGTTCTTGACCTTGCTATGCATCGCTATTCACTCCTTCCGTTCAGGGATGTCAGACTGTGACACTTTCCGCGGCGCACGAATCGTCCTCTTTCTTCTGCGGCGGCCTGACATAGTGGCGATGGGTACAGCCGTCGCAATGAACCGCCGCGGTTATCGCGCGCACCGATTGGCGAAACCGCTTCGGTATCCTGACTTCCTCCCCGGCGCGCGAATAGAACGTTGGCAGAGCCGTGCCAGCTTTGTCCTTGTCCTTTCCGGACAAATCCAGATCCAAGCGACCATGAATGCCCCGAAACAGGAGTCTTGTTTCCAGTGGCGGCCGTTTTCCATCGTTGGTCGCGCCTGGGCGATGCTGCGTAATCAGCAGTTCGTACGTGCATCCCGTGCGCAGCATCTCCACACGCACCAGCACCGGCGCAACCACGATGGCGTGTAAGCCATTTACTCCGATGGCCTCCACCGGATGCAGCCACTCGATCGGCTGACCATCTTCCTGGGTGAAAGTGACGTATCGCCCAAGTTCTCCGGCCGCGCCGCCCGACTCCAACCCGCGCACAACATACCGTTTCGCTAGGTATTGGTGTTCTAGGCTGACCGGCGAATGGGCAAGAATGCCTCGTTCTTTCAAGACCCGCAGCGCTTGCCGCGTTAGCCTCAGTCCCAGTGCATCTGAAAATCGCTTCTGCTTCATGACAACAACACTCTCCTTCTCTCAGGCGGAATGCCGTACGCGAATCGGGCAGCCGAGTGCGGCCCGAATCATCCCTTTGGTGCAGCCAGCCCAGCATTTGTAAAAGCGGGGATCGTCGATCAGGATGGCCAGGTTGTCACCGCTCCGGTCGTGCCCGGAGTCCGCGCAGGCAGGACAGCGCGCGACATAGTTGCGCCCAGCCTTTCGTACTTTCCCGACGTGTTCCAGAATGCGGAATTCAGAACCTCCGTTCCAAGTTTTTCGCAGCGTTGAAGTGCCCCTCTTCGGACGCGGCGAGAAATCCGGCTCTGGCCTTTCCTTGCCGGCGATGAACCTCCGCAATTCTTCCTCGGTGACTTTTCGCAGGCGGTTGAGGTATGGGATCTGGTCCTCCAGCGTGTAATCAGCTCCGTAGAACCAGAAGCGACGATCGGCGCCACGGTGGATTCCCAATGGTCCACGAATGGCGTTGCCAAACTCTCCTTCGCCGATGGCATCGTGCTTGGGAAACACCTCGATGCCCTCCGCCAGGCCCGCGCCCTTCACCGGCACTCCCAACCTCAGGGCAAGATCATGGATGTAGATTCGGCACTCTTTGGCCAGCAAAGGCGTTGCGAGGAAGATCCAAAGATGCCCACCGCGCTTGCTCATCTCCAGCGCCGGCTCCACCTTGTCCTGTGTCAGGCGGTACTGCAGTTTCAGCAAGTCCTCCATCGAGTTCTTGTAGTCGGCGTCGATGGCGACCCATTTACAGCGCTGGGTTGACGGGTTGATGGCATACAGGCCCACCGTGATCTTGCCTTCCAGGTGCTGGCGGATGGTTTCATCCGTCAGTATCAGGGGGATGTCTGTCCCTTTCTTGCTTGGCCGGAAGTAGTAGTGCCGCCCCGTTTCCGGGTGCGGTCGCAGGGACTGCATCGTGTAGGCGCGGCGGTTCACGAACAGCCTTTGGTAATCCTCGACGACCTGCCGGGTTGCCATGATTGTCGTTGCCATTTGACTCGTCACCTCCTTCTGGCAAATTCGCGAATCCGCTCGCTCGTGTTCGCCATTTCCCCACACAGATTTCGGATGTGGGTGTCGTTAGATAACCCGGAATATTCTTTCTGTCAAACGGCCGTCTCAGGCCTCATTCCGGGTAGTACCACCCACTGCAACCCTGCGCGCCAAAGTCCTGGCCGCTCAATGAGATCGAGGAAGTTACAGTCCCTCAGGAGCATTTCGAGTTGGCTTACGCTGTACCCGCCGAATTGTTCGTCCTCGAAATCCACGGCGTACCAAGTTCCTTTTTTGCGATCTAGGACATAGACCGCCCCAGAATCCGGGTCTCCCGGCACGAGCAAGAACAGCAGGACCGACGCCGGCAACTCGATCCAGCGAACGATCTCGACGTTTTCGGCAACCTTAATCAGTGTGGCTATCGCTGTCTGCAGATCGACGCCGGGGTCGAGCTGCACAACGGGTTCAACCATCATTTGTCCAAACATTGCAGTGATCCTTTCCGGGCAGTCCGCCCAATTCGTGTTGTGGTGAAGGCAAGAAGGGACCATTGGCGGACACCTCGGCTGACGCCGGAGGCGGCAAGTGCGCTAAGGGTCTTGTTTTGTTGGCTGTACTAGGATTGAGAGTGGGGTGGAGCAGAAAGAACATCGCTAAGCAGGACGATGCCTATATAAAGGATGCAAGTCGCGCTCAGATTGATCACTACCCGGCGATTGCGCCGAAAGGTAATGTCTGAGCCGCCAACAAAGCAGCTGGTGCCGCGGGTCGGCATCTTCCCAGGGCGGTTTCGGGCCCGTGTGACAGGTGAATGTTCTCCCGAGCATCATGCCCAGTTGTGTTAGGTCCATAGTCATACCAACGTTGTCACTTCATTTGAAAAGCCGCCATGAACTTGATTTTGTGTCCGGCAACGGGATAAAGTCTCTGAACTGTTTTGCCGTGTGGGGTACACCTTCGACACATCGGACCGAATGGTCTTCGCTCGTTGTTTGTAGGGCCAACCCATCGCATTCCTCCAGCGGATGGAGGTTCACTCAGTAGAACTTGCGAGGAGATTTCGCGTGTACTCTGCAACCTCTATTCGAAAGATAGTTTTAGGAGCTTTTGCCGTCTCGAGTTTAATGCTGGCGGGCCGAAGCGCCTCCGCGCAGCAAACCACCGGCACGCCGGGTTCCCCCGACGCCACGACTACGGTCGACAGCCGCTACCTCCCGCCGCCGCCGCAAAAGTTTGACGGCCAGATCGACCTCAACGTCGCCCAGTCGAAACCGGCGTGGCCGGCGCGAATCGTCCCACCGAAGGGCGCGCCGAACATCTTGCTGATCCTCACCGACGACGTCGGCTTTGGTGCACCGTCCACCTTCGGCGGCGTCATTCCGACGCCCGCGCTCGACCGCATCGCTGCCAACGGGCTGCGCTACACCAATTTCCACTCGACCTCGCTGTGTTCGCCGACCCGGGCCGCGTTGATCACCGGGCGCAACCATCACTCGGTCGGGTTCGGTGTCATCTCCGAGATTTCGACGGGCTTCCCCGGCTACAACAGCGTGATCGGCAAGGATAGCGCCACCATTGGTCGCATTCTCCTCGAGAACGGCTACAAAACGGCGTGGGAGGGCAAGAACCACAACACGCCGGTCTATCAGACGAGCGCGGCGGGTCCGTTCGACCAGTGGCCCACCGGCATGGGGTTCGAGCACTTCTACGGTTTCATGGGCGGCGACGCCGACCAGTGGGCGCCGGGCTCGCTGTTTCGAGATACCACGCATATCGAGCCCTTCATCGGGAATCCGCAGTGGAACCTGATCACCGCGATGGCGGATGACGCTATCCAATGGATGAATGAGCTCAACGACGTGAATCCGGATATGCCATTCCTGTTGTACTACGCCCCAGGCGGCACGCATTCGCCGCACCATCCCACGCAGGAGTGGGTCACAAAAATCAGTGACATGCATCTGTTTGATAAAGGCTGGAACGCCGTCCGCGACCAGATCTTCGCCAACCAAAAGCGGCTCGGCGTCATCCCGCAAGACGCCAAGCTGACACCCTGGCCGAAGGACCTGATAAAGGAGTGGGACCAGCTGACGCCTGCGGAGAAGAAGCTCTTCATCCGTCAGGCCGACGTATATGGCGCGTATCTCGCCTACACAGATCACGAGATCGGCCGCGTGATTGCCGAAGTCGAGAAGGAAGGCAAACTCGACAACACACTCATCATCTACATCAGCGGCGACAATGGATCTTCGGCCGAAGGCTCGCCCACCGGCACGCCGAACGAAATCACTGCCTTCAACGGCGTCGAGTTGACGGCTGAGCAGCAGATGCCGTTTTACGACGTCTGGGGTACCGCCATGACCTACCCTCACTATTCGATCGGGTGGGCTTGGGCGTTTGACACGCCGTACAAGTGGACCAAGCAGATCCCGTCGTACTTCGGCGGCACCAAGCAGGGCATGGCGATCTCCTGGCCGGCGAAGATTCAGGACAAGGGCGGCATACGCTGGCAGTTCCACCACGTGATCGACATCGTGCCGACGCTGCTCGAAGCGACCGGCATTCCGGCGCCCGTCATGGTCGACGGTATCGCGCAAAAGCCGATCGAAGGCGTGAGCATGGTCTACACGTTCGACAAGGCCAGCGCTAACGTGCCTTCGCGCCACCACACTCAGTATTTCGAAATGCTGAGCGTCCAGGGACTGTACAACGACGGCTGGATGCTGAGCGCCGATCCGCTCCGCGCGCCCTGGCAACTGGACGTGGCGTCAGTTCTCGATCCCGCCACCGCCTTCAAGTTCGAGCTGTTCGATCTCAGTAAAGACTGGACGCAATACTCCGATGTGTCGGCGGCCAATCCGCTGAAGGTCCAGCAGATGAAGGATCTCATGTTCGGCGAATTTGCCAAGTATCAAGTGCTGCCTCTGGATGGCACGGCGGCAGCGCGGTTCATCACGCCGCGTCCCAGCCTGGCTGCGGGCCGAAATATCTTCAACTATTCGGGTTCCACCGTCAGTATTCCGGCCGGCAACCAGCCCGGCCTTCTCAACACGTCCTACACCATAACGGCAGACATCAATGTGCCGGAGGGCGGTGCCAATGGTGTGATCGTTGGCGAGGGCGGACGCTTTTTCGGGTGGGCGTTGTATCTGCTGGACGGCAAGCCGGTGTACACCTATAACCTGCTCGACCTCAAGCGGACCCGCTTGGCGGGAACGGAAGCCCTGGCCCCTGGCCACCATACGCTCGAATACGATTTCAAATACAACGGGCTCGGCGCGGGGACGCTGGCGTACAACAATACAACCGGTGTCGGCAAGGGCGGCACCGGAACCCTGAAGGTGGACGGCAAGGTAGTGTCGACCCAAACACTGGAGGCGACCCTTCCCTTGGTCAAACCGCTGGACGACACCTTCAACATCGGCAGCTCCGGCAACGCGCCGGTCAATGACAGCGACTACAAGGTGCCGTTCAATTTCACCGGCACCATCAACAAGGTGACCATCGCGGTCGATCCGCCGGTACTGTCTCCGGCCGATATAAAGAAGCTGCAGGCCGCCAGCCACTCCGCGTCGGACTAGCAGCAACCGGTACGCAACATGCGAAATGGCCGAGGGACCCGCGTCCCTCGGCCCCATCAACAAGCTGACGTTCAACCTCGGGCCGGTGCAGTTGTCGGAAGACGAGCAAAAGAAGTCTGCGACAGCAATCGGCGTAGCCAGCGACTAGGCGAAGACGGCGAACCGAACAGCCACAAACCCCAAACATGAGCGCTGCCGATCCCAAGTTGGCAACGCTGATGATCGGGAAAGATCAAGTGATGAAGAAAGGAAAGTCCGCATTGCCTTGCTCTCAACATTGTTTTTCGTAACGCCGGGGCGGTCTGAGAGGACGGTTCGCCGCTCCATCGCCAGCAGTGCAAGAGTAATAAGAGCACGTCCATCACCCGAGCGCAGCCACAATGCCATGACTCCCGTTGCAACCAGGACACGGCCGTAGTTTGGAAGTTCGCACATCTGGCATACATTCTCGTTGCATCCGGAATCGACAGCCGCGTGCATCTAATGCACATCCTTGCACAGCACTGTGCGCACGACGGTGCAGACTGATCAAGCAGTTCGAATCTCAAACGAGCTGTGCACCTTGCCACTCGTCTTGCACCAGCCCATGCACACGGTTCGGCAACAACCAGCGCGTAAGTGACAACAATTGGCAACGGATGTCCATACCGATGCTGGTGGATTAGCCCACAACACAGCGCCGCTCCGCTCGAACGATAGTCGGGTACATTCATCGCCCAAACCGAATCACTGTTGTGCGCACAGCCCGCGCGTGTCGCCGCACCAGTTTGTGCAGCTTGCGCGCGCACAGCCTCCCGCAATTGCCGGAACATCAAACCGGAACGAGCAACTCAGCATGTACAAGAACCGCGTCATCCTGGCTGCACACAATGCCTCGCAATAGTGCGCGCCAATGCTACAACTGTTCGGTCGTTTTATAGGCAAAACCTGCATGAATGGGGGAGTAGTCAAGCCGCATCTCATTGAGAATACGAATAGTTGCGAGTACCCCCGAGCAGGCAATGAGCAGACAACAGGCAGGCAAAGGGTAGGCATACCGCTTAAACCCCGGTGCCAGAACCACCAGACAGCCCAGCCAACGTCTGGTGCCTCGGGCCAAGTCCATTTGTTCCAAGAGACTGTTGAGCTGGTTCCGTCGCGTCGCCATTTTCGTTTGGGGCCAAGACTGGGAGAAGTTCGCATGGGAAGCGCCTTCATTGAGCAAGTAAAGTCTTGAGTGGAACATACCGTTTCGCCTTCCAACTGAAGGCCGGCATGTCGAGCAACTGCCGGTGCCAGTCTGTGACAAGCCCGAAATAGACACGCCGCTGGAGATCTCGGAAGGACCAGGACGCGAACCTCAGCAAATGTTCGTTGGCAGTCAAGTACAGGAAGCGATCCACGTTTTCTTCCCGGCACATATCCTCCGCGATCTTGTCGTATTTACTTCGAGACTTGGGCGTCCGCTCGTACTCCAGCGCCAATGTCACCTCGCGGCTGCCGAGCCGCAACGTGACAACCGCGTCGTATTCCTTCCTGTAAGCCAGGTTTGTCAGTGCGTTCTCCGAGCGGATCTCTGCTTCCGGGATCCATCGTGCCAACAGCCCGGCTTTTGCCACTCGCAGTTCGATGTTGTTGAGTTCGACCGAGTGAATCACGCTCAGGTCTTCACCCTGGTTACGATCCG